>Ga0209501_10001681_pt1 | contig 24105 bp, 24 predicted proteins | sample ArcticOcean_MG_C_4_FD_187434 | JGI IMG/M metagenome (GOLD analysis project Ga0209501, IMG submission 187434) | Marine microbial communities from western Arctic Ocean - ArcticOcean_MG_CB4_134 (SPAdes) (version 2) | ecosystem: Environmental > Aquatic > Marine > Oceanic | place: Arctic Ocean...
CAGCCACGGACGGACTGATCTTATAGCTTCGTTGGGTTGGGCGCGTTTCCGTACACCACTTCGGGATCAAACACCTTTTCCGTCTCGGTGAACTGCAATATCAACTGCTGTTCGCTCTCAATCGCCTGACCAAAAGGCACCGTGCGGTAGAAACACGAGCGGTAACCCACATGACAACTCGCCCCACCCTGCACATCAACCCGTAACCAGACACAATCCTGATCATCGTCTATTCTGATTTCCTTGACGATCTGAACCAGACCACTGGTCTGTCCCTTGTGCCACAAAGTCTGGCGACTGCGGGAATAGTAAACCGCCTCACCCAATTCAAGGGTCTTCGACAAGGCCTCACGGTTCATGTAGGCATGCATCAACACCTCACCGCTCACAAAGTCCGTAGTGACAACCGGAATTAATCCGTTGTCATCGAACTTTGGCGCCAGGTGATTGGACTCCTCTACCTGTTCGATGCTGGTGCGTTCAAGAAAAAAATCAGTGGCAGACATGCTATGGCTCTCCTCACTAATCATTTTAGCGCAATGCATGGCGCATGATCGCCACCCATCAAAAAAGAACCCCGCCACTGCGGGGTTCTGGTTACCACCAACGCGATCACACACCGTCCCACAGACAGCGGACGCGTGATCGTTACACGTTACAGGACATGTCTACACCACAGCACAGTGGCGACTTGATCATGCCGCAGCCATCAGGGCACTTGGTAACGCCCACGGTGCTACCGTCGTCCGTCACGATATCGTCATGCACCAGTTCCTTGCCACACTTGGCACAGCACATCCCCGTCACACCCATGCCACATTGGGCACACTCATATTGAGCCATCGTTCTTCTCCTGCCGGTTGAAACCTCGCTTCCATTCTACTTTGGCGCCACCTTGAGGTCACGTCGAGCTCGATTCGACGATCCCGCTCGCAACGACTAACAAAACCAAGGTATCTGGCACCCGGCACTCGACGCACACGTCTTCTCACCGGTCGATCGGCCACTATAATGGTGGGGAAATTGCTGCTCGTTTGAACACGATCTGACAACACACCTTCGTTCCCGATTACGCATGGCCAACACATCTGAGATTCGGCTTTACAACAGCCTAACCAAGCGCAAGGAGACCCTGCGGACTTCCGACCCGGACACGGTGCTGATGTATGTCTGTGGGCCGACCGTTTATAACTTCGCCCACATCGGCAACGCCCGCCCCGCCGTTGTCTTCGATGTGCTCGTGACCCTTCTCAAGCACTGCTATACGAAGGTCACCTATGCGCGAAACATTACCGATATCGACGACAAGATCAATGCCGCTTCCCTGGAAAGTGGTGAGACCATCGATGTGATTACTGAGCGTTTCGGCCAGGCCTACCAGGAAGACATGGACACATTGGGCGTCGCGCCACCGGACATCGAGCCACGCGCCACTGCGCATATTCCCCAGATGATCGCACTCATTAACGTGCTGTTAGACCAGGGACATGCCTATGCGGCCGACGGGCATGTACTTTTTGCGGTGGATTCCTATGCGAACTACGGCCACCTCTCTCACCGCAACACCGAAGACATGATCGCCGGTGCCCGTGTCGAGGTCGCTCCCTACAAACGAAACCCCATGGACTTCGTCCTGTGGAAACCCTCGACCCCTGAGTTGCCCGGCTGGGACAGCCCGTGGGGGCGAGGCCGACCTGGTTGGCACGTGGAATGCTCAGCCATGATCGAATCACACCTGGGTAAAACCATCGATATCCATGGCGGAGGACAGGACCTTGTGTTTCCCCACCACGAGAACGAGATCGCCCAGAGCACCTGCGCCCATGGCGGTGCACCCCTTTGCCACACCTGGGTACACAATAGTTTTGTCACGGTCGAGGGCAACAAAATGTCCAAATCACTGGGCAATGTCAAACTGATTCGAGACCTCTCATCAGACACCCCCGGTGAAGCACTCCGCTTCGCGTTACTGTCATCCCATTACCGCTCGCCCCTTGACTGGACAGCACAGCGGATAACCGACGCCCGCCGCACACTCACCAAGTGGTATCGCGCTTTACACGAGGCGCCTGAGTTGACCGACGCCACTGACCGTGAAATCGATTCCGAATTAATGGCCGCCCTGTGCGATGACCTGAACGTGGCCAAAGCCATCGCCCGCCTTCACGAACTGACCCAACAACTGAGCGCAATCAAAGATGAGAAGGAGCGGGCCAGGCTTCGACACCGCATCATCTCATCGGCAAGTCTCCTGGGGCTGCTGCAGATGCCGCCCGACGCGGCCCTCGACCTGTTGACCTTGCCCTCACCCAGCACCGCCGTTGATGCGGTGTGGATTGAAGAGCGCATCGGCGCACGTCAGGAAGCCCGAGCGGCGAAAAACTTTACCGTCGCCGATGAAATTCGCCAGCAGTTGCTCGATGCTGGCATTCAAATAGAAGATTCCCCCGACGGCACGACCTGGAACCCGCTCTCATCGTGACCGACAGACCCTTACCCTTTATGCCCGCACGAGCGCACCAAGGAACCCACGCATGACAGATCAACCGAGCAAACTCACCGTACCCTTCGATTTCGATGCACCGGGAAAACACTGCGACTATGTGCGCCTGCCCCACTCTGTGCATCGCTCTGCCTACGGCTGGCTTCCCCTGCCCATTGTCTGCATCAATCACGGTGAAGGACCGACCGTGCTGCTGATGTCAGGTACCCACGGTGATGAGTACGAAGGTCAGGTCACGTTGACGCGTCTTGCCCGCGAACTCGAGCCACAGGATATCGCGGGCCGAGTGATCATTTTTCCTATGGCCAACTACCCGGCCGCCAAAGCGGGCCTTCGCACCTCGCCCATCGATGACGTTAACCTCAACCGAGTGTTCCCAGGCGATCCAAACGGCTCGCCAACGCTCATGATCGCGCACTTTATTGAAACCGTGCTGATGAAAATTGCCGATTTTGGGCTCGACCTGCACAGTGGAGGCTCGTCGCTGCATTATCTGCCAACAACCGTGTCAGCAACTTATGAGGATGAGACGCGCAACCGTCAGGTTCGCGAGATGATGCAGGTTTTTGGCGCACCACACAGTTTTTTCTTTCCGCGCGGTCACGCCGGAGGCGGTAACAGCAATCACGCCGCCGAGCGAAGCGGCATGCTCTCGTTCACGACGGAAATGGGCGGCAGTGGCACAGTCACGCCCCACTGCCTAAAGATTTGCTCTGATGGTGTGATGCGTGTCCTGCACCACATCGGGGTACTTAAGACATCGCGCGTTCCGCCTAGCGATACGGCGAGCCGCATGCTGCATGCACCGACATTCGACTACTTCACTTACGCTTCGGAGTTGGGGCTATTCGAACCCACGGTCGAACTCGGTGACGAGGTCAAGGCCGGTCAACGCGCGGGCTTTATTCACACACCAGAAACGCCCTGGCAAGAACCCACCGAGATGGCCTTTACGAGTGACGGGCTCGTCATCTGCAAGCGCATCCCCGGCCGCGTCGAGCGCGGAGACTGCCTGTTTCACCTCGGCACCGATCTCGCCTGAGACGCTTAATACAGCGAAAAATACTCGCGCTGCTCCCAGTCGGTCACCTCCGAAAGAAAGCGCGCCACTTCGGCTTCTTTGATCGTCAAGAGGTAATCAGAGACGCACGTGCCCAAGGCCTCACGGAACACCGAGTCACTTCGAAACGCCGCAATGGCCTCCATCAAGCTCGCTGGCAGCGCCGGCGCCGGACTGTCATAAGGCGTTTCGGTCGCGACACTCGGATGCAATGCCTGATCGATGCCCGACAGGCCGGCGATGATCTGCGAGCCCAAATAAAGATACGGATTTGCCGCTGGATCTCCCACTCGATTTTCAATCCGCGTGGCGGAGTCGTTTGGCCCACCGATCACACGCAGCATCGCACCACGGTTTTCATTACCCCAAGCAATGCGATCCGGTGCCAGTGTAAAAGGCTTATAACGTTTGTAGCCGTTAATGGTCGGCGTGGTCAGCAAACAAGCCGCCGGTGCATGGTGAAGTAATCCCGCCAGGAACTGACCCCCAAGTGGCGACAACGACGATGTGTCGTCATGCGGCATGAAAACGTTTGTCCCATCGCTGCGGTTCACCAATGACTGGTGCAGATGCCAGCCACTGGAAAATAGATTGGGTAGACTCGGTCGACACATAAAGGTGGCATGAAAACCATGACGACGGCAGACCTGCTTTACCGCGCTTCGAAAAAGCACCATGAGATCTGCCGTGCCCATGCCCTCTTCTGGATGAAAGGTGAACTCTATCTGGCTGGGACCAAATTCGGCTTCCATCGAACGCAGCGGCAATTCCAGCCCCACCGCCAGCTCTCGCAGGATATCGATGACCGGCTCCAGTTCATCCAGACGGGTTTCCGTCAAATACTGAAACCCCTGCGCCAGCAACGATGTCTCAGGCGGAGTCCCCGGCTGCGTGGCATCGGCCGGCGTTAAATGTGCCTGATCGATTTTCAGGACATGAAACTCTATTTCAAGACCCGTGCGGTAAACATACCCGCGGTCCGTCAGACGTTGTAGTAGCTCTCGACCCACCTGCCGCGTCGAGAAAGGCACCGGCGAGCCGTCTTTGAAATATAGATCGCACAACATCCAGCCAGTGCCCGCCAGCCACGGCAATATCTTAAAGGTCGTCGGGTCCGGCACCATGATCACATCCCGCCCACCGGTCAATTCTGCCAACCCGAACCCGCCGCCTTTTGACCACACCGGATAAACGGTTCGATGCGATGTGTCCTTAACCAGCAGGGTCGAGGTGATCGTACACCCGTTACGCAACACTTCATTGACACCATCGGCAACCACGCTCTTGCCACGAAGCACCCCGTGCTGATCTGCAAACGACAGGCGCAGCGTATCGAGTGATCTGGATGTTCGGTGCGCAACATCAGCCGCGGCGGCCTGTTGCGCGCCCGACCACAGACCAAAGCGTTCGATGAAATCTCCTCGTCCGGTTGAATCATTCATCGCTGCCACCGGTCGCTGCCTTTGCTTTGATGGTTGTGGCTGACCACACACAGAATTGACGCCGCTTTGCGTCAACCACCCGCCAATGATCTCGCCACTGTGGACCGTCCGCAATGGCATCAACCGCAATCGGTGCCTCACTCAGCACAGAAGCAGTGCCAACGGCGGGAGCCTCTCCCGCTTCAACCGCTTCAATCGCTTTTAACAATAAGGTCCGGTAAGCCCGAATGCCCGCATCGCTCTTGGCCAGGTGTTCGCGGCTACGATCCTGAATAGCACCCATTGACTCAACTGCCCATTGATCATGCACATTAATATCTTCACCCATACCGGTATACGTGCGGGTTCGCTGCTCTTCCGCATCATAGCCGTATTGGTTACTCCGGTTGCGGCGCGAGGTGTAACCCGGCAGTTCGTATAACGCCAGTCGCTGTTGCCGCATCTGCGCTTTATCGGTGGGTGCCCCAAAGCTGGTGAACATGGCATACCAGTAACAATGCTGATCATCGATAGGCACATGCCATTGCGTGATCGTCATCTCATTGCTCATGGGAATGCAAATCGCCTGGGGGAAAACCTGGTTGGTAACCCGCACGTGGTGTTGACCGCTCGCGAGCGCACGCGAAGCGAGAAGGCGAAGCCCAAACGCCGTGTGCTCTACCTCAATGTCTGGACGGGGATTCTCGCGTAACAAAGTGGTCATCGACATCGATAAGTCACCGGCGGTATCGCGAAACTGCTGCCCATAAACCAGCCCTGGATCTCCCGCTTCGAAATAGCGGTGCAAAAATGATGCGTGCGCCGGGTCGATCCCAACTTCAAGCGCCTGCAGCCAATTACATTCATAGTGCCCCTTAAAGACAAAAGAATGCGCGTCCGGTGCGTCCAGGCAATCCAGCGCCGGTAAAGGAGGCGCCTCGCCTTCGCCCATAAACGCGAACACCATGCCGTTACGCTCGCGGCAAGGGTATGCCTTTTGTCGGACGTGATTAAAGTACGTACTGCCGAGCGGCTCGGCCGGTTGTTCAAGGCACTTGCCCTCAACATCAAACAACCAGCCATGAAACAAGCAGCGAAGACCACCATCCTCCAGTCTGCCGAAACACAAATCTGCACCGCGATGCGGGCAAGCCCGATCCATTAACCCAAGCTCGCCGTGTTCGTTGCGAAACAGCACCAGCGACTCACCAAGCACCGTCACCGCCGCCACCGGGCGTGATGGATCTAACTCCTCACAAAGCGCGACAGGCTGCCAATAATGGCGCAACAAATTGCCAGCCGGGGTACCCGGAGCAGTCTGCGTCACTCGGTCGTTCTGTTCGACACTCAGCATGCCCGTATTCTCTAACGCTGCCTTATCGGAGGGAACTTTACCGCAACCCGCGCCTGGCTACTGTCGCCAGCAAACAAACCCTACGGATGACCGCTATCATTGAGGGGCTCGTTACGCTGGCACCGCACCTGGCCCGCATCTTGAGTGCGGGCAAGATTCGGTAGTATGATGGACCGATCACTATCGCGCTCACCGCGAAACGACACACCGCTTAAGTAGCACTAGGATACGCGTTATGAAAGTTATCAGTCACATGACTCCTGCGGTCGCCACACTATATGCCGGCGTCGCACAGGCTCACCCAACCAACGCGATCAACGAAGGGGCCAGTTCATTCCTTGCCCAGTTTCATGCTCACCCGCATGGTATCGGGCTGTTGGCTATTGCGGCCCTGATCGTGATGGGCACTGCGCTGCTCGGGGCTCAGTTAATAAAGCAACGCGCCGCTCGGGACAAGCGCTAACGCGCCAATCAAACGAAAGACCATTCGCGCATTGTCAGGCCGCGCTCCTCTTTCCCTACTGACTCAGATGGCGGCCGCAAATCCACGGCCTAACCCGTCGAACTGATCCAGCATTTTTTCGCGCCACGCGAATACCGGATCCTCAGTGCTCAGCAGGTCCTCGGGTGAAATCACGCGGGCCCACTGAAAAACGCCAAAAATACTGTAATCCGCATAAGCCGGTGCCCTCCCCGCGACCCAAGACTGGCGGCGAAGGCAAACACGCAGGGGTGTGAGGGCCGTATCGAGCGCTTGTACATACTCAGGCCGGCGCTCCGTCATTTGCTCAAGCGACAGACCAAAACGTTTCTCGCGTGAGGCGCGGAAGTACGCCTGATCTTTGGGTTCAATGCGCCCCAAGATGTCACCGATCACGCACCGCGCCACTGCCGGCACCAGAATGGCGTCGGCCCAGGCATGGGTAAACCCCGTCAATTCAGCACCACTCTCACCCCCAAACAGTGATGGCCCCTCGGCATAAGTTGTTTCCAGATAATGGGCAATACGCCAGGAATCACTGATCACTTCGTCACCATCGACCAATACGGGTACCGTCCGACTGCCTGAAAACTTTAGCCTTTCCTGTTCGGTGAAGTGCCAGGCCAAAAATTCTGCATCAAGCCGCTTGTGTGCCAGCGCCATTCGTGTGCGCCAGCAGTAAGGACTGAAACGCACATCGTTCGCACCACAAAGATCGTAAACCTGCCTTGTCATCTTGACCGTTCCCTCTGCCATGTAAGTCGCATCAATGCACTCATCCTCAGTGTACAGCTCCAATCTAGCGCGATTCCTGGTTCAACGCCCTGCCATTGATCATGTTCGACTTCCCCACTGCAGCAACGATCGATCTACGATACTCTTACACGCACCATTATTCCTATTGAACAAACGGTACGGAGACACCATGTCGCTTGCCACACCGACTGCCACCTGGTTCAACGACGATCACCGACTGTACGCTGACAGCGTCAGTCGTTTCTTCGCGGACCAGCTCGTGCCCAACATCGAACGATGGAATGAGGAAGAGATGGTGGAACGCCATTTCTGGCACAAAGCAGGTGAGGCCGGCATTCTCGGTGCCACTATCCCGCAAACTCATGGCGGCGCCGGAGGAAGCATTGCCTTTGATGCCATCACGGCCTACGAGCAGGCTCACTGCGGTGACAACGGCTGGGGATTCGGCATTCAGAGTATTGTCATCGGTTACGTTCAGGCCTACGCAACAGAAGAACAGAAAACTCGCTGGTTGCCCCAATTGGCGTCCGGCGACATGGTGGCTGCACTGGCGATGACCGAACCTGGCACCGGCTCAGACCTGCAGGCGGTAACCACTTCGGCCGTTAAGGACGGCAATCACTACCGCATCAACGGGTCAAAAACTTTCATCACGAATGGCCAGAGTGCTGACCTGATCTGCCTGGTTGCCAAGACGGACAAAGAACAAGGGGCCCGCGGCGTGTCTTTGATCATGGTTGAAACGGACGGACTCGAAGGCTTTCGGCGGGGTCGCAACCTTAAAAAAATCGGCTTGAAGTCACAGGACACCTCTGAACTCTTTTTTGACAACGTCAAAGTGCCCCAGACCCACTTGCTCGGCACTGAAGAGGGACAGGGTTTCTACCAATTGATGAAACAGCTACCGTGGGAGCGGCTCTATATTGGCATCACCGCACTCGGCTCGATGGACTGCGCGCTCGAAGAAACCACCCGCTACGTGCAGGAGCGGAAAGCTTTCGGACAGCGAGTGATGGATTTTCAGAATACGCGCTTCAAACTGGCGGAAATCAAGACCAAGATCGAGGTGACACGGTCATTTATCAATGATGCCATCACTCGGTTAGAAACAGGCACATTGGATGCCGCCACGGCCTCTATGGCGAAGTGGTGGGGAAGTCAGGTGCAATGCGACATTATCGATGAATGTCTACAGTTACACGGCGGCTATGGCTACATGATGGAGTACCCGATTGCTCGCCTCTATACTGATGCACGCGTTCAGAAAATCTACGGTGGAACCAACGAAATCATGAAAGAACTGATCGCGCGTTCCATGGATATTTAAACCGGTTCATTCTGCAATTCGGGCGAGGAGCAATTTAAGATGGAAAGCACTTCCTTTTTGGAGTCGGTTAGCGAGAATTTTGACCGCGTGGCAACACTGCTTGAACTACCGAGCGGTCTCGCGGAAAAAATAAAAGTCGCCAACTCAACGTACATTGTGCGTTTTGGTGTGCGCCTTCGGGGGGGGCTTCAGACCTTCACCGGTTATCGCTCTGTCCATTCCGAGCATTTTGAACCCGTGAAAGGGGGTATTCGGTATGCGCCACAGGTTGACCAGGATGAAGTCGAAGCCCTCGCGGCACTGATGACCTACAAATGTGCGCTGATGGAAATTCCTTTCGGCGGCTCCAAGGGTGCACTAACTATTAATCCTCTGGACTGGGAAACTGAGGAACTCGAACGCATCACCCGCCGCTTTACCCAGGAGTTAGCGAAACGCAACCTTATCAGCCCATCGCAGAATGTACCCGCGCCAGACATGGGCACCAGCGCACGTGAAATGGCGTGGATGGCTGATGAATACAGGCGACTCAATCCAACCGATCTTAATGCGTGGGCCTGTGTTACCGGCAAACCACTTGGCAAGGGCGGGATTGCCGGGCGCACCGAGGCCACCGGCCGCGGTGTGCAATACGCACTGCAGGAATTCTTCCGTCATGAAAAAGACGTGGCCAAAAGCGGGCTTTCTGCAACGCTGGCCGATAAGCGCATCATCGTACAGGGCCTGGGTAATGTCGGTTACCACGCTGCCCTTTTTCTCAGTCAAGAAGACGGCGCTCGGATCACCCATGTGCTGGAACGCGGCGGTACCGTGATTGATGCCGATGGCATCGACATCATGAGCCTTGGCAAACACATGCATGAAACCGGCGGCATTGCTGATTTTCCAGGTTTCACCGAAAACGGTGCCGAAATGCTCGAAGCCGAAGCGGATATTCTTATTCCCGCCGCCATGGAAGGCGTTATCGATGAACAGAACGCACCGCGCATTCGGACACCTTTGATTATCGAGGCCGCCAACGGCCCGATCACCGCTGGCGGTGATGCTTCGTTACGCGATCGCGGGATCATCATCATTCCCGACCTTTATGCCAACGCAGGCGGAGTGACGGTCAGTTACTTTGAATGGATTAAAAACCTGACCCACATCCGCTTCGGCCGTATGCAAAGGCGCCAATCAGAGAATCAATTCCACGCGTTGATTCACGGTATCGAAGCGATGACTGGCAAGGAGTTTCCTCAAACCCAACACGACACAGTCGTCAGCGGCGCAACAGAGCTTGATCTTGTCCGCTCGGGACTCGAAGACACCATGCTGGGGGCTTACGACGCCATCAGTGAGGTCTGGAATACCGACAGCCGAGTGCCCGATCTGAGAACCGCTGCCATGTTAATTGCCGTGGGTCGAGTCGCTCACAGCTACACGTCCCTCGGCATCTAACCCGCTAGTACTTCTTTTTTATATCGTCTTCCAGCAGCGGTGGTGGTTGCTTCTTCGGTTGCCCCATTTTTGTCCAGAACGGGGATTCCTCGGGCTGTGTTTTTTTCTCAACCTTACGGAATTGTCCGGTCAACGGATCATATTCAACGTGCTTTGCAACATCGAAATCCGTCTTCTTTTTCATTGTCTTTGCACTGTCTTTGCACTGTCTTTCGAAAAACTCCGACGGAGCCGTTATCTCGTGAGCAGAGGGCTCAATGATCCAGTTCAGTGTACTCTTCTTCATCATGGAACAGTACAGACCTAGGAAAAACGATGAGTAAACTCATCAGCATACAGTGCAATCCGGCTTGCTCTTCAACTGACCCAGCCATCTCGCGTGCTCTCGATAGACGCTAGATACCAGCAACGCTAACATGGCACCCATAGATCCGTGCATGATGTTTGTATTTTCACCTCACCACCCTTCCTCAAAAGACCAATGAACAAAGCCCCCGCAACCACTCGGGTTGACTATGGTCCCGACGAACCTGCGATGCAGGCCTACTTTCGAGAGGGCGAACAAAGGGCCTTGTCCCTGCCTAATCGTGGCCCCGTTCACTTCACCAAAGACGGGCGCCTGCACCCGGACATCCTGGCATCTTTCTCTCACTATGGCTTCTACGTGCTCGAAGGACTCATCGAACTTGCCGAACTCAAAGACATCGAGACGGATGTCCTCGATATGCTGGACCGCCTGCCAGAGAAAAAAGGCGCACTGATGGATACCCAAGGCCGCCCCGCGCTGGCGGTCGATTGCACTGGACCCACCCTGTTCTGGTCCAAGCCGTTGGGTGACCCTTTTGGAGGAACAGAACTTGCCGGTGGACGACACCCGGTGAAGATGCTGGAACCCACTCCTCCGGCCGACGCCCCAGAGGAACTGGTTTACCTGATCCTCGGTGCACTGCAATTCTCTGAAGCGATGTTACGTTTGTATGGTCATCCGCAATTACTCGCTATTGCCGCTTCCATCAATGGTGATGATTTTGTTCCGTTTAACGAAGCCATTTTCATCAAGAAACCCGGTCTCGGTGCCTCGGTGGCCTGGCACCAGGATGGCGTCACTCACTGGGACAGTCCGTCGTGGAATCAGGAAATCCACGGATTCACCTTTCAGGCCATGCTCTATGGCTGCACGGCCGCCAACGCGGTGTGGGCCGTGCCTGGCACACACAAACTGGGAAAATTGGATATCGCGGCGATGGTCCAAGCCAACGGGTCGGAACGACTGCCGGAGGCTGTCCCTTATATCAGTGGGCCGGGCGACGTCGTCATCCATAATCGCCAGCTGGTGCATGGTTCATTTGCCAACACCAGTCCTGACTGGCGAATCTCGATGCCTCTGGGCTTCCATCGCCGTTCATCGGTACTGGGTGTGCACGGCGGCGGTCTTCACGCCGCCCCCGCGGTGTTCGATGAAACCCGCATTCGCGAACGCTCACGCATGATCGGTTATGCCATCGACGCGAGGCGGCAACGCTTCTCAAGTGAAGTGCCATTCGTCTACCAGCCGCTGGCAGACACCGGCGAAACGCTTCACTGGAACGAAAGCGTCAAACGCAATATCAAGGATTACAACCTGCTCGACTTCAGTATCTAACAAACGCACGTTAACAATTCAATCTGTCCCAAGCAAACCAATGACCTTCCACGCCAACCCTGGACATCGATCAGAGACACATTAGCAATGTGCTGAAGCAATGTGCTGAACCATTGCGCATTGGTCAATCCCATGATGCATCACGACGATTTTCACGACTCGTATGCGTTACACCACGCCTTGCTCATGAAGTTCTTTGATGTCCTGAGCGTTCATTCCAATCTCAGCCAATATGGCATCAGTGTCTGCACCCAGTTCGGGCGCGGCCGCATTGTCATTCCGGCGCAACCCCGACAGATTGATCGGCGATCTGATTTGATCAAACCCTCCCAAGCGAGCGTGATCAATCGCCGTCACCATATCAAGATCTTTCACCTGTGGATCGGCAAATGTTTCCTTAATATTATTCACAGGGCCAGAGGGAACACCGGCATCGTTCAGCAATACAATCAACTCCGCTGTGGAGAATCGACAGGTCAAATGTTGAATCTGTTGTTTCAGTTCCGTACGATTAATATGTCGCTGCTGTTCCGACGAAAACTCTGATTGCTGGGCCAACGCAGACTGTCCCAAGACATCACACAAACTTTGCCACATTTTCCCACCGCTCACCTGTATGTTGATTTGCCCATCTGAAGTATCAAAAACTCCTGCCGGCATAATCGTTGGGTGGTCGTTGCCAACGCTGGCCGGGACTTCTCCATCGACCAACCACCGTGCAGCCTGAAAATCAAGCATCGCTATTTGCGACTCCAGTAGCGAGGTATGCACCCAACGCCCCACACCGGTATCTTCTCGCTGCAACAAGGCAAGCACCACGCCAAGCGCGCAAAAGATTCCAGCAGACAAATCGGCGATGGGTATGCCGACACGCATAGGCCCCTGTCCCGGTTGACCTGTAATAGACATCAAGCCACCGAGTCCTTGGGCGATTTGATCAAGGCCTGGTCGGTTACTGTAGGGTCCACTTTGCCCAAATCCTGAAATACTGGCGTATATGAGCTTCGGGTTGAACTCCTTCAATGACTCATGATCTATACGAAGACGTTGCTTAACATCTGGTCTAAAATTCTCAACCAATACGTCTGCCTTCTCAACGAGCGCACCTAATATTTTCCGACCTCGTTCGTCCTTAAGATTAAGGGTGATCGAGCGTTTATTTCGATGCAGATTTTGAAAATCGTACCCGTCACGATCAAATCCTAGCGTATTAACGGCGCTGTCAATTGCTTCTACCCGGATAACCTTTGCACCCCAATCAGCCATCTGACGCACGGCAGTGGGGCCTGCCCGAGCCCGGGTCAAATCGAGCACCGTGTACTTGCTCAGCGGAAGCGACATATTGTGGTCCGACATTTATTCCCCCTGTGACGATCGTGTGCTAAATCTGCAGATAGCAGGTCACCTCAAAAACCCATCATAAACATCGCACTATGGACATTACGCTGCGTCATTCAACAAAATGTTACGACCATCCCTGATAAACAATCAACGTCAAAGGTTACGATTGGTTGCTCCGCCATCTACAGTGACTACTGTTCCACTCACATAGGCGGCACGTTCTGATGCTAAAAAAACGACCATGTCTGCAACTTCGCTCGGCTCACCCATACGGCCAAACGGTAAATTCAGTTCCCCTTGAAATTCCCGCCAGCGATCAGGAGTACCGTAAGCATTTTCGCTCCAACCTTTGAGCATGTACTCGGCACGATCTGTTCTCGTGAGTCCGGGATTAACACCCACGACACGCACACCATGATCAGTCGAAGCGGCTCCCAGCGCTTTAGTCAGTCCCATTAGTGCAATATTGCCTGTGCTACCGAGGATATAACGAGCCTGCATTCGCTCTCCAGAAGTGCCGATCACATTGACTATGACACCGCTCTTCCGTGCTCTCATGTATTGATAAAAATGCCTCGTCAGATTGATGTAGCCGAATACTTTTAGATCCCACGCCGCGCGCCAAATCGGGTCGCCAATCTCGTCAATTTCTCCTGGCGGATTCGAGCCTGCGTTATTGACCACGATCGACACGTCACGACACGTCTCAGCTATCCTCGTTTGCTCTGCCGTCTCAGACAAATCGGCCACATGGATGCCCACTTCGACATCACACTCTGATTGAATGCTCTCAGCAACTTGTTCAAGGAGAGACTGACTTCGCGCAACAAGCTCCAGATGACAGCCTTCCTGTGCCAGCGCCTGCGCCACTGCCCGACCAATGCCTTTGCTCGATCCAGTAACGAGGGCACGCTTCCCGGTTAATCCTAAATCCATTTAAATCAGCTTGTGAAACGAAGTGGTCATCTACCGATTGAGTTATGACAACTCAATACCCCCTTGGCAATCCAAGATCATGAACAGCAATGTAGTTCAATATCATCTCTTCAGAAACCGGTGCAAAGTGGAATAAGCGAGCATCTCGCCATAACCTCTCGACGTCCATCTCTTTAGAAAACCCCATACCACCCATCGTCTGCATCGCCCTCTCGATCGCCTTAGTTGCAGCCTGTGACGCGATCATCTTTGCCGTGTTGGCCTCAGAACCGTAAGGCTGTCCCGTATCATGCAACCACGCCGCCTTTAGATTCATCAGGCGTGCACACTCCAGTTCAGCGTATGCCTGTGCCAACGGAAACTGTAGCCCCTGATAGCTACCAATGGGTGTGTCGCCGAACACCTTCCTCTCTCTAGCGTAATTGGTACCCAATTGAAGGGCCAACTTTCCCGCGCCGACCAAACCCGCTGTGGTAACAATCCGTTCTGTATTAAGGACTTCAAGTAACTCCGGCCATCCATGATCTAACGTCCCCAACAACTCATCCGGCCGCACTTCTACATCCTGGAAAAAAACGAGACTCGAAGGATTGGTATTCGTACCCACCTTATCAATTGCACTATGAGTAAGACCTTCTCTGTCAACATCGATCAGAAAGTTTGAAATGCCGACACTTCGTTTCGGTGCATCTTCATATCTAGTGGTGCGGGCCACAACCAGCATCTTATGCGCCTGAGGCACACAGGTAATCCAGATCTTGTTACCGTTAAGCAGCCACTTGTTTCCTTCCCGCCTTGCAAATGTCTTTATTTGCAAGGTATTAGAGCCTACGTCTGGTTCTGTGAGCGCCATCGCAAAACGCATATCACCACTGACCAGTTTTGGCAGATATTCCCTCTTAACCGCGTCGCTACCAAATTTACTGATAGGCACTCCGCCGAATATCGGGTTATTCATAAACAGTTGGCCGACCGTAGAGCCACCGCCGCCCGCCGACAGATTCTCGATAATTAACGCCATCTCCAACATACCAAGGCCCGAACCACCGTACTCTTCAGGGAGCGCCGCGCCTGCTAAACCCATGTCACACACCTTTTGCCAGAAATCAAATGCAAACTCTTTCTTCGCATCCAGTGCGCGCCAATACTCCAAGCCAAATTCCTCGCCAACTTTTCGGGCCGTCTCTGACAATAATTGATGGTCTTGGGTTAGCGAAAATTCCATATCATGCTCCTACTTTAAAACTCGTCAAAACCTGTGTTTGCCCAGCTAAACTGATCAAACCCGCCTCCCGCTAGATCATTAATAACCAATATAGGCCCACATTACTTTCCTATAAAATTCGCCTGTCGCTTCTCCAGGAATGCCTCACAACCCTCATGCGCATCGAGCGCATCGAATACCAGGCTTGCCATCGCCTTTTCGTGAGAAAGCGCAGCCTGAAGCGTCATATTCATTCCGTCATTCACCGTTCTTTTTAATATTTTCAAAATTAGCGGCGAACGTTCAGCAACCTCGGCCGCAAAGGTCAGGGTCTCCTCAAGTAAATCTGCTGCCGGAATAACTCGATTCACGATACCTATCTCTAGAGCAGTTTGCGCGCTAATGCGCCCACCGGAAAACATCATCTCTTTTGCCCGACATAACGGAGCCTGGCGAATGAGTCGTTGAGTTCCTCCCGCACCTGGAATAATACCCAGAGTAATTTCAGGTAACCCAAGTTTTGCGGTGTCCGCAACAAACCTGATGTCAGTTGCCAGCAATAATTCAGTCCCTCCACCAAGCGCCCAACCATTAACCGCCGCTATAACAGGCTTGTCACAAATTTCAACCCGGCGAAAGACTTCATGAATAAGATCTGCAAATTCCAGGTAATGCGTCAGCGCATGCCGCGAATTCAGATCTTCAATATCCCCCCCCGCCACAAAAGCCCGATCGCCAGCACCAGTGATCACAATGACCCGGACATCGTCATCCGTAGCAAGTTCTGCGAAAGTACTATCCAACGCCTTCAGCGTTGCAACATCCAATGCGTTGAGTGTCTTAGGTCGATTGATGGTCAAAATGCCCACCCTGCCGCGACGCTCACTCAACATTACCTCACTTTCATTACCCATAGTCCGTTCATCCTTAGTGGTCATTATTCGTCGCGATGTAATTCAACCTTGTCGCGCTTAATACATTGCCAGACTGTGCCCGTTATCTGTTATTCGCCAGATCTCCGTAGAGGATAACATCAGAAATGAATGATGAATCGGTTTTCATTATACTGAGTCGTAATCCGGCGATGGGCTAACAAAAACACTACGATCGCCACCGATGATTTAAGAAATTGATACGGCCATATGCCACGATCACCGACTCACCTGATTTACTCAATTTACAAAACCCGCTCAATCAATCACCGAAAACGCATAACAGAAATCAATTGCACCATTTTCAAAGTGGAGAAAAAAGATGACGCAACAAAATGCACTGTCTACACAAGACTATCTCGATATTCAAAATCTTTATGCCTTATATAACCTCAGCAGCGATGCCACAGATTCAGAAACCTACGCCTCCTGTTTCACTGATGATGGAGTCCTTGAAGCCGCTACGATAGGAATTAGTGTGTCCGGCCGAGAAGCTTTGATCGCTCACAAAGAACGAGATAAGGCAAATCGCGGTGGCAAATACCGGCGCCACTGGAATGGCAGTCTGCACCTTGAACTGAAATCCGACGGTTCCGTACTCGGGCGATGTTACCTGGTTGCGTACAACGGCATGCCCGGTGAACTTCCGGTTCTTGCCGACTGTGGCGTCTACGAAGACACAGTGATTTGTCAGGATGGAGAGTGGAAATTTTCGCGGCGCGTCCTGACCATGGATGGCTCAAGTTGGGGCAAGAACTAATGAGTGCTGACATCGTAGACTTGTCAGCGGGTTCGATCGCTCAGGCAATAAGCAAAAAATCGATCAGCTGTAAGGACGTGACAACGGCATTTCTCGAGCGTATCGATAAACTCAATCCGGTATTGAACGCTGTTTGTACATTAAACGATCAAGCGCTCGATCAAGCTGACAAGGCTGACCAACGACTAGCGCGTGGAGAAGCGGCGCGACCCCTCGAAGGGGTACCTATCTTGATTAAGGATATCCTCCATACCAAGGATGTTCGCACGACCTATGGATCTTTAATTCGCGAAAATTATGTGCCAGGCGAAGATGCAGTCTCTGTAGAGAGACTGAAAGATGCCGGCGCCATTCTCCTTGGCAAAACGAATACCCCTGAATTTGCGCATGACGTCAATACAAACAATCAGATTTTTGGCACAACACGCAATCCATTCAACGTAAACGTCACCGCTGGAGGTTCCAGTGGCGGTTCTGGCTCTGCCGTAGCAGCCAATTTGGCACCAATAGCCTTGGGAACAGATCTTGGCGGATCGATTCGCGTTCCTTGCTCGTACAACAGTATCGTTGGACTTCGACCCAGTCCTGGCCGTGTCCCTGTGTACCCTACTGAATTTGGTTGGGATACATTGGTTGAACATGTTCAGGGACCTATGACGCGATCTGTCGCTGATCTAGGTCTCGCTATGTCCGTACTGGCTGGCCCAGATGATCGCGACCCGAGCTCATTACCTGCATCGATTCACGACTTCAATGTAGCGGCTTCAGCAACACAATCTCTGGAAGGTCAGCGTATCGCTTATGTCGGCGACCTTAACGGTCTTTTCCCACTCGATCCCGAAGTCGAACGACTCACGAAAGCTGCCGCCCAACAGTTTGAAAGCCTCGGTTGTATCGTTGAAGAAGCCTCTTTCGACGAATCCGACATTCGAGAAATCGTTACTGGTACGCGCGCTTTTGGCATGGTTGGCCGCTATGCGGACCTGTTCGATGAGCATAAAGACAAAATGACGTTACAACTGGTCAATCAAGTGACTAACGCGCTGACCCTTGATGTTCGCACTATCGTAAATGCTGAAAAAATGCGCACCGGATATTGGCACCGGGTTCGGGAATTCTTCGAACAATACGACTACATGATCGCCCCGAGCGTCGGAGCACCTCCGTTTCGCCTAGATGAGGCCTTACCCACCGAGGTCGGAGGCGTAGCTGTTGAGCGGTATTATGATGTTTACCTGGCCGCGTACGCTTTCAGCGTGACCGGCTTACCGGTAATGGCTGTGCCATGCGGCCTAACGGGTAATGGCCTGCCGGTGGGGATGCAAATCGTAGGGCATCGCCTTCGCGATGACAGCGTGATCAGTGCGGCGGCAGCATACGAATATCATTGCGCTGACAATTTTGTTCGACCTGACATCAATCTCGACGAGGTTAAACCCGTGAGTCCAGCACTTGCCACACCCGGCCTCGCGGTAAGAGCAGCGATCAAATAACTCAAAGCGCAATCCCAACACTCTAATACCCTAAGAGGATCATGGAACCTTTTGGTTTATTTTTCACCCCTACAGTTGACAAATGAACCGTGAGTCGGGTTTCATGATGTTCGGGCGCTTGGTACTAACGTGGTTACAGGCGCACATAGGTCCAAGAACTAATTGGAGACCCAGTGGTTTGGTGTTGAATCAGGTTTTTTAAAAATACAACGCCATGCCTATAAACCACGATACCGATTTAACAGGAGGAAAAACACTATGAAATCAAGAAGACATGTTTTATCGACAATGAGTGCGGCACTGATTGCCTCTATGTGTGTCGTTGGCGCGGCTAATGCTGAAGTCGGCGTCACCGACAAAGAAATCAAGATTGGGGCGTTGGGTGTGCTAACCGGGCCAAATGCTAAATACGGGAATACTGTTTACGACGGCATTGAAACTGTCTATGAAGAAGCAAACAAATCAGGCGGAATTCATGGCCGGCAACTAGTCTATGTTCGTGAAGATGACCGGTGCCAAGCGGCGGAAGCCGTGGGAGCTGCCAAGAAGTTAATCCATCAACACAAGGTGTTTATGATACATGGTGGGGCCTGCTCCAATGCCAGCCTCGCTGCTAAACCAGAAATCGTTGCCACCAAAGTGCCCTGGGTCATTACGGCCTCCACCGCACCCTCACTGACTGACCCCGTTACGCCACACATTTTTACTACCATGCTGGCAGGTTGGATGGAGAGTTATGCCCAAGTGCAATATGCAGTTGAGAAGGGAATGAAGCGGGTGGCAATTATTTCCCAACACGACAATTGGGGACGTAGCCGATACGACCCTCTAATGGACGCGTTCAAGCTGCATGGTATTGAACCCGTCGCAAACGAGGAAATCGTTCCTGATCCTGCTGATGCAACGGCAATTGCGCTGCGCATCCAGGCAGCGAAAGCCGATGCGGTCATACTGGTCGCATTTCCTAAAGCCGCTGTCGTAGCCGTCCGGGATATGTATAAAATTGGTTACAAACCCTTCATGATTGGAGGATCAACAGTCGGCGATGTCGGCCTATTTACGAAGAACATAGGCATCCCAGGGTCGACCGACAACTTGCACGCTGTATCCACCATTGGCTACACGGCCGATGACCCCGCCGTTGCCAAGTGGAAAAAACTGGTCGAGGCCAAATATTCGGGTGACACATTCAACATTTATCACATGTTCGGCATTGCCAGCGGACAGTTTGTGGTTGAAGCGCTGAGAAGGGCCGGGAAAGATTTAACCCGTGATGCCTTCAACAAAGCTGCATCCAATTTATCGGTCAATACGGATGTCTATGGTGGACCCATCACCTGCACGCCAACTAACCATCAATGCCACAATACGGCAGCGTGGTTTGGTCTAGTGAATGGCACCACGAAAAGACTGGCTACGACAACCGTAACCCGCTAGACCATGCCAATTTTTGGTTATAACCCAAGCCTGCCTGGCAAATGCCAGGCAGGCTTGGGGCATACAGTGATCGCTTAACCGTCTGCTCCTATGCTGGCTTACTTACTTATGAGCGGCATCGCCACGGGGGCGCTGTACGCTATGGTGGCTATCGGGTTGGTATTGGTATACCGGTCCACCGGACACATTAATTTTTCCCACGGCGAGTTGTTTATGTTTGGCGGCTTCATTGCCTATACATTCTTCGTCATACTGGGAGTGCCTTATTTTCTTTCTCTAATACTGGCGGTCATTGGGGGCTTCGTTCTAGGCGTTCTCTCCGACCGTGCGGTATATCGGCCACTCATCAAAGCACCTCCGTTAACAATGGTGCTTGCGACCGTCGGGTTTTCATTTTTTTTGAAAGGTATCGCCAGGTATTTCTGGGGGTCCATGGAAGGTGGCGATTATGTCGCCTTCCCTGCCGCCATGGATCCCTCCCCTATACCTATCGGCAGCATCAATGTTTTTCCTCAACAATTATTGATTCTCGCAGGTGCTATCGTCTTTGTGGTTGGCTTTACTATTTTCTTCCGCATGACTCGTGCAGGAAAAATGATGCAGGCTACGTCAGAAAATCCGACGGCTGCATACCTTTCTGGCATCCGAGTCGAACGGGTTTACACGCTGACCTGGGGCGCAGGTTCGGCAATCGCTGCGGCGGCAGCTGTGTTGATGGCGCCGATGACCCTGCTTTCGCCAGACGTTGGCTTTCAATTATTGCTTAAAGCATTTGCCGCAACAGTACTGGGCGGGCTTGGCAGTATGCCCGGCGCGATCGTTGGCGGCCTGTTAGTCGGCATCCTCGAGTCTCTTGGAGGCGGCTACATTCACTCCGGAGTACAAGATGTATCAGCTTTTATTGTGATTATCATTGTGCTGGTACTCCGCCCCGCAGGTTTATTTGGCGTTCGAAACATTCGCGACACCTAACCCCAAGGTTAAATGATGCAGGCATTATTAGCGCGCAGAAATATTGTTGCGGTTGGGATCATAGTCTTTGCCATCCTACCAACGTTCGCGAACGCCTACATCGTGTTCGTTGCCAATCTGGCGTTGATGTACATCTTGCTGTCCGTAGGACTCAACATGCTACTAGGTTATGCAGGCCAACTGGCATTTCCTAATGCAGCACTATTTGGGGTTGGCGCCTATACCAGCGGTCTGTTGCGTCTTGAATTTGATTTACCCTACTGGATTACTCTCCCAGCTGGTGCCGCGTTCGCAACGCTGATTGGGCTTGCGATTGCGCTACCTGCTCTGCGACTGCGGGGCCTTTATCTGGCGCTCGCAACCATCGCCTTTGCCCAAGCCGCCCTCTGGGTTTTTGGCCACTGGAACTCGGTCACCTATGGAGGAGCCGGCTTTAGAGTGCCTCCCATGGATTTCAGTCCGTTGCCGCTAGATCCGTCAACTGGCATCTACTATCTGTCGTTGATCATTGTTCTGGTAGCCGTTCCGCTCGGGTGGAATATAGTGCGTTCACGGATCGGGCGCGCATGGGTTGCCCTGCGCGAAAGCGAAGTGGCTGCTGAAACACTGGGAATCGACTTAACCCTTTATAAAGCATATGCCTATGTTATCAGCGGGCTTTATGCCGGCACGGCAGGCGCCTTATTTTCTGCGTTACTCGGGATAGTTACCCCCGAATCTTTTGATTTATTTCAAGTTATCGTTCATTTCTGCATGGTCATTGTTGGCGGAATCGGCTCACTTTGGGGAGGGGTACTAGGCGCTGTCATTCTAGTCGGGTTGCTGGAGGTATTACGCACGTTCCGTGATCTTCAGGAAATCGCTTTTGGAGGGCTTTTGCTTTTTACCGTTTTGGTTGTGCCCGGAGGGGCTATTGCCATGATCAAACGGTACCTGCCCGGATGGAATGAGCCATTACGACGCATCGGAAAAAAACGATGAGCAAGTTAATTGTTTCTGATGTCTCAATTTCTTTCGGCGGACTCAAAGCTCTGGACTCAGTAAGCTTTGATGTCAAACAAGGCGAAATTCGCGGCATCATCGGTCCCAACGGGGCCGGGAAAACAACCATGTTAAATGTTATTTCCGGCATCAATAAAGCAGATTCTGGAACCATTACTTTCGACGGCACACTCTTGTCTGGACTTAAAACAAACAAAATCGCATCAAAGGGCATTGGACGCACCTTTCAAACAACGAAGCTATTTAAAGGCATGACCGTATTGGAAAACGTCATGACCGGCGCCCACAGTCGACTTCACGCAAACCCCCTAAGCGCCGCTTTTAATTTCCCGTTTGTAGCAAAGGAAGAAAAACAGGCAGCTGACCAGGCATACGAAGTTTTAGAATTTCTGCGAATGGAACGATTTGCAGACCATGAAGCCACCTTGCTTTCGTTTGGCCAACAAAGACTGGTTGAAATCGCTCGAGTCCTGGTGGGACAACCTCAAGTGTTGCTTCTCGATGAACCTGCCGTTGGATTAAGTGTCACCCGAGTCAGTGAAGTGGAAGAATTACTGAAACGTATACGGCAAGAGCGAGGCATCACAATCGTGATGATTGAACATGTTATACGACTGGTGATGGGAGTCTGTGACCGAATCACAGTGCTTAATTCAGGCCAGAAAATTGCAGACGGCACAGCCGAAGAAGTGGTCAATAATCCAGCGGTTGAACGGGCATATCTTGGAAGTAAGGTCGATGTTACAGATTGAGCACTTGAGTGTCTGGTACGACGTGACCGAAGTAATTCGCGACGTCAGTCTGGAAGTCCCCTCCAACAGTATTGTGGCGTTGATGGGGGGCAATGGTGCAGGCAAATCCACGATTCTCAATACACTCAGTGGACTATTACAACCGCGCCACGGCACCATCACAATCGACAACATGCCCATGGCGAACTTTCACCCTCAAGATATGGTGAAGGCCGGTGTGGTGCAAGTGCCACAAGGACGCTTCGTTTGGCCGGGCATGAGCGTCCAGGACAACCTTCTGCTAGGAGCCTCAATACGCTCCCGCAAAGAAAAACCTGCGATCAGGAAAGACATGGATGATGTGTTCCAAATGTTTCCCATACTCCATGAACGACGCAAAGGCCTGGCCGCTAACTTGAGTGGTGGTGAGCAACAGATGCTTGCCATTGGCCGCGCGCTGATGGCGCGACCACGCTTATTGCTGATGGACGAGCCATCCCATGGTCTGTCACCCCTTATGGTGGAAAAGATGGTGGTAGCAATTCGTCAATTGCATGAACGTGGACTCACCATCTTATTGGTAGAACAAAACGTCGGCGTAGCCGCCGCCGTATCCGAACATGCCTATATTCTTGCCCATGGTGAAATTGAGTTTTCAGCCGCTGGTTCAACACTAGCGGATAACCCCGATATTCTTCGAAGTTATTTGGGCGGCAGTCGCGACGATGGCTCGTCAAGGCAACTACCTGGGACGGAGGCTTAATTCGTTTGTTATTGGTCGGCGTTGATGTGGGGGGTACTTTCACAGACGGAGTCGTGTATGACGGCGATAGTCATCGTCTGCAGTATGCGAAAGCTCCCTCAACACCAGATGATCCAACGCAGGGCGTACTCGATGTTCTAGAAGGGCTGGTCCCGGATATCAAGGATATCGATCGCATCGTACACGGCCTAACCATTGGCACCAACGCGATCCTTGAGGGGAAAGGCGCCGATGTTTGGATTCTGACAACACGCGGCTTTCGTGACGTTCTCGAAATTGCCCGAACCAACCGCCCTATTCTCTATGACATCAAGTCATTAAAACCCGAAGCATTAGTTCCACGGACGCGAACATTTGAAATCAACGAACGCATGCTATTCGATGGCAGCGTTCGAGATGCCTTTGACCCCATAGAAGCGCGAGCAATCGTTGAAAAACTTGTTGCAAAAAACGCGAATTCCGTTGCAATCTGTTTTCTTCATAGCTATGCCAACCCTGCCCATGAACAATTAGCAGAAAAGCTGGTTCGCGAACTGTTACCCACTGCTTT
>Ga0209501_10001687_pt1 | contig 24064 bp, 21 predicted proteins | sample ArcticOcean_MG_C_4_FD_187434 | JGI IMG/M metagenome (GOLD analysis project Ga0209501, IMG submission 187434) | Marine microbial communities from western Arctic Ocean - ArcticOcean_MG_CB4_134 (SPAdes) (version 2) | ecosystem: Environmental > Aquatic > Marine > Oceanic | place: Arctic Ocean...
ACCCGTTCTTATAGTGCGAGTTTTATCTTCAGGCTTTGGTTTGGGTTTTTCTTCTGGAATCCAATAATTTGGATCTATGGTATTAAGCCAATCTTCTATTTCTAATAATTCTAATACTGTTGGTTTTTTAACAATTTTAACAGGTGCTTTTTTGGCAGGACGTGTTCTTTCTTCAAGACCATCTGCCCAAGACTCATAAGTCCACTTCTTATTTTGTTGAGCTTCAACATCTTCTGCAACTTTCTTTTCTTCTGCTGTTACCGGCTGAGTATTATTACCGTGAACTTTATTATTATAGTTAACCCAGTTGAGCATTTTAGAGCCGGTTAATTTAGTTTCTTTAGGTAGCTTCAATTCTTCTCTAGCTTTTTCTTCAGTTAATTTTCTTGGTTTTCTATCAACCAAATATTTCATCATCTGATTATATTGATGTATTTTCATAACAGAATCATATACCGATTGACTCTATAGGATCAAATGATCCGTAAGCTTTTATCCATGTCGCAAGTCACCAGTCACATGAAACTTGCACCAAGCAACAGGCGTCAAGGTACAAGCAGGTGTTACTCTGAACAAAAAATTTTTTTCGTTGGAAAGACTCACTTTTTTAATATTCTAAGAGTAATTAACCGTGCTTATCCAGCTTCTTATGGACGTGAAATACTTTATGAAACCCTTATTCATTTTTTGTTAGTATAGTGTAGTTGAATGAATGAGTACGTTCACTCATTCAAAGGGTACAGTAGTTGCAGAAATGAACGATAACTTTTATCCACACACAATCAATTATGACTCAAATGTGTCTCCTAGAACATACCAATCAGGATTCTTGCTTTATTTATTTAAAAAGCATATAATCAAAACAGTTTCAGGAACTTAAATCCTGCGAGGTATCATTAAGATTAAGAAGTACACTCCACACAAATAAATATTCTTAACAGCGAAGGTCGATAAATTATGTTGTTAAAGATAAAAAATTTAGAAAGTATGGATATAAATACCCTCGAGGATATTACAATCATTACATTCTTTTGTATTTTTACGTTTTTCATAACACCATTAATAATAAGTTTAAGCTCAGTATCTTAGCAGGTTAGAGTTTAGCGCCTTCGTTATGAAATTAGTCAGGTCGGACTTATCAACCGACCTGACGACTAACTAGGAAGGCAAATATGCAAACGATAAATAAAGAAGTCCTTAGTTTCCGGACTTTAGTTTCAAAAATTGGAGACTATTTCAAAATACATAGTATCAATCATTGGGATTGGAGAGAGGGAGCAAAAGAAACTCTTAATCCTTTTCCTGCAATTCTACATACCTTAGATGATATTTGGATATCAAACTATTCTGTTCGTAAAGATATTGGTGTTGTAAATAATAGACTACAAACTACCAAAAATATTACGCTATGGGATAAACTGCAGTTAACTTTTAATGTAGTTATTAGACCGGTCCTATTTGATTTTTATTGGAGATATGGAAATGGATTAGGTAATTATGGTCATACTAAATTTAAGTGGCTAACATTATCTTATTATAGAGATCATACTTATTGGACTGGCGATAGATTTCAGCATAGTTGGAAAAGTAAAAAATCTTTATTTTCTAAAAATTGGAAAGACTATGACCATAAATATTGGAAGCATTGCTCCCATGGAACTTGGGAAAGAGAAACCAGTGCAGCAACATATGAAAATGAATTAGATCAGTTAAGAGAGGGGGTTTATAATGACGAGTAAATCTTCATTCGGCAAGGCACGGCCTGACTTTGATAGTCCAATCACTAAGTCCTCAACAATAATGATTTATAATTTAATCAGAACTAACTCATTATTATCTAATCTTGTTGAACGTCAAAATGCAGAAATAGAAATGCAAAACCTGCGCATAGATGGATTAGTAACTTGGTTAAAAAATAAAAGGAAGTACACCAATAAGAAATTTCTGAGAGGTGAACACTAATGCAAACAGAACAATTATTTCATAAATTATTTGCAGGTGGTGATCATGGTTTTGGTCTTATAGATAAAACAAAAAAAAGTGGTTATGATTTCAAACATTATGCACCTACGATAGAAACTTATCTTGCTCACTTAGAGGGCAGAATAAGTATGGGTATAGTGCCTATAACCCGCTCAGGACTCACTAAATTCGGTGTCTTGGACATTGATGACCATAAGAAAGATAAAACGAAGCCTGTTATTCCTTGGTCAAAAGAAAAATATCTGAAGTTGTTGAATAAAATCAAATATCTGAAACTTCCTTTAACAGTGGCTAAATCCAAGTCGGGTGGCGCACATTGTTATTTGTTCTTAAATAAATTTTATAAGGCCGGTGATATAAAAAAAATACTTAATAAATTTGAGTATGCTTTAGGTTATGAAAGAGATTACCTAGAGAAATTTCCAAAGCAGGAAACTTTAATTAATAAAGATGGAAGTAAAGCTGATGGCAATTATATCAACCTACCATATAAAGGTGGTAACAGTAGAGTCTTATTAGATTTTGCAGGAAATGAACTCAATACTTCTGACGGATTACTGTATGCTTCTAAGAGAGTTAGATCATTAAAAGATTTATATAAATTTAATTTATTAGAATCTAAGTTAAAAACTTCCGATAGGAATGATCGAACTTTTTCTGCTACAGCTTTCTTCAAAAAACATTATGATGACTGGCAAGATAAAGTTCTTGAATATAATAAAATATTCAATGTGCCTCCTTTAGAAGAAAAGGAATTGTACAATACTGTTCTTAAATCAAATGAAAAGAAAGATTATTATGGAGAGGATACAGAAGCTCCACCAACAGAATTAATTGATTATGATATTTCTGATTACAGAAGATTGGATATTAAAGAGCCAAAATTCATTACAGAAAGATTATTTAAAGAGAGAAGTATTAATTTTGTATTTGGAGAAAAAGGTAAAGGTAAGACTGAGGTTTGTTTAGGTTTTGCCAATGCAATGGTAAGAGGTATTCCCTTCCTACAATACAAACACCCAATAGCAAATCCAGTATTATATGTTGATGGAGAAATGGATCCTTTTGATATTATTGAAAGAGATACGCCTTATCTTGAAACCTTTGGTGTTCCAAGAAAAAATTTCTTCAAAATAATGAATTGGCATTTCCAAAAAAATCAGCAGATTCCAGACATAAGGGAAAAAATTGGTCAGGATTTAATTCTTGAAAGATTACGACTGCAAGAACAGCAGACTGGTATGAAGCCATTTTTATTTTTAGATAATTTAAGAAGTTTATCTAACTACAATGAAAATGAATCTGACTCGTGGCGTCCAATAGGTCTATGGTTAAGAGATTTAAGAGGACACGGATATTCTTCTGTTGTTGTTGATCATACCGGACACTCAAATGCTAATATGAGAGGAACTTCATCTAAATCTGATTGGGCTAATGTTTGTATGCAGGTAAAACCGGAAGTGGAAAGAGGTAGTCGTTTAATGAAGATGACAATTCACTTTGATAAAGCGAGAGGATTAAAACCTGATGAAACTTCTGATTATGTTGCTCAATATGATTTTCAAGGTAATTGGAGTCTTGGTCAATCTACAAAAGCTAAACAAAATGAAGAACTAAAAGAGCAAATAAAATTGTTCTTTAAGGAAAAAGAAGTCCCAACTCAAAAAGAAATGGGTAAAAGATTATTTATATCTGAAGGTAAGATAAATAAACTTATAAAAGAAATAAAAGAAGAAAAGAAATAAGACCCACAGGAGCCGGTCGTTTTGCGACCGGCGACTGTCCTTACTTTAAATTTACTACGTTATTAATTTTCTCTAGTAAATCGTTTGGTTTAATTCTCGTATATCTTTTTAATTGAGACCAATCTTTATGACCACTTACGGCACTTACTTCTGCGATACTCCAATTATTTAATAAAGCGTTGGTACAAAAACAAGCTCTCAGATCATGGAATCTAAAGTTATTTATTTTTGCAGTTTTAGTAGCACGTCTAAACCACTTTCTTAATCTGCTACTATTACAATCGAATACATACTTACCAAAAACGTGCTTCTTTAATATTGCTAATGTTTCATCAGCTAATGGTATTGTCCGATCAAATGAGTTCTTTGTGTCATAGAATGTACATTGCTTATTATTGAAGTCTATATGATCACGCTTCAATTTAAGTATCTCACCTTGCCTTGCACCAGTCTGATACGCAAACTTAATTATATCAGTCAGGAATCTTAGGTGGTCTGTATGATTTCTATTGAAGGACTTAGAAGAGTCTTGCATCAAGGAAACTTCCAACAGTTGCTGATACTCGACTTTAGTTAAGACTCTATCTCTAGCGTCATCAACTTTATTCATAGTAACCATATCGCAAGGATTCTCTGCTGGTAAATTAATACCCCACTCACGTTTAGCAACTCTCCAGGCATGACAGATTATATTTACAAACTTATTAACTGTTGCTGGTTTGCGTGTTGTAGATAGTTCTTTCATTAACTTATGAATATGATGAGACCTTAACGTCATCAAACTATTCAATGCAATCTTATGCTTGATTAAGAAATTGATAGTAGAGGTTTCCTCTCTAACACCTTTTTTGATTGCAGTACGTTCATCTCTATACTTCACTAATATCTCTCTTAGTGTAGTTCCTCTTGCACCTGAGAAATCTTCAAACACGTTACGTTCCATTTTGGACTCAACATCACGTCCAAATTTCCTAGCAACTTTTAAATCCCAAAATGCTTTAGATATATATGGATAACCTTTTTTACGAACCTCAACTATCCACTTACCTGACTTCATCTTCCATACTCTAGCCATAACAACTTTATCCTTTCTAATTACGAGTCAGTTACGAGTAGACTCGTTTAACTTTCAAAAAGTATTGAAGTGATTATGTTTTCTATGATTATTAAGGGGCGTTCTGTTACCCGGTGCCCCAAACAACCGTGCTTATTTAATTAACCGAAGTTAATTAAGCAGCAAGTGCGTAACTTTCGTTAGCAATTATAATTAGCCCGTTACGTCGGAGCAATCTCGAACGAAAGAATAGCCTTTAGACACTCGTCGATTCTAATTCACCCCCATAAGTTATAAATGGTGGAGGTGGTGGGTACTGCCCCCACGTCCGCAATGTTTATTACGAAATTCGTTTATCGTTATAGTTGGTAAACCAACAAAATAATTATAATACTTTAATCCCTATTATCAAATTAATTAATTTTTTTTTGTGCTGAAATTGTTTGAAGAGTACCTTTTCCTAATAATTTTTCTGAAGTAAATAAACCAAATAAAGCCAATTTATTTATACTTTCTAATAAAAAATTAGATTTAGGTATATCAACAGATTGCATTGACCATTTTGTGTAGGGTTTATCAATTATATCGAGTGAATTTTTAGTGTGCAAATATTCTAAAGAATCTTTAGAAAAATGGTTTAAATGGTGTTTATCATAAAGTCTCTCCATAGGTGATTTTATTCCTAAGTTATAAATTATTCGCGCAACACCGTAGACTAGACTTGAATCGTTTATTGTCATGGTAATTATTATTCCTCCATCTTTACAATTTTTACTTAAGATATTCATATAATCTTGAACATTCCATACATGCTCTACTGAAGCCAGATTAACAACCACATCAAATTTTTCCTTAAATTCTGTTTTAAAAATATCACCACATAAAAAATTAATTTTTTCTTCAGGTTCATTTTTATGAAAATCAATGCCAGTTAATTTTACTTTATTAGATTTTTGTTTTAAATATTTTAGTAAATCACCTTGCCCACAACAAGCATCAAGCACAGAAGGAGAATCTATTTTAGTAGATTTAATAATATTAAATATATAATTAAAGAGTTCAAAATTTTGGTTTTTAAACCAATTTGGATGTTTTTTTTTAAAATATTCTAAAGTATAATTTTCTTTATTTTGAATTGAATCAATATCAGTGAAACGATGTTTGCAGTGATCACAAAAATATAATGTAACTTCCTTTAATCTTTTATAAAATGATGATTTATAATTACAAACGGGACATTCAATTTTTTTATCTGCTAAATTCATACATTTCCTTTATTATTTATTATTTTCTCGTTGCAAGTGCTTCACTTAATATATAAAAATAATATTATAAATTTTACTTTGTAATTTTCAACAACTAATGAAAAAAATTTTTTTTGACCAAAGAATAAATTATCTTTTTTTATTAATCTCTTTTATTTTTCTAGGCATAACTATAGGCTTTGGAAACATTTCATCCCAAAGCGTTGAATGGCTTCACGATGGCAACGAGTCTGCAATTGAACAAACTGCATGGTATTTTTTTAGAAATGATATTTGGAGATTCCCCTTGGGATTAAATCCTAATTATGGCGATGAAATAACTACTTCTATAGTTTTTTCAGACTCTATCCCAATTTTAGCATTCTTTTTTAAAATATTTAAATCTATCCTTCCTGAAAATTTTCAATACTTTTCTCTTTGGTTTTTTTTATGCTTTTATTTTCAGTTATTTTTTTCTTACAAAATTTTAAAAAAATTTACAAATTCAGAATTTTATTCTTTAATTGGTTCTGTTTTTTTTCTTCTAGCACCAATTTTTATTTTTAGAATGAATTACCATGCTTCAGTGTCAGGTCAATGGCTATTGCTTTTTACATTATATTTAACTCTAACAACAAAAACTGATGAGTCAAAATTTTCATGGTTTTTTCTTATTATTGTTTCATCTTTAATTCTTTATAATTTTACATTAATTATTTTAGCAGTTTATTCATTACTTAGATTTTTTGAATTGAAGTTTAATAAGACTAGTTTTTATAATCTTTTAAAAGATTTTTTTATTATAGCACCACTTTTATTATTAACTTTGTATATGGCGGGATACTTAGAAATTAGAATGGGAGATACTTTGGCTGTTGGGTTTGGGCAACACAAATTGAATCTTTTAAGTATTATTGATCCAGTAAATACAGCAAATAATATTTCTTGGTCGTGGTTTTTGCCTGATATACAACTCTCCAAGGAAGAAGAGTTAGAAGGATTTAATTATTTAGGGTTAGGTCAACTCATAATGTTATTATTTTCTCTTGTACTAATTTTAAACAAAAAATTTAATAATAACCTTTCTTTAATAAAAAATAACAAACAAATTAAAGCTTTTTTAATAATATCAATATTTTTAACTCTGTGGGCTTTGTCAAATAAGATTTCATTTGGAAGCTATACTCTATTAGAAATACCTTTAAATAAATTTATTTTTGCAGCGTTAAGTGTAGCCAAGTCAACTGGAAGGATATTTTGGATAGTGAATTATTTTTTAGTAATTATTTCAATAATAATAATTTACAAATGTTTTACAAAAAAAACTTCTCTATTAATCATCATTTTGCTATTAACTATTCAAATAGCAGATATTTCTGCTGGACTAAAAAATAGAATCAACTTTTACAATAAAGAAACAAATAGCACTAAATTAAAAGACCCAATATGGAACGACTTATTTTCAAAATATAAAGTTATTAAAACTACTTATCCGCAAGCTTATCCAGGAATTTTCTATAATTTTTCATTTTTTATGGAAAAAAACAAAATAAAAAAAACAAATTTAGCTCCCCAGGCAAGAGTAAATAGAAAAACTGTAGCAGAAGCTAGGTACGCCTTATACAAAAATTTTAATAATAAAAAACTAGATCCCAAGGCGCTCTATATTATTGGACATCACAGCCAACTAAAAAATCTAAAAAATTTATTTAACAATGATGATGTTGCTTTTTTTTATAGAGATAATATTTGGGTTATGGTTATGAACGAAAAAGATTTAATGAATGATAATGACAAAGAAATGTTTAATAAAATAACCCCAAAATTATTAGAGCTTCAAAAAAATGAAACCTTAAATTTTACAGATAGCAGTAGTTACCATGGCCTCGGTTGGTCTCACAATTCAGCAAAAACCGGAGTATGGTCTGAAGGAAGCATTTCTACACTATTTTTTAAAACTAAAGAAAGTTACGGAAATATAAAATTAGAAATTTTTCTTAACCCTTATTTAACAAAAAATAAAACAACCAAGGAATTTGATGTATATGTTAATGATAAATTTAATAAAAAAATTGAATTAAAAAATAACAGCAAAGTAAATAAAATTGAAATTTTAATTGATGGACAGCAACTTAAAAATAATGAAGTAAAAATTGATTTTATTTTTAAAAATCTTACATCACCATACGAAGCCTTCGAAAGTCCAGATTCAAGGAAATTAGGTATATTGGTAAAAAACATCAAATTAGTTAAAATTTAGAATGAAAATACTAATCTTAGGCTATTCTAGTTTATGCAAGAGAAAGATAATACCTGCATTAAAAAAAATTTTTATCAAAGCTAAATTTTGTATTAGCTCTAAATCGCAAACTCGTCAATATATCGGAGAATCAGAATGGTTTGACAGTTATGAAGAAGCTCTTAAAAAATCAAATGCAGATCTTGTTTATATTTCGTTGATAAATTCTACGCACTATTATTGGGCAAAGAAATTTCTTAAAAATAATTACCATGTAATAATAGACAAACCTGCTACTTTAAATTTTAAACAAGCAAAAGATTTGGTTAAAATTGCTAAAAAAAAAAGAAAGCTGCTTTCTGAAGCTGTTGTTTTTCAACACCATCATCAAATTAATAAAGCCATGAAAGAGATAAAGTCTATAAAAAATTTAAATAGTGTAGAAGCTAGATTTGTAATACCAAAATTGCCAAAGAAAAATTTTCGTAATTATGAAAAATATGGAGGAGGCTGTCTTTTAGATATGGGATCGTATGCAGCAGCTATTTTTAGAATGTATATCAATGAAGATTATAGCAAAGTTTCTATTCAATGTTCTTCAAACTATAATAAAAACGGTCTTAATAAAAATTTTAATGTAATAGTTTTAACGCCCAATAAATTTTTTACTGGATTTTTTAGCTTTAATGGGAAATATGAAAACACTTTAGCTTTATCTACAAAGCAAAAAAAGGTTACAATTAATAGAGTTTTTTCGCCACCAAATGATCAAAATTTAATATTACAAATAAACCGTGGTCGTGTTAAAAAGGAAAAAAAAATAAAGAAAGATGATGTATTTTTAAATTATTTTAAATTTATTTTTAAAACTATAAAAAGAAAAAGCTTTAAAAATTCATATCAAAATATATTAAAAGATTCTTTTTTTAGAGAAAAATTGAAAAAAATATAAACTATTTATAATGAAAATTAATGTTTGGAGCTATCAAGATGAATACAAAAGATACAGGAGACAAATTTTAAAAGAGGTAGATAAAGTTTTTTCTTCAGGTCAATTAATTCTTGGTAACAAAGTAAAATTATTAGAGCACAACTTTAGCAAATACTTAAAGTTAAAATATGGTATTGGTGTAAACAGTGGAACCGATGCTTTGCAAATTGCTTTAATGTCAGCAAAAGTTGGCAAGGGAGATGAGGTGATAACAGTTTCTAACACTGCGGTTCCAACTGTAAGTGCCATTGTAAGCTGTGGAGCAAAACCAGTTTTTGTCGATATTAATCAAGACGACTATTTAATTGATGTAAGTAAAATCGAAGCAGCAATCAATAAAAAGACTAAAGCAATAATTCCTGTTAATTTGTACGGCCAGTGCGCCGATTATAAAAGTATATTAAAAATAGCAAAAAAAAATAATTTAATAGTAATAGAGGACTGCGCGCAATCAGCAGGCTCATATTATAATAAAAAACCTAGCGGATCATTAGGTCATCTTTCTGCATTTTCTTTTTATCCAACTAAAAATTTAGGTGGGTATGGGGACGGTGGTTATATAGGGACATCAATAAAAAAATTTGCAGATAGAGCTTTAGAACTAAGAAAATATGGAATGCGAAAACTATACTATTCTGAAGAACATGGCATCAATTCTAGGCTAGATGAAGTGCAGGCAGGTATAATAAATTTAAAGTTAAAAAAATTAAATTTATGGATTAAGCAAAGACGTAAAATTGCTAATATTTATAATAAATTTCTTCAAGGAAGTTCTTTAATTTTACCAAAAGAAAATAAAAATAATTTTCACTCTTATTATGTTTATGTTGTTCAGCACGATAAGAGAAAGAGTATTATGGACAAATTAAAGAAAAATAATATTTACTGCAATATATCATATCCGTTTCCTATTCATTTAATGAGAGGATACTCATACTTAAATTATAAGAAAGGTAGTTTTCCAGTTACTGAAAAATTATCAAAAAGAATTTTTTCACTACCTATGTACCCTCAATTAAGTTATTTAAAAGTTTTGAAAGTTATAAAGTGTTTAAAGGAAGCAGGTATATGAAATTTGAAAAAAATGTAAAAAGGCTTGAAGAATTTAGATTGAAAATAGAAAATTTAAAACACAAAGAAGAGACCGATATAGAGAACTTGTTAACATGGCGCCAAAATTTACTAAAAAAATCAAAATTTTCTTCAAAACTAATTAACCTCAAGGAAGTTAAAAATTGGAGCAGCGATTCAAATGGAAATGTTAATCATGTATCAGGTCAGTTCTTTACACTTCAAGGTGTGAGAACAAGTGGGGCCACAGGAAGAGAAGTAAAAACTTGGGATCAACCAATTTTAAACCAAAAACATGGTGGGGTTTTAGCTTTTTTGGCAAGAGAAACAGAAAAATTTGGTATTCAGTTTTTATTAGATGGCAAAACTGAACCTGGCGATGATGGTGATGTAAAATTCTGCCCTACCTACCAAGCAACCCAGTCAAATATTAATAGAGCGCATGGAGGCAAACGACCAGATTTAAGCGATATAGTTTTAAATGAAAAAGGAGCACAATTAATATATGCGACATCTCACAACGAAGAAGGAGCAAGATTTTGGAAAAAGTCTAATTATAATTTGATTCTTATGCTTGATAATCCAGAAAATAATGAAACTCAAAAAGAAAATTATATTTGGGCAAGTTTATCACAGATAAAAAAACTCTCTCTAATTAATAATACTATCAACCCTTTTGTAAAAACTATTTTGTTTATGATTTAGAAAGAAGTATATTAATAAAAATGTTACAATTAAAATATAGCTTATGATTTCAATTATAATTCCAGTATTTAATGCTGAAAAAACAATAGAAATATTGGTAAATAATATATCAAAAACACTAACCAAAAATTATGATTTTGAAGTAATATTGGTAAATGATTGTTCAAAGGATAATTCCGAAGAAAAGTGTAAAGATCTAACAAAAAAATACCCAAATGTTTTCTTGTATTCTTTGTCAAAAAATGTTGGAGAACACAATGCTGTAATGGCAGGTTTAAATAAATGTGTAGGAGGTTATGCTGTAATAATGGATGATGACCTGCAACATTCAGCCGATTCCCTGCTAGAGTTAATAAAGTTTTCAACTGATAAAAATAATAATTATGATGTTGTTTATACTTATTATGATCAAATGAAGTATAGTTTTTTAAGAAATATTGGTAGAAAATTTAATAATTTTGTAGCTAATTTGTTATTAGAAAAACCTAAATCTTTATATCTTTCGAGCTTTAAATTGGTTAATCGTTTTTTAATTACTGAGATTATAAAGTATCAATCACCCTTTACTTATATTGATGGACTTATTTTAGGTATAACAAGCAAAATTGGCACGGTAAAAGTAGAGCATGGCGAGAGGTCTCATGGCAGATCAGGCTATACATTAAAAAAACTTATTGGTGTATGGTCAAGTATGTCTACTGGTTTTTCTGTGGTTCCTTTAAGATTGTCACTAGTATTAGGCTCTCTACTCTCTCTTCTAGGTTTCATTTTTGCATTATTAACATTCATAGAAAGAATGATGGATAATACAGTTCCTTCTGGTTATGCCACTATAATTATAGCAGTTACACTATTTTCTGGAGCTATTCTTATTGCTCTAGGGTTGATAGGAGAATATGTGGGTAGAATATTTATTTCCTTAAACAAAAAACCCCAATTTGTTATAAGAGATTCTTGGCCAGAAAAAAAATAATGACACTTTCAGATCAACAGAAAAAAGAAATACAGGAACAACAGTCACAAAAAAATTTAACTAAGAGAGTTACCTCACCTGAATTAGAAAAAATTCTTTATGAGGCAACACCAGTTTTAGACCATGGGTTTGTAAGAGTCGTGGATTATATGGGTGATGATACCTCAATAGTACAATCAGCAAGAGTTTCTTACGGCAAAGGAACTAAAAAAGTTTCAACGGATAGTGGTTTAATAAAATATCTTATGAGACATCGACACAGCACTCCATTTGAAATGTGTGAAATAAAATATCATATAAAATTACCAATATTTATTGCAAGACAGTGGATTAGACATAGAACAGCAAATGTTAATGAATACTCGGCAAGATATTCAATATTAGATAAAGAATTCTATATACCATCAAAAGATCATTTAGCTGCACAATCAACGAGCAACAGACAGGGCAGAGGAGATTTAATTAATGGAAAACAAGCTGATAATATTTTAAATATTTTAAAAAAAGATGCTGAACAAACTTATGATAATTATGAGGTGATGCTTAATGAAAGATTTGACGGAACTACTATAAATGAAAATAACAAAGGTTTAGCAAGAGAGCTGGCCAGAATGAATTTAACTTTAAATACTTACACGCAGTGGTATTGGAAAACAGACTTATTAAACCTTTTAAATTTTTTATCTCTTCGTGCAGATAGTCATGCTCAATATGAAATAAGAACATACGCAGATGTAATGATCGATACCTTAAAAAAATGGGTGCCTATAACATTTGATGCATTTATGGATTACAGAGTAGGAGGGATGGAAATTTCAGCTAAAGGTAAATCTGTAATTCAAAAAATGGCCAAAGGTCAAGCATGTGATTTTGAATCATCTTCACTTTCAAAAAGAGAGTGGAATGAATTAATGGATTCTTTTGGTTTTAAAGAAAAGATCCTTTAATTTTTGTAGCTATTTCTTTAAAAATTATAGAAATTTTGTGATCTGGATTTGTTGCAACAAGAGGTTTACCAGAATCAGCTGCAATTCTTAAATCAATGTTAATTGGTATTTTACCAAGAAATTCTTTTTTAAAATCTTTAGCAACTTTTTCAACACCATTTTCTCCAAAAATATTATATTTTTTACCATCATCAGTTTCAAAAAAACTCATGTTATCAACGAGACCAAGTATAGGAACTTTTAATTTATCAAACATATTAATTCCCCTCTTAACATCCAACAAAGCTATTTCTTGAGGGGTGGAAACAATAATTGCACCATCAACCTTAACTTCTTGCGCAAATGTTAACTGAGTATCTCCAGTTCCAGGAGGCATATCTACAATAATAAAATCAAGATCATCCCACAAAACTTTTTGAGTAAAAGTTTTAATTGCACTAGTAACCATTGGTCCTCGCCAGATCATAGGAGTTTCTTTATCTACTAAAAAACCTATAGACATACATTGAATTCCATACTGGTTTATTGGAGTCATGTTTTTACCATCTTCACTTTTGGGCTTCTCATTTATAGACATCATTTTTGGTATTGAGGGCCCATAAATATCGGCATCAAGAATTCCAACTTTTTGTCCAATAGCTTTTAAAGCTAAGGCAAAGTTTGTTGCAAAAGTAGATTTGCCTACTCCGCCTTTAGCGCTCGATATGGCTATAGTAAATTTAGTGCCTTTTATAGGGGTTTTAGTAAAAATTTTAGGAGCTGTATTTTTTTTAAAATTATCACTCAAACCTGCAGTTTTTTTGTCCATGCGGCCTATCTTAACTTGTTTTTACATTTAAAATCATTATATAAAGTGTCATGGCAAGTGGAGATGATTTTAAAGGTGGTAGCCCATGGGGGTCTCCCCCAGGAGGAGGAAACGGATCTGGCCGCGGAGGTCAAAGACCACCTAATATCGACGAAGTAGTAGCAAAAATCCAAAAATTTATTAATAATTTTTTACCAGGAGGAAAATCTGATGGAAAAAAACCAATTATTTTTGGACTTATTTTACTGGTTGTTGTTTGGGCATTTAGTGGTTTATACAGAGTGTTACCTGATGAACAAGGAGTGGTTCTCAGATTTGGAAAATTTGTTTCTACAACTCAACCGGGTTTAAATTATCATATTCCTTATCCTGTTGAAACTGTTCTTACTCCAAAAGTTACTAAAGTTAATAGAATTGATATTGGTTTCAGATCAGCAAGCGATTCAGGAAGAACATCGGCGATTGGTGATGTGCCTGAAGAAAGCTTAATGTTAACAGGAGATGAAAATATTGCTAATATTGATTTTTCAGTTTTTTGGTTAATAAAAGACGCTGGCAAATTTTTATTTAAAATTCAAAGTCCCGTTGAAACAGTGAAAGCTGCAGCAGAAACTGCCATGCGAGAAGTTATTGCAAAAAGCAGACTTCAATCAATCTTAACTGAAGGAAGATCCAGTATTGAAATTGAAACACAAGAAATTATTCAAAGGATTTTAGATGAATATGAATCAGGTATTCAAATCACACAAGTACAAACACAAAAAGCAGATCCGCCTGATCAAGTTATTGATTCATTCCGAGATGTGCAAGCAGCTAGAGCTGACATGGAGAGAGCAAAAAATGAAGCAGAAGGTTATGCTAATGATGTAATACCAAGAGCTAGAGGAGATGCTGCAAAAATTTTACAGGAAGCGGAAGCCTATAAACAACAAGTTGTTGCCGCAGCTGAAGGTGAAGCAAGCAGATTTATTGCAATATACAATGAGTATGCAAAAGCTAAAGCAGTAACTCAAGAAAGAATGTATCTTGAGACTATGGAAAAAGTATTAGCAGATATAAATAAAGTAATTATAGATAAAGACGCTGGAGGAGTGGTTCCTTACCTTCCTTTACCGGAATTATCGAAGAAAGCAACAAACTAATTATGAAATTAAATAAAATTTTACTCCCAATTGTAGCTGGTATCGGATTTTTAATTTTCTTATCGGTATTTGTAGTTAAAGAAACTAATCAAGCAATTGTTTTGCAATTTGGTGATCCAAAGAAAGTGATTGTTACACCAGGTCTTCAAGTAAAAATTCCGTTTATTCAAAATGTGGTTTTTTTAGATCGTAGGATTTTAAATTTAGATGCACCTCCAATTGAAGTTATTGCTTCTGATCAAAAAAGATTAATCGTTGACGCTTATGCAAGATTTAAGATTGAGGATCCATTAAAGTTTTATATTTCAGTAGGTGATGAAAGGGTAGTTAGATCAAGACTTTCTACAATTATAAATTCAAGAATAAGAAGTGTTTTAGGTAAACAAAGTTTAGCGACCTTATTATCTGAGGATAGAACTAAACAAATGGCAATTATTCAAGAAGGGGTTAATGCAGAAGCTCAAAGTTTTGGTGTAGCTATAATTGATGTAAGAATTAAAAGAGCAGATTTACCACAAGCAAACAGTGAAGCTATATATAAAAGAATGCAAACTGAAAGACAAAGAGAAGCAAAAGAATTTAGAGCAAAAGGTGCTGAGATGGCAGTTACAATTACTTCTACAGCAGATAAAGAAGTGACAGTACTTTTAGCAAACGCACAAAAACAATCTGAAATTATGAAAGGTGAAGGAGATGGACAAAGAAATAAAATATTTGCTGATGCATTTGGAAAAGATCCGAAATTTTTCAGCTTTTATAGAGCGATGCAAGCTTACGAGACAGCATTAATAGGTGGGGAAACTTCTTTAATTCTTTCTCCAGATAGTGACTTCTTCAAATTTTTCGGCAAATCAGGACTAACTAATAATCAATAAATAGATTCATGAAAGAGCTGTTCATTGCAATAGGTCTTTTGTTTTTTATTGAAGGCATTTTATATGCCTTATTTCCATCAAAAATGAAAAATATGCTCAAGACAATTGAAAAACAACCAATCAATCAATTAAGAGTAGGCGGACTACTATTTGCTGTAATAGGCTTTGTAATTGTTTGGTATAGTAAAAGCTAAAATATATGACCACATTTAGAAAATTTTTTAACTTTTTTATAATTTTTATTTTTTTGAGTTCCCCAACTCACCTTGCATTCAGCAAAAACACACCTAATTCATTTGCTGATTTAGCAGAACGACTTATGCCATCTGTTGTTAATATATCGAGCACACAGACGATCAAAACAACTGGAAATCAATTTCCTTTTCAATTTCCTCCAGGATCGCCTTTTGAGGATATGTTCAAAGAATTTAACAAACCAACAGAAAGAAAAGCAACTGCTCTTGGTTCAGGTTTTATTATAGATAAAAAAGGAATAGTGGTTACAAATAACCATGTTATTCAAGGAGCAGAAGATATTCTTGTGAGTGTAAATGGTTCAACAGAATATAAAGCAAAATTACTGGGCGCTGACCCTTATATGGATTTGGCAGTTTTACAGATAGAGTCTGAAGATGAATTTATACCTGTAAGTTTTGGTGATTCAGATAAGGCACGTATAGGAGACTGGGTCATAGCAATTGGAAATCCGTTTGGATTTGGAGGAACGGTTACAGTAGGAATAATTTCTTCAAGAAATAGAGATATTGGATTAACTCGATATGATGATTTTATTCAAACTGATGCATCTATCAACCAAGGGAACTCAGGTGGACCATTATTTAATTTAGATGGAAAGGTAGTTGGAATTAATACAGCAATTATAGCCCCAGGGTCTTCTGGTTCAATTGGAATTGGTTTTGCAATTCCATCAAATCCAGCCTCACAAGTTGTAGATCAACTTCTTAAATTTGGTGAAACAAAAAGAGGCTGGCTTGGAGTTAGAATTCAAGAAGTTACAAAAGAAATAGCAGAATTAGAAAAATTAAAAAAACCTGAAGGAGCATTAGTGGCCAGCGTTTCAGAAGCTAGTCCTGCTTCAAAAGCTGGAATTAAAGATGGAGATATTATTTTAGAGTTTGACGGAAAAAAAGTAGATACTATGAGAACACTTCCAAAATTGGTAGCCCAAACAGAGGTTGGCAAAAGAGTTATACTCAAAATTTGGAGAAATCAAAAACTAATTTCAAAGAAAGTTTTATTAGGTAGATTAGAATCTTCTAATGAATTTAAAGCAGAAAAAAAAGCTGAGCCTGACAAAAGCAAACATGTTAAAATAGATAGTCTAAAAATTGTCGTAAGAGATTTAACTAAAGATGATATTAACGATCGAAAGTTGCCTAAAAATACTACAGGAGTTGTAGTAGATGAAATACTAGAAGGAAGTCCCCTTATGTTTGTGTCTATTAATGATGTTATAGTGGAATTACAAAAAAAGAAAATTAACAATTCAAATCAATTTTCTAAACTAGCTAAAGAAATTATTAATAAAGGTGCATCAACATTGTACTTAGCAATTTACAACTCCACCAATCAAAGAACTTATATAACTGTAAAATTAAAGTAGATCTAAAATTTTAGGCTTCAAATGGAGCAATCAAATAAAGTAATATTACTGGCTGGCCCAACTGCTACTGGGAAATCTAAGCTTGCAATTCAATTGGCTAAACATTTTAATGGAGAAGTTATAAATGCTGACAGCATGCAAATTTACGATGAGATTTCAATTTTAACTTCAAAACCAAGTTCAGCAGATAGAAAAATTATAAAACATCATTTATATGGATTTTGTTCAGTTAAAGAAAAATTTTCAACAGGACAATGGCTAAAGTTAGCCACCGAAAATATTAAAGAACAATGGAGTAAAAAAAAAACACCAATTGTTGTAGGTGGCACAGGTTTATATTTTAAAGCTTTAACAGATGGGCTTGTTAAAATTCCAGATATTCCCAGCAACTTAAGAATAGAAATTAGAAAACTGCACCAAAAAATTGGTCAAAAAAATTTTTATAACCAGTTAATTAAGTTAGATAATTTAGCTGAAAATTTTGTTTTACCTACAGACGCACAAAGATCTATGAGAGTATATGAAGTAAAAAAATTTACTAAAAAATCTTTGTTTGAGTTAATGAAAGATACAAAGCCAAATTTTAATAGCAAGGTTTTTAAAAAAATATTTATTAATATTCCTAAAGATTTATTGTTAAAGAGAATTGAAAATAGAATTGAAAAAATGTTTAGAGATGGAGTTATTGAAGAAGTTAATCTTTTTTTTAAAATGAGAGTTTATAGAGAACTTTCTTCAAACAAAATAATAGGACTTCGAGAAATTAAAAGTTACCTAAATAACAAAACCTCGCTAATTGAAGCAAAAGAGTTAATTGCACAGAAAACAAGACAATACGCCAAAAGACAGTTAACTTGGGCTAGAGGTCATATGAAATCATGGGAAACGATTGATTCATCAGATAATAATGATTTTCTTAAAAAAGCTATTAATAAAATATCCTAGAACTTGACCATCATTGAAACTCAGTTAGATTAGTCTTATGGCAAAATTAATGACGGGAGCAGCAATGGTGTTTAAAGCTTTGGAAGACCAAGGTGTAAGTCATATTTTTGGTTATCCGGGAGGAGCAGTGCTTCCAATTTATGATGAACTTAAAAATAATAAAAAAATAAAACATATTTTAGTTCGTCATGAACAAGGAGCAGGACATGCTGCCGAAGGATACGCAAGATCTACAGGGAAGGCTGGGGTAATACTTGTAACTTCGGGGCCGGGTGCAACTAATACAGTTACAGCGCTTACTGACGCACTAATGGATTCGGTTCCACTAGTTTGCATCACAGGTCAAGTGCCAACACATCTTATTGGAACCGATGCTTTCCAAGAATGTGATACAACAGGTATAACAAGACCGTGTACAAAACATAATTGGTTAGTTAAAGATATAAATAAACTATCAACAATTTTACATAAAGCATTTGAAGTTGCTACATCAGGTAGACCTGGTCCAGTTTTGATTGATATACCGAAAGATATTCAATTTAAAAAGGGGAAATATATAAAGCCAAAAAAATTAAAAGACAAAAATAATAAAACAGGTGTAAAAATTAATGGAGAAGACATTAATATTGAAAAAGCAATCGATTTAATTAAAAAATCCTCGAAACCTATGGTTTATACAGGAGGGGGGGTAATCAACTCTGGACCAAAAGCAACAGAGCTATTAAGAGAATTTATTTCACTAACAGGATTTCCCATCACATCCACTCTTCTGGGTTTAGGTGCCTTTCCTGGAAATGATAATCATTTTTTAGGAATGTTAGGTATGCATGGAACATACGAAGCTAATAATGCAATGCATGATTGCGATTTAATGATAAATATTGGTGCGCGTTTTGATGATAGAATAACTGGAAAAATTGATGAATTCTCTCCAAATTCAAAAAAAATTCATATTGATATTGACCCTTCTTCAATCAATAAAAATGTAGAGGTTGATTTAGCGATTGTTGGAGATGTTAAACTTGTTTTAGACAGAATGATTTTAACAATTAAAAAAAGATATCCAAATTTTATTGATTCCAATAAACAAAGCACATCTTTATGGTGGAAACAAATTGAAATTTGGAGAAAAAAAAATTCACTTGGATTTTTAAACAATAAAGATGTAATTAAGCCACAATACGCTATTCAAAGGCTCTATGAACTTACCAAAACTCAAGATGCATTTATAACAACAGAAGTAGGTCAGCATCAAATGTGGGCTGCCCAACATTATAAATTTAATAAACCAAATAGATGGATGACATCAGGAGGGCTTGGTACTATGGGATATGGGCTGCCTGCAGCTATCGGCGTCCAGGTAGCTAACCCTGGAAAATTAGTTATAGATATTGCTGGAGAAGCATCGGTACTAATGACAATGCAAGAAATGTCTACAGCTGTTCAATACAAATTACCAATAAAAATATTTATTATTAATAATCAATACATGGGAATGGTAAGGCAGTGGCAAGAACTTTTGCATGAAAAAAATTATTCAGAAAGTTATACCGAAGCTTTACCTGATTTTGTAAAATTGGCTGAAGCTTATGGTTGTGTAGGTATTCGAGCTAACAAACCGGATGAGCTAGATAAAAAAATTGAGGAAATGCTTTCAGTTAACAAACCAGTTATTTTTGACTGTGTCGTTGATAAAGAAGAGAATTGTTATCCAATGATACCATCAGGAAAACCACACAATCAAATGTTATTAGGGAAACAAGATGAAGATGAAACTATTTCTGAAGAAGGAAAAATTTTGGTATAATTATGGATAAATCAGCATATAGTTTTTCAACAAAGAAAGACAAAACTGAAAATCATATTATTGTCGTTTGGGTTGATAATGAATCAGGTGTCCTAGCTAGGGTAATAGGTTTATTTTCAGGAAGAGGTTATAATATTGACTCACTTGCTGTAGCTGAAATAGATAAGAAAAAAAATATATCACGTATAACCATTTCTACTTCAGGAACTTTACAAGTGCTTCAGCAGATTAAACTACAATTAGGAAAGCTTGTTCCTGTGCATAAAGTTGCTGATTTTCCAAAAAATAAAAAAACCTTATTAAGAGAAATGGCGTTATTAAAAGTGGTTTCAACAAAAGTTAAACTAGAAAAAGCTAAGAAATTATGTAAAAAATATAAATATACTATATTAGATAAAACAGAAAAGTCTTTTGTGCTTGAAATTTCTGCTTTAAAGAAAGAAATTGATGAATTGGTAAAAAAGCTACAACCCTTAGGCCTAGCAAGCACATCAAGAACAGGGGTGGTGGCAATGACCAAAGGTCCAGAAATTTATAAACAAAATTAAAGGAAAATATATGAAAATGTTTTATGAAAAAGATACAGACGTTAATCTTATTAAAGAAAAAAAAGTTGCTATTTTTGGTTATGGTAGCCAAGGACATGCCCATGCTCTTAATTTAAAGGATAGCGGAGTCAAAGAAGTGGTAGTTGCGCTTAGAGATGGATCGTTAAGCAAAACCAAAGCTGAATCGAAAGGTTTAAAAGTTATGAATTTATCTGACGCCGCAGAGTGGGCAGATGTAGTTATGATTTTAACACCTGATGAATTGCAAGCCACAATTTATAAAAACCATATTGAGCAAAGAGTCAAAGAAGGAACTAGTATAGCTTTTGCACATGGTTTAAATATTCATTACGATCTTATTAAATCTAGAAAAGATTTAGATGTATTTATGGTAGCACCAAAAGGACCAGGTCATTTAGTTAGAAGTGAATATGAAAAAGGTGGTGGAGTGCCATGTTTATTTGCTGTACATCAAAATGGATCTGGTAAAGCAAGAGACCTTGCTATGTCATATGCTTCTGCAGTCGGAGGTGGAAGATCAGGAATTATAGAAACAACTTTTAAAGATGAGGTTGAAACAGATTTATTTGGAGAACAAACAGTTTTATGTGGAGGATTAGTTGAGCTAATAAAAAATGGATACGAAACTTTAGTTGAAGGAGGTTATGAGCCGGAAATGGCTTACTTCGAAACAGTTCACGAAGTAAAACTAATAGTTGATTTAATTTATGAAGGAGGAATTGCAAATATGAACTATTCTATTTCAAATACTGCTGAGTATGGAGAATATGTTTCTGGACCAAGAATTATTAAAAAAGAAGAAACAAAGAAAAGAATGAAAGAGGTATTAACAGATATTCAATCTGGAAAATTTACCAAAGAGTGGATGAACGAATGTAAAAATGGTCAAAAAAAATTTTTAAAAACGAGAAAAGATTTAGCTGATCATTCTATTGAAAAGGTAGGTGCTGAACTTAGAGCTATGATGCCGTGGATTGGTAAAAATAAATTAGTTGATAAGGACAAAAATTAGGAAAATTTGTTAGTGTTTTTGTTTAAAAAATAAAATTAAACTTAGTTTGGGTTCTAAATTAACAAAACTTTTGCACATAATGCCTTTTGGTTGTATCATAATGCTTATAAAAAAATAATTTTTACCATCTGAAGTTAGTAATAAACAGTTAATGCCCATAGATAAAAACAGAGTTTATATTTTTGATACAACGATGCGTGATGGAGAACAATCTCCTGGTGCATCAATGAGCTTAGAGGAAAAACTTAATATATCTTATTTATTTGATCAGATTGGGATTGATATAATAGAAGCTGGATTCCCCGCGGCATCAAAGGGAGATTTTGAAGCTGTAAAAGAAGTTAGTAAAATTTTAAAAACATCTATCCCATGCGGTTTATCAAGACATACAAAAAAAGATATTGATGCTTGTAACGAGTCTTTAAAATCCGCTGAAAGGTTTAGAATTCATACTTTTATTTCAACTAGCCCGTTACATATGAAGCATAAATTAAATAAAAACCCTGAAGAGGTTTTGGACGCTATTAAAGAGCATGTAACCTATGCAAGAAAATTTACTGATAATGTTGAGTGGTCTTGTGAAGATGGCACTAGAACTAATATTGATTTTATGTGCAAAACAATTGAATTAGCTATCAAGTGTGGAGCAAATACAATAAATATTCCTGATACTGTTGGCTACTCAGTTCCTTCTGAATTTACAAAAATTATTAAACATCTAATAAATAAAGTTCCTAATATAGATAAAGCAATCTTATCAACGCACTGTCATAACGATTTAGGCTTAGCTGTTGCAAATTCTTTAGCAGGTGTTGTTGCTGGAGCAAGGCAAGTTGAATGCACCATAAATGGAATTGGCGAAAGAGCAGGCAATGCTGCTTTAGAGGAAATAGTAATGGCAATGAAGACTAGAAATGATTTAATGCCTTATCATACAAACATTAACACAAAACTACTAAACAAAGCTTCTAAAGTTGTGTCAAGCGCCACATATCCTGTGCAATTTAATAAAGCCATAGTAGGAAAAAATGCTTTTGCTCATGAAGCGGGGATTCATCAAGATGGAATGTTAAAAAATAGGAACACATATGAAATTATGACACCAGAAAGTGTTGGGGTAAAGCAAAGCTCATTAATCATGGGAAAACATTCTGGCAGACATGCTTTTAAAGAAAAATTAAATGATCTTGGGTACTCAGGAATTACAGATGATGTTATACAAATTGCATTTGGCAAATTTAAAATTCTCGCTGATAAAAAAAAACATGTTTATGACGATGATATTGCATACCTAGTAGACGATAGTTTAATTAAAGAAGACAATGTAATAAATTTAAAATCTTTAAAAGTATTTGCGGGAACTGGTGAACCACAAAAGGCAGATATGACATTAGAGATTTATGGAGAAATTAAAAAGGCAACAGAAACTGGCGATGGCCCTGTTGATGCTATTTTTAGATGTATAAAAAAATTATACCCTCATGAAGTGAAGTTACAATTGTATCAAGTGCATGCTGTGACAGAAGGAACAGATGCTCAAGCTACAGTGAGTGTGAGAATCGAAGAAAAAGGAAAAACAACCGTTGGTCAGGCAGCGGACACAGATACACTCGTCGCATCTGCAAATGCTTATTTAAATGCTTTAAATAAAATGATAATAAAAAGAAGCAAAACTGCTCCTGAAGAATATAAACAAAAAACAATGAAAGGAATATAAATGTTTAATTGGTTTAATGAAATGTCCCAATTTTGGTCTACCGATATGGCTATAGATTTGGGTACAGCAAATACTTTGGTCTATGTTAAGGGGCAAGGCATAGTACTAAACGAACCATCTGTTGTAGCTATAATTGAAGAAAAAGGAAAAAAATCAGTCCTAGCTGTTGGTGATGAAGCCAAAACAATGTTAGGAAGAACACCAGGAAATATAACAGCAGTAAGACCTTTAAGAGATGGGGTGATAGCAGATTTCGTAGTAACGGAAGAAATGATTAAGCACTTCATAAAAAAAGTTCACAAAAGAAAAGCCTTTGCCAATCCAAGAATATTAATTTGTGTTCCCACAGGATCTACACCTGTCGAAAGAAAAGCTATTCAAGACTCAGCTTTAGCTGCGGGAGCTAGAAAAGTGCAATTAATTGAGGAACCAATAGCAGCAGCAATAGGAGCGGGACTTCCTATATCTGAAGCAACAGGGTCAATGATTGTTGATATTGGAGGAGGAACCACAGAAATTGCAGTTTTATCATTAGGAGGAGTTGTTTATGCTAATTCACTTCGTGTAGCTGGCGACGCAATGGATGCTGGCATTATTAATTATATGAGAAAAG
>Ga0209501_10001691_pt1 | contig 24034 bp, 17 predicted proteins | sample ArcticOcean_MG_C_4_FD_187434 | JGI IMG/M metagenome (GOLD analysis project Ga0209501, IMG submission 187434) | Marine microbial communities from western Arctic Ocean - ArcticOcean_MG_CB4_134 (SPAdes) (version 2) | ecosystem: Environmental > Aquatic > Marine > Oceanic | place: Arctic Ocean...
TTCTGCGTTCCTTCAATATGTCTATTATCTGATCTTTCAGATGGACACGTTTGAGGGGGGCAGGTCAGCACCACATTACAAATGGGTGCAACTTATGACGGTAAAAATCTAGAGTTGATGCTGCGAGATAGGATGCTCTCTCATTGATGAACTGATCTACCAGCGCAGAGGGACAGTTTGATCCCTGACTAGATACAGGAGTCCGCAACCATGTAGAGAATTTCCTACTCAATGCTTCACTGGATTCCCGTTTACCACTAAGAACCAGTGAAAGTAGCGTAGGAGATACTTCTATTTGTGCCGCAAGGGACCGCAGGGACAACCCTAAATACTCTTGTCGTGATTGAACTTTTGCAAGCATGTAAACACTCCGGTGTTCAAAAGTGTTTACAAATCACCTATATCAACTAACCCCGCATAACCAAATATTGGTTGATTGAACTTAGAATAGAACGCATGCCCCTGTAGCTCAGTGGATAGAGCAATGGTTTCCTAAACCATGTGCCGCGTGTTCGATTCACGCCAGGGGTACCATTGAAATCAAGTTCAAGTCGGTATGTTCAGGTAAACACCGGACTACCGACTTGTCGCGTTTGACAGCCACATTGACAGCCACATGCTCCGAATTCCTTAGTTGTAACGATAGTTGCGGGCATCAGAGAATTCGATTTTTGAGCTGCACGTCGGACACACCAAGTCAGACAATCCGAGGGGTATACATTGTCGAGGTTTATCTATCCTCTATCGGCCCAGCATCCAAAATGCTCAACAAAAACATGTCCTCGGAGCCAGCTAGGTGTCAGCCGAGATTACATCACAGTCAAAAATAAGTTGCTGAAATTGCAGATCTCAGTCATCACTCCGAGATAATAAGTGGTAACGCTATCGGGGGCAGGTCAGTGTGTGAGTTCCAAGGAAACGGTTTGTGTGTTCGTGCATACGAAGTAATGTCGTAACATGTGGTGAGGGTTGTGGTTCGGGTGTTGTTGGACTTTGAGCGAACAGAGGGTTCGAGTATGGCTGATCAAGGAAAGCAAGTTGCGCCTCGCCTGACACAGGCGATGGAGAACTACCTGTTGTCGATCTACGTTGTGCAGGAGCGTGGTGAGAAGGTGAGCAATTCGAATCTGGTGGATCAGCTTCGTAGAGTCCCTGCGAGCGAGAATCTGGGTACTTCGCTTCCTGCTGTTTCGGGAATGCTGCGTCGGATGGAGCGTGAGGCGCTGATTCGGCTGGGCGATACGCGTGATATTGATTTGACTCTTAAGGGTAGGAAGCTAGCGGAATCGATGATCAGGAAGCACCGTTTGGCGGCTCGTATGGTGGTTGATTTGCTTGGTGTGCCGTTGCATGAGGTGGATGCTGAGGCGCATATGTTGGAGCATGCTTTGAGTTCGACTCTTGAGAAGCGGATTCAGGAGCGGTTGGGTAATCCGAAGACCGATCCGTTCGGGCAGCCGATTCCGGGTAGTGGTTACCGGGAGCCGAGTGGTGTGGTGACTTTGGATAACGCTCCGATGGGTAAGCCGATGATTGTGGATAGGATTCCGGAGGATGATTCGGAGTTGATTGCGTATTTGAGCGAGTGTGGTGTGTTGCCGGGCGTTGAGGTGGTTGTTTCAGAGATTGCGCCTTATCGGGGTGTGGTTACGTTGCAGATTGGCGATGAGAGCGCTGTGCTTGGGTATGGGGTTAGTAGCGAGATTCGGTTGCGGAGCGTTTAGGGTGGGTGCCAGTGGCACTTTTTCTGGGTACTGGTGGTGTTGGCTGAAGATGGTTGAGGTGATCGGTGTGTTGGCGTGTGGGCACAGATCCTGATTTTCATCAGGATGACAGTGGGTGGCTCGCCGCGTTTTCTTGCGATGTCGATGTTGGCTAGCGGGGTTACTGATTGTTGGGTTGGTCTTTTTTCGCTGCAAATGGGTGAGAGAGGTCCTGAAATGAATTCAGGATGACGGGTGCCAGTGGGACGTTTTCTTGTCACTCAGTTGTTGGCTCAGGCGTGACGTTGTTGGCGCGTTGGCATAGATCCTGATTTTCATCAGGATGACGGTTTGCGGTTGTCATCGTAAACGCGGCGTAAATTTCTTTTGATTCGGGTTATGCTGCGTCGGGTCGCGCCTGTGTCGCTGTTTTGCCTTTGGAGACCCCCTCATGAAAATTGTTGATGTTGAGTTGATTCGGTTTCGGTTGCCTGTTTACAGCCATGGGACGAAGTGGGGTTATGGGGTTGATGGCGAGGTGCACGATGGGGTGCAGTCGCTGACGAAGATTGTTACGGATGACGGCGTTGAGGGTTATGCAGTTGGTGGGGTGCATTCGTATTTTTACGGAGCTTCTGCTGACGAGATTGAGCGGTTGGTGAAGCCTTTACTGATGGGTCAGGATCCGATGGATCGTGGGTTGTTGTGGGAGTGGATGAAGGCGAATCGACAATTTTCAGAGGCGCTTGTTGGCAATATCGATTCTGCTTTGTGGGATTTGGCGGGTCGTGCTGCAGGGCAGTCGGTCGCATCGCTGATGGGTCGGGTTCGTACGAAGGCCAGGGCTTACGCGTCGACCGCACCGAATATCGGGTCGCCGGACGTTTACGCAAAGCTTGCGTTGGAGAGTCGGGCCAAGGGTTATACCGCGTTCAAGATTCACGCTTACATCTACGCTGATCCTTCCACGTTGGAGCCTACGCCGGGTAAGCCTGCTTTTCCGATGGCTGATTTGGAGGTTTGCGAGGCTGTTTTCGATGCGGTTGGCGATTCGATGACGCTGATGCTCGATCCGTGGGGCATTTATTCGCTTCAGGAATCGTTGATGGTGGGTCGTGAGATAGAGCGGATGGGCTTCTATTTTTTTGAGCATCCGATGGATGAGCGGGCGATTGAGCCGTATCGTCGGCTTTCTTCAGAGTTGGCCATTCCTATATGTGGTCCGGAGTTGGCTACTGGGATGCATTATTCGCGTGCAGAGTGGGTGGCTCAGAAGGTGACGGATATTGGTCGGATTGACGTGAACTTTGGTGGGTTGACGGCGTGTAGGCGGGCTGTGGATATGTACGAGTCGTTCGGGTTGCCGTGCGAGATGCATGTTGGCGGGTTCGGTAACGCTGCGATTTTGGGTTCGACTTCGGCTGAGACTTGCGAGTTTTTCGAGCGGGGGTTGTTGTATCCGTCGGATCATCCGTTGGGTGATTACGATGTGACGCCTTTGTATTTGAAGGCGCCGTGCGATCCGATGGATTCGGATGGCAATGTGTTGCTGCCGCAGGGTGATGGGTTGGGGTTCGAGTTTGATTGGGATTACATCGGGGACAACCTGGTGAGTGGCTAGGGTGGCTAGGCCACATTTTCTAGCCACGTCGATGTTGGCTGGGGAGTTACGTGGTTGGGCGGCGTTACGCTGGCACAGATCCTGATTTTCATCAGGATGACAGTTGGTGTGGCTAGGCCACTTTTTCTTGCCTCTGGGTAATTGGCTCAGGAGTTAGGTTGTTGGTGGGTTGGGCGTGATTGCAACGTCGTTCTTTCCTCATTCCTCGCAATGACATAAGGGGGCGTTCTCTTCCACCGCTTGCTTGGGGCGTGGTAGGTTGTGTGGCTGGGGCGAGGGTGGCTGTTTGTTGGCGTTGGTTTTGTTGGCTGATTTGGAGTTTTGGGTCTTTTGAAAATTACTGATATTAAGACGTTTTTGATGGCGGCTGGCGTGTCGCAGGCGCAGGGTTCGTCGGGTTGGAGTCAACGCAACTGGTGCTTCGTGAAGGTGTATACCGACGAGGGCATTGTTGGTATTGGTGAGGGTTCTGGCTGGCCTCGTGTTGTTCAGACAGCGCTTGAAGATTTGCGAGCGATCGTTGTGGGTGAGGACCCTGCGAATATCGAGCGAATCTGGCAGAAGATGCTGGTTACCACCATGGGTAACGGTATGACGGGTACGCCGGGTTCTGGTGCAATGAATGCTATCGATATGGCGCTTTGGGACATCAAGGGCAAGGCTCTTAATACGCCGGTGTGGAATCTTCTCGGCGGCAAGATGAGAGACAAGATTCGAGCTTACGGTCACGCTGGTACGCCAGAGAGGGCGCTTGAGCTGGTCGATAAGTACGGGTTGAAGGCTTTGAAGACTGGGGGCGTTCATCGCACTGCCGACAAGGTGGAGGCGCTTCGCAAGGCTGTTGGCGACGATGTGGATTTGATGGTCGATGCGCATGGTCCTCCGTGGCACAGCACTAAGGACGCGATCATCGTTGGTAAGTCGCTTGAGCAGTTCAATTTACTTTTCTATGAAGATCCAGTGCCGCCCGATAACGTTGAGGCGTTGCGTAGAGTTCAAGACAATGTGGATATTCCGATTGCTGCCGGAGAGCGGCATTCTCACATCTGGGGTGTGCGTCGATTGATCGAAGAAGAGATTGTCGATGTGATTCAGCCTGATACGGGTCGTATTGGCGGTATTAGCCAGATGATGAAGCTTTCGGCGATGGCTGAAGCGCACTTCATTTCGGTTGCTCCTCATTCGGGGTCGTTGGGTCCGATTGCGGAGTATGCGGCGATTCACATTTTGGCTGCGATTCCGAATGCGTTGATTCTTGAGCGATTGCATGACGATGTTCCGGCTCGCTACGAGGTTGTGCCTGAAATTCCGACTGTAGACGGGTTTATCGAGGTGCCGGATGCGCCGGGTTTGGGTGTGGATATCGATGAGGACGTTGTGGCTGCGAATCCTTCGCATGGCAATACTTCGACTCCGGGTCGAGAGGGTGATGGGAATTACGAGCCGGGTACGTGGAATGAGCATGTTTATGTTCAGACTAGGTACAGTCGGCAGGCGAATTTGCGAGGTGGCTAGGCCACTTTGTCTAGCTACTTAGTTGTTGGCTGGGGCGTGATGTTGTTGGGTGGTTGGCGTGGTTGCCACGTCGTTCCTCCTCGCAATGGCAGATGAACGTTTATTAGCTGGGGCGTGGAGTTGTTGGCTCGTTTGCACAGATCCTGATTTTCATCAGGATGACAGTTTGCGGATTACAAACGGTTAGATTCGATCGACGTATGAATTAAAAGGAACTAGTTCAATGTATTTGGGTACACAGGGGCAGCCGGTTACTGATGATGAACTTAGTGTTTTGAGTCAGCTTGGGGTGAATCACATTTCGTCTGATCCTGAGGGTCCTTGGACCGGATGGGATCGGCATGCGTTTGCTGCTCATCAGGAGCGGTTAGCGAAGTACGGTATTACGCTCGATATGTCGTTGATGCCGTTGGGTTCGCGCTCTGCGTTCGAGAATGATTCCGGGAATGTGTTTCTTGGTGCGAGCAAGGAGCGTGACGAGGAGATTGACCTGCTTTGTCACCTGATCGAGGAGGCTGGCGCTGCTGGTGTGAGGGCGCTGCGGTACAACATTACGATTCTGGGTCATATGCGAACCGAGCCGCGATATGGTCGTGGTGGCGCGCAATTGTCTTCTTTCGATTATTCGAAATTGGATCAGACTCTGGGCGAGTTTGAGGGCGGGGCTGCGGACGCGGACGAGATGTGGGAGCGGATCGACTATTTCTTAGGCAGGGTGGTTCCGGTTGCCGAGGCGAACAAGGTGCAGATAGCTTGTCATCCGATGGATCCGGGTATTGGGAATCGTGAGTACCGGGGTGTTGCGAGGGTGATGGGTACGGTTGATGGCTTGAAGAAGTTTATTTCGATGCATGAGAGTGCGTATCACGGGTTGAACTTTTGCCAGGGCACTGTTTCGGAGATGCTTGAGAATCCGGGCGAAGAGATTTTCGATGTGATTCGATATTTTGGTGAGCGCAAGAAGATTTTCAACGTTCACTTCCGAAATATTAAGGGCGGATTTTTGGATTTCGTTGAGGTATTCCCCGACGAGGGCGATATCGACATGCTTGAGGCGATTAGGGTGTATAGAGACGTCGGGTACGAATATATGTTGATGCCAGACCATGTTCCTGGTTTGGCTGGGGGCAACGCACGCAGGGTTGGTTTTGCGTACTGTTATGGCTATATCAACGCTGCGCTGCAATCGGTTTCTCAATGACTCGAAAAGTACAAATGGACTACGAATATAAATCAGACGGAGTGAATAGATCGATTGGTGTTCTTGCCGTTCGGGTAGCGGTTGGGCTGCCTATTGCTTTGGTGGCCGGGTTTGTTGGCAACATGATTAACGGCATGCTTATTCCTTCGCCTGGCGCGGGCGACGAGCTGGCGTTTATCGTTCGCACGCTTGTCATTGGGTTTGCTGCTTCGACTGGTGGAATGGTTGCGTGGTTCAACTTGTACGAATCGAGGTCGGGTGCTGCGTTAGTTTGGGCGCTTGGCGGAGTAGGTGGCCTGATTGGTGCGGTTATCGGTTATTACGTTGGCGACACATATATTAAGAACCACGATGTGTACATTCTGAATCAACAACTAGCGCAGGTTGTGATCATAGGTTCGGCAATCGGTTCGAGCGTGTTCGCTGTGGTTCTTTCAGTAGTTTCCAGTCGTTCAGGCAAGTGATTGTCGTGTTCTCTGGCATTGTTTGCCGGAACTGCGAGAAGGGCATTTCGACTATCTGAGTGAGATTGCCGTCGAAATTCGTTAAGTGTAAATTCCTAGAGGAAGCCTTCTAAACAGGTCGAATTGAATTGACACACGTTCTGCTATTGCATACCTTGGGGCGAATCTGGGGGCTTTTACTTGAATTGTCTTTGCTATGCAGCAATGCGGTGCTCAGGTCTTCAGCAAGCTTGAATACGTTTATTTAAAGAGGCGAACATGAAGCAAATGAAATTGACCCGCATCATGGGTCTGCTGCTGGTTTCGGCCATTGCGGCAGCGATGATGGCGGCTTGTAGCTCTGCTGACCCCGAGGTGATAATCCAAACGGTTGTCGTCGATAGGGCGGTTAAGGGCGACACGGTTGTACAAACCGTGGTTGTCGAAGTAAAGGGTGACACTGTCATCCAAGAGGTTCAGGGTGACACGGTTGTAGAAACCGTTGTTGTCGAAGTAAAGGGAGACCGGATTGTCCAAACAGTTGTGGTCAATGCCACGGCTGCTCCTGAAGTCGAGACATTCTTTGGTCTACCACTTCCGGTGGTTCCTGATGACGTAGGTACTGCTCCGGCACCGAAGTCGGCGTCGGGCACAATTGAGGTCCGAGCTGGACTTGAACTCCGCTTATCCGGTTTGCCGGAAGAGGGCGGCGGTCTAGGCAGCAGTATTACCGAGAAGATGTTTACGACCGACGTTGGTGGTAACGCTGTGGATCTGCTTGCGGAGTCATGGGAACTGGCATCAGATCTATCTTCTGTAACGATTACTCTTCGGGATGATGTTGAGTTCCACGGTGGATTCGGCGCTATGACTGCGGATGACGTGGTCTGGTCGTACAACCGAGGAAACCCGGGAACGAACCCGGAATCGGCCACTGATGGTGGGTCCAACTGGATCTCCTTCCTTGGCGAAAATTTGGTTACTGCAGTTGACTCGAAGACTGTGAAATTCACGATCGCAACGTTTGACCCACGATGGCAGACACTGCTTCTTGGTCAGTCAGGTTTGAACCTGGGTGTTCACTCGAAGGCAGCGTTCGACCAGAAGGGTGAAGACTGGGCGCGAGAGAACTTGATCGGAACCGGGCCTTACTCTGTAACGAATTACCAACGTGATGACGTTATGGAGCTTGCAGCGGTTGAAGGTCACTACAGGATCACACCGGATGCGAAGATATACATCGCGCGGTCCATTCCTGACGAAGCTGTAGCAGAAGCTGCTTTGAAGACTGGTGCTGTTGACATTTCACAGGTTCCGCTTCGCAATATGACTGCGATGCAGAAAGCTGGATTCGTTACTGTCAGTGCTGGAGCAGGTAGCTTCCACTCGATTTCTTTCTCAGGTAACTACTGGGAGAGCGAGCACTTCATCGACGGCACGCCGTTGGACAACAGTTTCGGCAACGGAACGTTCAAAGATTCTCCGTGGATGGGCCGAAATGACGGCGAGCATGAAGAAGAGATGGAGAACGCTCGACTAGTTCGAACGGCTCTGTCACTTGCTATCGACCGTGACTTGATTTCGGAAGTACTGTTCGCCGGCGCTGCGTGGCCTAACTACGTATACGGTGCTGACATCAACAACCCGAACTGGCAAGAGAAGTGGGCGACTCCATACGACACGAAACTTGCTGGTGAGATGCTTGACCAGGCCGGATACCCGCTTGTGGACGGTACTCGTTTCGAGATGCCTTTCTTCATCCGGATTGGCCGTGGTGACGAGGAAATCGGTACAGCCGTTGTAGGTATGTGGCGAGAGCTCGGTATCGACATGCAGGAATGGAAGGCTCAGTACCAGACGTACAGGCCGAACCTGGTTGGTCGAACCGCTGTAGCTCCTTGGATTCACTCTGCTGGTGCTGAGAGCCCACAGGCTCCTTGGGACTGGCCGGTCATGGGTAACTCTGAATGTTCCCGTGGTCGAGGTGGTTTCAACATTGGTATTGAAATCAAAGAGCTCTGTGACTTCTACGTTGCTATGAGCGCTGAAGGTGACATTGCCAAGCGAAACGAATTGCGAAACGCCAACGTTGAGTTCCTCGCACACTGGATGCCGGTTATCGGTACAGTTGCTCGACCTAACGTAGCGCTTGCAAACCCGAACAAGCTGCTGTCATGGGACATGCCGCTGAACATTCGTGAAGCTGCGTACCACCACCCCGAGTTCATCAAGCTCGTAAAGTAAGTACGAAATTTTGATGGAGTGTCGGGCTGCTTTTGGCGGCCCGGCACTCCATTTTTTGCTCTAGCAGATAGAAGATTCCTAGGTTTCTGACACTCGTTCTATGAAAAATTTCCTGGCACGTCGGCTTATATTTTCCTTACTGTCGTTAATCGTTGCCTCTATGGCTGTATTCGGATTGGCTCACGCCAAGGAAGACCCGATCAATTTGTTCATTCAGCCGGGCTATTTCATTTCTCCAGAAACGCTTGGTGCACTGAAGGCAAAGTGGGGCCTCGACAAGCCACTTGCGCTTCAGTACCTGACATGGGCCGGGAACATGCTTCGAGGCGATCTGGGCGACAGCGTTCAGCAGAGCCGACCGGTTACGAGGATCCTCGGTGAGAAGTGGGGCGCGACGGCCAAGTTGGCATTGGTTGCGTGGATATTTGGCACTGTTACGGGTGTTCCATTTGGGATTATTTCCGCGCTGAAACGCGGGTCTGCAACGGATTATTTTGTTCGTGGATTCGCGCTATTTGGCCAATCACTTCCGGCGTTTTGGGTTGGTTTGGTTGGGATTTGGATATTTGCTGTCTATTTAGGATGGCTACCTGTGTTTGGAAGCGGGGCGGGATTGCCGTTCTTCGAGCAGGTGAAATATTATGTGCTTCCAGTTCTGGTGCTCGGTTGGGGCCCAATGGCGGGTTATATGAGGATCACGCGTTCGGCGATGCTGGAGGTGCTTGATTCTGAATACATTGTGTTGGCACGTGCCAAGGGCGTGTCGAATAGTGTCGTGGTGTGGAAGCATGCCTTACGAAACGCTCTGATTCAGCCGTTGACGATCGCCACTTTGTTGCTGGCGGGCTTCCTTGATGGAGCGGTGTTGGTTGAGGTGATATTTGCGTGGCCTGGTGTGGGCCGAGTTGCCGTTGAAGCCGTGAACCAGAATGATTTCATGTTGATAACTGGAACGGTGTTTCTGTTCACCTTCTTGTTCCTGTTCATGAGTCTTGTGGCCGACCTGTTGTATACGATCGTTGACCCTAGGATTAGATATTCATGACGGAACGATTAGTGATACTCGACACTTCCGAAACGGAATCGGGATTTTCTATTGGTCGTATTCTTCCGGCATTCTGGGGCTTCATGCGCAGGTGGCCGGTAATTCCGGTTATTGTGCTGATATTCCTTGTGATTCTGGCTGTGTTCGCACCTCTGATCGCTCCTGCCGACCCCAACAAGCAGGATCTCCGCAGTAACCTTGCACGTCCTTTCTGGGATGACGATTACTACGAAAACGACCGTGTTGGTAGCACGATTAAGACGCGTCACATATTGGGTGCCGACAAGTTTGGGCGAGACGTGTTCAGCCGGGTTGTTTTTGGCACCAGGGTGTCGCTGATGGTCGCGATCGTTTCGATGATCAGCGGGACAATTCTTGGGGCGTGGGCCGGGATTATGACCGGGTTCTACGGCGGGCTGTTCGACGAGTTGATGACGCGCTATGTCGATGTGTGGAATGCGTTGCCGTTCCTACTTATCGCACTGGTGGTATCGATAACGCTGGGTCAGAGCGTGTTGATCATGATGGTGCTGTTAATCATGCTGACGTGGGTGGGGTTTGTTCGGAACATTCGCGCGGAAGTTTTAAGTTTGAAAACACGTGATTATGTGAATGCTTCCCGTGTTGCCGGTGCTTCGGACCTGCGACTGATGTACAAGCACATTTTCCCGGGCATAACTAACTTGTTGTTGGTTCTTGCAAGCTTGCGAGTTGGTGGCTTGATTCTTACCGAGGCTTCGTTGAGCTTTTTGGGAATTGGGATACCTTCTCGGATTCCTTCTTGGGGATCGATGATTAGCGATGGTCGGGACACGCTGGACGAGGCGTGGTGGATTTCGTTCTTCCCGGGTCTTGGTATTTTCCTGACCGTGATGTCGATGAACTTCTTGGGTGACTGGATTCGAGATAAAACTGACCCACGACTGCGCCAGTTGCGCGATTAGACAGTTGGGCTGTTTTAAATTCATAGTTCGTCCACTTTTCCATATTGCAACTTCACTTTAGTTCGAAGGGACTTCTTCATATGCCTAGCTACGATCTGCTGATTAAGGGCGGTCATGTTATTGATGCCGCAAACGGTATTGATGAGGTGATGGACGTTGGCATTGCCGGGCGCGTGGTTGCTGGGGTTGCTAAGGACATTCCAGTGTCGGCGGGTCGACGGGTGATCGATGCGTCGGGCATGTTTGTGACGCCGGGGCTGATCGATATTCATGCTCACACGGCTGTCTTTTCGGGGGCGATGTTTCCAGAGGAGATGTGCTTCCCTTACGGCGTGACGACGATGGTCGACTGTGGAGGATCGGGTTGGCGCAATTTTGATCAGTTCAATGACGAGATCATTAAGAAGTCGGCTGTTCGAGTGTTTGCGCTCCTTAATATCGTTGGTAAGGGTATGGATGGCGATGTCGAGCAGGATGTCGAGGATATGGATGCTGAGCTCACGGCTGCGAAGATCAAGCAGCGGTCGGACATTATTGTGGGTGTGAAGATTGCTCATTTTCAGGGCAAGGGTTGGGAGTCGATTGACCGTGGGGTTGAGGCGGCTCGCCTTTCAGGTACGTTTGCCCTTGTCGATCAGAATGCCAAGCCGACTCGCACTTTCGGGGACATGTTGAAGCGGTTGCGGCCGGGTGATGGGACGACTCATTGCTTTGGCTACGGTAAGCCGATGATCGGCAACGATGGCAAGGTCAAGCAGCATTACATCGATGCGCGTAAGCGTGGGATCAAGTTCGATGTTGGGCATGGGAACAACAGTTTTTCGTTCTCGATGGCGAAGCCTGCTTTAGATCAGGGGTTCCCGCCTGACACGATTTCTACTGATATGCATCGTTCGAGTTTGCACACTTCTCGTGCTCAGATGACTGAGGTAATGAGCAAGTTCTTGGCTATGGGTATGCCGATGGCTGAGGTGGTTGCTCGGTCGACTTGGGAGCCGGCTAAGTGGATAAATCACACTGAGCTGGGGACGTTGACTCCGGGTGCGCTTGCTGATGTTTCGATTCTGGAGTTTCAGGATCGGCCGGCGGGTCTTTCGGATTCGGGTCCGACTGGGTACCGAATTATGAGGGCTGAGGGTCGGCTGATTAACCAGATGACGATTAAAGACGGTGCGGTTCAGTTCGATTACGACGGTATGGGCAAGGATGACTGGGACGAGACGCCGACAACAGATTTGAACTTGCCGTAACGCCATTGGCGCTTGCGTTAGCGTTTAGCTCCGGGCGTCGTCGGACGCCTTGGACACGAAAGTCATTAATGCTGCCCTGTCTCAAAGTGAGATGGTTTTAGTGCCAGTTGTAGTTTTGTTCAGATGGTTAGCTTTGGCTGGGATGTGCGGTTAGGGTGGTCCTGCGTTTTAGATCCTGAAAATAAATTCACGATGACAGTGGGTGGGATACCGATTTCCTGAGCGGAGTCCTCGGAGTCGAAGGATCTGGTGCGGGGTCGCGCGGGCGCGGCGATGTTGTGCGGCTATTTGCTGGTGCTGCGACTTCTCCCTCACCCTCCTTTTTTGACCGGGCGTGCCTTCGCACTTGGGTCCAGTCTGCGACGCGGCTCCCCAGGGAGAGGGGGTTAGAAGGCACAAGCGATTAGCGCATGCCTGTTACGTGGCCTGCTCCGGGGTAGACGTCGGGGATTAGGGCTGTGTCGTTGGTTTTGATTTGCCAGTTGCGTATTTTTTTGGCTAGTTCGACGATACGGTCTGAGTATGTTGGGTCGTTGTAGAGGTTCGTTTGTTCGTAGGGATCGGCGTTGAGATCGTATAACTCGCTTTGATCGCCCACTGAGAGGTTCAGCTTCCAGCCGTCGCCAGTTACGACGCAACGGTGTGGTATTTCTCGCATTCGCTCGAGTTCGGTGAGCGGGAATTTAAGGTCGATGCTGCGACCGTTCCAGTCGAGGAAAATGTCGTTGTCTTCGAGCGTTTCACCGTTTCTGAGCTTTGGTGCTTTTGATTCGCCTTGAAGGTGTTCTGGGACATCGATGCCCATCAGGTCGAGCAGTGTCGGAATCGTGTCGATATGTGAGTAGCGGCCGGGTACTCGCTGGTTGTCGAGCCAGGGCACTTTCATCAGGCAGGGGACTTTGGCCGACTGTTCGTACATGACGACTTTTTGGAAAATGTTGTGTTCGCCCATTTGATCGCCGTGTTCCGATGTGAAAACGATCACGGTGTTATCGGCGATTCCGGCTTCATCGATCGCATCGAGGATCTTGCCGACTGCTTTGTCCATTAGCGTGACGAGTCCGTAGTAGCTCGCCTGGATTCGGCGGTACTCGGCTTCTGTATTTTCAGTTGGGCCTTCGCCGACGACTTCCTCTGGTGGGAGGTCTCTACCCATAACTTCAGCAAGCGCCGTAGACCCCGGCGAGTCGCTTTTCGACTGCTGGGCTTCGGCCATGAGCAGGTGCATTCCTGCGGCATCTTCTGGCGGGTTCTTCATGAAAATTGGAGACTGCGGAAGGGTTTTGGGATCGTACAGATCGTCGGTTGGTCCGACGTACGGCGGGTGTGGTTCGAAGAAGTTGATGCATATGGCGAACGGTTCGTCTTTTCTTTTGTCGATGAATTCGGAGACGCGATTGCCGAGGTAGGTTGCCTTGGTGTGTTCGATTGGGAGCGATGCGGCGAAGGGTCGGGAGAAGACCATTGCGCCCTCAGATTCTTTATCGGGTTTGTAGCCGAGGCCGACGAGCCAGTGGTGATAGTCGCTGAAGGTTTCGTTGTGCTTTGGATCGGTGTTCCAGATGCGGTACTGGTCTTCGATCGAGTGCCATTCGTCCCAGCCTTTTCGCTTGATCACTTCGTCGCCCAGATGCCACTTGCCGTAGTAGGCGGTGTGGTAGTCGTTAGGGAAAAATTCGGCGAAGGTTTTGACGTCTTGCGGGAGCGGGATGTTGTTTTTGATGCAGCCGTTTGTGTGAGGCCATAGTCCGGTCATTTGGGTTGAGCGGGACGGCGTGCAGATGGGGGAGCTGACGTAGGCGTTTTCGAAGACGAAGCTTTGATCGGAGAGGCGGTTGAGGTTCGGGGTGTCGATCCAATCGTTGCCGTATGCCGCCATGGTGTCGGCTCGCTGCTGGTCGGTGAAGATGTAGACGAGGTTTGGACGAGCGGGCTGTGACATGCGGTCTCCGATAAGTTGTTGTCTCTATTTGCCGTGGACGAGCCTATAATCGCCCCGCCAGACTTAAACCGCAATTTATATTTTTGACACAGACTGAGGAATTCAATGGCAATCGTCGATATGAATAAGGTCACTCGATTTCCGTATGCGGATGGTCGCGAATTTGGCGACGCAGGTGTGTATGAGCAGATCGATGCCGTTTTGACGTTCGCTGTTGATCCGCTGGCTGAGGTGAACAGTTCGATAGTCGACTTGCAGTTAGCTCCCCGTGATAGCGATGGCCGTGTGCGGTTTTCAGCTGATTTTTCGATTGTGAGGCCGGTGGATCCGGATCGGGCGGCGCATCGACTGCTCGTAGAGCTGCCAAATCGGGGCAGGCGCAGGGTTGTGGATACGTTTAATAGAAGCGGCAAGGGTGCTGCTGCGAGTGCAGGGCCGGGTGACGGTTTTCTGTTCGACCGTGGTTGGACCGTTGCGTCGATTGGTTGGCAGTGGGATGTGTACGCGGACGACGTGTTGATGGGGCTTGACCCTCCGATGGCGGATCTTTCGGGTGAGGCTGATCCGGGGCAAAACGTGGTGGAGATCAGGCCGAACAGCCGTGAATCGACCTGGTTGCTTGCTGATCGGATTCACAAGCCGCTGCGGGTGGGTGATCTCGATGAGGCGGGGGCTGTCCTTTATGTGAAGGATTACGAGGACGGTGTGGATGAGGTCGTTCCACGTTCGGAGTGGAGTTTCGCTCGTGAGACGGCGAGTGGTGTTGAGCCGAGTGACGAGCACATTTACCTTGCGGCCGGGTTTGAGCCGGGTAAGTACTACCAGATTGTGTATTCGACGAAGGATTCTCCGGTGGTTGGGTCCGGGTTGCTGGCGTTGCGGGATGTTGCTTCGTGGTTGAAGTTCGATAGATCTGAGCTTTTGCCTGAGGTGGGTCGGCTTGATCATGCGTTTGGGTTTGGCACTTCTCAGACGGGTCGGATGTTGCGGCAGTTTTTGCATCTGGGATTGAACGTTGATGAGCAGGGTCGGAAGGTTTACGACGGGTTGCTGCCTCACGTTGCGGGGGCGAGGATGGGCGCTTTTAACCATCGTTATGCGCAGCCGTCGAATCAGTCGTATCCGAGTTTCGGGCATTTATTTCCGTTCGCTCATGAGGAGTTTGATGATCCGTTTGGTGAGGGTTCGGATGGGTTGCTCAAGCGTTTGAAGGCGAGTGGGAGCGTTCCGAAGGTGATTTATACGAATAGTTCGGCTGAGTACTGGCGGGGTGATGCTTCACTGGCGCATACGGACCCGGAGGGGCGACGGGACCTTGAATCGGATGCCGACACACGGTCTTATCACTTTGCTGGCACCCAGCATGGGGCGGGATCGTTGCCGCAAGGGAGGGGTGCGAGTACGGAGGGTGGGCAAGGTAGGTATGCCTACAACGTTGTCGACTATTCGCCTTTGTTGAGGGCGGCGCTTGTGAATTTGGAGCGGTGGGTGACGGACGGTGTTGAGCCGCCTGCGAGCGCGCATGCGCAGGTTGGGTCGGAGACAGCGGTGGCGCAGGGTGCTGTGTTGGATGTGTTCGATCGGTTGCCGGGGCAAGTGACTCCGGATCGATCGAAGTTGTGGGTAATTAAATCGATGGAGTTGGGGGCGAGGGCCGATGAGGGTGTTGGTGTGTATCCGTCGGTTGAGGGAGCGACATATCCATGCCTTGTTTCGGCGGTCGATGGTGATGGGAACGAGGTGGCGGGAGTTCGGTTGCCTGATTTGACACGACCGGTGGCGACGCATTCGGGTTGGAATGTTCGCGATCCCGAGACGGGGTCGCCTGAGCAGCAGATTTTGATGCTGGGGTTCTCGAACTGGTTTGCGGCGACCAGGGCGGCACGGGACGAGGCTGGCGATCCTCGGCTTTCTGTTGAGGAACGGTACGGGAACCGAGATGAGTATCTCGAGTTGGTGAGGCTGGATGCGGCGGCACTGGTGCGGAATGGATATGTTTTGGCAGAAGATATGGAATTGGTCGTTCAGAACGCGGTAGATCGTTATGACGTGGCTGTTTCCGGGGTGATGGAGGTATCGAGTTGAAATATCGGCATCTTGGAAGTACTGGTTTAGAGGTTTCGGAAATAGGGCTTGGGGCGAATAGCTTCGGGATGCCGGGTCGGCGGGATCGGCCTGAGTCGGCTGCGATCATTCATGCTGCGATCGATCAGGGGGTGAACTTCGTCGATACGTCGAATGTGTACGCCACGGGGTTGTCGGAGGAGTACATCGGGCATGCGCTGGCGGGGCGGCGTGATGAGATGTTGATTGGTACGAAGTTTGGGTCGATGCGGCGGCAGGGTCCGAACAATTTTGGTGGTTCACGTTTGTTCGTTATGAGGTCGGTTGAGGAGAGTTTGGCTCGGCTTCAGACGGACTATATCGATGTGTACATGATTCATCGTCCCGATACTCGAATGCCGATTGAGGAGACTTTGCGGGCGTTAGACGACTTGGTTCGTGACGGCAAGATTCGGTATACGACAGGGTGCAATTTCGAGGCGTGGCGGATTACGGATGCTCAGTGGACTGCTAATCAGAATGGGTTTGTTCCGTTTGCGGCTTCGCAGTTTGCTTATTCGATGATGGCTCGGGGTGCTGAGGCGGAGATGATTCCGGCTTGCAAAAAGCTGGGGATGAGCGTGATTCCTTATTTGCCGTTGGCGGCTGGGATGCTGACTGGGAAGGCGAATGCTGCTGTTGGTGGGGCTCTTCCTGCGGGGACGCGGTTGGCGCTGGAGCAGGGTATGGCGGATCGGTGGATTACGCCGAGGAATTTGGAACTGGTGGGGTTATTGGATGGTTGGGCTAAGGAGCGTGGGCATTCGGTTTTGGAGCTGGCGTTTGCTTGGTTGCTGGCTGACCCGATTGTGGCGACTGTGATTGCTGGCGCTAGTTCGGCTGAGCAGATTGCGCAGAATGTTGCTGCTGTGGAGTGGGTTTTATCGGTTGAGGATAAGGCTGAGGTGGATGCGATTTTGGATGAGCACCCGGCAGAGAATTCCGGTTCGTATTTTTCTGCTGCCGGGTACTTTAATGAGGCGACGTTGATGGCGCCGCGGGGGTAGGTTTTAGTCGAATTCGCCATTAGCCGCGGCAATGATTGCCCTGATGATGGTGCCTACAATTACAACGCCAACGAATATTAGGCAAGTGTCCCTATCCCATGGCACGTCCTGCATGTATTGGTTGTCCGGGTAGTCACCAGGAGGCCTGCCGCGCCAAATCTCATCATCTGATCTTGTGTCTTTCTTCCAAGTAGTTTTTTGTGACTTGTCGCCTCTGTATCCCGTTCCGGGTTGTCTCGTTGTCTGAGTGAATGGGCGCTTGTTGATCATGTCGATCAAAGTGTCCCGAGCGACGTTGATGAGTTTCATCCTTGCGAGGGCGTCGGGGGATGGATTGACGTCAGGGTGCCATTTTGCGGCTAATCGCCTGTGGGCGGCTCTGATTTGGGACGCGTTGCACCACTCGGAAGCCCAAGTACTTTGTAGTACGTATGAATTTTCGTAGTGGTCACAGCGGATTCTCGGCGTCAGATTTTCGTTATCTGGTATTTGAGTATGCTGCTGCGGATCGGGAGTGTTGATAACTAGTTTTGGTGGGTTGTTGGCTGATGCCCACGATTCTCACTCACCCCAACCCTCTCCCGCTGGGAGAGGGGGAAATGTCTTCGGGCAGCTATACAACCCTTATGTTTCGGTGAGGATGAAGCCTGGTGGGGCGTCGTGTTTGTGGGTCATCGTGCCGGGTTGGAATTTGTCGCCGTCGTAGATGTTTCCTGAGTAGATGACGGTTTCGGGCGAGAATTTTTCTTTGGCTGAGCGTTCTTCATGTAGTACGTCGAGATAGACGAACGAACCCTGTTGGACTTCGCTGATTACTACGTCGGCTACTGTGCCTACTGCGAGTGATCCGAGTTCTTTTTCTTGGAAAAGGGCGCGTGCTGGGATTCGGGTCGACATTTCGATTACTTCGTTTAGATTCAGGCCGAGCGCTAGCATCTTCGACATGGTTGTTGGCATGTCGAAGACGGGACCGTCAATGTTGCCGACGTGGACGTCGGTACTGATGGTGTCGGGCTTGAATCCCTGCGAGATCGCCTGCTCGAGCGTTCGGAATGCGAAGCCGCGTGCGCCGTGTCCGATATCGAGATAAACGCCACGTTCTTTAGCGTCCCAGATTTTCGACCATAGATTTCCTCGATGGTCGAAGATTGGGAATCGGAAGGCAGCGTGGAATGTGTGGGTGAGAATGTCGCCAGGGTTCATCCAGTCGAGTAGTTGCGGGATGGGGGCTCCGTAGGCTTCACACATTAGGATTCCGCCACCAAAGTCGGCGGCTTCTCGTGCGACTGGCAACGATGCGAAGTGCTGGGAGTGGTGGAATTTGACACCTAGAAGTGTGTCGTAGCTGGTGATGAGATCTTTTACTTCGCCCACGGATGACGGTGTTGGCCCGTACGGGTCGGGCATGCGTACGAGGGAGTAGAGCCGGACCTTGGTGTTCTGGATATCGGATTCCCAGTAGTGGGGGTACTCGTCGGGCGTTGCGGTTCCGGCGTCGAGGGCAGTGGTCACTCCGTACGCCATGTTGGTGGAGTCGGAATCGACGCTGGGTTTTACCCCGCGTGCCGTGTAGTTGTGCACGTGGAGGTCGATGAGTCCTGGCGTGACGATTTTGCCAGTGGCATCGATAACGAGATCGGCTTTATCCTGCGGCAGGTTTTCGCCTACCTCTGCGATTTTGGTGCCGGTTATTGCGACGTCACGGATGCCATCGATTCCCGAGTAGGGGTCGATTACTCGTCCGCCGGTGATGAGGATGTTCCATTGCATATCGAGGCTCTCTTTCGGAGTGCGAGTGCCGGCTGGTTTTCGCCGGCTTCTTTTTCAGTATCGGATCAGGTGACGATGGCTTTAATTCGCTGGATGACGGTTTCTACCTGTTCATCGGTGAGCATTTGCACACCGATTCCGATGGATTTTCCATCGTCGTGGGTTCTAGTCCAGATCGGTGGGTCGCCTTCTTCGAGCCGTTTGATCACCTCGTGACCGTCCAATCCGAGCGTTTGGGGATCGAAGTGGATGAATACGGTTGTGTTTGGGCCGATCTGTGGAGTTTTCGGGATGTCGACGCTTACGCCTGCAATATCGTTGAGGCCGCGGTGGAATCCCGTTCGTTTGGCTTCTTCGATTGCGAGGCGGTCTTCGTGATTGATAGTGAACCAACGTCGGACTGCCGCTGCGACACCGATCACTTCGCCACGATCAGTTTTGTATGGACGTCCGTAGGGTCGTGCGAGTCCTTCTTGGCCTGCCATTTCGTATCCGATGAAGTTCTGTAGAAATGCGGATTCAACGAATTCGGCGCGGCCTGTGCAGATGCCGGTTGAGTGGGGTGATCCGATGTACTTGGCACCGAACGCAACTACGTCGCCGATTTGGGCGGTCTTGGTGAACTGATCGAGTGGGTAGATTTGGCCTGCTGCATCGACGATCAGGCGGATGTCGTGCTTGTCGGCGAGTTCACGTGCCTGTTCGATCGTCACCCATTCCGGACCCCACTGGCCGCTTTCGTAGAAGGCGATTCCTGCGGTTTTGGGTCCGATAGCTGCTTCCATTTCTTCCACCGTGCAGCCGTCTTCTCGTCCTATTTCGACGAGCTTGGCTCCGGCTAGTGTGAAGCAGCGTTTGTAGGTGTAGTCCTGGCCTTTTTGGAAGACTAGTTCGTTTCGATCGAAGCTGGAGGTGTCGGGGATGAGTCCCATCTTTTCGCGGTCGTTGCCCGCGAGTGCTGCTGCTGTACCGAGCGAGATTGCAGCTGCTGCGCCAGAAGTAACGAACGCCTGTTCAGTTCCGAGGGTTTCGGCGATGAATGCGCCGGTTTTTCGAAGTAGATCTTCGAATACAACGTAGCCCGAATTCATCGCCTCGTCCATGGCGTCTTGAATTTCGGGTGGAGGCGTTGAGCCGCCGAGCAGGGTTTGGTTTCCTCGTGCGTTGATTCCGGGTGTTACCCCGAACTGTTCGTAGATTCCGCTCAACTTATCCTCCGGAGGTGGTTGCATGGCGACATCTTGTGTCAATATACCGGTACAACATTTGAATTCGTTCGTTCCGGCGTAGTTTTACCACAGGTATCGCTGTTTGGGACGGCAACGGGAACTTCTTATGTTAGTAGTGGCACCTTTATTGAGGAAAGAACTGATGGCTATCGACCCACTAAACAACCCTGTTTACGCACGATTTGGTGTGACGCCGGTGATAAACGCCGGGGGCACGCACACGACTCATGGCGGATCGATGATGCGGCCGGAAGTGCGTGAGGCGATGAGTTTGGCGTCGGAATCGTTTATCGATTTGGTGGAGTTGAAGCGGGCTACGGGCAAGTATGTTGCCGAGATTACGGGCGCCGAGGCGGGTTTAATTTGTTCGGGCGCTGCGGGTGGGCTTGTTTTGGCGACGGCTGCGGTGATGACCGGGACTGATGCTACGAAGATTGCTCAGCTGCCGAATACGATCGGGTTGAAGATCGAGATTTTGACTCAGGCGAATAACCCGACGGGGTATTTGAAGTGCCACGAGTATGCGGGTGCGGTGATGACTTACGCAGGTAGTTTTTCTGGTGGTGCTACTGCCGAGGAGTTGGCGGCGGCTATTACGGATTCGACTGCTGGGATTTTGTATACGTATGCGTATGGGCCGGCTCGGGGTGGGCTGACGGCTCCTGAGGTTTCGGCGGTTGCTAAGGCGGCTGGTGTGCCGTTCATTGTGGATGGGGCGGCGATGTTGCCTCCTGCTTCGAATTTGAACCGGTTTATCGATGAGGGTGCTGATCTGGTGACGTTTTCGGGCGGGAAGTACATCGGAGGGCCGCAGTCGGCTGGTTTGCTGGCGGGTAGGGCTGATTTGATTGAGGCTGCGCTGGAAAACAGCGGGCCGGGGATGGCGATTGGCCGTCCGCAGAAGGTGGGTCGTGAAGAGATGATCGGGATGGTGACTGCGTTGCAGTTGTTTATCGAGTCGGATGACGAGGCGCGGCAGGATGCTATGCGGGCTCGGGCGAATAATCTTTGTTCTCGCTTGCAGGGATTAGCCGGTGTTTCGGCGACGGTTGAGCAGGATTATGAGTCGTATCACGTGCCGAACGTGGTGATTGTTTTGGATGGTGGTGAGGACGAGATTGAGCGGGTGTGGAGTGAGTTGCACGAGGGGAGTCCGCGGATTTACGTGGCGAAGAATCACGGTGGGCTTGCGGCGAATATGGTGAATGTTTCGGATGGGCAAGAGGATGTGATTGCGGATCGGTTGATCGAGGTCATTAGATGACTTTTTTCTAGGTCGCGAGGCGACATTTTCTGGGTGCTTTGGTTTGTTGCTTGAGTCATTGGGCTGAAGGGGTATTGATGGTTGATTGCCACGTCGCAGAGCCTCCTCGCAATGACAAAAATGCGTTGATGGCTGGGATGTTATGTGGTTGGTGGGTTGGCGGTTATTCACAGATCCTGATTTTCATCAGGATGACGGTGGGAGTGGGCAGATACTTCGTACTGCTTCGAGGTCCTGAATCGAGTTCAGGATGACAATTTACGTTGTCGAGACGACAGTTTGTGGTTGGACAGTTTTTCTGATTAGGGTGACGAACAGATGGCCAGTGAATTTGGGTTGATTGAGTTGGTTTCTGGCGGCCGGGTTGAGGCTGGGGAGCTGGCTGTTGTTGTGTTGCGGTATGTGGCTGGGAGTGCGGGATTGGCTGCTGGTGGTTCGATTTTGATCGACACGGAGTCGGATTCGGATTGGGGTCGGCCGCAGGTGGTGGATTCTGGTGCCGACGATTATTTGAAGGTTTCGCCGCCTGATGGGCGTGCTGTTTCGGTTCACACTCCTGATCACAAATCTTTGGTTGTAACTGTGCAGTCGGGTACGGTTTCGGCTGGCGAGAGTTTGACGATTTCGCTTGGTGCAGGGGATGGGCTTCGGGCGCAGACGTTTTATGAAACTGAGCACTACTTTCGGTGCCGGGTAGACCCAACGGGTGAGGGCGTTTCGACTGCGATTGAATCGGTGATAGTTGAGGTGGCGGGTGGTCAGGCTGAGTCGTTGTCCGCGATTGCTCCTTCAGATATCGAGATTGGGTCTTCGTTCGCGCTGTTGCTGAAGGCGGAGGATCGTTGGGGGAATCCGGCTGAGCGGTATCGCGGGAGCGTGGATATTTCGGCTCCGGGGTTGATTTTGCCTGATGGAGACACGCTTTCGTTTGGCGATTCGGATGGGGGTGTTCGGCGAATCGAAGGGGCTGTGTTTACCGAGGCTGGTGCGACTCGGATCAGTGTTGAGGATGTGGAGAACGGTCTTTCGGCCAGTAGCAACCAGGTTCGGATTGCGCAGGAGCTGCCTGCGTTGAAGTTGTTCTGGGGCGATCCGCATTCGGGGCAGGTGGCTGATCCTTCGAAGATTGGCAAATATTTCAATTACGCTCATGAGGTTTCTGGATTGGATTTCGCGGGGTATCAGCGAAACGATAGTGCGCACTCGACTGACGCTTACGAGATTCAGCAGGTGGAAGAAAAGAGGTTTCACCAGCCGGGTCGGTTCGTTCCATTGCCGGGGTTTGAATGGTCGGGGAACCTGGCTGCTGGGGGGCATCACAACGTTTATTTTGGTCGGTATGACTTGCCGATGAAGCGGTGGCGCGGTGCTTCGAGCTTGGGTCGACCCGGGGAGTCGGATCTTCCGCATGTGCGGAATTTGCACAACTTTTATCGAGGCACTGACACGGTGATTACTCCGCACGTTGGTGGGCAGCACGCCGATTTGCAGTGGCACGATCCGACGTTGGAGCCTGCGGTGGAGGTCACTTCGACGCACGGTTCGTTCGAATGGATTTTGCGGGAGTCGCTTGAACGTGGGTACCAGATGGGATTTGTTGGCGGGAACGACTGCCACACGGGAAGACCGGGGGACGATCGACCGGGGCACCAGTTACGTCGATATTCCAAGGGCGGTTTGACGGGTGTTTACGCTGAGGAGTTGACTCTCAAAGGTGTGTTGGATGCGATTAAGGCGAAGCGGGTTTATGCGACTACGGGAGCGCGTATTCGGGCTGACGTGAGCGTTGATGGGCATTTGATTGGTGAGAAGTATTCGTGTGGTTCGAGCTGCGAAATTCGGGTGGATGTTGAGGGGACTGCGTCGTTGGAGCGGGTCGAGGTTTACCGAGGGCTTGAGCTGATTCACACGGAGCAGTTTGGTGCTGCGGCCACGGGGAATAGGGTGCGGGTTTTGTGGGATGGTGCGAGTCGGATGTCGAGCTATTCGGGGATTATCTGGGATGGTTATCTGGAGGTTGCTGGCGGTGTGATCGGTGATGTTTCTACGATTCGCTTCGATAGTCCTCGTTCGCGGTTCGACCGGGAGAGTTCGTCTCGGCTCGGGTTGAATGGTTGGGCGTGTGGATATCCGAGTGGGGTGATTGCTGATGTTTCTTTGGACGCCGATTCGGAAATTACGTTGGTGCTGAATTCGCAGTTGATTATTGGTGAGCAGTTTGGGATGCATGGCGAGGTGGCGCCTCGGCGGATGGCTACTTCTGAGGCGGATTCTGTTCGGATTACGACTACGTTGGCACAGCTTGCCGAGCGGGCGGCACGGGTGGATTTGGGTCACTTGAACAGGAGTGTGACGGTTGAGTTGGCTCCGGAGCCGGGCGTGGATCGGGCTTCGTTTACGGTTACGGATGATGGTGTTAAGCCGGGTGTGAATCCGTACTGGGTGAAGGTTGTTCAGCAGGATATGGAGATGGCGTGGGTGAGCCCGGTGTTCGCTGAACATAGCGGTGGCTAGGCGCCAGTGGCGCGTTTTCTAGCCAATGATTTGTTGGCTGGGATGATTGTGGTTAGTGGGTTGGCTGTATGAGCGAGGTCCTGAATCAAGTTCAGGATGACGGGTGCCAATGGTACTTTTTCTTGCCAGCGAGTAGTTGACTGGGATGATTGTGGTTAGTGGACTGCCTAATCGGGGGCTGAGGCGATGCTGGTTTCGTCTAAGAACATGGTGGCTCCCATTTGTTCGTAGCGCGCTAG
>Ga0209501_10001696_pt1 | contig 23993 bp, 21 predicted proteins | sample ArcticOcean_MG_C_4_FD_187434 | JGI IMG/M metagenome (GOLD analysis project Ga0209501, IMG submission 187434) | Marine microbial communities from western Arctic Ocean - ArcticOcean_MG_CB4_134 (SPAdes) (version 2) | ecosystem: Environmental > Aquatic > Marine > Oceanic | place: Arctic Ocean...
AAGTCGGATAGGGGGGGGAACCCCCCCCATTCCTTTGGGGTGAAAAAATGAATGATGAATAGAACCACACTAGCCGTTTTGTTGACGGTTTTTTCTTTGGGCGTTTTCGCTGAAGGTGACCGCACCACGCCGCCTCCATTCCGAAGTTTTACGGCGCCTATGCTCCTTCATTGCGTTGAGGGGATGGAAAAGATGGCTGAGATTCTTGCTGAATATTATTCGGAAGCCCCTGTCGCACTGATGCGTCTAAATGTAAATACAAGATCAGTAATATTCTCTAACGCGGATGCAACTACTTCTACAATCGTGATAGATCGGCAAATACAAGGCGTTTCTTTGACCTGTGTTTTGTGGTCAGGCCGCTCAACGATTCCGGGGGGCGCGTTTTTAGTAAACCCTGACCCGGAATTTCCAGAAACGAAAGCAGGACAAGTGGGGACATAGATGGAACCTGGAATTTTAGTAGACGCGGGATTCGCCTCGCTATGTATTGTCGCTTCGTTTGTCCTTCGAAGGGTTTTTACACTCTTCGATCGGCTTGTGGCTGAAGACAAACAACTGCATGACAGAATAACTAAAGTTCAGACAACTTATGTAAGCAAGTATGATTTTGATCAGGCTGTAGATAGGATTTTGGAATCCATAAACCGAGTAGAACAGAGAATGAACGAGAGCAAACATGGCAACTAAAACAATTGAAGAACAAACCCAACAAACGCCTGGGTCTGGGGGTCAAGCAGTTGCCCTAGATGATAAGAAACCTACGCTCAAGAAGATTTATGAGTCAACAAAAGAGGCTAAGAAGACCGGCGCAACGGTTACCGCTTCCGAACAGCCAGAGGCGATATCTACCCAGCCTGATGTTCAGAAAACCGGCCCTTCAACAATACAGAAAGCGAGCAAGGGTAAAGATTTAAGCCTTGCAGCGGGCGGCGTATATCCTGAAGGCGTTCCACCAGGAATGACAAAGTTGGCGTGGGATTACGACAAAATCACTGGCAAATACATGGTTGGCAAGACCAAAGAACTCAGACGTATGGATATTTGGGACCGTTACCGCAAAATAAATAAAGTCAGCGGCAATAAGATGTCATCTTTTGGTAAGTTGGTAAACAGTTTGCCGACGGTAGCCTCTTTGAAGCATGACACGTCTGGGAGTTGATCCATGAGTTACACCTCCTATGTTGACGCTTATTCAGACCTTGCGTCCACTTGGACAAAAATCGAAGATACGTCGTCAGCAGAGTATAGATTTTGGAATCCGATGGGGGCGACTACCAAAGAGGAATTTGGGAGGCTTCATTGGACCAAGTATGGGTCCAAGAATGACAAAAGAAGCCTCACTAAAGGAGATTCTGTTGCTACTGGGACGGCCACAACAACAACAACAGCCACCACCCCAGTATCGACACCCCCAGAAGCGCCGACCTATACCACTTCCCAAGGACAGGACCCTGTAAACGAAGTCATGTACGCGCAGAACGCAGTTGCGGGTATGCCGAAACTTACTGCGCCGCCAAAGATTACTGCACCAGCACAACAAACCGTGAAGCCGCAGGAGTTGGTTGAGTGGCGCATGACTCAAATGATGAAGCAGACCAGTCCATACACTCAGCAGGCCATAACACAGGCCAAACAGTGGGCTAATGAATCTGGGATGCTTAATACTAGCATCGCTTCTACGGTGGGAGTTGACGCGGCCATTAAAAGCATACTTCCAATTGCCCAGCAGGATGCGGCCACGTTAAGCACACAGGCTTTAACGAACCAGAAAACGGTTAATGAGTTTTTGATGCAAGACTTTCTTACAAAGAGTCAGTTTAAATTGACCGAGTTTGGGCATATGGCGAACACCTATAATCAAGGCCTCCAGCAAGCCCATGTTAAAAATGAGAGTGAGGTTCAAAGAAAGTGGCAGGGTGAGCAGGGCGAACATGATCGAGAATTGACTATTTGGCGGGATAAGCATAACGCCTACACTCAAGAAGAAATAGCGAATTCTGGCGCTAACGCCACCTGCGTCCAGAATGCTATGGATAGGTGGGCCGCCAATGTCGCGTCGATTGATAGCCAGAGGTCTTCGATGTCTCCAGAAGATTATCGCCTCCAGATCATAAATGCTGCGAAGGTTCGTGACCACCAGAAGTCTATGTGCTGATGATTAGGGACGCGACTCTAAAAGACGTTAAGCCTCTTGTTGATTTTCTAACCCCTTTCCACGATAACGGGGGGTATAGAGATATAAAAATTGATAATCGGGTGGCCTCTGATAATTTAATATCAATGCTGTCTTCTAAGATGCATCATATTTGGATTGTTGAGAAGGATGGCGAGATATGCGCCACGTTAGGAGTTGTGAGTACCGAGTTGTGGTTTACAAAAAGACATTACGCTACCAATCTTTTCTTATGCTCTAACGTAAGAGGAAAGGGTAGTGCTGGGTTCCTCTTGAGGAGGTTCAAGAGGTGGGTTGCAGATCGCCCCATTATTAAGGATGTAACCCTTGGCGTCACATCAGAACTAGGTGAGGTAGAACGAGTTGAAAGACTATATCAGGCTGTCGGGTTTGAAAACCTTGGCGGTTTATTCAGGTTAAAAGCATGAGCGGAATATTCAAGTCAATTAAAAAAGCGTTTAAGGGTATAGGTAAGTTAGTTAAGAAACTTGCCCCCGTTTTAATTATTGCTGCTGGCGTGTATTTCGGCGGCGCCTATATGATGTCGATGGCTGGTGGCGCAAGTGCGGCCCAGTCTGCATCAGTCGCGGGGTCATTTACTAAGTCTGCTGGCGTATGGCAGTCTTTCATGGGCGGCTTGGCAAATGGAAACGCGGCATCGTCAGCCGCCGCTTATGCTGAAGCCTCTTATGGCGCAATGCAGGGTGGCGCGTCTGTCGCAGCCCAGGCTGTGGCTGGCACGAGTGCTGTTCAGAGCCTATCCGCCGTACACAATGTTGAATTGGCCGTAAAGTTAGGAACGAATGCCGGTAGTGTTTTCGATACCGCTAAGGTTTCCGGGGCTACAACAGAGGGTGCCATGAGTGGAGCGTCTGAATCTGTTGCCAAAGGGTTGGGTAGTCAGGCAGATAAACTGTCCGTACCCCCGCTTGGGACCAGCGACCAGAGGTTAGCGGACTTCTCCGGGGGTCCGGGTGGCGGCATGATGTCGGGGTCTTCGCTTGCTACAAACACGATCTCGGGTCCGGGGCAGTTCGGGCCTCCGGGCGCCAACTATGGAGGAGCCGCCCCCAACGTGATGGGTGGTCCGGGCGTGCGGTCCGATAATTTCATTCCGAGCATGACCCCCAAGGCCAACGCCACCCTAAACGCGGGTAAAGCGACCGATGGCATCCTCAACGTCGACGACCCGCACTTTGCGAGCAAGTTGGCTATGGCTCAGTACAAGGAGGGCCAAACAGCAGCAGCATTTCGCCACACAGAGATGATGGCGATGTATGGGAAGCAGCATGAGCGAAATATGTATGGGCTAATGATGCAGGGTGCTGGGGTTGCGCTGCAAGCGTATGGAGCGAGCCAAGACACTTATGCAGAGAAGAAGGATAAAAAACGCATGAATTGGAAGCCAACTGGCAGTGAGCCTGATGTTGTTGACCCCACTAAGTTCCAGTACCCAGAGTTGGCAAAGGAATATTACGCAGATGAAGATAATGCAAAATATAGTGGGGGGCTTTTAACTGATGTCTCCTGATCAGTTGCCGCCAGAAATGCTAATGGGGGGCCAAGGAGCGCCCTCTGAAGTTCCTCCGCAAGGAAGCCCAATGGGCCCGCCAATGGGACCACCAATGGGGCCGCCGGGAATGCCCCCGCAAGGCCCACCAATGGGGCCGCCGGGAATGCAAGGACCACCAATGGGGCCGCCGGGAATGCAAGGACCACCGGGAATGCCTTCAGAAGGCGGGATGCCTATGGGGGGCGGAGCGCCGCCAGACGGGCTTATTAATATGGAGAGTGATGCTCTTCGAATGGATGAGGTGACGAGCAATGAAACTGCTGTCACTCTTGTCGCTAAAGCCAAGAAGGCTATGTATGGGCCGCGCTTTGACGACTACATGGAAGTGCTTCAGGCCAGCGACAATATCGTAGAAGACCTCGCGATGATTTCGCTTGATCTAATTATTCCCGGATTGAATGCAACGACATCGAGTGGCGGTCAGGTCCCATTCGATCACATTATGGACGCCTCTGCTGAAGTTGTTTCGGAGGCGTATGACATGGTTGTGCAGACTGGGATATATATGCCCAGTTCTGAGGAAGAACTTGACAGGAACCAGAACATTACTTTAACGATGGTGGCTGGTGAACTCGGTAAGACTTTCTCTAATGAGGGCAAGTTGCCGCAAGACAGGGTCTCTCAATTTATAGAGACCGTCTTAGATGGACATTATGACGATTACATTGACCCGCAGGGCGAAGGGACCGAGGGTGTAAGTCCAGAAGATTTGTCTCATATGGTTCCACAAGACGGTCAGTCTATGGGTCCATCAATGCCGCCGGAAGGACCGCCGGGAATGCAGGGTCCACCGGGAATGGGTCCGCCGGGAATGCCCCCGCAAGGCCCGCCGGGACCGCAAGGCCCACCGATGGGACCACAAGGTCCGCCGGGACCGCAAGGCCCGCCGCCGGGACCGCAAGGCCCGCCGATGGGACCGATTCCAAATGAGGATTTGATTAATGGGTAGTCGTGACGGGTGGATAGAAGCCGGAAAAGGCTTGATAGGTATTGGGCAAAATTACGCTACTTACACCAATCAGAATACGACTGCAATGATTGAGCGTCAGGCAGAAGAGGCCAAGCAGCAACGGCTTTCTCGTACAGACCTTATGACAACTGTAAACGCTTCTGCCGACAGGGCTTTACAGCGCGACAAAATGGAGGGCGATATTCAATATCGTCAGGACACGCTGGAAGCAACCACCGAACAAAATAAAGCGACAAACCTACACAATCAAAACATGCTCACAGCGACTGAAACGGCAGCGCGTGCGACGGAAAAGTACCGTAGTGAAACGCAGGCCGCACTGGCCGCAAAAAACAAACGAGAGCACGAGACTCTGAGCGCCGATGAAAAGAAGAAATGGGAAAATGAGGCTGAAAAGAATAAATTAGCAGACAAAAGAATCACTACGACTGTGGATATGCACAATGATGACATCAGTCTAAAGAAGGAAGCCCAGAAACTCGCGAAGCAAATAGCCGACCATAAAGGAAAAATGGATGCGGGGGCATTAAAGGTAGCGCAGGATACAGTGAATGAAGCGAAAAGGAATCATAATTATCTGAATACCCACAACATTGAAAAGTTAAAAATACTAGATAATACCCAGAAGGGCAACGTAAAGATTGCTGAAGCGAACATTGCCATTCGCAAATCAGAGATAAAACTCCTAGAGAAAAGGATCAATCTAGAGGAGACCGATCAAAAATCGCGTGAGAAGTTGGAAGCCGATAAACAACAACTTAACGACGATATACACGAATGGAACAAAACGAAGGAAACATTAATAAGAGACGTCACCGCCGCTGAGGTTGCTTACAAGAAGGCGCAGACCGCTACATTGGTGGGAAAAGAGGAAAGAGAATCCTTCGCGGGCAAGTGGGTGTTCCAGACTCTGAGTGTGCAGATCGGCTGGGATGTAAATAAGGCCACGCAGGTACGAACCCCAATAATGGGGGAGCGTCTTGTCGCCATTAATGTCCAGAATCCAAAACTTATGGAGATAAAGATACTTAAGCAGGATGGTTCTTGGATAAATGGGACTCCAGACGGGATGAAGGAGCATCTTGTGGAAGCCATTGGCGTTATAAACCACTTCAAGAACGAAATAAGGAAAGAGAATTCTGAACTGTCCGAAACCGATTTGACAGCGGCAGCATTCGTTAAGGTAAGAAAATTACAGCCTGACTATGAATGGGATGTTGTAGAGTCGATCTATGGCAAAGCGGGCGCGAGTACAAATACACCGGGTTCTACAGAAGCGCTTGATATATCGGGCACGGATGCTGGCGCACTGGATACGACAGGGAAGGAGGGCGCCAGTTCTAGCCTAACGCCTGTGACGCCGGGTGCCACGGCGAGCGGACGAGATGGCTGGTCAGTTGGATATGCTCCGAATATGGTCCCATTCAAAAATCCTGATGGCAGCGTCAGATACCCCATCCTGTCACTCCACCCTGAAGGCGAGCCTGTAAACCTGGATACTGACAGCAAGTCTTCGCCAGAGGATAGAGCAAAAGCCGCAGAGATCAGGAAAGCCTCGGAAATTGCATTGGAGGTTAAGACCGGAAATAAAGAGTTTGATGAGGCCACCATACACTACAGGGGGGGCCGCCCATTCAAGTTGCCACGGCACTTAAACCCGGTTAAAGGGTCGAAAAACCTGCCGGATCAAAAGGTGCGTATCGGTGAAAATCAGGGTCGCGGCGCGCACGCTGATGAGATGATTGCCTCATTTGAGGCGAGCGGGATGACCTACGATCAGGCTTTGATAGAGTGGGCTAGGCAATACTGGGCAGCGCAAGGTATTGAACTTTCCTATGACGACTACAACAATGTCCTCCCATTAGGCAGCACTTCTACTACGAGCGCGCCTACACTTCCTCCTAAACCTACGTCCGCTAATGCTGCTGCTGCTCCTGCTCCTGCCGCTGTTTCAGGCCAAATCACACCTAAAGCAACTAACGGCATTATTAATGGTGCTGCCGCTGTTCCTGCGCCGGCTGTCGCCGCGCCCGCCAAAAACTGGAAACTCTCAGAAGAAGAAGTAAGAGGGCTAAGCCCCGCAGACAGACAGGCGTATTTTAAACTGGTATACGAAAAGCGGAGTAGTGGGCAATGAATATAGATTCAAAATTTTTCAGTGCAATTATTTTTCTAGTTGTGCAAACAATCGGTGCAATTTGGTGGGCCTCTGGTATCTCTTCTGAAGTTGATCGTCTAGCGGGTATACAGGGTAGTGCGATACCGGCGCTGCAAAAAGAAGCGAAACAATGTGGAATCGAAATCCACAACTTAAAAAAACTTACAGGCGATCAGGAGAAGGTTGCCGAGGCGGTGAAGCATGTTGACGTTATGTCATACCGCTTAGAGAAGATTGAAGGAATGCTGGATAAGGTCTTATCGACCAAGATCAGATAAGTTTATTTCTGATCCTAATTCCCGTTAACTCGGAGACAAAATGGGCACATTTGTTGATTTAGAAAAATTAGGGATGACTCGCGCTGACCTCCCAACGCTGGGGAAGTCTTCCTCTTATGGTCAGTTTGACAATCCTTATGCACAAGAAGAAGCGCCTGTTGCAGAGAAGGAAGAAGAGCCAGGTTACGGTGGCACCCTATGGGACTTCACCAAGCAAGGGGCTAACTCGACTTATGCGTCTATGGGGATAACTGCTTGGGCCTACGGCGGCATGGATAATGCCGACACAATTGCCGAACACTTTTCCACTCTGAAGAAAGACCCAGCATATGTCGCTGCCTTTCATAAGAGGTTAGATCAAGATCATATTCCGTATGCTGAGGCTTGGGCTAGAGTAAAACTAAGTAAGCGCAAACTAAGTGATGCAGCGTATCTTGGTAGGCCATATAACCCCGAAGAAGACCCCAACTCTGAGACCCTTGCGTCTAATTACTGGGACGCCATTGCTGCGTTCAGCCATATGGCTAAAAATATGGCTTCGCAACCAAAGGCGCTTTCTGTGGTTGCGGCTGAAAATTTAGCCAACATGATTCCGACGTTAGGTTTGGGTGGGGCAGGTTTTGGTGCGGGAGTGCTTACGGGAAACCCAATAACTCCATTGGTTCTAGGCGCTATCGGAATGACTTCCGGAACCGTGATGACCATTACTGGCGAAAAGGGTTTTGATGTCTTAACCGAGCGTGGTTACGACCTTACGAATGCAGAATCCATCCGTGAAGGCATGAGCAACCCGGATATTGTTGCCCAGATAAGGGCCGAAGGCGCCAAGAAGGGTCTTACAATTGCCGCAGTTGATCTTTTCACAATGGCGCTCGGCGGTAGGATTATAACCTCCCCCGGAAGAGTCATGGAGGCATCGATAGGCAAGGCGTTTAAAGACGCGGGCGTGGATGTCGCTAAATCCGACTTGAAGGTTCTCGTAGCGGCTTTAAAGAAAAATCCTGAGTTGCGAAGTGACATGGCAACCGCCATGGAGACCTACCTCAAGAAAAGCGGCACTATGACTGATGCGTCTGTTTCTTCGGTGACTAAGGCTGCTGAAAAGTTCTCAAGAAGCCAGACACGAATAAGGGGCGCTGGCCGTATCTTGGGAGCCACTAGCCTTGAAGTGCTGGGTGAAGGTGTTGGTGAGTATTACGGGGAAGAAGTAGCAACAGGCCAAGGCAGCATTAAAGAGGCTTTGCTTGAGTCCTTCACCTCTATAGGCCAGAGTGCGGTAACGGTTGGCGCAATCAAGGCGATTACCGGAACCACCAAGGTTACCAAAAAAGCCTTAGAGGGTATAAAAGAGGCCCAGATCGACAGCACTCGAAAGGGTGAAAATAGCACCCTAGACCCCGCTGCTATAAATGAGGCGAGGGCTGGCTTTAATTCAGCAACCGCCGCTGCCGCAGACCAAGTTGATGCGTCCATTGACGCAGAATCATCACCCCTCACTCCAAACATTGCCGCCTATGAGGAAGTTCTAGGCGACATAGAGTTGCGCGGAAATTTAGACCAGATAGTAGAAGGTCTTTTGGAAGAAGACGGCTATGTTGAATACCAAGCCCGCTTAGACGCAACCCTCTCTGAAACTTCTGGAGAGGAAGTTTCTATATACGTCGCCCTCACCCCAGAGGACGCCGCCCTCCTTGAATCCCCATCCTCAGAAATACCTACCGAAGTACCCACCCCTACCGAAGTACCCACCCCTATCGAAGCCAGAGAAGCGAAAGGCGCGGCAGAGATTGATGGCGAATGGATTATTGTATATGACAGAAATGGTAATCCATTAAGAACTAAAGTATCAGGAACGAGTGAAGAGTCCGGCCAAGTTGCTGTTGTTGGGCCAGATGGACAAAATCTTTTAGAGGGTAATGACGTATTTCTTGAACCCCCATCTAGTCCAAATTTTGTTATTGGGAATACTGCCGCAGATACAGATTTTACTCTTCAAGATGATCACGTTCCCGGAGAAATACCTCCGCCCACTGTAGTTAATAAAGGAAAAAAAGTTTCCGAATTAGATGACGGTCAACTTGATGCCACTATTGAAGACATCGAAAAAAACCTCGCAGCAGAAGAAGCGAGTGGCGGGGCGCGGATGGCGGGAAGGGGCGGGGTGCTGGCCGACCTTAATGCTCTTCGTGCTGAAAAGGAAAGGCGAACTAAGGGGGAGGCTCCAGTATCTGTAGCCACATTAAGCAGACTCAGCGGCTACGGGCTTGGGAGCCTAGATAAGACTGGAATAGATCAAAGACCCGGAACTGAAGTAGTCCGCATTACCGTCCCATCCAAAGATGTTGTCTCCCGTGGTAATTCAGCGAGGGGGCAGATCATTGTTAAGATGGATAATATCCAGCGGGCGGAATTTACAGCAACAACCCCCACCGCCGCACGAGTAGACACCTTCTCTCAAGCCGCGTCCGTTAGGCTCGGACAGATCGATCAAGAAAGGGGGATGGAGTCTTATGAAGAGGGGTTCGATGAGGGCCATAGAGAGGCTCGCGTTGAGGAGTCTAAAAAGACTGATCCCGCTAAGACTACTCGCGCTACAAAGGGCTTTAACGAAGGCGCATTATCTTGGATTCCTTCTGAAGGTGAGATTGATGCAAAGCAAACAGAGGACGGGGTTAGCGTAACTGTTCCTTTTCTTAGCAAAACGATTAGGCGCTTTAACATTCCCACAGAAAGGGGAAGGGGTGAACCCGCTGGAGATAGGCAAACAAAAAGGGAGGACGTTCTTCACTACCGAGCCGCATTAGAGTCCCCTAATAGCATGGCTAGGTTGAATGCCGTTCTTAAAAAGATTGGCTATTCCTTAAAGCCGAAAAACAAAGAAATAATTCTTACGGGTCCGGATGGCCGCTCTTTTGGATTGGGCACGGTTCGCCTTCAGGACTATACGATTGACGAGTATCTCGACTTCGCTCAAGAGATGGATGCGGAGGCGATTGAAGACTCGCAAATAGAGTCGGCAAGAACTTCTGAGAGAAGTTCTCTTAAAGCGGCCATAGAAAGATCCCGTGGAGAAGAGACGCCGGAGGGCCGTGTTGCTGATAACTTAAAAGTTATAGAGGAAAAATTTGTCACCCGCAAGGATGGCAAAGTTGAGATAGACGCAGCGGGTCTTGACCGCTACCTTGCAAAAACAACAACAACCGGCAAATGGAAGAAGCGTGAGTTGGCGCTGCTTAAACGTTCTGTGCAGAGGCTCCGTGAAGAATCTAAATTAGCCGTAAAAAGTAAGGATACGTCAAGGCCCGCTCCGCGTCGCCATGTGGTTTCTGGGACTAGACCAAGCGCGACTTCTCCTGGCATGTCCCGTGTCGCTAAGTTAAAGGGATCTCTCTTAAAGAAGTTTCACGCTGCCGCTTCTAATATTATCAGCACTGGCAACAGAGATGGCCTTCTTGGAGAGATCGCAAAGGTATTCGTAAAGCAGGGCGTCTCTGGAAAGAGGGCTGAGGGCGAGGTTATTACTCCCGCCAACATACTTGCACTGTCCCCATCTTCAGATTCTGACTTGGTAGCAAAGGTATATGCTCTTGCTGCAATGCTTATATACCGTCAGGATTCGGTCACCACATTCCGCCCTAGTTCGTCACTGGATATTGAAGCAGACACAACCTCTCTTGGCGGATACCTCAAGTCAACAAAGAACCTTAACGAGTCTCAATTCGGAAAGTTATTTCGAGAAGTTAAGCGCATCGTTGGTGAGGGGTCCGAACTGGTACGAATTGGTGATCTTGAATACACCATTCATAATGACTCATTAAACAAAAGTCAATTAGCCCGTAGACTGGGCAGACTGCAAGCACAACTTGGGAAAACATATGGCTTCCAAACAGAATTCTTCGCCGCCAGCCGAGAAACAATCACTCAAGACTGGGTTAGCGACCCATATGGAGAAAGTCTCAGGGATCAAATTCGCGAAGCCGGATTCTCAGATCTACTCGAATACATTGATAACAGACACGACGCCTACCTTGAACTCGCTCAAGAGTACGGCGCTACACTTGAAGAGGCGACGAGGGGAGACGAGCAGACTCAAGAGCAGCAAATAGATGAACAGATTGCCCAAGAGCAAAAGGTAGTTGCCGTTGAGTTAATTGAAAGCACCAATCAAGCGATGCGGGAAGATCCAGCGTTCGCTCTTGAACTCGCCGCAGATTCTGATCGGCTTATTGAAATTCAAGAAACTCTTTTAGCCAATCCAGAACTTGCAATGCCCGAAGGGCTTGCGGAGGAGGATGGCAACTTACGGGTTTCTCAGGAGTATGTTGATTCTGCCGAAAATACCATTTATGGGCGAGTAGGGGATGGCGGTCAACGACTGCTGTTTGCCCTCTCTGCTGAGAAGTTAGAGAAATGGATCGAGTCCAAAGTTCGCCCTGTTGTTCAGGGGTTGGCTGAAGGCGCTCAAAATGTAAAATTCCGACTCCCCAAGAGCAAAGGTACTAATACCAGCCCCTTCGGTCCGGTCAATCCGCAACTTGAAGAGTTAAGTGACGCTCAGAAGAATCTATACAGGGCGGCGGTTAGTAAGTTCTTTACGCCAAGCAAGACTGGTGTGCGGATAGAGGGCAACTCCATTGTTGCGTCTTTCCCGCTAATGCCTTCTGATGAGTTACCCTCGAATAGATCGAGCCTAGTAAGCACTGTTGGGTTGTTTTCGGCAGAGCAAGGCGAGGTGATTGAGGGAACTGGAATCAATGGCGCGATCAGGAATCGCGATGTTGCTCTTTGGTTGCAGGAAAGAACTAGAGAGCAAGGTCGTATTGCCCCGCATGATCATTCGGAACAGGCTGGGGACCAGATCGCACAGGTTTTGCTCGCTGAGATTCGTTATCAGTTGTCGAAGAAGACTAATGCCATCGGCTGGTATGAAGAGAAAGTCCAGAACATGATGGAGGTTTTTGGCGTTATCTATCCAGAGTTGCTGACCGATAAGCATTCCGCGATGATGATGAAGGCGTTCCTTGCGATCACATCTCAAAGCACAGACGTTGATCAAAACCTTCAGTACGCGGTTGAGCAGTATGAGCATTATCGCAATACCGAGGGCACTAATCAGCCACGGATTAGAGTCTTTGGTAAAGGCAAAGCAACTAAAGCAATGAAGTTGAACCATGAGTTGCTTGCCAAACTTGTGGATGAAAAGGGACTGTCTGCTCTAAGTGATTTCCTTGAAAGGGAGTACACCGTCAGGGAACTTGCGGAGAGGGGTTATAAAGTCAGCGGGGAACTCAAGGAACACAAGGGGCGCGGCGCTCTTGTGCTTGGTCCTAAAATCGGAAGTTTCTTTGGCAACTTGAATGGGCATTATGAGTCACTAACAGCAGACCTTTGGTTCTCTAGAACGTGGAACCGAATCACTGGTAATTTATTGAGGTCATCAAATGTCGCCCAATTGATCAACACGCAAAATAACGTGATGTTGATGTTAAAGGACGCTCAACGAGTTAAGCCCCTTTTGATGGGATACAATCGGCGGGAACTAATCGCTAACGAAGAATTGAGACTTCAATGGGCGGCAGAATTTACGGGCGAGTGGTCGCGCTCTTCGTTTGCAAAGACTACTGATGACAAGCACTTAATTAAAAGATTGCATGAGGTTCATAATAATTTACAAGATGCGCCTAGAGGCGGTGCAGAGCGTAAGTTTATGCGCGGAGTCATGGCGCAGGTTAAGGATGCTTTATCTCAAGACGGAATAAACGCAACGACAGCCGACCTGCAAGCGTTGATTTGGTACCATGAAAAAGATTTATTCGCTATTCTTGGCGCAGACAATACAAAATCAGAGGCAACAGATTATGAACAAGCCGCGAGAAGACTCCTCGCCACAAAACGTCCAGACTTGGGATTCGACCATGTACTCCGAGGAACTCGAAGACAGGATGGAGAAGGACGTAGCGCACAATCAGAGGCTGATCCTGGACGCGACTCCAGAAGAACTGACAAAACTGATCGAGTAGCATACCTTCTCGGCGACCAATCAAAGGTCGTTTACCAACCAGAAGAACCCGCCAAAGGCGGGTTTTTTGTTGATCGAACCAGACTCGAACTAGGCGCGGCCTTTGGATCAAAAAATATTGAGAGTCTAGAGGCTCAAGGGATCTTAAAGATTCTGTCTAATGTCTCTGAACTCCCGGAAGAACTGCACCAAGATGTTGCCTTTGCTATTTTTGCGCCGCCGGGGATGTACGATAAAGAAACTGGAATCTCCTATTTAATTTCTGAAAATATAGCGGAAGGGGAGAGTCGGGAGGCGCTGTTGCATGAGGTTGGTGTCCATTTCGGACTCAAAAGAATGCTCGGGGCGAAAGCCTATGGCGCGCTCATTAGCCAACTCATGTCCCGACGTGGGGATAAGGCTCTCAAGCCGTACTTCGATGACATTGGTGTTTCCTATAGTTTCTTAGATAAGGATAACAAGGACGGGACACCTAATATTCAATATGAAGAGCAGTTTATTGAAGAGGTAATCGCCAAAATTGTTACCGATCCAAGCACGCAAGAAATCGGGATTGTGCGGGAGATATATGCAAAGATTCGAGTCTTTCTTGCACAGTACTTTAAGGGAATAGTCTTAACCTCGAATGATTTGCTTGGGGTAAGCAAGGGCGCTTTGCGACAAGCATATAAAGGACGCCTTAACCCCAAGACTGTTATTGACAGCGGGGTCGCTTTCTCCCTGACTCAAGCCGACCCGCGTTTGGATACTTTGGATGAACAAGAGGCGGCCATCTTACTCAACCTTCTTCGGGGCAGGGATGATGTCTTCTTGCGACCGAAAATATTAATTAAGAGATTATCTGGACTCCATAAGAATAAGGCATTCTCATCTAATCGAGCGCAGCCCCATGAGAACAAGAAGGCCAAGGTCAAATTAGATAAAGCGCTTTCTCATATACAGGATCGAGTTAATCAGTTGCCTAAAAGTTCCCGCCTGTTGGTTAACTTCAGCACGGATGGAGCAACATCAGAACGCTTCGTGCATCTCGTAAATGCAGACTCAGATACGATGCTGACAATTCGGTTTGGGTTCACTCCCATTGAGAGTTCGAAATTATCAATGCTTGGTCCGGTGGTGGATTTCTCCAACATGGGTGACCAGAGGAGCCAGGTTCTTCCATCAGATCTCGATAAGGCAATAAGGCTTGCCAGTCAAGGTTCGTTAGCGAAGGAGAGCGCCCTGTCGTTCTACATCAATCACCGTATAGGCCATAAGCCAGCGCACATAACTGGATTAGATGCTGGGCGCGGCATTGATAACTACACCTCGTACATTAAGCGCATCTTCATCGACCGAAGAAAGACCTATCGAATTATTGTTGAGTCTGAAGGGGTTGCGGTTGATTCCGGGTTCTTAAAGGAACGGGTTACCCCGGTAGTTAGCGGCAAGAGAGTTATGTTTGCCCTCCCAGATCAGTCCACTAATGACGTTAATCCTCGTCAACTGGCATTGATCAATGAGACTAACGGCAGAACAAAACGCTGGGCATTATCGAGGCACATTGAGCAAGCCAGAGGAAGATGGGCTTTATGGGCGACTCAAGGCGCGGTTGATCGATACCGAGGTATTAAAGCGTTGTTGGGAGAAGAGGGGAATACTGCGTGGCAGATGATGCATCTTTCGGACAATGCTCATGGATTGTTACATGCGGTTCTCAACTTCGGACGGCCTATGGAGACCACGCGTGACGGCAAGTTTGATGGGTATCTTCTCCAGCCTGGAAGCGAAGGTCTGTTAGACGTGCTTGAATCCCTTGAGGGCGAGGTTGATAGATTCCTTTCTTGGATTGTGGGACATAGAGCGGGTCAATTAATGAATGAAGGGAGGGAGCATCACTTTACAAAAGATGACATCACTAATCTCAAGAATCTCGGCAAAGGGAAAACCGTAACAGGGAAGAGCCGCACTCTTTTATACGCCCAGAAAATGAAGGCGTTGGGAAAGTTCCAAAAGGACATTGTTCAGTTAGCGGTTTCGTCTGGTTCTATTAGCCAAGAGGATGCAAACGCTTTGTTAACTGATTTCTATCTGCCATTCTATCGGGAGTTCGAAGAGGGTAGTCGAACAAAAGTTCGCGGCCCCGCGATGAATGGAGACTTTGTAAATTTTAGTGCATTTATTGCACACCATAGGTTAAAGGGTAGCGAAGTACAAACAAATGATGTTCTTGAGAACCTAATGATGAATTGGGCGGCCCTCCTCAACGCTTCTATGAAGAATAGAGCGGGTGTGGCCGCTGTAGATGCGGCAGTCATTCATGGGGCGGCTAATCTAGTTCCAGATAAGGAAGTCCCAAAGATTGAATTTGGAAAACGGAAAGCAAAGTCTGACAAGTATGATAACTATATTTATGTTTTGAAAGGTGGGAAAAAAGTTTGGTACGAAGTTAATGACCAAATGGTTCTTAAGTCCCTTCTCGCAATGAATTGGAGCGCGGGGCAGTTGCCGGGTGTGAATACATTATCTAAGTTTAAGAGAGTGTTCACTTACGGCGTCACGGCTAGTCCGGCATTCAAGAGTAGAAACCTTATTCGCGACGCCTTGCATTCCATCGCTGTTGGTGAGATGTCCTATAACGTGTTTGGGAACGTTGCTAAGGGAATGGCGAATACCAAAAAAGACAGTATCGTTTATCAAAATATGATTGCTGGTGGCGGAGCCTTTGTAATGGGCTACCTGCATGACGACCCTTCCGCTCTTAGGCGCACCGTTAAACTTAGTCGAAAGCAGGTTCAGCGAGGATGGCCTTCTTCCGAGAAAGAAGTGGAGGAGCGTGTACTCGACACGGGGAAAAAGGGCGCTGCTTTCTTAGCGAAAGGGTGGGACGCTTACCAGGATTTCGGAAATAGACTGGAGAATGCTAACCGCGTCGCTCTCTACATGAACCGTGTAGGAGAGGTCGGGAACATGCAAGCGCAGTTTGAGGCCCGTGATCTTTTAAATTTTTCCTCACATGGTGGGTGGGTAGCGACTCAGTATTTTATAAGTGGTATTTCATTCCTCAATGCCCGCGTACAAGGCTTGGACAAGTTGGGGCGAACGGCTAGGGACAAAACATTGAGAAATAGACTGTTCGGGGTTGTCGGAACCATCGCCCTTGCAAGCGTCCTTTATGAATTGGGAATGGAGGACGATGAAGAATATCAGGTCATGGAGAATTGGAAAAAAGAAACATACTGGCCGGTTAGAATTCCATTTTCTGATGGTTGGTTCTTAATTCCAAAGCCTTTCGAGATTGGGGCAATAGCCTCAGTAGCCCAAACTCTTACCAGAAATTTTATTAACGAAAGCCCTAATCCAAATTTTGTGAGAGAACGAGTCCTGTCTATCTTGCATGATCAGTTGGCATTCGATTGGCGTTTCCAAGCGTTTAAGCCAGCATTGGAAGTAGCCACGAATAAAGATAGTTTTAGGGACCGACCGATTGAATCTCTGGGCTGGCGGATCAGTAACATTTCTAAAACGAATATGAAGTACAAATACACCTCCGATGTTGCGGTGTTTACTTCAGAACTAATTGATAAGTTGCCCGGTGATAATTTTTTATCTCCCGTTCAGGCTGATCACTTGATAAAGGGATACTTTGGTTGGCTAGGCTCTGTTATACCCGGAGCGGTGGAAACGGTGTATAGCCCAATTGAGTCCTTTAAGGAGTTGGAGGGTAAGAGATTAGACCAGATGTACGGAGTGATTCCTGTTGGGGGGTACATAACACAAAGCCCATTACGCAACACCCTCCCCATGACGTTCCTGTATGAACAGTTGAAGAAGGTTAATAACGCCAAGGCTGATTACAATCATTATAGGCGAGAGGGACTGGTGGAGGAGGAAAGATCTCTGCTTGCGGAGAAGGGCGAACTGCTTCAGTGGCACAAGGTTTATAACAACGCTTCGACGTATATCGGAAAAATAAATAAGCAAATGAAGGTTATTGGTAACTCTGAACTTAGTCCGTTGGAGAGGCGCGAAGAACTTGATCGACTCATTATATTAAAGAATGGAGTCGCCAAGAGAATGTATGACCTATGGGGTGATAAACCCACCCAAAAGAAGGAGGAGTCGAAGTTTTCCTTCATAAGTAATGCTGGCGCTTCAACAGAAATTGAAGATAACGATGACGTTACGTCTCTGCAATCTATGGTTAAGGAGAGCGGGGAAGATAGCCGCCTTGCGGATAATCTGTACAAGGGGATATTCAAAGCAGAGTTTCGAGGATTAAATAGATTGAAGCCATTTGTTCGCACTTCCTTCGCCCCCAAGGATGGGTCAAGCGCGTATGGCCCCTTGCAGATCACTAAGGGATTAATGGACTCCGCGAAGGACCAGTTAACCCTAACCGAAGAAGAGGCAAAGTATGTTGATAGATTCATAGAGCAGGGAAGACTGTTTCTAAAGTTTGGGAAAGAGCCAGATATGGAAGGGTATAAAGAGCGATATGATTATGGGGGAGCGGGGGATTTGACCAGCCCCTCTAATAGGAAACTTTACCGACAGGTTGGCAAAAAATTATTGCTACTTGTTTGGAAACAAGCGGAAGGGGATTGGAGAGCATTCTTGAACGCGTGGAGATACGGAGAGGCAAGCGATAAAAATGTCGAGATCACAGATAAAGATTATTTCACTGCGTTTACTGATAATTATAGGACTTAGCGCGTGTCTGGCGGGGTGCCAAATCTGGAAAAAGGCGGCTCTCATAGGGGGGGCTACGACGGTGGCTGCCGGTGCGGCATCTGCATTGAGTTCGGGTGCCCTTGTGCCGGCGGTCGCTGGGGGTCTGACTGCCTCTGTAATGAGTGCCGGTGTAGACTTGATGGCCCCATCGAAAGGAGAGAACATGACTACAGCGTCTAATTGTGCGCCCGATAATTTCTGGACCCTCTTAGGGGATCTCGTAAGCATGGGAGGCTGGTTACTTATTTTAATAATCGTAATTCCCATGATTTTAGGATGGTTGTTACCCGGCCCGCTGGAGAAGGCTAAGAAGCGAAAGAAATGAAGGCGTGCCGCCACGATCTTGTAATGGTGTCATGGGTTGACGCCGAAGAGGAGGGTGGCTGGCAAATCTATGTGAAGAAGCCCGCGTGGGTTATTCACACGATTGGTTACTTGGTTGAGAAACCGAAATTCAAACATGACTTCGTCGTTCTGGCGAATAGTCACTTACCCGATACCGGATGCTGGTCAGGTCTAAATCGGATTCCTAGGGGGATGATTATGTCTATTACAACGCTTCTCAAGAAAATCCCATGTGGGGGAGAGATTAGTGAGAATTCTGGTAATACCGGATACGCAAGTAAAACCCGAAGTTCCGATTGATCATATGAGGTGGGCCGCGAGGGCCATCAAAGATTACAAGCCTACGCATGTTGTACACCTTGGTGACCATTGGGACTTTCCCTCCTTGAGTTCGTACTCTTCTCGCAAAGAAGTTGAAGGCAAGAGGGTAATTAACGACATAGCAGCGGGAAACCAGGCTATGCGGTTATTCTGGAAGAGCCTTAAAGGAATCAAGAAGTTGCCTGAATTCCATTATATTTTTGGCAACCATGAAGAGCGACTTGTTCGGTATGTGAACGACAATCCCGTTCTGGAAAACCTTCTGGGTCTGGACCATCTAGATGTAGAGGGATGGATCGCACACCCTTACCGGGAAGTTTTCAGTTTGAATAACGTTTGGTTTACTCATGCCTTTTACCAGCCTTTCACAGGTAGAGCGTATGGGGGGACCGCGCAGAGTTTATTAGCCAGAGTTGGATTGAGCCTATGTCAGGGACATCGCCAAGGTAAAGAAGTTAGCGCGAGAGCATTGCCCAACGGGCAAGTTCAACGCGCCTTGGTGGCAGGATCATATTATCTGCATACAGAAAATTACCTCGGACCCCAAGCGCGGGAGACATGGCGTGGATTAATCGTGTTGCACGATGTTGATGATGGTGATTACGATATGATGGAACTTTCTACGAAGTACTTGTGTAGGAAGTATGAGAAGATGGAACTTCCCGACTTCCTCGACAAGATAGAAATTCGAGATAGATGAAGATGAGTTCTGAATTTTATGAAAACAATTTAAGTGTGGAAACGGGAGATGACATGAAGGTTGCGCCAATTAAGACAATGACAACGGGGCAGTTCCAACAACATCTGATGTCAGTAAAGACGTTGAAAGGAAAATTGGCCGTATGCTTCAAGAAATTGTCTGAAAGCGGGACATTTAGCGATTCATCTCCAGAAACCTTTCAGTTCAGAACTGAAATCATGGAGCATCTCCCAGAGGATTTAAGATGATTAACGATTTCTCAATGAAGAAGGGTCCGGGTCGCCCATTCCTAAAAAATGACCCAAGAATTAATCGGAAGGGAAGACCTGTCGGATCAAGAGACAAGATGAGTTCAGCATTCGTTGACGCATTTCTTGCTGATTGGCTGGTGCATGGTCAAGAGGCGATTGAAATGTGCCGAGAGAAAGATGTTTCTACATATGTTCGAGCGGCGTTGGCTATGATGCCGAAGGAAATCAAGCAGGAGGTCGAAGTCAGTCGAGACTCCGACCACACTACTGACATTGAATGGGATATTATAACGGGATCAAAGACCGGATAGAGGCAATTGCTTCTGGGTCGCCTTTGAGGTTACGGAGTTTGTATGTTTTATCCCCCGCTGACTTAGGCATTCCAGCCATTCTCAGCATTCGATTCACGACCTGCCTCACCCTCTCTCTCGTAATCCCATTAGAGTCCGCTTGGGACTGAAGAGTTTCTTCATCTTTCAAGAACGCTATTGCCATCGATAAGTCTCGCTGGAAGTGCTTTCTAAATTTCATTCGCATCACCTTTGTTGTTATTAAGTTCCCAGACTATGGCCTGTCTCCCAGAGCGAGTGGGTCGCCTCTCGCCGCTATCGACAATAAACCTCTTCTTCTTTGCATGTGTCAGGGTTGCCGATATAGATTGGTGACGCCCGTTCATTGCTATTTCCAACTCGTCACAAGTTGCCCCATCCGCATATAAGGCAAGGTGCGACAATACCTTTTTCTCCAAACTTTTATGGTCCACGCTATGGTAAGCATCTATAGAGGTGTCCTGCATCATTTTTTGCTCTCCCTTTTTTAATTTCTCAACGCAATCATTACATGTGGGCCTCTGACCGGGTGCGCCACTCTTCCACTTAAAATGTGAGCCGTGCTTGCTTCTCCCGCAAACTCCACAAGATTTGTTATATCCTATCGAAAGGGAGAGAAGGCGACGCAAGAAGCCAACTGCGAAGTAAAAACTTCCTGCGTTAGGCGACCGCCTCCTCTCCCAATATTGTCGTTCACATATCGTATGTGTGATAGTAACCCCATTCATATCGTTTCCCCTATGGTTCTTTGTGTGACGGAACTGACCGCCGCCATTAATGGTTTTTTGTTTTTCCACAAAACAACTTTCTCAGCATGATTTAGCAGAGATTCTGTCTCCGCCGCCGAGTAATGAGTGGTGATGTCGCCGTTGGTGTGACCTAGCAAATCCTTTCGATCCTCCAGCCGAACATCCATCGCTCTCAGACGCGAACCGAATGTGTGTTTCAAATCGTGGATCCTGAAATGATTTCCTTGCCCGCGACAGTCTCTCAGGCCAGCCTTCTTCACCGCCTCTTTCCAACTGGTGGTGTAAAGACCCCTGCAAGAGTCGAAAGGAACCTCTCCCTGATTGCGGGGTTTAGTGAGTACGAATTCTGGATGGATGCCTCTGCGCCGCTCAACAACCTCCCTTGCTTCAGAGTTTAATACCACACGATGAGGGCGACCATTCTTGATCCCCACTACCCGCTCCCCTTTGAATTTCAGAGGGATATCAAACACAGTTATTCCTAATTCGGGAATGGCGACTTCCCATTCCCACCTCAACCTAGCCGCCGCTGAATTACGCAGCCCAGTATTCATAACGAACTTGCCAGCATCCCTCAAGTACTCTGGAAGAAGGTTGAATAATTTGTTCTCTTGCAGCAACGCCAGGGGGTGGCCCTCAGTTGCATCCACAGGCAAAAGCCTAATAACTGGAGTTGCGTCCAAGTAAGCATTCCCATCTTCGTCTTTCCAAATCTTGGATGCATCATTCAATATCTTCTGAAGAACCTTTAGATGGTGGTTGATTGTCGAGTTTGCCACGCCCTCGTTCAATCTGACCTCAATCATCTTTGCCACCGTGGAGTGGTACCGACTTACTTTAGACATGAGAGTGTCGGCGCAATATCTGCATAGAATATCTGTGTGATACAAGGCATCTTTAATTTGATGGGGCTTCCTCTCAGACAAATACATGCGGCACCCGTCAGCAACGGTCCACCCATGTTTCTTGCCGTAAAGAATCTCATCCGTGACCTCCCTAACCCTTCGATCCAAGATTTCTTGAGCATCTCTCTTCACTGACTTCCCAGAACTTTCTCGAATCTCAACCTTGTTCCCGCCAACCTTGACCATCTTATACATATGCCAAATTTGGCCTCGTTTAGATAATCCCATTTGATCCCCCCGCCTGTACTGCACTCTCTGTGTAAAACTCCTCCACGAACTTATTGATTTCTGCCCGCCTAAAAAATATCCTTCTGCCTAATCTAACCTCTTGAACGAATGGTCGAATCTCAAGATTAAAAAGGTGGCGACTAACCCCCAAGTACTGGAGGGTATCCGCTCTACTTAGAAGGAGGGCATTCAAAATGGGAGATCGTCATCCATCTCTTGGGTGTCTGATCCGGGTACATACTCGGCGGTTTGCGGTGAGTATTTATCTTCCTTTAAGGAGAGGGAAATATATTTACCGTTGGCACCATCTTTGATCCATCCAGCAATATCAACTATGAACTCCCCGCCATTGGGCATGGGAGGAATAATTATTTTACCCCCACCCGTATACGCTGGTGACTTGTCGGTCTTCATGCTTTTGTTTTTGAAGAGAGATCCGTTTCCGGGATTGTGTTCGTAAGCCATTTTATTTCCTCTGAAATGCGCCACAGGCGCGGGTGACAAAAAGATCGTCTTTGTGATGCCAGCAAAATCCTTGCTTGGTGTAGTATTTTACTGTGTGCGGCGGCGTATCTACGTCCTCTTCGTGCTTGAACGGCGAGGGGCCGCTTGGCGTAATCATTGCCGAATAGTTAACGCATGATCGGCAGTTCGCTGATTTCCAACTCTCCAGTGAATGATTCACGCTTTCTTCTTTGGGGGCATTCATCCTCGATAACATGATTCCAAAAATCCTCCAATAGTGGGAACAGCCAATTCCAGTATTCTTCGGACCACTTTACTTGCCATAATCGTTGTCCTCGTGGGTGGTACGAAAAAAATAAGGCAGTCTCTCGTCCAGTACAGGCAAGTTGCCCAAAGATTTGTCCAAGAAATTGTTCACTGATGCTACTGTGTACGGCTCTAGTCGGGCACTTAATCTCCAAAACACTCCCAGAACCAATAAGCCCATCAGGTGAACAAGCCAGAAAATCAAAATCAGGATGGATAACAAGATCGCTATCGCGCACGATGTCGCCTGTAATAACCTCAAACGTAGCCCTCGCAATGGGTTCCGTATCCAACCCATATTGCATGAAGTCATTTTTCTCAACCCAGTCTCGCCCTGTTTTTAGTTCCCATAATTTTTTTCGCGTCTTGTAGGCTCCTTTAACCCCGGCGGCTGAACCAAAATCACTAGCCGTCAGTCTGGACTCCCTCGCCGCGAACCACTGGGGGCTTTGTTGTTGAAGGTTCATTTTTCTTAGCCTCTGATTTTAGGGAAGATATGTCCGCTGGCGATATCTTTTTTCGATCCTCTACTCTGAGGTTCTTCCAAGCAGACGTTAGAGACTTAGCACCTGACGAAGCCGCCCCTTTCAATTTCAAAAGCGTCTTCGGATCGGACACCTCGGTCATCGTCACCACGTTGGCGTCGTCGTCTAGTCTTTTTTCTGTGGAAGTAACGCCCAGAATTCCGGATAAGGCATACCGTTTTGCATAAGAAATAATGCTTCCCATTTTTTGTGGGTTATCGTATTCCTTACACTGCATACTTGATTCGGTTTGCAGGTACTCGCCAGACTTGTGCCCAACAAGCGTCACTATGAGAACTTCTTTAGGGCTGGCACCCTTCATCCAGAGTTGCGAATAAAATAAGTCATTTTTTGCTAACGGCCCTTTCACGGCCTGACCAATGTCGTGGATGTCCGCATATTTTGAAGTGAAGTAACTATTTTCATTTGTCTTCATCGCCGCATCGATCTCGCCCTGCGCTTTTGACAAAGCCATAAAGAGATTTGACCGATTTGGGGAGATGAAAAAAAAACCTTTGGAGACTTCAACCTCCTCTTCTTCGTCATTCGCTTTAAAAAACTCGCTCATCCTATCTCCCGTAATCATTTCTTCTCCCGGCTGTTTGACCCACTCGCCTATTTGTTTTGAAATCAGTCCACTCTTTTCATTTGTCATATGTTTCCCTTTCTTCGGTTTGCTTGTTCAGATCGCCACACTTCAATTAGCCCAATCTGGTAGTGGCGTTGGTTGTTGATCGTTTCATACTCGACAACAGAAGTTTCATATTTCTGTAAGAACTCAACGTATCGATCCGACGTAAAAGCGAGCGTTTCTTTTTTCGAGACAGATAATTTCTCCCCCGAATGAATGCTCTTGGTTTCGGCGTCAAGCATCGCGAGAGACTTCTGTGTGTGACGCTGATGTTCTAACCCTTTCATCAGGGCTTTCTTGACAGCGCAATCTCTATCGGTGGTAGAAAGAAAATCCAACGCTTTGCTAACCT
>Ga0209501_10001699_pt1 | contig 23977 bp, 18 predicted proteins | sample ArcticOcean_MG_C_4_FD_187434 | JGI IMG/M metagenome (GOLD analysis project Ga0209501, IMG submission 187434) | Marine microbial communities from western Arctic Ocean - ArcticOcean_MG_CB4_134 (SPAdes) (version 2) | ecosystem: Environmental > Aquatic > Marine > Oceanic | place: Arctic Ocean...
TTTTAAAGATGTTATGTGAAAAGTATGATTGTCAATTTAGGCATGGTCCGATGTGGCCTGATTGCCCAGATAATTTAACAGATTTTGGAATGGACGATAATTGGGGTAATGGTGCTAGAGATAACATGCATCCAGATAAAGAGTTTCATAAAGATTTTGCCCAACAAGTTCTTAATCACTGGGTAGAAAATTTTTAAGTTAATCTGCTAAATAATATATTCGTCGCAATAATGCGATTTATGCAGTAACCACTGCGTAGCGGCCAGAACCCGCATAGGACTTCTAATTAAAGGAGAAATCAAATGGGAAGACCAGTCAAAGGCGTCAGATTCGGCGCAACCGGAGCAGCCACAGCAACAATTCCAGTACGTGCAGATATAGGCGGAACTGATTTTGAAGGATTTATTGTCAGACAAGTTGGATCACGTAGATATCGTGTATCAAATGATGGTGGAAGTGTTGTAGGTAATGCTACATTAGTTGATAAGGCTACAGGACATGCCGCAGGGGAATGCTCTATAGTTGGATTTGTTAATGGGTCAGCAACAACATGTGCTAAACTCACTAACAGAGTATTCACTGATTTCAGCGATAATAAGTACACTTATACAATGGCTGATGACTCAGCAGAATCATTGTTGATATTAACCGCTATATAATTATTGATATAAAATAAACTTCGGATGGAATCCCCTTATTAAATATAATGAGGGGATTTTTTATTACCCGATAATAATTTATTATGACAACAACAACAGCTTTTGTATTAGGAAATGGTAGGAGTAGGCTTACCATGAGCATTTCACTAGATGAATTAAAAACGTATGGACCGATATATGCATGTAATGCCATACATCGAGAATTTAAACCTGATGTATTAATTGCTACAGATAAAAAGATGTGCCAAGAGATTGAAGCAACTGGTTATCCAATGACTCATGAATTTTGGACTAGAAGACCAGCACCAGAAAAAGGTGGCAGACGTTTAGAAAAACCATATTATGGAATGAGTTCAGGACCAGCGGCGGCTTCTAGAGCCGCGTTACGTGGGTTTAATAATATATATTTGATTGGTTTTGATTTTGGAAGTCCAAATCAATTTGTAAATAATATCTACGCCGGAACAGAACATTATAAAGGATTACAGGATAAAGCAACATATTATGGTAATTGGGAAAATCAAATGAAACAAGTTATTGAAAAACACCCTAAGTCACAATTTTATAGAATAATGGGGGTAGAATCCACAGCCATTGATTTTGGCAATATAAATATTATACATCAAGACCTAGACATTTTTATAAACCAGACCCTTCTAAGCATAAAACCACGCTAAATATATTCTAATCAAGGAAGATTAGTGTATAAATGGGTTATTTTAACTGGGGATTAACAGAAAGACAAAGTAAGACTGTAAAAAGTATAGTTGTTTGGTTTTGGGCAATTATTACATGGGCTATTCTTATTTCATTAATTTATTTTGTAGCAACTTTGGTAATTCTTCCAGCACTTGATATTTACTAAACACACGGTCACTATTAGGATAAATATGCTATAATAGGAATATATCATGAGCGAAAATAAAAGATTTAATGGTGATTATAACATAGAATCAACACTCGGCGCTTCTACCGGTAGCGTTAATATAGTGAACACTCCCTTAACTTTGGCGAGCTTTACTACTGCAGAAAGAGATGCCCTAACTGCAAGTAATGGTATGCTTATCTATAATAGCACACTTGATAAGGTCCAGGCTAGAGAAGCCGGATCGTGGGTTAGTTTAACCTAAAAGTATTAATTTAACGAACACGATAAATATAACTAGCATATTAAATTTAATGCTAGTTCCATGTAGGTTCGTGGAACATTAACAAATAATATAACAATAACATGAACGTTAACTAAGGTTAGAACTAAATAAAAATCATGCGAGCTAAAGAATTTACTATTAACATTCCAATTAATATCAAAATGTCTAGTGATGGAGATTTTGAAGTAGATACAGGCGAGCAAGATCCCGATGTAAAAACAGCAGAACATGAACGCAATCCAGATCAAGCGATTATGGTCCCGCCAGGTCAACAAGAATTAGAATTGTCAAAATCGGATCAAGGAAAAGATTCAGAAATAATTCAACAATTAACATATGATGAAGTTGATGATCCTGAAGAAGAAGGGTAACTAACCAAAAGTCTAACAGCTATTTTAATTAGGAGCAAGCATGGCTGTTTATAAGATCGTTGCTAGCCGCGTCAATAATATAGATGCGGAAGATTTTGTTGGCAACTGGAATAAATTATTCTTTGATAATCAAGGTACTTTATACCGATCTGACGGTTCCACTCCAGGTGGCTTCCGTATAACACCTTACTCATTTAAAACTATAACAGTTTCTGGACAATCAGATGTTGTAGCTGATTCTTCCTCTGACACATTAACCATGGTTGCTGGTGATAATATAACACTTACAACTAGTGGAGATACAGTTACTATCAATTCTTCCGCCTCAGGTTCTGGTAGCGGAGACATTGAATCAGTTGTTGCTGGTGCTGGCTTAACTGGTGGTGCTACTTCTGGTGATGCAACTTTAAATGTTATTGGTGGCACAGGTATTACTGCTAATGCAAATGATATAGCCATTGATTCAACAGTAACAACTCTTACAGGTTCACAGACTCTTACAAATAAAACTCTTACAAGTCCTGTTATTAATACAGGAGTATCTGGAACGGCTATATTAGATGAAGATAGTCTGTCATCTAACTCAGCAACTCAATTAGCAACACAACAATCAATTAAAGCATACGTTGATGCTAATGCAGGTGGTGTAACCTTAACAGGAACGCAAACACTTACAAATAAAACATTAACAGCACCAGTATTATCAGGCTCGGCTTCTGCGGCTGGTAGCATTTTATTTAAAGAAGATACAGATAACGGCACTAATGCTGTTACATTAATTGGCCCAGCCTCAACAGCAGATGTAACTATAACTTTACCAGCCTCAGCAGATACACTTGTTGGTAAAGCAACAACAGATACATTAACTAATAAAACTATAGCAAGCCCTACAATGACTGGTTCGCTTACTGTTGGTAGTGCAGTTATTAGTGAAGCAGACCTAGAACAAATAGATGATTTAACGGCTGGTACAGCAGTAGCAAGTAAAGCCCTTGTAGTTGACAGTAATAAAGATATTGGTACTATTAGAAACTTAACAATAGATGGTACATTTAGTGACGGCAATTATACATTTGATACAAGTGGTAATGTTACTGGCTTAGGAACAATAGGGTCTGGAGCAATTACTTCAACAGGTGTTGTAACAGGAACGGGCTTTACCATTGGTAGTGCAGTTATTAGTGAAGCTGATCTTGAACAAATAGATGATTTAACTGCTGGTACTATAGTTGCAAGTAAAGCAGTAGTAGTTGACAGTAATAAAGATATTACCAGCTTCAGAAATTTAACTGCTAGTGGAACAGTAACATTTGGTAGTTTAGCAGATGGATCAATAACAGCAACAGCCTTTGTAGATGAAGATGATATGTCATCTAACTCAGCAACGTTAATTCCAACCCAACAATCAGTAAAAGCATACGTTGATGCACAAACACATGAAGCAGGAGATATCACATCAGTTGTTGCTGGCACTGGCTTAACTGGTGGAGCAACTTCTGGAGCCGCAACTGTAAATGTTATTGGTGGCACAGGTATTACTGCTAATGCAGATGATATAGCTATCGATTCGACTGTTACAACTTTAACTGGTTCGCAAACACTTACAAATAAAATATTAACAGCACCAGTACTTTCTGGTTCAGCCTCTGCCGCTGGTAGTATTCTATTTAAAGAAGATACAGATAATGGCAGTAATGCAGTAACATTAATAGGACCAGCATCAACAGCAGACGTTACAGTTACTTTACCAGCCGCAACAGATACGCTTGTTGGTAAAGCAACAACAGATACATTAACTAATAAAACTATAGCAAGCCCTACAATGACTGGTTCGCTTACTGTTGGTAGTGCAGTTATTAGTGAAGCAGACCTAGAACAAATAGATGATTTAACTGCTGGAACAGTAGTAGCAAGTAAAGCAGTAGTTGTTGATAGTAATAAAGATGTAGGCACTATTAGAAATTTAACTATTGATGGTACTTTTAGTGACGGAAATTACACATTTGATACAAGTGGTAATGTTACTGGTTTAGGAACAATAGGTTCAGGTGCAATTACCTCGTCAGGTGTTGTAACAGGAACAGGCTTTACCATTGGTAGTGCAGTTATTAATGAAGCAGAGCTAGAAACAATAGATGGTATTACCGCTGGTACTGTAGTAGCAAGTAAAGCAGTAATAGTTGATTCAAATAAAGATATTGGTACTTTTAGAAATGTAACAATAGATGGTACATTTAGTGATGGAAATTATACATTTGATACAAGTGGTAACGTAAGTGGTTTAGGAACAGTAGGCTCAGGAGCAATTACATCATCAGGTAATATTACATCTGGTGGCTCATTTATTATAGGTAGTGCGAGCATTACTGAAGCAGAACTTGAAACAATAGATGGAGTTACAGCAGGTACAGTAGCCGCGAGTAAAGCGGTAGTAGTTGATAGCAATAAAGATGCCGCTAGTTTTAGAAACATAACTGCATCAGGTACCGTTAATTTTGGCAGTTTAGCAGATGGATCAATAACTGTAACTGCCTTTGTAGATGAAGATGATTTGTCATCTGATTCAGCAACTTTAATCCCAACTCAACAATCAGTAAAAGCATACGTTGATGCACAAACTTCAGCAGGAGATATTACTTCAGTTGTTGCTGGTGCCGGACTAACTGGCGGTGCTACTTCTGGTGCGGCAACGGTAGATGTTGTAGGTGGTACAGGTATTACTGCTAATGCAAATGATATAGCAATAGATTCAACTGTTACTACTTTAACAGGTTCGCAAACATTAACTAATAAAACATTAACAGCACCAGTGTTATCAGGATCAGCTTCAGCGGCCGGCAGTATTTTATTTAAAGAAGATACAGACAATGGCAGTAATGCAGTAACATTAATAGGACCAGCCGCAACAGCAGACGTTACAATTACTTTACCAGCATCAGCAGATACACTTGTTGGTAAAGCCACCACAGATACATTAACTAATAAAACCATAGCAAGCCCTACAATGACTGGTTCGTTAACAGTTGGTAGTGCAGTTATTAGTGAAGCCGACTTAGAACAAATAGATGATTTAACTGCTGGTACAGCAGTAGCAAGTAAAGCCCTAGTAGTTGATTCAAATAAAGATATTGGTACTCTTAGAAACTTAACCATTGATGGTACTTTTAGTGATGGAAATTATACATTTGATACATCAGGTAATGTTACTGGCTTAGGAACAATAGGTAGTGGTGCAATTACCTCAACAGGTGTGGTTACTGGAACAGGATTTACTATTGGTAGTGCGGTTATTAACGAAGCAGAGTTAGAAACAATCGACGGAATTACTGCTGGTACGGTGGCCGCAAGTAAAGCAGTAGTAGTTGATAGTAACAAAGACATTGGTACCTTTAGAAATGTAACAATAGATGGTACATTTAGTGATGGAAATTATACATTTGATACAAGTGGTAACGTAAGTGGTTTAGGAACAGTAGGTTCTGGTAATATTACTTCAACTGGTACAGTTCAAGGTACTACAATTACAGCCACCACAGCTTTTGCACCAGATGCACAAGATGGTGCCGCAATAGGCACTAGCTCATTACAGTTTTCTGATCTGTTTTTAGCAGATGAAGCTGTTGTTAGCTTTGGCGATGACAACGAAATAACATTAACTCATGTCGCAGATGTAGGGTTAACATTAACACATACAGCGGCAGGCGATAATAAACCTATTATACTTAATTTAAAATCAGAAGAAGATGATATTACTGTTGGTGAAGTTATTGGTACAATTAATTTTACTGCTGGAGATTCAGGTGGTACAGATGCTATTGCTACAGCCGCAGGTATAGAAGCAGTTGCAGAAGATACTTTTGCGGCCGATAATAACGCGACTAAACTAAGTTTTAAAACAGCAGTTAGTGAAGCAGCCACAGAAAAAATGTCACTTAGTAGTGCAGGGCTTTTAACAGTTGTAGATGATATTGTTATTAAAAGCGGTGGTACTGTTGGTGGAGCAAACGATAAAGATTTATTAACATTAGGCAATGGCGAATTAACTGTTGCAGGTACAGTAGGTTCAGGAGCAGTCACTTCAACTGGTGTTGTAACAGGAACAGGTTTTACTATTGGTAGTGCTGTTATTAATGAAGCCGACTTAGAACAAATAGATGATTTAACTGCTGGTACTGTGGTAGCAAGTAAAGCAGTTGTAGTTGACAGTAATAAAGATATTGGTACAATTAGAAACTTAACGATTGATGGTACATTTAGTGATGGCAATTATACATTTGATACATCAGGTAACGTAACTGGTTTAGGAACAATAGGTTCTGGAGCAGTCACTTCAACTGGTGTTGTAACAGGAACAGGTTTTACTATTGGTAGTGCTGTTATTAATGAAGCCGATTTGGAACAAATTGATGACCTTACAGCAGGCACAGTTGTTGCTTCAAAAGCAGTAGTTGTTGATAGCAATAAAGATGTAGGTACTATTAGAAATTTAACTATTGATGGTACATTTAGTGATGGCAATTATACATTTGATACATCAGGTAACGTAACTGGTTTAGGAACAATAGGTTCAGGAGCAGTAACATCAACCGGTGTTGTAACAGGAACTACGGTTGAAGCAACAGGCGATACCTCTGCCAATGATAATGCCGCTATGGGATATACAGCCGCAGAAGGATTAATTCTAACAGGACAAGGTTCTACTAGTGATATTACTGTAAAGAATGACGCAGACGGTACCGTGTTTACAGTACCAACTGGAACAGATGATATTCTGTTTCCAGATAATGCCAAGGCAATGTGGGGTGCGTCTAGTGATATGACTTTATATCATGACGCTTCAAACTCATATATTACAAATGCAGTAGGTGCTTTAAAAATTGCAACTGAAACATCAGGTATTGCTGTTACAATAGGACATACAACTTCCGAAGTAACCGTTGCAGATAATTTAACGGTTGCAGGTAATCTAACCGTTAGTGGTACCCAAACAGTTGTTGATACAGTTACAATGAATGCACAAAATGCCGTAATATTTGAAGGTGCTACAGCCGATGACTTTGAAACAACCTTAACTATTACAGACCCAACAGCAGATAGAACAATTACATTACCTAATGTAACTGGTACGTTATCAATTCTAGATAATACAGAAACACTGAGTAATAAAACCCTAGCAAGCCCTACAATGACTGGTTCTCTAACAGTTGGTAGTGCAGTTATTAGTGAATCTGACATAGAACAAATAGATGATTTAACTGCTGGCACAGTAGTAGCAAATAAAGCAGTAGTTGTTGACGGCAATAAAGATGTGGGTACAATACGGAATTTAACAATAGATGGTACTTTCAGCGATGGAAATTATACATTTGATACAAGCGGTAATGTTACTGGTTTAGGAACTATTGGATCAGGAGCAGTAACATCAACAGGTGTTGTAACAGGAACCGGCTTTACCATTGGTAGTGCTGTCATCAATGAAGCAGAACTTGAAACAATAGATGGAGTAACTGCCGGTACAGTAGCCGCGAGTAAAGCGGTAGTAGTTGATAGTAATAAAGACATTGGTACTTTTAGAAATGTAACCATTGATGGCACTTTCAGCGATGGAAATTATACATTTGATACAAGCGGTAATGTTACTGGTTTAGGAACTATTGGCTCTGGTAATATTACTTCAACTGGAACAGTTCAAGGTACTACAATTACAGCGACAACTGCATTTGTACCAGATGCACAAGATGGGGCCGCAATAGGTACTAGCTCTTTACAATTTTCTGACTTATTCTTAGCAGATGGTGCAGTTATTAGTTTCGGCGATGATAACGAAATAACATTAACCCATAGTGCTGATGATGGCCTTTTATTAAAGCATGTAGGTACTGGTGATGGAAAAGAACCTTCATTAACATTTCAAGCAGGTGATGATGATATTGCCGCAGATGATGTACTTGGTTCTATTTTCTTCCAAGCACCAGATGAAGGTGCCGCATCAGATGCAATAGCGATTGCCGCAGGTATAGAAGCTGTTTCAGAAGGGGATTTTTCATCTACTAGTAACGCGACTAAATTAAGTTTTAAAACAGCAGTTAGTGAAGCCGCAACAGAAAAGATGTCATTAAGCTCAGCAGGGCTTTTAACAGTTGTAGATGATATCGTTATTAAAAGTGGTGGTACTATTGGTGGTGACGCTGATAAAGATTTATTAACACTAGGCAGTGGTGCATTAACTGTTGCTGGCACAATAGCTTGTAATACATCACTTACTATTGGTAGTGCCGCAATGTCTGAAGCTGACCTAGAACAATTAGATGGAATTACTGCTGGTACTGCGGCCGCAAGTAAAGCCCTAGTATTAGATTCAAACTTAGATATTGGTACACTACGTAATTTAACTATTAATGGTACATTCAGTGATGGCAATTATACATTTGATACATCAGGTAATGTTACTGGTTTAGGAACAGTAGGTTGTGGAGCAGTCACTTCAACAGGTGTTGTAACAGGAACCGGATTTACTATTGGTAGTGCAGTTATTAATGAAGCAGAACTTGAAACTATAGATGGTATTACAGCAGGCACGGTAGCCGCATCTAAAGCAGTAGTAGTTGACTCAAACCTAGATATTGGCACTTTTAGAAACTTAACTATTAACGGTACATTTAGTGATGGCAATTATACATTTGATACTAGCGGTAATGTTACTGGTTTAGGAACAGTAGGTTGTGGAGCAGTCACATCAACTGGTGTGGTTACTGGAACAGGCTTTACTATTGGTAGTGCAGTTATTAATGAAGCAGAACTTGAAACTATAGATGGAGTTACGGCAGGCACCGTGGCCGCATCTAAAGCAGTAGTGGTGGATTCAAACTTAGATATTGGTACCTTTAGAAATTTAACTATTAATGGAACTTTCAGTGATGGCAATTATACATTTGATACATCAGGTAATGTTACTGGTTTAGGAACTATTGGCAGTGGTAATATTACTTCAACTGGTACAGTTCAAGGAACTACCATTACGGCTACTACAGCTTTTGCACCAGATGCACAAGACGGTGCCGCAATAGGTACAAGCTCTTTACAATTTAGTGATTTATTTTTAGCAGATGAAGCTGTTGTTAGCTTTGGTGATGATAATGAAATAACATTAACTCATGTACCAGATGTAGGAGTAACACTTACACATACGGCCGCTGGCGACAATACACCTATTATACTTAATTTAAAATCAGAAGAAGATGATATTATCGCTGATGAAGTCATTGGTACGATTAATTTTACAGCTGGAGATTCGGGTGGCACAGATGCTATTCTTACAGCGGCTGGAATATCAGCGATTGCAGAAGATACCTTTGCCGCTGATAACAATAAGACCAAATTAAGTTTTAAAACCGCAGTTAGTGAAGCCGCGGCTGAAAAGATGTCACTTAGTAGTGCAGGCCTTTTAACAGTTGTAGATGATATTGTTATTAAGAGCAGTGGTACTATTGGTGGTGCAAATGATAAAGATTTATTAACGCTTGGAAATGGTGCATTGACAGTTGCAGGCACAATAGGGTCTGGAGCCGTAACATCAACAGGTGTTGTAACAGGAACGGGCTTTACTATTGGTAGTGCTGTTATTAATGAAGCTGATCTTGAACAAATAGATGATTTAACTGCAGGTACAGCCGTTGCTAGTAAGGCATTGGTTGTTGACAGCAATAAAGATATAGGCACACTACGTAATTTAACCATTGATGGTACTTTTAGTGATGGAAATTATACATTTGATACATCAGGTAATGTTAGTGGGTTAGGAACGGTAGGCTCAGGAGCAATTACATCATCAGGTAATATTACATCTGGTGGCAGTTTTATAATTGGAAGTGCAAGCATCATTGAAGCAGAACTTGAAACAATAGATGGAGTTACAGCAGGTACTGTAGCCGCAAGTAAAGCAGTAGTGGTTGATTCAAATAAAGATATTAGTAGTTTTAGAAATTTAACAGCCAGCGGAACAGTAACATTTGGTAGTTTAGCAGACGGAACAATAACAGCAACAGCCTGGGTAGATGAAGATGATATGTCATCTGACTCAGCAACTTTAATCCCAACCCAACAATCAGTAAAAGCATACGTTGATGCACAAACACATGAAGCAGGAGATATTACCTCAGTTGTCGCTGGTACTGGTTTAACTGGTGGAGCAACTTCTGGAGCCGCAACTGTAAATGTTATTGGTGGCACAGGTATTACTGCAAATGCAAATGATATAGCCATAGATTCAACTGTTACTACACTTACTGGTTCGCAAACACTTACAAACAAAACATTAACAAGTCCTGTTATTAATACAGCGACTTTTGGAACTTCTATTCTTCCAACATCAGCTGATGGTACAACTTTAGGTTCTGCCTCAAAAGAATTCTCTGATTTATTCCTTGCAGATGAGGCTGTTGTTAGTTTTGGTGATGATCAAGAAATAACCCTAACTCATGTACAAGATGTAGGGTTAACACTTACACATACTGCCGCAGGTGATAACACACCCATTATACTTAATTTAAAATCAGAAGAAGATGATATTGTTGCTGATGAAGTCATTGGCACAATTAATTTTACTGCTGGAGATTCAGGTGGTACAGATGCTATCCTTACCGCGGCTGGAATATCAGCGATTGCAGAAGATACTTTTGCCGCTGACAATAATGCAACTAAACTTAGCTTTAAAACAGCGGCAAGTGAAGCGGCCGCTGAAAAGATGTCACTTAGTAGTGGTGGTAACCTAGATGTTACAGGAGATATTACCGGTGCTACCTTGAATGCAGATGGTGATACATCAACAGGAGATAATGCGGCAATAGGATATACAGCCGCAGAAGGACTTATTCTAACAGGGCAAGGCTCAACCTCGGATATTACTGTAAAGAATGATGCTGACGGTACAGTATTTACAGTACCAACAGGCACAGATGATATTCTATTCCCAGATAATGCTGGGGCAATATGGGGTGATGGATCAGATTTAAAAATCTATCATGGTGGTTCAAATAGTATTATTCAAGAAGGTGGTGCAGGTGGATTAATTATAAGAGCCTCCACACTCACACTTTTAGCAAATAACACTAGTGAAAATTTTGTAGTATGTACAGAAAATGGTGCTGTAGATATATATCATGATGGTAGTAAAGTATTCGAAACAGATTCAGGTGGTATTACAGTAACAGGCTCAGTTACGATTGGTAGTGCCGCGATGTCTGAAGCCGATTTAGAACAGTTAGATGGTATTACAGCAGGTACCGCGGCCGCCAGCAAGGCTTTAGTACTTGACTCAAATAAAGATATAGGCACGATACGGAATTTAACCATTGATGGTACATTTAGTGATGGAAATTATACATTTGATACAAGTGGTAACGTTACTGGTTTAGGAACAGTAGGTTGTGGAGCAGTAACGTCAACAGGTGTTGTAACAGGTACCGGCTTTACTATTGGTAGTGCAGTTATTAATGAAGCTGAATTAGAACAAATAGATGGAATAACGGCAGGTACAGTAGCCGCTAGTAAAGCAGTAGTAGTTGATTCAAATAAAGATATTGGTACTTTTAGAAATGTAACCATTGATGGTACATTCAGTGATGGCAATTATACATTTGATACATCAGGTAATGTTACCGGTTTAGGAACAATAGGCTCGGGTGCAATTACTTCAACAGGTGTTGTAATAGGAACTACAGTTGAACCATCAGGTGATACATCAGCAGGAGATAATGCGGCAATAGGGTATACCTCAGCAGAAGGACTGATCTTAACAGGACAAGGTTCTACTAGTGATGTAACTTTAAAGAATGATGCAGATGGTACAGTATTTACAGTACCAACCGGAACAGATGATATTCTATTCCCTGATAGTGCTAAAGCAATGTGGGGTGCGTCTAGTGATATGACTTTATATCATGACGCTTCAAACTCATATATTACAAATGCAGTAGGTGCTTTAAAGATAGCAACCGAAACAAGTGGCATTGCAGTAACAATAGGACATTCAACTTCTGAAGTGACTGTTGCAGATAATTTAACAGTTACAGGTAATCTAACAGTTAGTGGAACTCAAACAGTTGTTGATACTGTTACAATGAATGCACAAAATGCCGTAGTATTTGAAGGTTCTACGGCTGATGATTTTGAAACGACGTTAACTATTACAGATCCAACAGCAGATAGAACAATTACATTACCTAATGTAACTGGTACATTATCAATTCTAGATAATACAGAAACATTATCTAATAAAACCATAGCAAGCCCTACAATGACTGGTTCACTAACAGTTGGTAGTGCAGTTATTAGTGAAGCAGATCTTGAACAAATAGATGATTTAACTGCTGGTACAGTAGTAGCAAGCAAGGCGGTAGTAGTTGATTCAAATAAAGATGCTAGTAGTTTTAGAAACTTAACTGCTAGTGGAACAGTAACATTTGGTAGTTTAGCAGATGGATCAATAACAGCTACAGCTTTTGTAGATGAAGATGATATGTCATCTGATTCAGCAACTTTAATTCCAACTCAGCAGTCAGTTAAGGCTTATGTTGATAATGAAGTAGGCTCAGCTGGTGGTGGTGATATAACAGCGGTTGTTGCGGGTGCCGGCTTAACTGGCGGTGCTACTACTGGATCAGCAACAGTAGATGTTGTAGGTGGTACAGGTATTACTGCAAATGCAAATGATATAGCTATAGATTCAACTGTTACTACACTTACTGGTTCGCAAACACTTACCAATAAAACATTAACAAGTCCTGTTATTAATACAGGAGTATCTGGAACGGCTGTATTAGATGAAGATGATATGTCATCTGATTCAGCAACTAAATTAGTAACCCAACAATCAGTCAAGGCTTATGCTGATACTAAAGCATCAACAGGAGATGCTACAGCATTAGCAGTAGCTTTAGGATAAATAATAAAAGGAAATAAATATGGCAAATACTTTTAAATGTGTAACTTTTGCGGCAGAACCAGCTTCTGCTGGAACACCTTACACAATGTACACAGTAGCAAGTTCAACAACAACAGTTGTACTTGGTTTAATACTTACTAATATTCATTCTGCGGTAGTTACAGTTGAAGTAGAACTTGAAAGTGATACTGCAAATCGTAATGGTGCAAACAATGTTGCAAATGGAACATCATTTTTAGTGAAAGATGTTTCTATACCAGTTGGAAGTTCATTAGAATTATTATCAGGTGGAAAAGTAGTTCTGGAAACTACAGATGTTTTAAAAATAGATTGTTCTGTAGCTGATAAAGTTTCTGGCACATTGTCTATAATGGAGATAACGTAAGATGGCTTATATAGGTAAAAGACCAGCTGAGGCGCCTTTAACAGCAGACGATATTGAAAATAGTATTATTACATCTGCTAAAATTGTTGATGGTACAATAACAGGAGATGATCTTAATTCAACATTAACTGGTTTAGGAACAATAGGTAGTGGTGCAATTACTTCAACAGGTGTTGTAATCGGAACTACAGTTGAACCATCAGGAGATACTGCGGCTGGCGATAATGCCGCAATAGGATATACCTCAGCAGAAGGATTAATTCTAACAGGACAAGGTTCTACTAATGACGTTACAATCAAGAATGATGCTGACGCAGATGTCCTAGAGATTCCTACAGGCACAACAAATGTGACTGTTGTGGGTAATATTACATCAGGTGGTTCGTTTATTATAGGGTCTGCGAGCATGTCCGAAGTCGACCTAGAAAAATTAGATGGTATCACAAACGGTGCTGGTGCCGCCAATAAAGCATTAGTATTAGATGGTTCAGCAGATGTTGCTTCTGGTTTAAGAAACCTAACTGCTAGTGGAACAGTAACATTTGCTAGTTTATCAGATGGGTCAATAACAGCAACAGCCTTTGTAGATGAAGATGATATGTCATCAGACTCAGCAACTTTAATTCCAACCCAACAATCAGTAAAAGCATACGTTGATTCCGGCGCAGGAGATATTACCTCAGTTGTCGCTGGTACTGGTTTAACTGGTGGAGCAACTTCTGGAGCCGCAACTGTAAATGTTATTGGTGGCACAGGTATTACTGCAAATGCAGATGATATAGCTATAGATTCAACTGTTACTACACTTACTGGCTCTCAAACACTTACAAACAAAACATTAACTGCTCCACAAATCAATACGAATATTGATATGTTAGCGAGAGCAGAATTAAGATTTCAAGACGCTTCTGGTGGAGAATATGTCGCATTTGAGGCGCCTGCTACAGTTTCAAGTAGTCAAGTTTACGTATTGCCGTCCGCTGATGGTTCAGATGGACATGCATTAAAGACAGACGGCTCTGGAACATTAACATGGGGAGCAGTAGCGGCAAACACACCGACCTCTGCTGACGGACAAGCATTAGGTTCTGCTTCATTAGAGTGGTCTGATTTATTCTTAGCAGATGGTGCAGTTGTTAATTTTGGTGATAATCAAGAAATAACATTAACTCATGTCGCAGATGTAGGGTTAACATTAACACATACTGCCGCAGGCGATAACACACCGATTATATTTAATTTAAAATCAGAAGAAGATGATATTATTGCCGATGAAGTCATCGGTACAATTAATTTTACTGCTGGAGATTCAGGTGGTACAGATGCTATCCTTACTGCGGCTGGAATATCAGCGATTGCAGAAGATACTTTTGCCGCTGATAATAACGCAACTAAACTTAGCTTTAAAACAGCGGCAAGCGAAGCGGCCGCTGAAAAGATGTCACTTAGCAGTGGTGGTAACTTAGATGTTACAGGCGATATTACTGGTGCTACTCTAAATGCAGATGGAGATACTGCGGCTGGCGATAATGCCGCAATAGGATATACGTCTGCAGAAGGACTTATTTTAACAGGACAGGGTTCTACTAGTGATGTAACCTTAAAGAATGACGCAGACGGTACAGTATTTACAGTACCAACAGGCACAGATGATATTCTGTTTCCAGATAATGCCAAGGCAATGTGGGGTGCGTCTAGTGATATGACATTGTATCATGACGCCACTAATTCTTATATTACAAATGCAGTAGGTGCCTTAAAGATAGCAACTGAAACATCAGGTATTGCTGTTACAATAGGACATACAACTTCTGTAGTGACTATTGCAGATAATTGCACGGTTACAGATACTCTTACTTTTGGAAGTTTATCTGATGGTTCAATAACAGCAACAGCCTTTGTAGATGAAGATAATATGGCATCTGATTCAGCAACTTTAATTCCAACCCAACAATCAGTCAAGGCTTATGTTGACACTTTCGGTAAAGCAGGATATGTTAATTCAGGAAAACATGGACAATGGATTGATGGGTCTGACAATTATGATTTAGCTCAATCAGAATCGCCACTCGTTGCCATAGTAGATGCTTTTAACCAACCAACCAGTAAGAATTTAGATCAAATGGATCCAGTAGGTTCTACAGATACGGTAGATTGTGGGTCTAGTGAAGCTTATGTTAACGCGTAATCAGAGATAAATACTAAAAAGAGGATAAATTTATGCCATCAGTATTACAATTTAGAAGAGGAACAACAACTCAAAACAATGCCTTTACTGGCGCTTTGGGTGAACTAACAGTGGATGTAACACTTGATACCTTAGTTGTCCATGATGGGTCAACAGCCGGCGGACATACCCTTGTGTCAGATACAGCAACACAAACTTTAACTAATAAAACATTAACGGCACCAACAATAACTGCTATTACTAAAAGTGGTAGCAATGGCACAGGTGATATTGGCCAAAGTGATAATAAATTTGCAACAATATATGGGTTGTCATCTTCGGCCAAATATGCTGATGTAGCTGAAATTTATACAACAGATCAGGAATATGATTATGGTACTGTTATAGTAATTGGTGGAGAGAAAGAAGTAACACAGTCTACTAGTGCTAACGATCATAAAGTTATTGGTGTTGTTTCTGAAAATCCAGCTCTAATGATGAATTCAGATCATGAAGGACAATTTGTTGCACTTTTAGGTCGTGTACCTTGTAAAGTTGTTGGCAAAGTTAGTGCAGGAGATTTATTAGTAACATCTTCAACCTCTGGACATGCTTGTGCTTGTGATCCAGATGACTTAAAACCCGGTATAGTAATAGGTAAAGCATTAGAAGAAAAAGATTCATTATTAACAGGTACTATTGAAGTTCTTATTAATAATAATTAATAATTAATTAGTTACATTATCGACCAATAAATAAGATAATGCAACCATATAAGTATCTAGATAATATTCCAAATCATGAGTTAATTTCTAAGAAAGTATTAGAATATATTACAAAATATCATACCGATTTATTAGAATCAGATTTATATTGGAATAATCTTCCACTTGATAATGTATTAGATTATATTCCTGAATTAACCGAAGTATTTAAAGATTTCAATTTAACACCAAATGCAATATCATTAGTTATAACTACTGATGATAATGGCGGTCCCCATATTGATGCTTTAAAGGGTGTTAGATTTTTATGGCCACTAAAAAATTGTAAGAACTCATATACTAGATTTTTAGATATAGACCCAAATAATGTAGGAATTCAGCAATTACCTAACGGAATTATTTATTATTATAGTACACTTCCTCCACCCTATGAGTATATAGATCAGGTAGAATTAGTAAGACCTATAGTAATGAACCCACAAGTAGGGCATGAAGTTATACTTGATAAGGATAAGAATACAAGAATGACTATGACTATTGGATTTGACGAAGATATTAGTTATATGTTAGAATAGATAAATATATTAAAATAATGAGGAATTAAGGCAATGGCAAAACAGACTGTTAATATTGGTGTTACTGCAAACGACAACACCGGAGACCCGTTACGTACCGCATTCGATAAGGCAAATGATAATTTTGATGAAATTTACTTAGCCGGTCCGGTAAGTTCAAATGTTAAAATATCTACGAATGTAATAGCTAGTACTAATACTAATGGTAATATTAATATTACTCCAACTGGCACAGGTCAAGTTGTTATTACATCAGTACCAACTAATATTAGTGGTAATCTTAAACTAGGTGATGGAAGTACTCAAAATACCGGCATTGAAACAATTTATCATTATATAATAGTAGATCGTAGTACAATTTCATCTACAGCAACAGATGCTTTTGGAAAGAGTGCCACACTTGCCGCGGCTAGATCATATGATTTTAATATTAATTGTATTGCTACTAATAGTAGTACTGGAAATGTTTCAGTCGAGTTAACAGATGCAAGTGGCGACATAGCCGAATGTTTCGCATTAGTTACTTCTCATTCACCAACTGCTGGTAGAAAAGAAGTATCCTTACAAACTGCCACAACGGTAGATACTAAAGTTAATACTGCTGAAACAACACATATTAATGTAACCGGAACATTAAGAACAGTAACAGGTGGAAATTTAACTATAAAGTTAAAAACAGCATCTGGAACAGTTACTCCTAAAGCCGGTAGTAGTTTTGAATTCCACGGTAAGATTGATAACGATATCGGTAATACTGTTTAATTAGTAATATCTAATTCAATAATTTTAATTTTACTTTGAATCTCATCAATGTTTATTGTAGACCATAGTCCTGGATGTAATGGCTTTGGAATATAACCTGAATCAACCCAACTATATCCTAAATGTTCGTTATTTAAATTTGGGATAAATTCGTGTTTTACAGATCCAAAAAAAGTATGATAAACAAATTTACCATCTGGGCTAGTAAATTGTTCTATAGGTATTAATTTAATAATGTCAGGAAAGTTGCCTAATTCTTCTTTACATTCTCGTTCTATTGCATTAATTAAACTTTCATTATCTTCAATTTTGCCACCTGGTAAACCCCAGGCACCTGGGTGTTTATGATCGTTTCTTAGTAGATATAGGTATCTGTTAGTTGAAAGACTAAACAACCATACACCAATCGCATTTACTGTACTATTCATTTATAGTACTATTGACCAGTCGCCCCCGTCATAAATTCCTTGATAACTTTTTTGCCATTTTCCATTGGCCCATTTATATTGAATAGATGTAGTACTATTAGTAACATATTGTAATGTACTAGTATCTGAACCATCAAAAGACACAACCCAGTTTGTACCATCAAATTCAATAATTTGATTTTCTGTAGCAACTAAAGCACCCCAAGCATCAGATGGGTCCTGATTAACATTACCACCAGGTGGGCTAACATTAGCAAATTCTCCAACATTACCTGTTAATAAATATCTTTGACCAGTACTTGCCGCATCCAATCCTGCACCCGGTCCACTAGCACCTGGATCAATAACTGCTTTTAATGCTGTTAATGTATTTGCTGGAATACTATCATTGTCTATAGTAAATAGCATAAATCTATCATCGGTTGGGTGATAAGCTAATGTTCCAACAACCTCAGTAATACTATCGTCAATAGTTAAACGTATTTGACTAATACCTGCTCTTAAAACACCATACATATCAATTACACTATGCCATAATTCGTTACTTGCTTGTTCTGGACTTGGATCTAAGATTGAACTACCATCTTGATATTCAACTGCTTCTTCCTTTAATATTTGTATTTGATTTCCAAGTATTATAATTTGATATCCAAATGGCGTAATTTTTTGTCTTGTTCCTAATAATAAATCGTCATTTAATAATGCATTTGCGGCATCACCATTAGAATCAAAAATACTAGCAATTATTTTATGTATTACACCGGCTTTAGTTACACGAGCTGGCGGACTTAACCATATTGGTAAGTGAAAACTCAATGTCGCTGTATCAATTGGATTATCATTACCCATAGGTATACTTCTTGATGACCAAGTTACACCAACTAATTCAACTACAGATAAACTTGTCCAGTCAATATAATTATCAGTTGATTGTATTTCCATTGATGGATTAAACAACACTAATATTTGTTCTAAAATTTGTAATTTCATTGTAGTATTAGTAGTCCAAACATCTACACTAATTTTAAGATCAAAAGGTACAGGCATTAAACGTTCTACAGTAAAAGCATTGCCTTGTGTAGCTTCAAATGATTGTGTAGCATCATTCCAAGTACGTTGTTTAAAAGTCTTTTTGTCAAGAAAAAATGGTTCCTGTACTCTATCTCGAGCATAATCCAGAGCGGTTACGTGAAATGTTAATAATGGTGAACTAGGCATTTTACTGGCAGAATTTTCTTGTATAATTACTGCGGCATTTCTACTAGCATCACCATATTTAACTGGTACTCGTACTAACCCAGCGGCCCCAGTAGCATCTCTACCATATTCTACCTGATAATTAGAAAACATGCGAGTAAATTGTAGTAAGAAACGTCTTATCTGTTGATCATAAAAAAAATCATTTGTAGTTGGCATTCTTAATTATCCTTTTTCGGCGAGAGTAAATCTGACAAACTTTGTTTTCCAGTTATTGATCCACGATCTACTGTTGTAACATTATCATCATTATTAGTGAAACCACTAAGTTGTCTTTCATCACTACCTGACCCTGGTGTAAGATCAGTTCTAACACCATCTTCTACTTTAACCCATCTTGAACCATTATATCTAAATAATCTATTAGGTGAGTAATCTAATCTCAATGCATAATCTCCTACTCCTGGAGCAGATGGAAATGTAACACCTGGTGTCACATTTAAACCATTAGGTGAAACAGCATCTCCTGTTAAATAACCAACTAGATATCCATCAACCTGTGGTTCTGGGGTCTCGCCCGGAACTGAAGTTCCATCACTAGTAACAGTTTGTGTATTTACAGGTTTGAAAACACCGTGTGCATCTTTTGCGGTAGGTGTTATATAATAACCCGTATTATCATAGCCGCTCGCAGGAAGTTCAATTTCTGCTTGTCTAACTATAGTATCATTAATATCTAAGTCTTTCTTCCTTGTTCCTAAGAAATCATCAATAGTACCTGCAGATGGGTTATCAGGATCAAGTGGTTTGTTAAGTATATCATTGTACTCTTGACTACTTGTTAATGGTGTTGCTTTAACACGCCACAAATGTGGATACCAGGTCTGGCTAAACCCTTCACTATCAAAACTTGCATCTTGTATTACATAATATCTCGGTAATGCTTTAGGCCCACTTGAATCTAGTGGGTGATAATCTTTTAAATTAGGAAACTCTAATACATCTCCGGCCATTAATTTACGACCAAAGGTATTGATCATATCATTATAATGAAAAGTAACAAATTGTGTGTCGCCACTCATAAACAGGCCAAATTGTGTTAAGTCAAAATCAATATTTTGGACTTGATATACACCTCGCATTGTATAGACGTCGTCGTCATATTCACGATCTCTATTTTCTAGGAATAGTAAATCTTCAATAAAAAGTGGATCAGATGTATTGTAAACTGGACGAGTGACATCGTCATTATCGCGAATTGAGCTATCTCCAACTGTTTTAGGTCCTAGGTATTTGTGAACATAAATATCTACTCCGCCGACAGTAAACATTTCAGATGCAGTTTTATCAAGAAATGAATAATCATTTGCTTTGTTTGGTCTATATAGACTTAATTTAGGCATTAAAGTTCCTCTTATTGCTTATTTATCGCCTTGTTTGAATGATTTATAATTGTTACCAAATGTAATTTTCTGGATAACTTGTAGATTTTTAATTCGTTTCGTGCATTTAATACACTTATACCAAATATATGAGTTTAATTAATAAAATCTTTCTTCGTAAATATGTATTGTAGCACAAGATTGTTTACAGAATTTGAGAGTCTGCAATTCAATGTGTTACAATTTTTAAATAAAGGAGAAAGCATATGGATATGCTAAATCAAGTTAAAACGTGGGCTAAAGGATTAGCAGACGTTGGTGTGAGCATGATTGCTCTAGCCATCGTTCTCGAAGTTCTATTTAATGGCCAAGGCGTTCCCTTCTGGCCAGACATGAGCGTTATCGCTAATGTTCAGTCAGTACTAGCAGGTTTATCTGATCAAGGTTTACTCGGTCTGGTAGCTGTTTGGGTTCTATATCACATATATAAAGCAAAATAAGTGAAATAGAAAAACAGTCTAAATAAAACAACTTAGGTTGTAATAGGCAATGTTTAGGCATTGCCTATTTTTTTGGTTGACTTTTTAATGGTGTTCGTGTATAGTTTATTTGTCGTAAAAATTTACCCCATCAATAATTTTATAATAAACAGTAATATGACGGTTAAAAAATTAAAATTATCAATAGCTGAAATAAAAAACTCTGGACCGGAAATATATTTCACAAAAGAAGATATGCCAACCACAGATAAGGAACGCGAACGTGTTCTTCTTGGGCGTCTAAATTTTTATAATTATGTTTGTAATAAAAAGCAGGCCAAACAATTTGCTATTGAGTGGTTAACAATAAACGGAAATAAAAAATTAGCTAAAAAATTAAATTTGGTTACTGAATGGATGTTTTCTGCTACTTATGGTCATATTGCTCGCATGGCTTTAGTTGGCTGGGTATTAGATGATCATGAAAAGAATGCGATTATTTCAAAAGCCGAAGAAGCTGTAAAACTGCATAAAGCTAAAGGCTCAACAGTTGACCCAGGAAAGGAAAAAAAGAAACATCCAAATATTCAAGAAATAATGCGTGAAAAAGCAATGCTTGCCGCAGGTGAATTAGATTATGAATTAGATAAATTTATTGATGCTAAATGTAAGGGCAAAGATGCACATGGTAAAATTATAGAAATACTTACAAAGTTTAATATACTTCCGCAACATGTTAATTTAATTAAACATATTTTTAATGAATATATTGAAGAATTTTCTCATGCATTAGAAATACCAACAGAAAAAGAATTAAAACAATATGATGAAGTAGAACAAGATTTAATATTACAACAAGTTGAATCTTATAGTCATCTTACAAAACCTCAACTCAAAAATCTTATTAAGTATTGTCAGAAGATAATAGAAGAAATGGATGGATACATACATTATAAAAAATCAAAAGTTGTAAGAAGAAGAAGAACACAAACACCAGAAAGAAAAGTTCGTGATTTAAAATATTTAAAAGAATTTAAAGAATTAAATTTAGAATCAGTATCACCAGTTACAATTATTGATGCATCAGAAGTATGGCTTTATAATACTAAAAATAGAAAAATTCAATATTATGTAGTAGATAAATTTTCTAGATCCTTTACAGTTAAAGGTACAACATTAATAGGGTACAATTCTAATAATTCAAAACAAAAAACACTAAGGAAACCAGAGGAATTTTTTGCGGCATTTAAAAAAGCAGGAAAGCCGGATAGACGTAACTTATTTAACGAATTAAAAACTACACCTATAGGTGTTAATGGACGTTTTAATAAAAATTTAATCATATTAAAAGCAACATAACATCTTACTCTCTAAAATTGACTTAGCCATAAATACTAGGATTGGAGCAAAACATATGGCCACATTAACAGAATTAAAAGCAAATGTATTCAATTACGTAGCAAAGCGTCTAGGTGATGGAATTATAGATATTGAATTAGACCCCGAACACTATGAAGTAGCTTATGATCGTGCATTAGGAACCTATAGACAAAGGGCCCAGAATGCTTTTGAAGAATCGTATGCATTGCTCGAATTGCAAGAAAATCAAAATACCTATACATTACCTTCAGAAGTAAATACAGTCCGTCAAGTATTTAGACGGACAATGGGAGATGCAACAGGTCCTTATTCTTCTTCTTTTGATCCTTTTAGTTCAGCTACATTGAATGTATATTTGTTAAATTATTCTTATGCAGGTGGATTAGCAACATACGAAATGTATACACAATATGTTGAATTAGCCGCTAGAATGTTTGGCGGATATATGAATTATACATTTAACCCTGTTACAAAACAATTAAGTTTAGTACGTGATCCTAAATCATCAGGGGAAAAAGTATTATTGTGGACATATAATTTAAGACCTGAAATTAATCTTCTCCAGGATAATCCAATTAAACAATGGTTACGTGATTTTACTACAGCGGCTTCTAAACAAATTATTGGCGAAGCACGTGAAAAGTTTGCTACAATAGCCGGACCGGCTGGTGGTACTCCACTTAATGGAGCACAAATGAAGGCCGAAGGCGCTGCCGAAATAGAAACGTTAATTCATGATTTACAAACTTTTGTGGATCATAGTCAACCATTAAGTTGGGTTATTGGTTAAATGAGAGCAATAGAGTTTATCAGAGATTTAGAAACAGATTTACCAGAAGGTATAGTCTGGAGTAGAAAAGGAAATAGTCTTGTAATGAAGTGGCGATGTGAAACTGGCGCAAGAAAAAATCGAATTGTTCCTACAGCGGCCGCATGTGGCCAAGCAAAAGATATGAAAAAATCTGCCAAAATGAAAAAAACAAGAGCCCGTACTAAAACTCAACAAGCACGTAGAACTAAAAAAACCAAGAGAATTAACCCAGCTTCAAGGACTCTTAAGTTATTGAATAAATTTAAAAACCAGCGATTGAAAGTAAGTAAAGGTCCAAAGAAGCGAGTTCCAACAAAACCAAAGCCTAGAAAAATGTCTACGGCATCTAAACCCAAATCAAAAAAGAAAAAATAATAATTCTTGACAAATAGGGAAAAATATTGTAGTATATAACTATGAGTCTCGACCTAATGCTGGATATTGAAACTCTGGGAGTAGTTCCAGAAGCAAATATTAGTACTATAGCCGCACAATTATTTGATCCTTTTGCTGATGGTTATACAGAAGCTGATCATTTTTATAGTAGAATTTCTCCCGAATCC
>Ga0209501_10001700_pt1 | contig 23971 bp, 21 predicted proteins | sample ArcticOcean_MG_C_4_FD_187434 | JGI IMG/M metagenome (GOLD analysis project Ga0209501, IMG submission 187434) | Marine microbial communities from western Arctic Ocean - ArcticOcean_MG_CB4_134 (SPAdes) (version 2) | ecosystem: Environmental > Aquatic > Marine > Oceanic | place: Arctic Ocean...
CGTTCCTGCGTCACCACCCGGCAGCGCGGACACGCTACCGAAATGGTGGGATGTACCGAGACGCCCAGCGAGAAGAAACCGCAGTACTGGCCGACGACTGAGCCAGTGGCTCTTTTTCTAACGCCAGTGGCGCGTTTACTACCGTGCAGACGGTTATCGCTGAGTCGATAGTTGAAGTCGGTGGGGACGATAAGTAGGTAACTAAGTAGGGGCAGGATTTAATCCTGCCCCTACTGCTTTAACGGGTTGTGGAATTCAGCATGACAGTGGGTGTGGGCTCAGCGACGGTGGCTGGAAATAAGCTGCAATGGGCGGAGAAAGATGCTGAAATGAATTCAGCATGACAGCGGGTTCGTTAATTCAGTGTGAGCACCGATGAATTAACGAATTCCGTTCACCTGTACGTCCCAAACGTCGACTTACGCGGTAGTACCCACGTTTTTACTGGGGTTTGCCTCTACATGGTTACAGGTGGGCTCCGATTACCACGCGCTCGCTTTAGAAGAAGGTAGTAAGTACCGATTCAACCAAACTAGGGGTAGTTGTTATGGACGGTAGGAATATTTCGAGGGTGACGTAGTGAAACGCTTACTGGCGTTGATCGTCGTTATGGGGATCCTCGTAGGGGCTACGAACGATACGCAGGTGTGCGCGGACTATTTGTTCGCGGGTAGGCCAGCACCTGACGTGTCGCCCGGTTTCTACGTCGAGCGAATAGTTTGTCTGACGCCGGACAACCGGCTTGAGCCTATTGACCACCCGGGCGACATGCCTGGTCTTCAGGCGTTGAATGAAGCGCTGCTCATGGAGTTGCTCGCGACATAGCGTCTTGCCGAATCACGACTCAGCCTGATCAACGAAATGGTTGCAGCCGGCAATGGTTTTATGAAGTTCCACCCGGTTGTCTACATTCGAGAAGAAAACCGGTAGGCGTTTTATTTACTTAGCGGCAAACGATGCCAGGATGCGATTGGAAGCTTCTGTGCAGGCTTCGACCGCGGCGTCGATCAAGCCAAATGACCCGTTGAAGCCGTGCGTCATTCCGGGGTACTCGATGTAGGTAACATCGTTGCCGGCCGCTTTTAGAGCCGTTGCGTAATCGGCAGCTTCATCAAGCAGCGGATCGTATTCCGCAGCGATGATCGTGGCGTCGGCGAGACCGGTGAGGTCTTTCGCCTGAATAGGTGAAGCGTACGGGTTCTTTCCATCGGCATCGGATTCAAGATACTGATCCCAGAACCACTTCATTCCGACCGCAGTCAGACCGAATCCCTCAGCATTCGCTGTCCATGATGGGCGTGTGTAATTGTGGTCGATAACAGGGCAGAAGAGAACCTGGTGCTTGATAACCGGGCCACCACGGTCGCGGGTCATCTGAGCAACCGCGGCTGAAAGATTTCCACCAGCGGACGTTCCAGATACCGCTAGATTTGTTGCATCGACTTCTAGCTCTTGGCCATGCTCCACTGCCCACACCGTGGCTGCGTAGCAATCTTCGGGCGCGGCCGGGAAGACATCTTCAGGGGCCATGCGATAGTCGACGGAAACTAGTACTGCATTTACGCGGTTCACAAGACCTCGAGACATTGGATCTTCGGAATCCAGATCGCCAACCACCCAGCCTCCACCGTGGAACAGCATGATCAGCGGGTGAGGGCCTTCGGCGGTCGGGCGGTAGATTCGAATTGGAATGTCGCCAGCGGGTCCTGGAATCGTTCGTTCTGAGATTTCACCCACTGGTTCTTGAACGGAAGGGATGGCCTCTTTGCTCTTTCGGCCTTGTTCTCGCATTTCTTCGACCGACTGAGGTTCAGGGAAGCCGAGTGCCTCTCGTCGATCCATTAGGGCTTTGACCTGTGAGTGAAGTGGCATGTGTAACTCCGTGCTGGCAATGGCGAATTCTAGGAAATGCTGGCAGAAATTTATCAGAGTCCTGATGGCATGGCTGCGGTTGCGGACATAGAGTAGCGGTGATGTCAGAATCTCGACTCACATACTCGTCGTTCGAAATAATCCTCGATGCTGTTCGTGCGGCTGTGTTGAAGCACCCGGATACAACGCTACTGGTGGGTATCGACGGAGCGGGTGGTTCTGGTAAGTCGACGTTGGCAAAGCGATTGGCTGATTCGCTTGATAACGCAAGTGTGGTTCACATCGATGATTTTGCTGATTGGAACGATGATTCGAACTGGGTGTTGAGTACGTTTGCCGAGCGAGTTCTGGCTCCGCTTGTGGCCGGGATTACTTCGAAGCACCAGCGGTACGACTGGCCAACCGATTCGCTGGGAGAGTGGTTCGAAATTCCGCCGACTGGTATTGCCATTGTTGAGGGTGTTACAGCTTTACGTTCCGATCTGCGCAAGTACTGGCATGTTGGTGTTTGGGTTGAATGCGCTCGTGAGTTACGGCTGGAACGCGGCGTAGCGCGTGACGGTGAGGGGATGCGATCGAAGTGGCAAGATCTGTGGATGCCGGGCGAGGACGCCTATTTCAAACGGGAAAATCCCCAAGGTCACGCCGAGTTTGTTTTCGACGGTAGCGGCAGATCGTAGTTGAGACGGATACGCGTTTCGCTATAACCGGCGAACCTCTTTCGCCTTGATCAGGATTAACACCCAGAGTGCGAGCGAGAACGAATGGGCGATCAACATTTGCGGAATCTGCCACAGCTAATTTGCTCTTCGTAGATCGGGGGATCGCCAGTAGGCGATCAGGCCCCACACGATCCACAATCCCGCCGCTGAGTGAAGGGCGATCGCCGGACCAAATTCATCGGCGAGAATTCCACCGAGCATGAATCCGAATCCGAGCAGCATCGCCGCCGACATCGCCAATCCCATTACCCGTCCGCGCATGTCGTCATCGACCATTAGTTGCAATAAAGAAAATATTTAGGTCACCCAAACGGCAGTTGCTAGCCCTGAAATGGTCAAAGTCACGAGTGACAACGCAAATATTCCTGAGATGGCGAATAGCGAATAGCTCAAGGCGATGATGATGGTGGAAAGTATCACCATCAACCCTTTACGAGGTAGATCGCCAAGAATGAAAATCACGATTGCCCCGATGAGTGCTCCGGCACCGGTTGCACCAACGAGAGCACCGAACCCGCCGGGCCCGACTTCGAGAATGTCGCGGGCATACACCGGTATCAGTGGTTGCACGACGCCCCAGAAAATTGCTCCAGTCAACGTGAACAACAACCACTTGATGCGTGACGTAGCCATCGCGTAGCGGAGCCCCTCGCCCATCTGAGTGAAGGCGGATCCCCAGCCGTTATCCGCAGCGGTTTCATTTGGTTGTTTGCCTGGGACACCCAAGAAACCCGCCCAGGCGAAGAAGTAGATCCCGAATGTCAGCCAAAACACGGCTGCGTTGCCGTAGCTGACGATCAACAAACCGCCGATTGCGGGTCCGATCATCGTTCCTAGATTCGAGACGGTGTTGTTCAGTGAAAGAGCGCTTACAACGCGTTTCCTGCCGACGACGTCCATAACTATCGTTTGCGAGGCGGGGTTGCTTAGTGCGAATGCTATCCCGAGCAACACACCCGTAATCAGCAGGTGCCAGACAAGAGCCTCTCCGGTGCTCACTAGCACGGCAACACCGAATGAGATCAGCATCACGAATAATCTACCGCGCAGTGCGACCGTTCGTTTGTTGTAACGATATGCCAGAACACCGCCAAATGGGGATAGCACCAGCAGCGCCATTGATGGCATGGCGTTTACGAGCCCCACCATGAAGGCCGAATCGGTTAGGTCGAGTACTAGCTACGCCTGACCCATGTTCCTCATCTGGAAGCCGGCGAACATCGCTCCGTTCGCTATGATCAACCACGAGAAGCCGGGAGACGAAAATACGTCAGCACTGGTCCTGAGCTTAGTTTTGATTCCAGAACTACCAGAACTATCGGAATCTCGGAGTGAATCTGCGTCGGGCTGGACCGCGTCTGCCGACTCGGCCATGCGTAACTCATTTCTGCCGGTATGGGAGTGATCGGCGCAGCATAACATCGTATAAAGCAAGCCAACGATCAGTTGGAAGCTTCAAGCCGATACTTCACGCGGTGTTTGCTCATACAATGTTGCCGTTGAAAATCGCGAGCGCTCAATCGTTCGCTTCCTATAACCGTTTTTTTTGACCTGACTATCAGGTAACGAGACAAGCATGAAGACCACTGGATTCCGAACACTGGTGCTGGGCACGCCCTGGCGAAATCTGACCTACTGCATCATCGAAACCGACGAGGGAATCATCGGTGTTGGTGAAGCACGGGTGCTCGGCAAGACCCATACGGTCATCGAGTATTTGAAGGATGTACAGCGACATTTCATTGGTCACGACCCGTTCGACATCGAGGCGCTTTACCGTCGGATGACGTTGTTGGACTTCGGCAAGCCTGGCGAGGTGGTGTACACCGGGTTGGCGTTAGTGGAACTGGCGTTCTGGGATATTATCGGTAAGAAGACCGGGCAGCCGGTGTACAAGCTGCTTGGTGGCCAGGTCAAAGACAAGATCCCGGCTTACGCCAATGGCTGGTACACGGTCGAACGAACGGCTGAGAGCTTTGCTGAGGCGGCTCGCAAAGTCGTCGACAAGGGTTATCGGGGGATGAAGTTCGATCCGTTCGGAAACGGTGACATGGAGCTTGATCGTCCTGAGTTCTATCGGTCGTTGGATTTGATCGAAGCGGTGGCTTCAGTTGCCGGTACGCGGGCACAGATCATGATTGAAATGCACGGTCGGTTCGCGCCAGTGCAGGCACGAGAAATCGCACGGCATATCGAGAAGTACAACATTGGTTGGATCGAAGAGCCGGTGCGGCCGGGGGATGTTCCGGCACTGAAATCGGTCCGCCAGCACACGTCGCTTCCGATCGCCACGGGTGAGCGGTTATACGGTGCGCCTGAGTTCCGTGAGATTTGGGGATCGCAGACGGTCGACGTCCTGCAGGTTGATATCACGCAGTCGGGCGGAATTTTCGAATCGAAGAAAATCGCTTCGACGGCCGAGGTTTATTCGATAATGGTTGCACCGCACAACGTTGGTGGAATCGTGTCGACGATGGCCGCACTACACCTGTGTCTGACACTGCGGAACGCCAAGATTCTTGAACACTTCAACGACTTTGCCGATCCGCATGTGAAGAAGGCGGGGTCAGGATATCCAGAGGTGGTCGATGGCTACTTCCCGGTTCCGACCAAGCCGGGTTGGGGCATTGAGCTTGATGAAGATTTTATTCTAGCGAACCCGCCGAACTACACATCGGCTGGCGTGATTGCCGACCCGGGCTTGAACATGTTCGAAAACGCCAACTGGGCGAGACGCGGGCAGCAAGACTAAGTGCCATCGGCACGTTTTCTGTCGGAGCGACTCGGTAGTCGTGGTCAAAGTCGTGAAGCTAGTGATCACTCCGAACGAGTAACTGAGCGATGTGATCTTGCTCACTCGCTATCGCGCGTCTAAACTTTCGCCAACTCTTGTTTGGTCAGGTTTATACGAGAAATAGCTTCGCAATGAGGTTGGCGAAGGCATTGCTTGATCAGTTAAACGCTACTCCGGTAAAACAGCGAGAAAAAAATATGCAGATTTCGGCTGGTGATTTAAATTTCGAGTGGATGGGCGATTGGGCAACACTGCCTTCGAGTGATTCGGTTGCAGCTGGCTGGGCGCATCACGGAATGGCGTTTTCAAACGACGGGCAGATCGTCACGTTCCACCCGACTAAGTCGCTAGTCGTGATACTGACGACCGAAGGCGAATTGGTTCGGTCGTTCGAAATACCGGTGATCGAAGCTCATGGACTGACCCTGACCAATCAAGGAACCACACAGTCGATCTGGATCGCCGACAACGGACGTAAGCGAGATCCCGACCACGATTACGAGTACATGCCAGATCCGCTTCGAAGCAAGGTTGTGCGAGTCTCGATGGCGGGTCAGGTCGAGATGGAACTTCATGAGCCCTCAGAGCCGAAACTTCAGGGCGAGCCATTTTCGGCAACGAGCGTCATCGCATTCGATGAGTCGTTAGGCGGGAACGGCGATATCTGGGTTGCCGATGGATATGGCAAGAGTCTGGTGCACCGCTACAACGCAGACGGGGCTCACCTGCGATCGATAGACGGCACGGCTGGAGCAGGTCGTTTCGATTGCCCGCATTCTCTGTGGATCGACACCCGTTCCGGAACGCCCGAGTTGCTGGTGGCCGACAGGGCGAATGGTCGGGTTCAGGTGTTCGATATGGAGGGAGATTACATCCGCACTATCGGCGCCGATTATTTTGATAAACCTACCGTGTTCGCTTCGTATGGCGAGAATCTGTTGGTGGGCGAATTGAACGCCCGGGTGACTGTTGTTGGACCCAACGACGAACTTGTTGGATATCTGGGCGACAACACTCCAGTTTCCGAAGAGCCCGCCTGGCCGAACGAGCCGAACGGCGCCGGTGTGCCTCAGCGAACTTCACGGCTGGTTGAGGGTCTGTTTAACAGCCCGCACGGCATTACCGCCGATAACGATGGCAACATCTATGTAACCGAGTGGCTGATCGGTGGTCGCTATACGAAACTGTCGGTGATTGGGTAGCCGCAGGTGATGCTGTGACAACTGATCGATCCGAGCCGACTCTTCCGAACTTGGTGTGCAATGGTGCGCCGATTGATGACGTTCGTGCGCGTCTTGCTGAGGCTGACGATATCGATGAGGTCGACTTCAAGGGTTGGACGGGATTGCACTGGGCGTTGGTGCGTGAGGTTACGGATGTAATAGCACTGCTGCTGGACGCCGGTGCTGACCCGAACAAGCCCACCGGTACAGGGCGTATTTCGTTGAACATTGCCATGCGAAGCGGGCAGGGTGATGCGGTGCGATTGTTGTTGGAGGCGGGCGCTGATCCTGAGCAGGCGGATACGGATGGTAAGACGCCGCTCATGGTGGGGCGAGCGGGGAAGTATCCGGGGTTGGTGGCTATATTGCGGGAGTGGGGTCAGCAAGGTCCTCTCTCGGGGGAGAGGATTTAGGTGAGGGTGAAATCGTGGGCGTTGGGTTTTGTTGACGATGTCTCCTCGGGCTCGATCATTTCCTCACGAGGACGTGCGCGTCCCTACCCCAGATCCTTCGACTGTGATGACTTCGCTCAGGAAAGGAGAGCGGCACCTACGCCCAGTCGCCGTAGATTGGGTATTGGCTGGCTATGATTTCTATGTAGGCGGGTTTGTTCGAGCGGTTGGCGGCGTAGGCTCGTTCTAGAGCTGGTGCTACTTCTGATGGGTCGGTTACCCGTTCCGTTTGCCAGCCGATATGTTCGATTGCTGCCGTCATGTTGATCGCTTCTGGGCCAAGCACGTCGTGTGTGAATGGATCATGTCCTTCGCCCCAGAATCCCGGACCATAGCCCGAGAAGCCACCATTGTTTATGTGGACAATCGTTAGGCCTAACTCGAGTCGAGTAAGCACCTCGAAGTTACCCAGCATGTAGCTCAACGCCGCATCGCCAATCACGGCAACGCATTGCCGATCCGGATGCGCCAGCTTGGCGGCCGTCACCACCGGGAAGCTGTAGCCCAGCGACGACACGTTGCCCCATCCCAAAAATCCTCTCGGGATCAAAGTTTCGTAGGAAGTGCTTAGTTGGTCTCGAGTGTTGCCCGATTCGTGCGTAACGAACGAATTGTTGCGATCGAGAGTCTCCATTAGATCGCTGTAGACGCGGTATGGATTGATCGGCGTTTCGTCCGATGCCATCGCTTCTCGATACACCGTAGTAGCGCTTTCTTTTTCAGACTGAACGGCGCTGGAAACGTCGGCACGGTTGCTGGAAGCTCCGTTCTTGAGCTCTGCCAGCAGCGATTGCAACGTGTCCTTCGCATCGCCGATGATTGCGTGCGTCGTTTCGTAGACTCGGTTGACGTCGAATTCGTCGATATTGCACTGGATGATTTTCTTAGACGTTGCGTTGGGAATTCCGTGCCCAAACCGACCCGGCGAAATGCTGGCTCCAACGGCGAAGATAAGATCGGCATCGTTCAGGTATTTCACTACGTGATCACCACGGGTTCCGACGGAAAGCGGGTGGTTCTCGGGGAACGCTCCCTTGGCCTTCAGCGTTGTAACGACCGGTAGATTCGCCTTCTCAGCGAACTCACGCAGCTCGTCGGTCGCATTGGCGTACAAAACCCCTTCACCAACAAACAGAACTGGATTCTTGGCGGCGTTCAAGGCATCGACAGCGATCTTCACATCAGCAGGATCGGGAAGGCTCTTCCAGCCCTTTGGCGAAACGTAAGGATCGACGGTTTCGTCGTAGGTTGCAGCTGCGTTTGGAATGGCCAGAACTACGGGACCTCGTCGGCCTGTTCGTAGCATTGTGTAGGCCCTGCGCATGAACTCTGGAACCCGCTCTGGCTTATCGATATAGCCGTACCACTTCGATACGCCCTTGAGGCTTGCTTCCTGGTCGAATCGAGTGTTCTGGGTCGCCCCGGCAGCAACAGCATCGACGATGCAGAGAACTGGTGAGCCGTCTTCGTACGCCTGGGCGATTCCGGAGTAGGCGACCTGCGCACCGGCGGCGTTGATACCGCCAGAAAAGGTGCAGACGCCGATTTTGTTTCCGTTGTTGATTCTCGAAAAAGCGTCGGCAACGGCAACTGCGTATCGGTCGTCACGCATCATCAGTAGTTTCAGGCCCTCGCGCCCGAACGCATTGTTGACCTTGCTGACTGGGAATGTCGAAACCCACGGTACGTTTTCGGCCTTGAGAATTCGTGCGATTCCGGTTGCGACGTCGATGGTCATGTGGTTACTCCGTGTTTTAGAGGTGGCAGTTGAACGACCTGCCGTATCGGATTGTAACGGGTGGAGCGTATCTGTCCAGTTGGTGGCATGTATTCGACGAGAATTCGTTAGTCTTGAATCAGAGTTGTTTTTCCTTCGTCAGGCAATCCAGATAGGCAACCGGCAATGAGCGAGACAGTACATCCAGATCACTGGTCGAATGGGCCACGTATGGGCTCTCGTGGTGTTGTGATTCGTAATGGGAGAATTCTGCTGCTGAAGTACGAGCGTAATGGCGAAGTTTTGTATTTGTTTCCGGGTGGTGGGCACGACCCGGGAGAGACGCTGGCCGACAACGCTGAGCGCGAGGTACTCGAGGAGACAGGACTTGCGGTTGAGATTGGTCGGGTGATCGCAATCCACGAGAACCAGCCGTCGAAAGGTATTTCGGTTCCAGAGGATATTCGGTCCATCTACGTTGGTGATGCTCATCGCGTTGACTTCTTTTTCGAACGTCATGTGATCGGGGATGCGGAGCCGAATCTAGATGTCGATCCTGATAAGTTGCACACAGGCTTCGCATGGGTCGCGCCGAAAGACTTGGACGATTTTCCGATCATTCCGAAGATCGCTGATCGAATTCGCGAATCCCTTGGGCATTCGGGTGATCTGTTATTTTCGGAATCATGAGTTCTTCGCTAATTCAGTCCATAGCCAACTCTGGCAATTCCGCTCGCTTTTCTGAGTGCGGGCGATTTCGATATTTGCTGACTCGTGAGTTTGGTGGTGAGTCGACGTGCTTGTTTGTGATGTTGAATCCATCGACCGCGGATGCTGAGCGGGATGACCCAACGATTCGACGTTGTGTGGGGTTCGCTCGGCGTGAGGGCTTTGGTCGGTTAGAGGTCGTGAATCTGTTTGCGTTCAGGAGTACTTCGCCTTCGGTACTTTTTGCAGCTTCTGATCCGGTTGGTGGCAATAACGATCGCGAGGTTTCATCGGCTTTGGAGCGGGCTGATTTAGTTGTGGTCGCGTGGGGTAATAATGCTGATTTTGATACGGGGCGCGTGGAAGCAGTTCGTGGCTTGATCGAGCGGTCGGGTGTGCCGATGAAGTGCTTTGGTTTGACTGCGAAAGGGCAACCGAGGCATCCGCTTTATGTGCGGGCTAATGCTGAGTTGGTGGAGTTCGGGTAGCCTGGAAATATCCTATTTCCCGAGTGAAGTCATCGGAACCGAGGGATCTGGCAGGGGGACGCGCGAGCCGTGGCGTCGGATAATTGGTCGGTCGTGTTGGCACCCGTTGATGTTCTTTATGAACAATGCGTGCCATACAGCCCCACCGCACCGGATCCCTCGGCTGCCGCTCGGGAAAGGAGGGCTCGGGCTGCGCCCGTCCCAACCTCCTCCCACTAAGAGAAGGAGTCTTTATCCGCTCGTTCTAGCTACTCGCGTCGAACTTGATCATCTGGTGGCTGTTATCGCAGAACGGCTTGTTGCGTGATGCTCCGCACCGGCAGAGTGCTGCACGATTTCCTTCGAGTACGGTCTTGCCGTCCCTGTTTACGATTTCGACGTTGCCTGCGATACGGAGCGGCCCGTTGCGCCATGATCTGATGGTTGGGATTTCTTCGGCTTCTTCTGAATCACTCGTTTCGCCGTTTGCACGTTCGTATCGAAGCGCGCCGCTTGGGCACTTGAGCACGGTTTCGGCGACTTGATCAGGGTTGGCATTTTCGAGATTTATCCACGGTCGTGCTCGGACATCGAACACTTCAGGCAGTCGATTCAGGCACTCGGCGACGTGGATGCACAACGATGCGTCGAAGCTGACGGTGATTCCGCTTCCGGTGTATTCGCGTCGGCGGGATTTTGGCTTAGGGCTGAGGAATTCTTCTTCTGACGATCCGCTTTCAGCGCCGAAATCGGACGGCTGATGTGAGTTGTCGCAAAACGGCTTGGCGTTCGAAAAACCGCACCTGCAGAGCCGAGCCTTACCGCGTGTCGGCAGCTCGTTGCGCCCCGCATCGATGAGCTTGATTTGGCCATCGATCAGTAACGGGCCATCTTCAGATTCGGTAATTTTTACTTTGGCCATTTTTATTTCGATATTTTTTCGGATTGGTCGTGTTGATATTACAGGCGGCGACAGGTGGCAACGAATCGGTGACTGTCTTGCTGAACTTGATTCAGTACCTCGGTTGTCTTGGATACGGGATAGAGGTTTGCGAATAACGCTGCAATGGGGGGAGAAAGATACTGAAATAAATTCAGCATGACAGTGGGCGTGGAGTCAGCATGACAGTGCTTGCGTGGGTTCAGAATGGCAGCGCTTGCCTGTGGGGTTGTTGATGTTTTCTCCCGGAGGCGAGGATTTTGGTGAGGGGAGAGTGCTGACGTCGAATCCTTCTGAGTGATTTCTCCCTCTTCCCAACCTTCTCCCCAGCGGAGAAGGGGTATTCCTCCGAGACTCAGCGTCCCACCTACCCCCAATCCCTTGAATGGAACTGTGGGATCGACTCCGGAATAGGCGTTATTGTTTCGACGACTATGTTCATTGTTCCTTCTCGGCGGGAGACTGTGCCGGTGGCGAGGAGTAGCGACTCTTTGATCTGTAGTTTGAAGCGTTGGTACATCGTTGGCCAGATGATCAGGGGCGAGTGGCCGAACTCGTCTTCCAGGGTGATGAAGACCGTCTTGCCGTTTGGCTTCTGGCGTCGGATCACTAAGCCCGCCACCGAAATTCGATCACCATTGGCGTAGTTTCTTACCTCTTCGCTTCGTATTACGGTTGAAGGCAAGTGCGGTCTGATCTTCTCCATCAGGTGGCTCTGTGGGTAGACGCCCGTTGCCGAGTATTCGCCAATCATCCGATCCCAGCCCGATTCTTCTGGCAACGCCACCATGTCCTGCTCGACCGGCATTTCGAACGCCAACTGACGTGTGCCGTCCTTCTTTTCGCCACGGGGTCGATATCTCAAGCCCGACTCCCAGCGTAAATGCCGTCGATCGGCAATCGTCGGCGGATCACGATCAGGGTCGGCTATTTCATCGAAGTGATCGAGCGCACCGGCGGCTGATAAGTGATCGAGAATCTTCTGCTGAACCCCGGTTCTCGACATGAAGCTTGCCAACGAAACGAACTCTCCGGCCTCTGCTCGTGCCGCAAGAATCGGCCCGGCTGTAGCCGCCCTAAGCTTTGATACATGCGTTAGCCCCATCCGTAGTGCACCATCTTCGATAACGGCCTTCTCACCACTCAAATTTACATCTGGACCCAGCACCTTCACGCCATGCCGCACGGCATCTTCTTTTAGCGTTTCGAGATTGTAGAAGCCCATAGGCTGGTTGTTGAAAAGTCCGACGAAAAATTCCAGAGGCCAGTAGTGCTTCAGCCACGACATTTGATACGCCGTCACGCCAAACGCGAAAGCATGCGCTTCTGGAAACTGGTAGAGACCGTGAAACTTGCCGAAAATGCGCTCGGCGGCGTCGGGCGGGACACCGTTTTCGAGCGCACCGGTGATGAATTTTTCCTTCCAGTGGGCGATGTGGCGTTCATTGTTCCGGCGGGTGAACGCTCTGCGCATCTGATCGCCCTCGACGGCGCTCATGCCCCCGACGTGCATGGCCAATTCGCCAAGCTGATCCTGGTAAAGCGGCACGCCGTAGGTTCGCCCAAGTGCCGGTTCTTCCAGCGGGTGATCGAACTTCCAATCGGGGTCTTTGCCCATGTGTCGTCTGATTAACAGCGTCACGCCGTCGTTCACTCCAACGCCCGGTCGGACCGCCCCGACCTCCCACGCCATTTCCGTGAGGTTGCGTGGGCGCAGGCGCGTGACGGTCTGCATTTGGGCTGCTGATTCGATCTGGAAAACCCCGATCGTGTCGGCATTGTGGATATCGGCGTAGACGGCAGGATCTTCGAAATCTATGCGCGATATATCGACCCGCTCTTCGGTTCGTTTGCGAATGAGTTCGAGCGCTTCGGAAAGCTGTGATAACGCCCCGAGTGCCAGAAAGTCTATCTTCACGAAACCGGCGTCTTCGGAGGCGTTTTTATCCCACTGGCAGATGTAGCGACCGTCGATGGCGCTGCGTTGTAATGGCACGGTTTCGGATAGCGGGCGTGCTGAGAGGATCATTCCTCCAGGGTGTTGCGCCAGGTATTTGGGGAAGTGGTTTAGCTGCTGGGCGAGTTCAATGAGCATCCGCCACACGGGGGCGTCGACCCGGTCTCGAAACTCGGGGAGTTCTGCCATTTCTTTTGCCAACGCAGGAATCGAGCTGTGCCCATCGAGCCGCTTGTTGAGTCGGCCCAGATCGTCTTCCGCAATGCCCAACGCCTTGCCCAAATCACGCACTGCGCCACGGATTCGATAGGTAGAAATCATCCCCGTTAGTACGGCGCGCTCGTAGCCCCAGCGTTTGTGAATTCGCAGGATTAGCTCGGTACGTATTTCACGTGGGAAGTCGAGGTCTATGTCGGGTGGAGATAACTTTTCTTCGCCGGTCGTTTCTGGAAGGAAGCGATCGAGTCTTAGCCCGAATCTAAGTGGGTCGATGTGCGATAACCCGGTCAGATATCCGATCAACAGAGCCACCGACGAGCCGCGACCTCGACCCGGCGGGTTCTCTCCGAGAGGCAATCCCGGCTCGACGAGTCCGAGGTCTTCCTGTACTTCTCGGGCGATCCTGATGATGTCGTAGTACTGCAGCAGGAAGCCGACCAATCCGTGCTTCTCCAGCAGTTCGAACTCCTTGTCGAGTCGTGCAGTTACCTCCGGCGTGACGCCGCCGTATCGACGCACGGCTGCCTCTTTGCAAATTTTCCTTAGGTAGGTCGATTCGGTGTGGCCGGGCGGCAGGAAATCGTATGAAGGGAAGTCGTAAATGGCGTCGGAAGTAATATCGAACTCGCACCGTTCAGCGATTCTCACAGTGTTCTTGATCGCTTCGGGGTGTTCGTTGAAAAGCACGCTCATTTCTTCGGGCGATTTCAGGAAAAACTGATCGTTGGGTCGGCGTTCCCGGTGGCTGGCTTCGAGCGACTTGTTGTGCTTGATGGCGACGAGCGCATCGTTGAGTCGGTGGCGATCTCGAACGTGGTAGTGGGCGTTGTTTGTGGCGACGATCCCTATTTGCAGGTCTTTGGCGATTGCGGCCATGTGGCGGTTTCGCTGAACATCGCCCATGACGAGATTTTGCTGCAGTTCAAGGAAGAAATTTTCCTTGCCAAACGCCTTGACGTATTTATGTGCGGCGTTTTGAGCGGAGTCGATGTCGCCTTCAGTTACGAGCTGCGAAATCTCGCCTCGTCGGCAGCCGGATAGGCAGATGACCCCTTCGGCATGATCGGCGAGTAGGGCGGGATCGAGATGCGGGTCGTTGCGCTCTTCGGCGTCGATGTGTGCGCTTGTTGTAAGCAGCGAGATGTTCCGGTACCCGGTGGCGTTTTCGGCGAGGAGGGTTATGTGCGGACGTTCGTGCGGTTCGTGTTCGGTGCCAGAAGGCTCGTTCAACCCGTGGGTGAAGGTTAGTTCGATGCCGATGATGGGCTTGATGCCCAGTTCTTTGGCTGCTTGCGCGAATTCCATGACGCCGCTGACGTTGTCGTGGTCGGTGATAGCGAGGGCGGTGAGTCCGAGCTGTTTGGCGGTGAGCAGGAGATCCCACGCTTCAGATGCGCCCTCCTGAAACGAGTAGTTGCTATGAGCATGCAACTCCGCATAGCCACTTGTGGCGTTTTCTGCGACAGGGGCGATGTTGGCTGAGTCGATAGAGTTGTGCCGCTGGTTACTGGTGGCTGGATCGAGTGAATCGTGCTGTTGTTCGGATTCTTTCAGGTATTCCGCTTGCTCTTCGTTTATGGCTCCTTTTATTCCACGTCCTCCGCTAATCCAACCTGCGTAGGCCGGATTATCTCGCGGGTCGCTTGCTCCTTCTCTATCCAGTGGGGCAGTTCGCTCGACTTCACCAGCAGCTCCCGATCTCGCAGAAAGCCCGGTATGCCGGCTGCGCCGAGATTTCGTTTCGTAGCGCGGGGCGATGGTCTCGGCTGTGTCTAACGGAGCGGCTTTATCGATTCCATCAACGGATTTCGACCTCGCAGAAAAACCAGCGAGCTGGCCGGGCGATCCGATTACCTCTTTGGCGGGGAGGGCTTTTTCTATTTCTGAAAAGTGGTCCATTTGTATATGGGGACGATATCTATCGGTTTATTTTTTCACGCGCGCTCGCGACGCGAGGGGATTGATCAGGATGCCGTAAACGGTCATGAACTCCCAATGGAAATGTCGCACTGGCTGGCAAATGATATGCATATAACAAATGAATAAAAATTAAGATTAAAAAATGGCTATATTGCGAATATTTTGCATTATTTGCTTGGAATCTGTAAGATAAAATGCAAGCAGGTAATGAAATGGATTGACGTTCGGGCGGTTCATCAGATTCTTAGATGAGATTGCTGGCTGTGAGTCGATCATTCTGTTGTGTTAGAGAACTCGATTTTCATACCTTCGAAGTACGCCGATCTCAACCTTTCATCTCATCGGGGCTCCTGGGCCCTTAGCCGTACCGCAGCGATATGAATAATCATCAAGCACTGACGAAAAACCGAATTTCAGGAGTCGATCTCTCGATAGCGAGGACGCCGGACTGTGGTCCTTTAGATGTGATAGTTTCACCTCGATTTGTGGGGCTTTGTGGTACCGACATTCAGGCATATCGCAGAGCACGGGATCAGAAATACGCTGCGAATGTTTTGGGTCACGAGGGTGTTGGGGTGATTACTGAAGTCGGTGACATGGTTGAAAATTGGTCTCCTGGCGATGCCGTCGTATTTAATCCTGTGAATCCGTTTAGTCGCAACGATGTTTTGGGGCGCAGTTTTAATGGTCTTTTTCAAGAACAAGTCCTTATTGAAAATGTTGAATCGACCAGCTGGCTTATTCATCGGATTCCTGCGGAATTGCTGAATCCGATTGGGGTGTTGATCGAACCTGTTGCGACGGCAATTTATTCAAGTGAAATACTTGCTGGAAGATCCGATAAGAGCAGTGCGGTGGTTGTTGGTGATGGGCCGATTGCGTTGATCAATTCGATCATTCTTCGTCGTTTCAGGTTTGATTCGGTGCTGATGATTCATGGTTTGTCGTCAAGAAGGTTCTGGGCTGTAGGTAATGGCTATTTCGATCAGTCTGATCAGCTTTGTGTCGGATTCGGTTCCGTCGGTGATATCTCTTTCGACGGGTGATGTGAACGTTAGCGATTTGCGATACCGGAACTACTGCGGCCTTCCTGCTGATGGCTATGTTGAAGAGTTTGAAACTGATGGCGGAAAGATTGTTGGGCTGACGGGACAGTACGGGGCTTCATCGGCACATATTCAGAAAAGCATTGATTTGCTGGTCGAGAATTCGAGTACATTCAATAATTTGATTACCGATGTTGTGACGCTCGATGAAGCTCCTTTTCTTATTTCAGAGGCTGTTGAATGGTAGTTGGGTAAGCGAATTGGTAAGCGGCCGATGAAGGCAGTGATTGAACTCAATCAAGACGTTGCTGCTGGTGGGCTTTGGTAGGTGTGGTTGCGGGATTGGCTAACCAGCCTGTCGATACCAGTTGTTGCTGATGAGATCGAGATAGACGGTTAGCTGTTGACCGTTTGCGAGTCGCAGCGTGTAGTAAAGCCGGGCGATTTCCTCTTCGGGTCCGCGCCACCACTCGTCGTTCACTTTCCACAAATTTTCAATTTCGACGACCTGCATCCACTTACCATCGGAGACGATGGACGGTGCCATTGGTGCTTTTTCTGGGGAGGAGCGATTTGTTGACGGTGGGGTACTTCGCCGTCGACGCCGGGCTTTTGGTGAGTTGATAGTCGGCGGTACCTGGATCGATGTTGGGCTTCCTGTTGAGTTGGTGCGGACGCGGATGGTGCGAGGCGCGTTTAGCGGTTTTATTCCGCTGGCGCGTATGGTCTGTGACTTAACCAATTTCTGCTGTCTCCCCAGAAAACGTGCCCTCGGCACTCATTTGCACCAGGGCGTAGCGGCGTTCGGGAATTCTTGACCACGGCTCGAGTTCCCTTACCTGATAGATAGGCGGGGCGATTCTCAGGCGAGTGCGAAGCTGGCTGATCGTTTCCTGTAGATCGTTATCCCGCTTCACGTCCTTCCACATCGACTCCTGCCGACCCGCCTCGCCAGTGATGCCCGACAGTGTTAGGCGCATGTCTTCCAGCGGTCCCGGAATCTCGGCCATATCGAGCTTCGACTTGATCGCAAATAACGCCTGATTTTTGTTGCCGACAGGATCTTTGAACGCCACCCGCATGGTCCATGGGGCGTGCTGGAAAACCTGCGACTGGATATTTGCCTGACGAGCAAAACGTCGTGAAAGTTGCGACCTGCCGTATGCCCGGCCAAGTAGGCTTTCGATAGCCGGGAGGATAGTTGCCATGCTCGCTGTGGGATCGGGGAAGTCGAGATGCTCCGAAACGCCCAGCACGCTTCGTTTTGGCATTAACGGGCGGTCATCGATACCGTTCGCCAGATCCCACGCTGTGCCGCCAGCCTGTCCGAACTGCGCCTCCATCGGACCCCGTGGAATGTCGGCGATATGGCCCATCGTTGTCAGCCCAAAGGCGTGCAGTCTTTTTATTAGTGAGTAGGGGACGGGGAGTGAATCGACCGGGAATCGATCGAGGAATTTGCCCGGTTCGCCGGTTACTTTTCGCCCGCTGTTTGTGCGACTTAGAAGAGACGCTGCGTAGGCCAGCCATTTGTTATCGCCAACACCAATGCGCAGATCGAAGCTGTCGACCGCGCTGGCCAGTAAGCGCAGCACATGGGCGTCATCGCCATAAAGCCCTTCAAGTCCCCAGATGCCCACGTAGGCAAGGCCGGGGGCTGCTGCTTCGATATCGGGTACTAAGCGTTCGATATTCTCGATTATTTCGTCGAACACGAGTGCGTAAAGCGGGGTGTCGGCCTCGATTATCAGTACACCTTTGTGACGTGAAGTTGCTTCCATGAGGGGCATTCCGGGCATAACGTCGGTTAGATCGGGCGATGCGGCGAGTACGACGCGTGCTGAAAGGGAGTCGGAGCCAGAGCGTGAATTTTTGCTTGGACTTTTGACTGATCCTGATCCGGCGGCCAGATTCGTTAGTTCCTCGGAAAGATCGAGCGCTTTGCCAGCGACTATGGCCGAACGGTCATTCAATTCCGGCTTGCGTGCGACTTCTACCTGCCACGGAAAGTTGGGTATTCGAAGACAGGCTATGGGTGCCATTGGCACTTTTTCTGAGAGGTTGCGAATAGCTGCCTGGGTTGGGGTGTTGTTGCTTCGGTTCATGCTTGGTGGTCGGGGTGAGTCGGGCTTGGGCTGAGTCGGATGATTGTTCTGTTTTGATCGTTGATTGGCACGTCGCTGACTCCTCGCAATGACAGAAGAGTCGATGGCGCGTTACGTGATTAAGGGTGGTGCCTGGAATCAGGCGGTAAAAATCAATCAGCGCCAATCCGTAAGTGGCCGCTGTAGGCGAGACGGCACGGGCCGCCTATTTCACCAGCCGATCTTCTGACTTCTTGGGCTGATTAGCCATTCCCTGAAGAGTTCAGAAATCGTCTGGGCACCTATTTTAGAACATTTGTTCTGAAAAGCAATAGGAGGTGGCACGGAGTTTGGAAAAGGCGGCGCGCTGAGTTGTTGCGGGGTGGTATTTGCACCTTGTGGCATGTGCTTCTCCTCCCTAATTTCCCGACTCCTGTGGAGGGACCTTCGGTGGATGGGCGGCGTGGTGTTGCCGCTTGTGCGCTGAGCGAAGCATGCAGGCGCTGCAAAGGGGGGAGAAATATCCTGAAATAAATTCAGGATGACAGTTTGCGGTTGGGCGGAAGAGTCCTAAGCCAGCGTCAGGTCACACATACTCCTCTCAAAAAAAACAGCGCTATAACGGTCCTCTCCCGGACCGGGGGAGTTAGAGCCGCGTCGCAAACATGCGAGCCCAAGTGCGCCTCGGACGCCCGGAGCCTAACGCCCCTTTAAGAGCAAAAGCCCGGGTGCTTGAACCCGGGCCATGCTTGGAGGAGTTTGCCGCCTGCTTGATTAGTTAGGCGGACTTTCGTGCATTAAGCAAAATCGCTGCAACAGCGGGGGCAGCTACCGCGCCCGCAATGAACTTTTTGAGTGCCATATGCCTGTCCTCCATTTCGCCTTGAAAACTATAGGTGTAAAACGTTTGTTGTTTGTGATTTCAATTATTAGATGCGCAACATTACAAAACGGTTACAGGTAGCTGAGAATCTGGGCAAAAACTATGGCAAGATGTCGACCTAATCGATGGATCTGGCCACAAGGGAACCACAATGCCGGAGGCAGATAATGACGGAGTGAAGATCTGGTTTGAACTAGAAGGCGATGGTCCGCCACTTCTGTTGATGCACGGAAGGGGCGGTTCGCTGGAAAATTGGAGACTGCTCGGGGTGGTCGATGCTCTCAAATCGGACTACAAGCTGATTCTGGTCGATGCTCGCGGCCATGGGCAAAGTGACAAGCCTCACGACCCGGCTGACTATCTACCAGAACCAAAATCTAAGGACATAGAAGCGATTCTGAATCACCTTGGCATCGAGGCAACGCACTACATGGGGTATTCGATGGGAGGGTGCATCGGTTTCGACGTTGTCACTCACGCACCGCACAGATTGCTGTCACTAATCGCGGGTGGCGCAGGACCACCGCCATTGCCAATGTACGAAACGTCACAAGTCCTTTTTGGCGTCGGTGTGACCGGGCTGTATTGACCATCGGGAATAACTATTAAGTGGAATTGGCGATGCGTTACACGATGACGTTCGCAATGTAGTCTGGGTTCTTCTGAATCCCAACCACTGAGAACGATGCCAACCACATGAGAAGCTCCCAACTATTCGGCAAGACACTTCGGCAGGCTCCTGCAGATGCAGAAAATATCAGCCACAAGCTGCTGACCCGGGCTGGATTTATTCAGCAGATAGCATCCGGAATATTTAGTCTCCAGCCACTGGGCAACCGTTCGATTACGAAAATCCGCAACATCATCCGAGAAGAGATGGACCGTGCGGGCGGGCAGGAAATCAACATGCCCGTGGTGCAGCCTCGTAGCTTGTGGGAAGAGTCGGGCAGGGCAGACACGTTTGTGCCACCGCTGGCTCGATTCGAAGATCGTCGTGAGCGCGACATGATCATCGCTCCCACCCACGAAGAAACTGCTACCGCAATGGCCAGGGGTAGCGTGACCAGCTACCGAGATTTGCCGTTCACGATTTACCAGATTCAGACCAAGTTCCGTGATGAAACACGTCCCCGTGGCGGCCTGCTACGAGTACGTGAGTTCGAAATGAAGGACGCCTATTCGTTTGACGCCGACGAAGAGGGCATGGACCGCAGCTTCCAGGCGATGGTTGGCGCGTACAAGCGGATATTCAAGCGCTGTGGACTCGACGTGATTATGGTCGAAGCCGACTCTGGCGGTATTGGCGGCAAGGATTCGAACGAATTCGTACTGCTCACCGACAGCGGTGAAGACACGATTCTGATGTCGAACGAAAGCGATTACGCCGCCAACGTCGAGAAGGCTGAGTTCCTCAAGAGGCCGTTCCCAATTGGCGATCTGGGCGAAGTAGAAGAATTTGCAACACCCGGCATTAAGACCATTGATGAATTGGCCAAAGCCGAAGGCGTTTCGAAATCGAAAACTGCCAAGGCCGTTTTCTATAGCGTCGATGGCGAAGTTGTTGTTGTGACCATTCGAGGCGACTACGACGTCAATGAAACCAAGCTACGAAATTTGCTTGGCGGATCGGAACCACGACTGGCAACACCCGAAGAAGTGAAGACCGCTGGATTGGTTTCTGGATCGGCTTCGGCTGTTGGACTTAAGGGCATGCGAAGCGTCGTTGATGACTCGATCACGATGGGTTCGAACTATCTCGCCGGTGCCAACAAAGAAGGCTTTCACCTTCGCAATGTTAACTTTGAGCGTGATTTTCAAGCCGATATTCTTGGCGATATCGCTGAAGCAAAGAAGGGCTACCTATCGCCCGACGGTAAAGGCAAGCTCATCGCAAAGCGCGGCATCGAAGTTGGCCACGTCTTCAAGCTCGGCGACGTCTACTCGGCAAAGATGGGCGCAGATTTCACCGACGAGGACGGCGAGCAGAACGATATCTTAATGGGCTGCTACGGCATCGGCGTAGGGCGTTTGCTTGCCGCTGCTGTGGAGTCGAACCACGATGACTTCGGCATGATGCTGCCAGCGGCGATTGCGCCTTACGAGGTGTATCTCGCCGGGCTGAATCTCAACGATGCGGATATCGCCGGGAAAGCCGAGCAGCTTTACGAATCACTGCTAGACGCCGGATACGACGTTCTGTTCGACGATCGCGACATCGCTCCCGGCGTGAAGTTCAAAGATGCCGATCTGCTTGGCATTCCTGCGAGAGTAGTAATTAGCTCACGAAGTCTCGAAAACGGCGGCGTTGAAGTGAAGGCGCGTTCGAGCAAGGATTCGGAGATCGTAGCTGAAGGCGACATGCTCGATGCGGTGAAGAAACTACTGGGCTAATCGACGAAATAGTGAACGGATCAGCCTTAGAACCTATCCACACTCGCCGGTTTCGTGTAACCACAGTTAACAGTTTGCAGGTACTCTTATCGAGTTGTTTGGTGGTAGTAGCAAATACTTATCAGTTCGCTGGTTCGATTTAACGCTACGTTAGACCAGACACATAAAAAGACTGTGGGACGATAACCGTACGTAACGGCAATACGCGATGTTCAACTGTGAGCATCCGATGGGATTCCCACTAACGAGGCTTGGTTTATGGGTAAGAAGTTATTTGTTGGTAGCCTAGCATGGGCTACAGATTCGTCTGGTCTTCAGACAGCATTCTCACGTTTCGGCGAAATCGAGGAAGCGATCGTAATCAGCGATCGTGAAACCGGTCGATCTCGCGGATTCGGATTCGTTACATTCGTTGACGACAGTTCAGTACAGACCGCCATTTCAGAGATGAACGGCGCCGATCTTGATGGACGACCGATCGTTGTAAACGAAGCTAAAGAGCAGGCTCCTCGTGGCGGCGGCGGCGGCGGCGGCGGTGGATACCGTGGCGGCGGCGGCGCCGGCGGCGGCGGCGGCGGACGACGCGAACGCTGGTAAGCAGCTCATCGTAGTTACACCAAACTACTGAATGAAATATAAAGCGGGTGTGGCCTTCGGGCTGCACCCGTTTTTTGTGTGCCTGAGAAACGTGCATCTTTGCTGTGCTGGCGAAACCGGGCTAGATGGGCATTCATATTTACGGAAATAGGTGGTGATTGTTAGGCATTCGACGAACTGGAGTATGATGTGCGCTGATACCGTACTAAAGCGTCTAGCAAGCTAAGATTATGGCTGGACAATCAAGCCTGTCTGAACGCGTCGGGTCATCTACCGTGTTATCTGGTGAATCGACAACCTCTGTAAGCCGAAATCCGTTCTAGTTCGAAGTACTGAAAATTACGAGCTTTCGGTACCTGTTTAGCGCCGAATTCATCGGAAGCATTGCATTCGAGGCTCACATCTTTACGAGGTTGTAAACGGGCGCTTTCAGATCTCAGAGTTAGCGCGGTCGTTGAGACGATTTGGGCGGGGATCGCTCAACCAATTTTTAATCTGATGCGGTGGTTCTATCGCGTGATGCGAAGCTTATTTAGGAGAGTTCCTGGAACAGCGACTTCAGGCGATGCAGGCTCTCGGTATCGCCGGAGAGTTGATCGCCAACCCGAAGGCCTTCGATTCCAACCATGCCGTCATATCCAGCGTCGATCATTGCCGAAACTGCGAAGCGGTAGTCGAGGTCGCCGTATGGGATTGGAACCCGTGTATAAATTGCGCGGTGGAGTTCGGGAATATGCAGCCGCGTCAGATTCTTGCAGTGCCAGTAATTCGAGCGCGGCGCAAGCGCCGTGATCGCATCCTCGAAAGATTCCTCGGCATCCTCGTACGCCCAGTAAGTATTCGCAGCGTCAGCATTAACTCCGACGTTGGGTCGATCGATCATGTCGATCAAGCGGAGCAGCGTCCAACTGTTGTCGACAATCGAACGCTGGTGCAATTCGATCGAGAGCTGTACACCCGCTGCCGCCGCACTATCAGCGAACGACGCGAGTATCCTCGCAGTCCTGTCATAGTCCTCGAGCTTGGCGTCCCGACTGGAGGCCTGAGAGACCGTTTCACCGTAAGTTGCACCTGGAGCGTTTGGATCCAACGGTGGTCCCGTCAAAGCCAGATTGACGATTCCGACTTTTAGTTTGGTGGCCATTTCGAGTGCAGCTGGTAGCTGCGCCTCATTCTCCGGACCGAATCTTGGATCGACCATGCTGCCACCGCCTCTTAGAGCGACGCATGGCAGGCCCTCTTCTTCCAGATCGTGCAGCAACTCGGCAGTGGCTTCATCCGAATCGGCGGCTGCGCCGAGAGCGTCCAAACCGAGTTCAATACCTTCGAATCCCAGCGATTTTACTTTCGCGAAGTACTTTCGTCGTAGATCCCCTGAGGGAACAACAAGGCCCTCGCCTCGTTGCGGATAAAACACTGAACGCCTGTATGCATATATGAACTGCATCAATCAATCTCCTCGGGTGCCGTGCGTGAGCCGAATAATTTATTTAGGGGGCGGCGAACTGTTGACCAGATCTGACCGAAGCTAGTCTCTTTTAATCCGATACCTTTCGAGCCAATCGTCGAACTCGGTGTGAACATCATCGAGGGAGAGGTTGTGTGAGTATGCCGTGATAGCAGTGATCCGACTTATCGACATTGCGATCAAGCAATACAGGACGTGGACCGGGCGCCGTTCTATGTAACCCTGATCCATTGCGTTCTTCAATGCTGATTCCGACCAGAAGTTCGTTTCGCCACTGATCTGATCCCATTCTTCCAGCGAAAGAACGGCTTCGCGCTCAGTGAAAAGAATCCGCCGAACATTGCCGCAAACATACACTCAGTATGTATGGTTCGGCAAGCCAATAGCCGAACAACACTATTTAGAAAGGCTGTGCTCTGGTCTGGGTTATCTGGGGCCTCACAGAGTCGGCTGATTGGATAGGAGTCATCTTCGGTCTGCCGAGTTACGGCATATAGGTCGATAAAATCGG
>Ga0209501_10001707_pt1 | contig 23900 bp, 16 predicted proteins | sample ArcticOcean_MG_C_4_FD_187434 | JGI IMG/M metagenome (GOLD analysis project Ga0209501, IMG submission 187434) | Marine microbial communities from western Arctic Ocean - ArcticOcean_MG_CB4_134 (SPAdes) (version 2) | ecosystem: Environmental > Aquatic > Marine > Oceanic | place: Arctic Ocean...
CATTGCTGGTGCAGCCATTGCTGGTGCAGCCATTGCTGGTGCAGCCATTGCCGGTGCAGCCATTGCTGGTGCAGCCATTGCCGGTGTAGGCGCGGGGGCGGGAGCAGGTGCGGGAGCGGGTGCAGGTGTTGGTGCTAGAGCAGGTGGTGTCGTCCCGGGCACGAATCCTGGAAAGTGTTCCGTCGTATATCCCGTAGCAGCCTCCGGTGTGTGTCCTTGTGCAATCAGCCCGTCGTAGTACGATTGTGCCTCAGTCATTGTTCATTCCTCAGCCGCTCGACACACATGATTTGCATTTGAATGAATCCCCAATCGAAGATAAGGGGCTTGATTGGAATCAATTCAAGGAGTTCTACTGGCTCGGTATCTTTGTGGCAGATGAAACAGAAGTTGGTAGTTCACTATCCGAGATGGTTCGCTCTCCGGCTGCCTTGATGGCGGCTATCAGCGGCGGGGCACTATCCGTCTCAGCGATTCTTCAACCCGCGAAGATGGCGGGTACTAGCCTCTGTCCATTCTTTCATCTGACCGGAATCCAATGCCCATTTTGTGGTATGACAAGGGCTTTCATCTCGATTACTCACGCCGATTTCGCCGATGCAATCGAATACAATCTCGGCTCACCGCTAATCTATGGAGCTTTCATCTGGATGCTATATGCTGCGATTCGCGACTTGAAGTCAAGACAATTCAGTCTAATGCCTTCAACTCCCCGACTTCTGTATTTGGGGTGGCTAACGCTGACAATTCCGGTGCTCGCGTGGATGTTCTGGAGCCGTTGGCTCAGCTTGTTAATTTGATCACTTGACCAAAGCGTTGCCATTTGAGTCGGTCATGCTGCCTGTCAAAATCATGATTAAATCGATGAGCCACCAAATTCCACAGCCTCCAAATGTTAGCAATTTGACAATCCCTAGTCCTATGTGTCCGAGGTAAAATCGGTCGACTCCAAGAGTTCCTAGGAAGATAGAGAGAAGTAGTGTCACCATCCAATCCTTGCCTTGTGGGGCCACTCCCATTGATTGCGAAAGTGAACTCGCAACTCCGCCAACAGGTTGTCCGGCTACTGCCGGTGCAGGAGCGCCCATCATTGGGTCGCCCATCGCGGGTGCGGGTGCGGGTGCAGGTGCAGGAGCAGGTGCGGGTGCGGCCGGTCCGGCTACGAATCCCGGAAAGTGTTCCGTCGTATATCCAGCAGCAGCCTCCGGCGTGTGTCCTTGTGCAATCAGTCCATCGTAGTACGATTGTGCGTCAGTCATTGTTCATTCCTCAACCTCTCGACACCCATGATTTGCATTTGAATGAATCCCTTACCACCTCCGCTTCAACAGATTGCAGAAGCGTCGGGTTTTCATGCAACGCCCGCGCACGCGCCCGTGTGAGCCGAACGCGAACGGTAGCCTTGCTACTCACTTTGGTGATGGTTCTCCCTCTCGTGGGTAGTTTGGGTCCACCCACTCAAACCACCTTTCCCGAAGGCCACCCTGCCCAAATTCTGCGCCCTCAAGACTCTCTGAATCCACCAGTTCAAACGCCAATGCCTAATTTTGGTGAAGAGAATTGGTGGGACTACACTGCGCTCGACTCCAACCGAAACCAGATTCACGATTCGCTGGAAACTGCGACCGGCCCGGTCAATGTCGGCCTTTCCTACGACCACACGCCGACTCCCGCTGATGAGGCGGCAGTCGAGGCGCTCGGTCACACAGTGAACATGGTCATCCATTCGGTTGACGCGCTGTTACTCGGCACGGTCGATGCGGCAGATGTTTGGTTGTTAGCGGAACTCGGCGGGGTCGTCATGGTCGAGCGGTACGGCTTCTTGACTTTCTACGGCGATATTCAGACACCCGCTGTGAAGGCGATCAATTCAACCGAATATCCAGTCGGAGCGTGGGATTTGGGAGTCAGCGGGAAAGGTGTCAACATCGCGTTAACCGACACCGGAGTAGACAACGAACATCCCGGTCTTGTTGGGAAGTTCGTCGCCGGCTACGACGCAGTTTGCTTCGTGCACTCCGACCCCGCTTGCATCCTCGCAGGCGGACGCCAGGCTGACGGTTCTTTCGACCCGGACGACGGCAACCAGCACGGAACCGCTTGCATGGGAATGGCATCGGCCACCGGTTTGGAGGCGGATGGTTCTCAATCAGCATATTACGGCTCAGCGCCAGACGCCGCTCTCATCGATGTACGAATCGGTACGGATGTCGGAGCAGGTCCATTTGAGAACTATCTTCTTGAGCAAGAATTCTACGAGTCGGCGATGAATGGAGTTCAATGGATAATCGACAACGCCGACAAGGAATGGACTGGAGCCGACGCGGAAAACGCAGGAATTGACATTATTTCTCTCTCTTGGGGAATCACCAGTCACGAGGGTGGTGGTTCTGACGGCGAGGACATGCACAGCAGAATCCTCAACGAGGCGGTAGAGGCAGGAGTTACCCCGAGCGTGGCGGCAGGAAACGATGGTCCGAACAACGACGGCCTATCGGGAATGGGCTCGTCGAGCCTTTCAGTGACCGTCGGCGCTACAGACGACCTCAATACTGTATCAAGAGGCGATGACATCGTGGCCGGATACTCGAGCCGTGGACCCCGCCGCGACAACGGCGATAACGATCCATACAACGAATTGAAGCCGGAAATCAGCGCGCCTGGAAGCAACATCATCCAAGCCGAAGGGTGCGTGACGAGCGGCGTTTGCAGCAACTTCCTCGGCGGCGATGCTTCGCAGAACACATACACTGGCCGTGGTAGTGGAACCTCCTACGCAACACCATCAGTCTCCGGTATTATTGCGCTCGTAATCGAAGCGAATCCAGACCTCGACCCGCTGCAAATTAAGGAGGTTCTCAAGCAGACTGCAGAGCGCAGAGGCGACGCCTCAGTACCGGATGTCGACCCATATTGGAATCGTGACTTCGGCTACGGCATGGCCGATGCGCTAGGTGCTGTTACCCTCGCTCAACATCTCTTCGCAACAAACCAAAGTGAGAGTGTTGACCCGTACCTGCAGAACCATTTCCTCAACTTGAGTGTCGATGGCACAACCGCTACAATCACCGGTCACTCTTGGGGGCAACAGGGAATCGTCGAGAAGGTCGAGTTCAGAATTGGAAGCGGTGCATGGTCGGAAGCGACCTACGAAATCGCCGAGAACCTATCAGCGGGTGAGGCTTTCAACTGGACAGTGGTCCTCAACCTCAACACTCTTTCAGATAGCAACCAAACCGTCGAAATCCGAGCCACATCCGAAGGGATGAACTCACTTCCAGCACTCGTCACAGTCGCTGGAACCGGTCTTGGAATTGATGCTCAAGGCAGTGGCTTTCTTACCTTCACACTCATCTTTGCATTGCTCGTGATGTTGCTGGCCGGCACCATCGGTTGGAGAATGCACCGTGCCGGCCTAATCCTCGCACCGACATCCCTCGTTCAAGGGCAAGCGGACGAGCAGTCGGCAGCAGTTCTCGACGCAGAGTTGGTGGCTGAACCGCCCCCAGACGAAGACCTTGGGAACTTGACAGTTGCTCAACTGAAAGAGCGTCTCTCAGCAGTAGGACTGCCGACCAGTGGCAACAAATCGGACTTAATCAGCCGGTTACAAGGATGAACAGTTTCGACCCGGTTTGATAGCCCAACCGGTGGCCAATTTTCTCGCTTTCATAGGCAATTCTTACCATTCAACAACTACGCGAACGATGTTAATAGTTGAAGCGGGTTCGGCCGGAACATGGCCGAGTTCAGCGACAGAGCAAATTCGATTCAGCCAACCGGCGTTCGCAAGATGTTCGACCTCGCCGGAAAGGAAGCGATTCACCTCGGCCTGGGCGAGCCCGATTTTCAGCCACCTTCAGTTGCAATCGAAGCATTTCACGAGGCGATGAAGGCGGGTCACAACAAGTACACGACAACAGCAGGACTTCACGCGCTACGAGAAGAAATCGCAACTCTATGGCAACCGCTGGAACCGAGCCTCACAGCTGACAGCGTCTGCATGACCATGTCTGGCACTAATGCGCTGCTCACCACCTACCTCGCTTTTCTGAGTGAAGGTGACAACATTTTGATTCCCGACCCCTGCTTCCCGCTTTACGGCCCACACGCGGTAATCGCAGGCGCAGAACCTCGCTTCTATCCGTGCACTTTCGACAACGAATTTGTTCCGACCATAGAGGAATTGGAATCCTTGGTGGACGACCGAACGAAGGCTGTGGTGTTCAACTTCCCGAGTAACCCGACCGGGGCCACAATAACCACGCAACAGAGGGATGAACTGCTCGCCTTTGCCCGGAGAAACGACCTCTGGGTAATCACAGATGAGGTGTACGACCGCATAATCTACGATCGCCCTCATGTCTCCTTCCTTGGCGCCGGTTACGATAATGTGGTAATGGTCCAATCCTTCTCGAAAACTTTCGCTATGACTGGCTGGAGGATGGGATATCTTCTATCTCCTAATGCAGAAGTGATGAAACAGATGACCAAATTGCAGTATTACATCACTGCTTGCTCAACCGATGCGATGCAGTACGGCGTCTTGGCTGCTGTTCGTAGGGCGCCGGACTACCCTAGCGAGATGCGCGATGCGTTCCGCGAGCGACGAGATTTGATTTGCGAGCGGCTCAATTCGATGGCAGGCGTGACCTGTCATGTTCCCGAGGGTGCATTCTATGTCTTTCCCAAGGTGGAAATACCGGGGTGGAGCAGTGTTGATATCGCCCTTGAGATTCTCAAAGATGGCGTAGTCTGTTCGCCCGGCTCTGCATTCGGGTTGACTGGTGAAGGGCACCTTCGGTTTGCCTATACAATCGATTTGGGACGGATTTCAGAGGCGATGGATATCGTTGAGGGTGTAATCAACCGAATCAAGGAATTGCCTCCGCCCGAGCAGTCAGCCGCGTTCTAACCCGGCCGCCATAGCGGCCGGTAGATTGCTATCAACCGTTGACAATTCAACCGTGTATAGAATCGGATTTGTTCAGTCGGCGCCCTCTAGGTCGCCGACATTCGTTCGTGAGGAAGATTTGGCAAGCCAAATCGATTGTTAGTATACTCACTAAGTTTAGTAATCCGATTCAAAACACTACGATTGAACCCTTACGTCCTGAATCCTGGACTGAGCGAAGCGAAGGAAGGTTCAGGGCGCAAAGAATGCAAAGCATTCTGTTAGCGGGCAAATAACAATCCAAAAGTGTGAGGCTGAAGCCTTGGATAGTCATCAGATGAAACGACAATTGTGTCCGAACAACCCTCAGTTATATGTCTACTAAAGGATGGACACAAGATAGTTACGACGATAGGATAGGGCACATTCCGAAGACTAGATGTTGTTAGTTTTGGTGTCATTCTCGTTCGCACTATTGGCAGGCCTCTATTTGCCAAGGTTACCTCTTGTGATTCTCCCGAGGTTCCGAGCTATGGATGGAAATCTTGCCCCTTTTCCTACCGCCCAACCAGTAGATATCGACCTCGTCGCTCAACTTCTACTGCTGCGCCGACTTTGGCACCTCTCGTTCCTATTCGCGCTACTCCCAATTTTGCTCGGGCTGTTCGTGCTCACACTGCAAGCCGACCCAGTCGCCTTTGGCCTGTTCATCGGTGGTGGATGGGCTATGCTATCGCGCATTCTTCCAGAGGAGGGATTCGAATTACCAGCGCCATATTCGATGCAATTGATTGGAGAAGTTGACCAAATCCGACGGGCAGAGAGTGACTGTTGCGATTCCCCTGACATCCGTTGGGAAGTTACTGCAATCCGCTGCCGCGCCTGCCGCCATGTTCACTCTAGCCGGGCCCGTCCCGACCTTGGGCGAAAGAGAACTGATGGATTGGTTGGAACTATTCGGCTTCTCATTCTCGATGGGCATCCGCTTCTTACAGAAGATGAGAATTAGGGTTCTTGGAGAAATCTAGAAAAATTTCATGCTAGGCAATCTCAAGTTTTTCGTCACTTCTTCGGCGTCGTCATTTCTTCGCCTTTTTCGTTGCATCTGCTACCAAGCCGCGGGCTCTTGATAGCGCTCCAGCCAAATCGATGGGCTCCTCTTTAGAAGAATCGTCGCCGTCGCCGTCGCCCCCGCCATCATCATCGTCTTGCTCCGGCTCATCGTCTGCCGCCTGACCGCCGCCGTTCTCCTCATCATTATGCTCGCTATCTTCCTCATCGCCGTCAAGGTCCATCCACTGCGCTTCCTGTTCAACCAACCAATCGGGCAGGTCTTCCCGCCCTCCACCGAGCACCGCCATTGTGGTGAAGGTCGCCATAGGAAGCACCGCGAGGGCGACTAACATATCGAGAAACGATGTTTCAGGAATCTCGACTTCGACCGGTAAAAAGGCTTCAAAAACGGTCTTTTCAAATGCAATCTGCTGCCACTGTGAAAGGTCGGGTTGCATCCATTCGAATGCAAACCCGACAAATATTCTGCCAACTAGCCAAAGTAGCAGAACCGGGAACATCCAATTGATTCGAGTCACCGTCACCAAAAACCTGCGAATAGCCGACGCTGGCCCCACCAGTTTGTGAGAATACCCCGGGAAGGCTCGAAGAACGAGGGCGAGGGCAATGAGGTACCCGAGCATGGCCACCTCGAGGAGTCGGTTTGGAACCAGCCATTCTGAAGGCACGTATCTCAAAAAAAGGAGCGGGGTAATCGCGAGCGCAATTTGCAGCGGCGCGGCGAGCAGTTGCAAACCACCGTGAACCTCCATCAGCGGCCTCTTTCTTTCGTGAAATTCTCTATGCACAATCTGCATCAGTTTTCCGTGCGGCGAGTTCAACAATTGTAATCGCGCCCGGTCGACCATCGATGCGTCCCGAAGTCTTCTACTGATTCCGAGGACCGGTAGCCAGCCGCCTTTTTCTGCGACGCCAATCGGCATCCATCCTCCAACCGCGAGGGCGAGTGTAAGCGATAGGATACCGTATCCCAACGCGGCACCCAAAATCCACGGAATCAAATTGACTCTCAAAAGTGGTTGGTCGCCAAGAATCCCGCCGAAATCGATGAAGTAGGTCGCGGCGAATGCGATTGCTGGTGCGATGATGACTTGGCCTGAAACGATGAAAGTGAGCCAAAGTCGCTCAAAGAATGTGCTCTGTTTCCGACCCACTGGCAACCTCGCACTCTCAATTCATCATATTCCCTTCGCTGAAAAAGCGGCCTCTCGTAGCGAATTTGAGGCCAATTTACGCGCGCCAAGTAAACTCGGCCCATAGCGCCTCGAAATCCTTTTTTTTTGATTTTAAGGGCGCAATTTGGGTAAAAAATAGCCCTCATGCCATGGACATGACACAATCAACCTTTTTACACCGATGGAGGTGGCCCGAACACTGGTCAAGATGAATCGCTCAAAGACGCTCTTCCTAGCACTACTCATGCTCTTTGCTGCGGTTACCCCTTTGTGGGCCTCAACGAGTGCCGCTGGGCCGAAGGTTACCTTGATTGATTATACGATTCAAGACCTCACTTTTGGCAATGCATCTCAACAAACTGAATCTTGGACTCAAGCAGACGGAACAATCCAAGAATATTCGATTAGAGCAGTTCCGCTTCAAATCGATGTGACATTCAAGCAGGCCGGCGAGTCATTGAGTGGCTCTAGTGCCGTCGGCTACATCCAGATTTGGCACCCTGTTGGTGTCATGATGGATGAGTGGTCGGTCAATCTCACACTAATTGGCGGACAATCCCACATCTTCACAACTGAATGGACACCCGCTGCGGCTCACTCCATCTTAGATGATGGCGGCAACCTCACTGGAGGCTACATAGTGCGAGGAGTCGTCGATGCAGGTTTGAATGAGGAGAAGCCAGAAAACGATGTTTTTGATCAAAATCTTCCTATCGCAATCTCGTACAATCCAATGGACAGGGGTGCATGCAGTACCTGCACTCAATCAATCGGCTACAACAATCCTACCTTTGCTGCGATTGGTTACGAAGCGGGTGGAAATACAGCGGATGGAGCGGGACCTTGGAGAATCGACAATTCTTCGGCATCGGATGGCTCCGCACACTGGCGACACTCAGTTCCAGGTCAACAGTATGAGAGTATGGCGAACGACTGGCTCGTTTGGGGCTGGTTCATTCCAGTTGCTTCATCTTGCAACGACGACCCCGGACATGGTCTTGGTTATGGCATACAGGATAATGACATAACGAATCTTTACGCTACTGTTTTCTGTCGAGTATCGATGCGTGGTTACGACTTCGTATCTATGCAGTTGACTACCATGGCTTACGGTGGATTAGGCATGAACGACGAAGTTGTGCTAGGCGCGACGAGGTCTGGCGCATCATATGGAGGGGTCAACCTTTCAACGGCAGGAATCAGTGGGACTACGAATGATTGGACTCGAGTTATCTGGAACATGACTGGAGGAAATTATGCAACTTCTGAGTTTAGCCTCGGTTTTCATTTCATGAGTGACAACAGTGGTGCAACTGCTGGATTCCACTTGGACCAGTGGCTGGTGTTTGGTGTCGAGAAGGTGCCAGATTACACAATCACCGTCGACTGCGACAATCCGGAGACAGGATATGTCGTCGTTCCGGCAGACCCATTACCCCCCTCCCTACATTGTTTCTTGACTAACAATGGTTACAGGGAAAAGTCGATTCGAATCACCGCTAACATTGACAATGATACTTGGATGAATTACCACTCACCAATAAGAATTGATTCTGACAACATTGGTGACCACGATTACAGTGTTCCATTGAATCCACTACCAGCCGGGCAAACTACTGAATTTTGGGTTAACCTAACAATTCCCCACGGCTCAAATGTCGAGGACCTCAACTGGACCGTGAATTTCACTGACGCAACTGTGGGTGGTGTAAAGGCGGATTTGAACATCCCACTTTCAGTCGCTGCATCATACAGTGTGGACATCAGATATGTCGGTCAAAACATCGCCGCATCTCTATTTCCGACTGAGAGCGGATTGGTCAAGATGACACTTTCCAACTCGGGTAATCAGATGGCATATTGGAATCTCAACGCATTCTTCAACAGAACAGAATGGAGTTCCCAGAACATCCGCTTCCTCGATGCCGATGTGAATGGTTCTCAAATCACCTACATGCAATTGCAGAAGGATGAGGAGATGGACTTCTGGGCGGAGTTTACCGCACCCGATGAGGTTGGTCCTGGACTAACTGAGGTCACCATAGTTGCGCAAGGGCAATCTCCTGCAAACGCACAAATGTCAAAGAAACTCACTTTAGATACACCACAAGCGCACAGTCTAGTATTGACGCCTTCAGAGAGTGTCATCACTGCACTTGCTGACAAGCGTACTAGAACGATTGAAATCGACTTCACGAACAATGGCAACGCTGCCGACCGTTACGATTTGGAATTGACTTCCGATTGGCGGCTCGATGCTCGTATGAGCCAACCGATGACGGAAGAAATTGGGGCGTTCGGAGATTCTAGTACAGTTCTCGTCGTGTTGCCTATGCCGTACGGTGTACGCGCGGACACATACTATGTGGTATTGAAAGCGACATCTCAAACAGACCCGACCTATTTCGTTACTACACAAGTAGAGTTGGTCATCGAGAACACATACCTCATCGATGTCAGCGACCTTGACATGAGCGGCCAAACTTTTGTTGGTGGTGCAGATTCAAAGACAGCATCGTTTGAAGTTACTAACAACGGAAATGGCTTCGATGAATTCGACATCAGTTTGGGAATTCCTGCTGGTATGAATGCAGTCATCCTTTCTAATGAGCAGTACAACCCAGATTCTCCACCTTCAGTCGATAAGGGTGCGTCAGTCAATGTCACAGTCGAGTATTTCTTTGACGAGGGAACTTTTGGAATCCTCAAGTTGGTCGTTACCGCCACCTCCATCCAATCCGAAGGTTCCGCCGGTGATGCCGGAGAGGCCTTATTCATAGTTGGCTCTCAAGGGTGGCTTGAACTGACTCCAGGTGAGATGGTTGTCATCGATGGTGATGGATGGATTTATGCAAATGTTTCAGTCCACAACCGACATCCTACAAACAGTCAGTTGATCCGCCTCAGTGTGGAATCTGAGGAGGCTCGGAAATACGCTAGCGTGCGCGTCAAATCTTCCGATTCCTCGTTTGTTCTCGACCCTGACCTCAAGCGTACTGCCTCAATCAAATTCACACTCAGCGAAACTCAACTGCTGAACCTTCCAGAAGACGAAATGGTGTTCAATGTTACAGTTTTAGCGACAGGAGATGACGATGTCGCCAGCGCAGTCGTTCAAATCAAGGTGGAGCGTGATTCGAGCCTGCTCGGCGGCGGTTCTGAAGCTGAAGCAGACTCAGGTATGGGAATTGGCAGAATTTTGATCCTCCTTCTCGGCGCATTAATCTCAATCGGACTCATTGTTGTCCTCATTCAGGTGGTTAGGTCGACCAACCTTGAAGAAGAGGAGATTTCGACTTTAACAGGCTATCAGAGCCAACTTGAAGCGACCTACGGAAGTGTTCCGGCCGCACCGAGTATTCCGGAGGCACCGACCGTCCCCGAGAGTCCGCCTCTTCCCTCAAGTGACACCGTGGCAAACTCTGCCTACGGTGGCGCAGCACCAATCTTTGAGCAACAGGTCAGCACGACACCCACACCAGTTCCAGCCTCATCACCACCTACTCCGACTCCTGCGACAGACCAGTCTGCTGGTGCTGCAGAACTACCACCCGACGGCCTACCAAATGGTTGGACAGCGGAGCAGTGGGCACATTATGGGCACGAATATCGTGAGCAAAAGGGCTTGAATTAGACTTCGGTCGATTTTTCCGAACTCACTGACGCTGTAAACTCTACATCGATGCGTGTTCGATGTGAGAATTTTTTTCAGCGTATTTGCCTCTATGTTTCCAAACTTGGGGTTGGCGATGTGAAGGGATGTATAGTGCGAAAACGATGGTTGCATCTTGAAAGTGAATTGAAAATTTTCAACGAATTAGTTCCGCTACCTAATCGCCGCGCTTAAGTGGGGGCTTCGGGTCGGCGGCTTCGCTCCGAAGGAGCGTAAGGGGTAAGTGGAACACGATGTATGGAGGACAAGCACCAATTTTCATTTTGAAAGAAGGCACTGACCGGACCCGGGGGAAAAGCGCTCAAAGCAACAACATCGCCGCTGCGAAGGCAGTCGCAGATGCGGTTCGCACTACTCTTGGTCCAAAGGGAATGGACAAGATGCTCGTCGATTCGATGGGCGATGTCGTCATCACAAACGATGGCGCCACGATTCTCAAGGAGATGGACATCGAGCACCCCGCTGCGAAGATGATTATTGAAGTTGCCAAGACTCAGGAGCAACACTGCCACGACGGCACCACCAGTGCAGTCGTGATTGCAGGCGAGTTGCTGAAGCGCAGCGAGGACCTCATCGACCAGAATGTTCACCCAACAGTCATCTGCGAAGGGTTCCGACTCGCTTCGGACCGAGCGGTTGACCTGTTGAAGAATCACAGCATCAAAGTCGATGACGAAGATACTCTTGCAGAGGTTGCAAAGACTGCATTAACCGGCAAGAGTGCAGGCGCTGTGAAGGCGTTCCTCGCTGACATCTGCGTCAACGCAGTCATGTCTGTCGGCCATGAGGAAGATGGTACGCGGACAGTCGACCTCGATGACATCAAGGTCGAGAAGAAGCAGGGCGGCTCAATCAAGGACAGCACCCTCGTCGACGGAATCATCCTCGACAAGGAGCGTGTCCACAGCGGCATGCCACGCTCAATCAACGATGCCAAGATTGCACTCGTCAACAGCGCAATAGAAGTCAAGAAGACTGAAGTCGACGCAAAAATCCAGATTACTGACCCAACCATGCTAGCACAATTCCTCGAAGAGGAGGAAAACTACCTCAAGGGGCTAGTCGACAAACTGCAGGCTGCCGGTGCAAATGTCGTCGTCTGCCAGAAGGGAATCGACGACCTCGCCCAGCACTACATGGCGAAGGCTGGATTGTTTGCAGTGCGGCGCGCTAAGAAGAGCGACATGGAAGCACTCGGCAAGGCGACCGGTGGCAAGATTGTGACCAATATTGACGACCTATCCGGAGCCGACCTCGGCAGTGCGGCTAAGGTGGACGAGCGCAAAATTGGCGAATCAGATATGGTATTCTTCACAGGCTGCCCAGAAGCAAAGAGCGTCTCAGTTCTTCTCCGAGGCGGCACAGAGCATGTGGTCGACGAGTTGCGAAGGGCATTTGACGACGCAGTCGGAGTCATCGCAGTCGCTTGGGAAGATGGCGCAATCTTGACAGGCGGCGGTTCGGTATTGGCATCACTAAGCCGCGACCTCAGAACCTACGCAGAAGGAATCGGCGGGCGAGAGCAGATGGCAATCGAGGCGTTTGCAGGCGCTCTTGAAGTCATTCCACGAACTCTTGCAGAGAACGCAGGACTCGACCCGGTGAACACAATCATAGCACTCAGAAAGGCACACGCAGAGGGCAAGAGCAGCTTCGGTGTAAATGTCTACGAAGGCGGCGTGATGGATATGCGAGAAGCAAATGTTCTCGAGCCGCTAAGGGTTGTCGAGCAGGCGATTCAAAGTGCCACAGAAACCGCAGTAATGATTCTCCGAATTGATGATGTGATTTCGAGCAAGGCTGTTGCTGGTGGCGGAATGGACGGCATGGATGGCATGGACTTCCCAATGTGAGGCCCATACTCCAATTTCCCCCAAAACAGAGACCTCCCACGGCACCTTCCGATGTGACCTCCCTAGGCGAATGCGACCACCGTGACAGGTGGTGCACGCGCTATGTTGAAGAGTCGACTTCAGGTCGACGGTTTACCCAACCGTAGGTTGGGTGGGTGACAAAATGGCATCGGTCGTTGTCTGGATTGATGAGGGTTGCATCGTCTGTGATGCATGTGAAGAGACTTATCCCGAAGTTTTCCATGTCACCGAAGACACCTGCTTCATCAAGGCGGAATCCCGAACTGATGGAAATTTCGACACTAATGAGACTTCAAAATCCGCGGTAACTGATGGTATCGATTTTGAAATCCTCGTAGAAGCGGCAGAAGGTTGCCCGGTCGATGTCATCATGGTCGAGCAAGTAGGCGGGGATTCCCCGGCTGAAGAGCCCGAAGAAGTGGCAGTGGAGATTGCCGCGGCAGCAGGTGCGGTGGCAGAATCGGGGGCTCAAGTTTCGTCAGCGGCTGAGGTCTCGATGGACGGCGACAGGTCACTTCTCATTCTATTCGGCTCTCAATCGGGCAATTCAGAGGACCTCTGCGCCAAGATGGGCAAGTCTGCTTCGACCTACGGTCTTGAGGCAACTGTCAAGGGGATGGATGAACTTCAAATCGGCGAATTGGCCGGTCAAAAGCGTGTACTCATCGTCTGCAGCACTTGGGGCGAAGGAGATATGCCGGACAACGCCGAGGACCTTTGGGTAGCCGCAAATGGTGACGCCGCGCCCTCCCTCGCCGGTACACATTTCTCAGTTCTTTCACTGGGTGACACCTCCTACGAATTCTTCTGCCAATCCGGCATTGATTGGGATGTCTGGTTCGAAAAGCAGGGCGCAAACCGAGTTGTACCTCGGGTCGACTGCGATGTCGATTACGACGAAATGGCGAATGGTTGGGTCGCAGAAGCACTCCCTCATATCGCTGCGGTTGACGGCGATGGCGTCTATCAAGAGGATGCGGTCGAGGCGCTGAAAGCGAAGGCAGTCGGCGGCAAGAGTGTGGTAGCGGCTGGCTCAGCGTTTGACCTCCCAGACCTTGAGAGGGCTGAATTGCAGGTCAACATCCAGGTCTTCCGTTACGACCCGGTCAGCGGCGAATCCGGCCACGATGTCTGGGCTTGTGCGATGCCCGGTAACCTCTCGGTCACCGAAGCGTTGCGTCTACTCAAGGCGACAGAAGATGGCTCACTCACCTTCCGTGACGGCTCACCAGACGATGCCACAACCGGCCTTCTCGTCAATGGCCGCCTCATCCTCCCCGGTCGCTGCGCTATCGCCGACCTCGCAACCTCTCGTAAGGGTGATTTTTCACTCCGCATCGACCCACTGCCCGGCTACGATGTCATTCGTGACCTAGTCGTCGACCACTCCGATTACCAAACGCACCTCTCAGCTAGCAAACCGTGGATGCGAGGCGCAACCCGCTCGGCAACCCAACTTCAACAGGGAATCATGGGCACCATGGAAGCGCCACTCGCAGCAACCCTCCACATCGCCGGAGATTTCCCAAGCCACCAACTCCTCCACAGCGCATCAGACACTACCCCTCACAACCGCCAATATGTCGGTCCAGCAGTTCTCGCTCGCCTGTGGGCTCGCTGCAACGATTCCCGGCTCTCACCTGCTGGCCGAACCTCCCACCTTGCGGTGGTGCAGGGCGAAAACGGAATCAAGGCAGAGGCTGACATGTCATCCATCAATCGACAGGGAAGAATGGGTGCGATTGCAGGACTTGCACTACTTGAGGCAAAGACCGCGACTTTGGTGGCGGATGGATTTACAGGACGCCACGGCAAGCATGTTTGGTGGTTCACTGAGACTGTGAAATTTAGTGGGCAACTCAACGAGACGACACTTGCGGGCGCAACCCTCGGGCCGTTCGGAATGGCGAAGAACGCGCTGACCGGAATTCTACCTCGAATGGCTCTCGGATTCACTCGGAACGGGGCTCCAATGATGCGAGATTTGCAGGCGATGTTCATGCCGCCTGGAAGCGTTGGAAAAATGCCGAAAATAATCAATTCTAAGGTCGATGACCACCATGAAATCGTCGCTCTCTACAATGCGTTTGACAGGAGGTTCTAGGATGGCAAGATACCGCTACGCATACTTCCCCGGCTGTGTCGCACTCGGCTCGGCACGCGAAGTCCAAGACGCCATGGATGGGCTCGCTCAAATCCTCGACATAGAAATGGTCGCTCTCAAGGGGGCCGCCTGCTGTGGTGCTGGAGTCATGAAACAGGCCAACTGGGAGTTGCAAATTGCTCTCAACGCTCGGACTTTTGCTCAAGCGGAGGCACAAGGATTGGATGTTTTAACTCCCTGTGCGAGTTGTCAAGGAAACATGTCTGAGGACTTTGCTCGGCTGACTGAAGATGCTGATCTTCGTGAGCGGGTGAATGAGCAGTTGGAATCGATTGCTGGGATTCGCTTTGAGGGAACGATGAAGATGCGTCATTTGCTTCATGTTCTAGTCGAAGATATCGGGCTGGAAGAAGTCGCTGCAAAACTGAAAAATCCGATTGATTTCCCGGTTGCTGGGTATTACGGTGCCCCGATGCAGCAGGATGGGGCGTGTGGTGAGGACGATGTCTACGACCCACAGTATTTCGAGCAACTGATTGAGGTTCTCGGAGGTACTGCAATCAATTACGATGGCAGGACTCAGTCGGTAGGATTCCCCGGTCTCTTGGCGGAGGAAGGCAGCGCGTTGAAGATGACCGCGTCGGTTCTTTCGGATGCGAAATCGGAGGGCGCGAGGGTGATGGCGTCGGCTTGCCCACTTTCTCACATTAACCTCGACACCTACCAGGTCAAGGCTGGCAGGGTTTCCGGAATGGACACCGACATCCCTGTGATTCACCTTCCCGAGTTGGTCGCCTGGGCCTTGGGTCACGACAAAGGGCGGCTAGCATATCTCAAAACTAGAGTTCTCGTTATGGGTGACTGAACCTCGCCCGTCAGTGACGGTCGAGCAAGAAGCAATTCGCTTGAACAGAAAATTTGCTTTCACACTGACTCCAGTGTGGGGCAACTAACTCAGCAGGAATCCGTTGTCTACTTTCGAAGAATGTCGAGGATTTTTTTGGCGGTGGCTGGACCGATTCCACTCACTTCGCAGAGTGTCGCTTCATCTGACTTGGAAAGCTCTTCGATCGAGCCGAATTTTTCCAAAATTCGAGTTGCAGTGGCTGGGCCGACACTTGGAAGCGATTCCAAGACCAGCATTCGGTCGAGTTGTCGAGACCGTTCTTCTGCTGCTGCGAGTGGGGCGGATGTTTTCGACGAATCAACGGCGGAAGCGGCTGTGATTGGGGCGGATGTTTTCGACGAATCAACGGCGGAAGCGGCTGTGATTGGGGCGGCTGTACCATCGAGAATTACTGTGGTCATTGCAGTCTGGTCGAATTCTTGCTTGCCTTCGGAAGCGACTGAGGCCGCAGCGCTGGCAGCCCTCTTTTCGCTTTCTTGCGAGCCACCCGGCTTTTGTCTGTCTAACCAGTTAGAAAGTTCAGGATTGTCCTCGGAATTTGATTCAAGACGACTTCTTGCCTCTTTTGTCAGGGCGCCGAGCAGAGCCTGTTCTCTTCGGCAGGCGACAATCAGGAATCGTGCGGTCTCTTCGCCATCTTGAGTCGTCACAACCGGGAGACCGAGGTCGATTGTTAGCGTAGCGAGCGCACCCATCAGAGCGTTCATGTGGACAGCACGCTGAGTGAAAAGCCCTCTTCCTTCTATGAGCATAAGGGGCCGTGGGGCAGTTGCGACAAGTCGCTGAGCCTGTTCCAAGAGCCGACCGTCTAGTAGGGAATCGACGAAGTCTCGAACCCGCTTTCGCTCAATGACAACTCTATCACCGATTGCGAAGTCACCAATTGGCAAGGTTTGGACATCGACATCGACTCCTTGAAGTCGAAGTGTGGCAGCAATCGAGGTGTTCAACTCTCGATGGTCAACTACGATACGGCAAGGAATATCTCCTTCTGCTGCGAGTGGGTCGGTCGCCTCAGTTGCAAGCGCTTGAACGATGTCTTCTGCGGCTCGGACAGCCAATCCTTCCAAGCCGCCATCATCCGCTTCGTCTGTGTCTCCAACCACTGGTTGCCCTCCTTCATGTTCATCGGAATCGGTGATGAGCCGGGTGGGTGAATCGGTGCTGGCGAATGCATCTAATCCAACTTGACCTGCTGGTCTGAGTCGGTTTGGCGCGACCTCTGCCCTTCGACCTTGATTTTCGTCCTCAGTTTCGGTCGAATCAGGTCGACTCGATTTCCCCTCTTGTTCGTCGCCGGAATCCTCCTCGACTGACCGTTCGAGTCTCGATTCTGGTTTGGCGCCAAGTTCCGGAGCGAGTCTGACGCGCTCACGCTCGGTGAAGCCGAAGGCGGAGCCGAGAACATCGCCCTCGCGTACGCGGAATAGTTTCAGTGATTCGGCTGGATTGTCAGAGCCTGCTCGACCCCGTTTTCTGCGAACTTTGCTAATCGCGAAGTGCATCTTGTTCTCTCGGGCGAGAGCAGAAGCGCGAGCGCCCTCATCTCGTGTATCCCTTGCAATCAATATGTGGACCGTTCCTGCTCGGTGCCTGCCGGTACGGCCCCGTCGCTGAATCGTTCGAATTTCACTGCCGACCGGCTCGTAGAAGATGACACGGTCGGCCCGTGGCACATCCAATCCTTCTTCGCCTACCGAAGTCGCAACCAGCACATTACACTCGCCGTCGCGGAATCGCTGCAACCCTTTGAGCTGACTTTTTTGGGTCATGCCGGTGCTCCCATCACGACTCGCTTGTCCGACGAACCGCTCCGGTTCTACGCCGTCGCACTCGTCCAATCTGCGGACTATTTCGTCAACGGTGTCACGGAAATGTGCGAAGACGATGACCCTACTCTCGGGACTCGCCTCAAGTTGTTCCACCACCAAATCTAGTGTCTTGCCGACCTTCCGATGAAGTTCTGGTGATTTTGCGAGAAGCCGTCGAAGTTCGACTATTCTGCCGTCAGTGATGAAGGCATTTGCTCCCTTGTCGCCCTCTCCACCCGACCGTTCCGTACGGTCGAGATATTCGCGTGAAGCGGCGACTCCTTGGCAGAGCAGGTAGCCGATTAGATTCAACAATCGCTGTGCTTGTGCTGTCTGTCGAGCAGCGTTGTAAGCGAGCCCTTCGCCGCGTGAAATAGCCTGATTAATTCGCTCCCGAGTTCCGTTAAGTTGTCCAATGGTTACTCGGCCGGTTTGAACATGGTAGCCAAGTCTGCGGAGTTGGTCGACTAGATTGTTCAGCCAGTTTTCCAAAGGTGCTGCCATCTCACGCAGAGCGGCGGGCACCTCGACGAGCACTTCCTTGACCTGTAAGCCAGCAGCATACGGTGCTAGCATCGGCTCATCTGCTTTGCGAGTATGGATTCTTTTCAGCCCCAACCTACGGCACACCTCCTCGACTTGTTCGACTGTCGAGCCCGGGCTAGCAGTCGCACCCAAAACTAGTGGATTATCAGCGAATTGTAGGTAGAGGTCGCCTACTTCTGCCGAGGCGTGATTTCCTGTAGCGTGATGAGCCTCGTCGACAATCAAAATTGAAACATCTGCGAGTGAGATAGAACCCCGTTGAACATCGTTGCGAATCACCTGAGGAGTCGCGACAATCACCTCAGCGGAACTCCACCGCTTTGCACGCCGCCTCCAATCTATAGAGCCGGTCATTGATATGATGGTGTCGCTTCCGCCGTCGGTCACCAATGCCTCTTGCAAATCACCTAAATGCTGGGCGACCAAGGCATTCGTCGGCGCAATCATCAGCGCCCTTCCACCATGCTGCTGTAATCGCTCAGCCATCACCATCCATTCAACAGGTGTTTTCCCCAATGCGGTCGGTAGCACGAGGAGGGTTGGAGCGCCGATACAGTCTGCGACCGCTTCGAGTTGGTAGCCACGAGCCTCGATGTGCTCCTTCGCTAGCCGTGGATGCTCAACATATGCGGCCATAGGAGAACCACGGAGAAGTCACGGTTCTTATTGATTGCACTTCGGTCCATGTAGCGGAAGCGACTTCTCGTTAAGCATCGACCAATTTTTGTGTGTGACATAAATCGGATTGAAAGGGAGATGGCAGGCTATTTTCGAACTTTTTGCACCGCTCCCCTCGCGGGCGCGGCCCGAAGGGCAAATGTAGGGTTCATATACGGGAGGTCGGTCGGCGGGACGCTCACATAGTGAGGAACCAGACACCAAGGGCTCTGCAGAACACATCCCACAACCGAAAATCCATTTGTGAAATTCGGTCGGTGTCACGGTACCTCCTTCGCTGTGTGTGCCGGCACGGCGCCGCTTCGGCGGTTTTCTGTGTCGCAAACCAAACCCCGAACAGGAGAAAACTAGCAATGGGAGACAGACACCGCCCCAAGAGAGGCAGTATGGCATTTAGCCCGCGAAAGCGTGCTGTAAGGCCCTACGGGCGTGTCAAGTCGTGGCCAAACAACGGTGAGGCCGAAGTCCGCGTTCAGGGATTCGCCGGTTGGAAAGCCGGAATGACTCATGTTCTCGTTCGAGATAACAATCCAGGCAGCCCAAGCGCTGGCCAAGAAATTCGTCAAGCCGTAACCGTTGTCGAAGTACCTCCGATGCGAGTGCTTGGAATCCGTGGCTATCGAATGAATGTCTACGGAAGGCAGACTGCCGGCGAAGCGTGGGCTGATTCCAGCGCACTCGCCGAGTCAATGCCCAAGTTGAGCCGCAGAATCCGCCAGCCCGGTCAGGGCAACTCCGAAACTCACCTCGAAAATTTGACCGAACTGGTTGACAATGGCGAAATCTGCGAATTGCGGCTAATCGTTTCTACGCAGCCAGAGTCGGTTAAGTCGGTGCCCAGTAAGAAGCCAGAGATCATGGAGGTCGGCCTTACGGGTTCGGACTTTGGTGAGCAGGTAAAATGGGCTCAGGAGCGTTTGGGTGGCGAACTAACAATCGAAGATGTGTACTCTGATGGCACAGTAATCGATGTCATCGGCATCACCAAGGGCAAGGGTTGGCAAGGCTCGATTAAGCGTTGGGGAATCAAACTTCTATCTCACAAGAACAGCAAGCGCCGACGCCAAGGCGGAAACATGGGTGACTTCGGTACTGGGTATGTCCGAAAGACGATTCGTCAGGCAGGTCAAACCGGCTATCACCAGCGCACCGAATTCAACAAACAAGTTCTGCGCATCTCTTCCCCGGATGAAAATGAGGTCACCCCCGATGGTGGCTTCCTCCACTATGGCGAAGTCTCAAATCCTTACATGATTCTCAAGGGCAGCCTTCCAGGTCCGGCCAAGCGCCTCCTAAGATTCCGTGATGCGTGTCGCCCGAGCAAGAATGGCCACGATATCGAACTCACCTATGTCAGTACAGCGAGCAAGCAGGGGGTCTGAAGATGAAGGCAAAACCACTCAATCTCACTAACTCTGTCGAGCAGGAGGAGTTTGATGCAGGGCTTCTCAGTGAGTCATACTTCGTCTCTTCCAAGGCTGGAAAAGCAATCGATTTGCCAGCCTGCTTTGATGCAGATGTTCGTGAGGATGTAATCCGAGATGCAGTTCACGCTTCAAGGGCAAACCGCCGCCAGCCATACGGTCACAATCCACACAAAGGTAAACGCCACCCAATTCCCGGCATGAAGCACAGTGTCGAATGGTGGGGTAAGGGACGCGGTGTCGCCCGAATCATGCGGAAAACCGGACTGCAAACCGGTGCTGAGGATCCTCGCACTCGCGGTGGTCGCAGGGCACACGGTCCAAAGGTCGAGAAGGACTGGTCACAGAAAGTCAACGGCAAGGTTCGAACTCTCGCACGCGATGCAGCAATCGCCGCTTCAAGCGACGGTGAGCGAGTCGCAGCACGAGGTCACAGGTTCGATGATGAAGTCAATTTCCCTATCGTCATTGGAAACTATGTCGAAGAGCGCAACGGCTCCAAGGAGAAGTATGATGTCGAGCAGATTCCAGCAGCATCCTCAACTCGCAAGTTCATCGCAATGATGGATGGCATCGGCGTTGGTGGCGACCTAGACCGTGCCAAGAATGGCCGCAACATCCGAGCCGGCAAGGGCAAGATGCGCGGCCGCCGTCGCCGAACTCCCAAATCCATTTTACTAGTAGTCGGCCAACGTGATGGTCTAGCAAAGGCGGCTCGCAATGTGCCTGGTGTCGATGTTGTCGTCGCCAAGGACCTCTGTGCAGAAGACCTCGCGCCTGGTGGCGATGTAGGTCGCCTTACAGTTTGGACAAAGAGTGCCGTCGAGGCAATGGAGTGAGTCAAATGGATCCATACAAAGTAATCGTCATGCCGTGGATTACGGAAAAGTCGCTTGAGGCTCGCCGACGCGCCAACCCAGACGAGGGTCACTTCCAGAACAACAACCGAATCGAATTCATCGTCTCCGAGAAGGCGACGAAGGCGGATGTCAAGGAGGCCGTTGAACGCCTCTTCGATGTCAAGGTGGCCAAAGTGAATGTTCGCGTTTCCAAGCACGGCAAGCATGCCAGTGTCAAACTCGCTTCCGGCTATGACGCCGATGAGGCAGCTCAGAAGTTGGGAGCGTTCTAGAACGAGGTGATGAAATGGGCAAAAGAATTCGTGCACAGCGCCGGGGTTCAAGCCCCAAGAACCGCGTATCCAGCCACCGCTTCCCGGGTGCATCCCGCATCCCAAGAGTCGAAGGCGAAATCGGCACAGTCATCGAGATTGTCCACAGTCCGGTTCACACCGCACCTCTCGCTAAGATTCGCTTTGAGAATGGTGATGAGACCTTCCTAGTAGCAACCGAAGGCGTTGCTATTGGACAGGAACTATCCTTTGGCCGCAAGGTCAGCCTCAAGCCGGGCAATGTAACAGAGTTGTCGAGCATCCCAGAAGGGACACCGATCAACAATGTCGAACTTCGTCCTGGCGACGGCGGGCGCATCGCTCGCTCAGGTGGAAACTCAGCAACCCTCGAAACTCGAATGGGTGACAGAGTCCGAATCCGAATGCCCTCTGGCCGCCTCAAAGACCTACCCGGTCATTGCCGTGCAGTCATTGGAGTTCTCGCTGGTCACGGCAGAACAGAAAAGCCGATGATGAAGGCTGGTGCAGCGCACTATAGAGCAAAGGCGCGAGGCAAACCATACCCGAAAGTCAGTGGTGTCGCAATGAATCCAGTCGACCACCCGCACGGTGGTGGAAACCATCAGGCTGTTCACGGACCAAACTCAGTTGCACGCGGTGCACCTCCCGGCCAGAAGGTCGGGAACATCGCACCAAGCAGAACTGGCCGAGGCCGAGGCAAGAGAAAGGAGTGAATTTAGATGGCACGACGCAAGAAATCATTCCGCAAGCCCAAAGCAGCTCGCCGGCAGGCGCGAAAGCGCCGAATGGGAGTCGCAGAGAGGCGAAAGAGAGAGTTCACTTACCGTGGTTACACGGTTGAAGAGATGCTCGCTATGCCGCTTTATCCACCAGAAGACGGCTCGGACCAGATGGCAATTATCAGCCTCATGCCAGCACGCGCCCGCCGTTCACTTTACCGGGGGCTTCCGAGAGAGAACGAACACTTCCTCGCACGCGTGGAGGGCTCCAGTGAGGGTGACACCATCCGCACACACCGCCGTGATATGCCGGTCCTCCCAATTATGGTCGGTCGCACTATCGGAATTTACAACGGTAGAGAATTCGTTGATGTCATAATCCAGCCCGAAATGATTGGGCACTATTTGGGTGAGTACGCCATGACTCGCCGTAGACCTGTGCACACCGGACCTGGTGTCGGTGCTACTCGGTCGTCGAAGCACGTGGCTCTGAAGTGAGGTGAAAATGATGAGTAGAGACCGTTCAAAGCCTCAGAAGGGGTACACTCAGTTCCTCGAAGGTAGTCGATTGGCTACTGCTCGTGTAACCGATGCTCACATTCACCACAAGCACTGCGTGCAAATCGCCAAGCACATCAAGGGAATGTACGCAGGTTCAGCAATCGAGTTCTTGGGGCAAGTCATCCTTCGCAGGAAGGCCGTTCCCTATGTCGTTCGCCACCGCAAAGGAAAGGGCGGCAACACGATGGCAGGACACCGAAAGGGTGCTATGGCTGCAGGACGCTACCCACGCAACGCCTCGCGCGTGTACATCAAACTCATCGAGAGCGCGATGGATAACGCTCGCCAGCACCACGAAGACATCGAGCCAGAAGACATGCAAATCACTCATATCGCTGCTCACCGAGGTCAAGTTGCTCGCAATATGCGCCCTCGCGCGCAAGGAAGAGCAACAGCATCCAACCATTACCAAGTCAATCTCGAATTGTTCCTTGAGTCGTATGACTCTGAGGACGACGGAGACGAAGAGGACGACTTCTGAGGGGGAATCATAGATGGCTAAAGTAAACCAAATTCGTCACTTCGTCAACCGCAATGTCGAGCGCAACCTCGTGCGCGAGTATCTGCTCAAGGAGACAGAGCGCGCAGGATTCGGTGGCCTTCATTTCGAGCGCGCCTTTGACAATCAAGCAATCTGCACCAAGGTAACTCTCCAAGCAGAGAGAGTAGGAATGGTCATCGGCCGAAGAGGCAAGGTAATCAATGAACTACAGCGCAGAATCCAAGACGATTTCAACCTAGAGAATCCAAAGTTGCAAGTCGAGGAAATCGACCGCCCCGCTCTCAACGCACAAGTGATGGCCTCCAAGTTGGCCAGCGCCCTCGAGCGTGGCTGGTACTTCCGCCGTGCAGGGCACAGCACTGTTCTGAACATCGTCGAGGCTGGCGCAAAAGGTTGCCTAATCATTCTCTCCGGGAAACTCACAGGCTCCCGCCACCGCACTGAGAAGTTCCTCAAGGGACATATCAAGTTCTGTGGAGAGATCGCTATTACTCACATGGACATCGGTTTTGCAACCGCAGTCAAAAAACTCGGCACAATCGGCTGCACAGTCGCCATCATGAAACCCGGTGCTAAGTTGCCTCACGAAGTCGAAATCTTGAGCAGAGAAGAATCCGGACTTGCACCTTACATCGAACCATCACCGCTCGACGAGCCAATCGTTGAGAAGGAGTTGACTGAGGGAGAGGCAGCAGCCGAGTTGGAAGCATTGGCAACACTTTCTGATGAGCAGGCCGCTTCGACGGAATCTGATGGAGAAGCAGTAGTCGAAGAGGCCGCCGCTGAGGAAGCAGAAGCAACAGAA
>Ga0209501_10001712_pt1 | contig 23860 bp, 24 predicted proteins | sample ArcticOcean_MG_C_4_FD_187434 | JGI IMG/M metagenome (GOLD analysis project Ga0209501, IMG submission 187434) | Marine microbial communities from western Arctic Ocean - ArcticOcean_MG_CB4_134 (SPAdes) (version 2) | ecosystem: Environmental > Aquatic > Marine > Oceanic | place: Arctic Ocean...
ATGATTATATTAAATGAATTCTGGCTTTTTGCATGAGTATGAATCAATCCGTTTTGATATGTGATCAAGTTAATCCTAAATTAAATGAGATTTTAGAAAAAAATGGTTTACAAATTACATATGAACCCGAGATTACTCCTGAGCAAATTGAGGAAAAAATTGGAAACTTTGAAGTTGTGATAGTCAGAAGTAGAACAAAAATTACTAAGGACATGATTGAAAAGGCTGACAAATGTAAAATCATAGCAAGAGTTGGTGTTGGTCTAGATAATATTGATCAGGTATCTGCCAAAGAAAAAAACATTCGTGTAATTAATGCTGTTGAAGGTGCAATGAATGCAGTTGGAGAATTGGTTATTGGTTTAATGTTATCATTGGCAAGAGAAATCCCACGAGCTGATAGAGAAGTAAGAAATGGAAACTGGATTAAAAAAGAATTGATGGGAACTGAATTACGTGGAAAATATTTGGGAATTGTTGGATTAGGAAATATTGGAAAAAGATTAGGACGACTTGCTAAAGCATTAAACATGAATATTATTGGATATGATGTTGTACCAATAGACGAAGAATTTTCAAAAGAGGTAGGCTTGATGAAAGCAGATCTTGGAACTCTTCTTGCAAGTTCTGATTATGTTTCATTACATGTTCCATTATTGGATAGCACAAAACATTTGATAAATGCTGAAAAAATGGATACAATGAAAAACACTTCTCGTATAATCAACACTTCACGTGGAGGTGTAATTGATGAAGATGCACTATACGAATATCTAAAGGATGGAAAACTTGGCGGTGCAGCATTAGATGTATTTGAGGTTGAGCCAGCTACTTCAAACAAACTGGCAAGTCTCCCGAACTTCATTTCTACGCCTCATATGGGCGCTCAGACAAAAGAAGCTCAGTCTTTAGCTGCAAATGTTATAGCAGAAAAGATAATACAAATCCTTAGAGGCGTTATCTAGGATTGAAACTAAATATTGCATATGTCACTGTACTTATTGCCGCAATAATGATTCCATCGGCATTTGCTGACACTGTCTCAACTGACATTGATTCTGTTAGTTATGATATTGAGTATACTGGAAATAATGTAGTTTTAAAATCTGCAATTGCTGATCTTGATTTCATATCACTCATCTTTGAAACAGAAGTTACTGGTTCTGAAGGCGATGTATCTATTACTCTTCAACGAGATTTTTTTGATGCAAAGATTGGATATTCTGATGACGATTTCTTTATCTTATCTGATGGTGATGAAATTGAATTTGAGGAAGTAAAAGATGATACTTCAAGAACTTTATTTTTTTCACTTTCAACAGGAACTGAAGAAATAGAAATAATTGGAACAATTCTTGCAAACAATTCATTTCTGATAGAACAAGAACAACAAGCTGAAAATTCTGCAGCACAAGCACAAGCTGATGCAGAAGCAGCAGCACAAGCACAAGCCGACGCAGAAGCAGCAGCACAAGCTGATGCAGAAGCAGCAGCACAAGCACAAGCCGACGCAGATGTAAAAAACGCTGAAGAAGAAAAACTTGAAAAACTAATGAATTCCTGTGGTGATGGAACAGTTTTTGAAAATGGTGAATGTGTATTATCTAATATGGAAAAAAATGCAAATAATGTTAATTATGGCCATCTTATTTATTCAGTTGTAATTGGATTGATGATTGGTATTACTATCACACTAATCTTGTGGGGAATTGGAAAGAAAAGTCACAAATCTTTATCTGAAGATGGCTCTTGATTAAATGATTCTTGATTGATTGGAATTATAATTATTTTTTCATTAATCAAATACTGTAACGATTCTCCATATTCTGTATCTAGAATTTGATTATTGGCCCACCAGAATGTTGTAATCTTAAACCATTCTGGAATTTGTAATTCTTGACCAATAATTGGATTAAAAATTATTTTTTCATCAATTAAAAATTGAATTGCTCTTGCATATTCTTTATTCGGCATTTGTCCGCTAGTCCATAATTTTGATAAATCTTTCACCCAATACGGAATTCCAATACTTCCATCACCCACAATTGTAAATTCTGTATTTGATATTACTCCTGAATACTGTAATTCTAATTCATATTTGCCTTCATTCCATATCACACTATCAAATCCAAATGGTGCAATCACTCTTGATTCTTCCTGAGATATTGGCATTGTTAATAATCGACTTTTATTTCCAATTGTATCTGTGATGAAAATTATTGCATCTTCTCCAGTAACTTCCGACACCATGATTTTGTAATCTAATTTCTCACCATAATTGTAGCTAGATGATGAAATTAGTATCTCCACATCTGGTATATTTTGAGCAAAAGCATTACCTGAAAAAATTACTCCTATCCCAACTAATACTGCAAGATAATATTTCATATTTTCACAAAATCTCTGTATAATATAATGAATTTCCTTTCTAAATTCTCATAAGATTATTAAGGGGATTTTTTTCTATGAATCTCATGACACTAAGTCAAGATGATGTATGGCACAAAATGTGGAAGGAAAACTCTCCAGAATTAAGAAATCGTGCAATTGTATGGAGAAAAGAAGATGCAGTTACACGTATTGAGAGACCTAGTAGACTTCTTCGTGCAAGAAGACTTGGCTATAAAGCAAAACAAGGTATAGTTGTAATTCGAATGAGAGTTGGTTCTGGTGGAATGAGACGCCAAAGACCACGTGGTGGTAGGCGCCCAAAACATTTGGGTGTAACTAGAATAAAGCAAGATGATGATATGAAAACTGTAGCAAATAGACGTGTACTTGAAAGATATCCAAATATGAAACTTTTAGGTTCTTATTTCTTATACAAAGATGGCAAGCATTATTGGTATGAGGTAATTCTAGCAGATCCATCACATCCAAGTATTGCAAAAGATAAAGAAATGCGAAAACGAGTAATTTCTACTGCCGCATGATAAAACCACTATTAATTATTTTAATACTAATCTCTGCATCTGTATCTGCATCTGTATCTGTTGTTGATGCAGTCCCACTTTCAGATATGACTGGGCTGAAATCTACATTTCCTGTTAAAACTGATGAACGTTCATTTACCATCGAAGCTACTGGAAATCTACAGGTCTCAAATCTTGATTTTGACAAAAATGACAAATCCGTCACGCTAGACATAACTACTTCAATTGAAAATAATATTTTAGAAGTGGTTATCCCATCATCCCTGATTAGCGGTGATTTCAGATTTTATTTAGATGATACTGAATTATTTCCAAAATTCATTCAAGGAAAAAACTCGACATTTGTAACAATTGAATTCTCTGCACCTGTTGGTAATTATGAAATCAAACTACAAGGTACAACATATCTGGACATATTTGATATATCTGAGAAAATTGATTATAAAATATCTAATGGACTAGTTGATAAGATAGAATCAAATCCTTCCACAAATTCATTGATCTTTTCATTAACTGATACTGAAGATGCTGGACAATTATCAGTAAAATTATCTGATGATGTAATCATGCCTTTTGAAAATAATGAATTTATGATATTTGTAGACGGGATTAATTCAGATTATTTAATAAAAGATGATACATTGAATATAAAATTTAATTCAAATGACAATATGATTACAATAATTGGAACATATGTTATTCCTGAATTCTATGAAGTTGCACCACTAGTTCTTGCAACTTCTTTTATTGGTTTGATAGTTCTAAGAAAATACAAAAAATTATTCATTTAATAATTTTTCAATCATAGATTCCAAATTTGCTGTCTGACCAAATGAGACATCGCGTAATATTCCTTTTCTATCCACTAAAATCGTAGATGGTGTTCCTTGTAATGAGTACATCTCAAATGTCTCTGCTGAATATTCTTTTGATTTGAAATATTCTTTTACTCTGGAAAAAATCTGTTCTTTGTAATCATCTGGTTGTGAGTCAAAATCTGGAAGCTGATTTTTGACAAATGCGGTCATTTTTTCTTTGGTGGGTTCTCCTGCTTTTACTAATGAATCCATTGCAACTGGATATGGAATTTTATATGATAATTTTCCTTCATTAAGTTTACCATATTGGGATAATGCTTGTTTTGTATCTCCAACAACTTCTCCTGTTGTAAGAAGCATCTCTAAATTCTCTAGCGTATTTTTATCATAATCTTCAAATGCAGTTGCTACGCCCATCACAGTTAATCCATCTCCTTTGAATTTTTGATAAATGTTAATTATTTCTGGAATTGAATGCATAAAACATCCTGGGCAATTTACTTGGAACACTTCAACTAATTTTACATTATCTCCTTCTTTGTCAAAATTTGTATCCATTCCTTGAACCCATTTTCCTAGTTTGAGATTTGGTGCTTTTTCTCCAATTACTGCCATAAATTTTGTAATTTTGTTTTCTATTAAAAAACATAACGACCATTTCAAAAAAAAGGAATTAAAAAGGACTGTAAAAAATCACAAACATGGACGTAGTGCCGCAATCTAGAATTGATCTCTTTGCAGAGATGGAATCTCATTATGAAAAACAAGATACTGAATATTTTGTTAAATTACTGGAGCATGAAGATTATGTTGTCAGATGTAGAGCTACTTGTATCATAGTTGATCTTGGTGGTGAAGATAAAGTTCAATATATCGCCAAAGTTCTCAAAGATGACCCAAATGAACTAGTCCGTCATGAGGCGGCATTTTCACTTGGCCAAATGTGCTTTAGTAGCGGAATCGCACCACTTGAAGATGCTACCGCAAATGATCCTAGCATGTTTGTTAGACATGAAGCGGCAGTTGCACTAGGAGTTGTTGGTTCTACAGGTGAGCCTGAGGTCTTAGAAAAAGCACTAAACGATCCTGAAGAATCTGTAAGACATTCTGCAGTAGTTGCATTGTCTAATCTTGAATTCATGAAAACATTATGCAAAAATGAAAAGTTTGGTAAACTTACTGGTGGCTAAAGCAAACTAACTACTGTTCCATCAATAGCTGATTCAAACTTGTAAATATTTTCTACAGATGAGTCTTCAAAAATTTCTGCATCATGTGAAATAATGATAAACTGCATTGAAGCATTTTCACCTTTGATGTTTGCTAACTGTGATAATACTTCAACAAGTGCTTTTCTACGTTCACTGTCTAGATGTGTTGTAGGCTCGTCTAATATCATGAAATTAAGATTTGAAGAACCTAAGAGGTGAGCCATTCCTAGTCTTAACGATAAAGCAATACTTACTTGTTCTCCACCACTAAGTGATTCTAATTCTAACATCGTTGATCTAGCATAGCACGTGATATTCACATCTCTTGTTTTCTGTGAAAGTGAGATTCTTTGAATTTTTGTATTTAGTTTTTCTAAATATTCCGATGATTTTTCTGAAATTATCTCCAATGCCCATGAACGTAGGCTTTTTGCAACTGGTCCATCTATACTGTAGACATTTTTTTGTATATTTTCTAATTCTATAACATATTTTCTTACTTTATGCAACTCCCCTAATGAAATCTTATTTTTTTCAAGTTGTTTTTGGGCATTTTCTATTCTATTAGATACTGCACCAAATTCTTGATCAATTTCTCGTAATCGTTGACGATTATTTACAAGTTCACTCTTCTTTGCTATGAATTGTTCTTGATTAAATCCACTTGTAGTTTTTTCAATCTGTAAAATTTTTTCATATTTCATTTTTGCATGTGAATCAATTGTAGATGCCTCTAAAAGTTGTCCTGAATTAATTGTAATTGGTATTTCCTTGATTTTCTTTATTTTCTCTTTAACGGTTTCTGCAATTAGTTCTAGTTCTGCTTTATTTGAAATGTTATGTGTTTTTAATTTAACATCTGCATTTTCTGCTTTTCTTAATCTATCCGTTCTTTCTTGAATTAAATTTTTTAGATCTGATTGTTTCTTTTCAAGTTGAATTAACTTCTCACCTAGTGTCCTAATCTCTTCTTCAACATGCTCTTTTTGAAATAATGGATTTAGATGATCCACTTTAGAATCACAGACTGGACATTTGCCATCTCTTAATTCTAATCTGTTGGCAAATTCACTTTGTTCTTCAAAACGAATCTTCTTTTTTCCATATTCATCAAAATCTTTCATGACTGTAGATAATTCTAAATTAAGTTTGGAAATTTCAATCTCAATCTCTTCTTTTTCATTGGCAATTGAAAAACAGCCCTTGCATTCGTTAACTTTTCTTTCTTCTTCCATAACCTCTCTTTGAATTTTTTTTATTGCATCTTTTGCATATGATAATAATTCCTCTTTTTGATTTTCTAATTCTACTAGCTGTGACTCCTTCATACTATCTTTTTCAATTTCTTGCTCAATTTGTGATATCTCTGTTTCTGTAGTCTTTTTTTCTTGTTCTAACTCAACTATCTTTGGTTTTGAATTTAAAATCTCATTTTCAAATTCACTCATTTTATTTTCTAGTAATTCAATTTGTGTATCATCGAAACCATGTTTATTCTGTGTATCTTTTCTAAATTCTTTTAGAACTTCTTTCATTGATTCTACTGCAACATCTAACTTATCTATTCCAATTATTGTATTCAATAATTCTTTGAATTCTTTTGGTTTTGCTTTTATGATTGAATTAAGTTCTCCTTGCTGAACTATTGATGCAATTTTTAATTTTTCAAAATTCATTCCTAGAACTTTCTCAACTTCATTAGTCATGGATTCCCCAAACTGTTTTCTTTCTCCTTCTGCAATGGGCAAATAGTCACCTCCATTTTTTTCTAAAAATTGTGCAGTTAGTGTTCCTTTTGCATCGATTTGTCTAACGGTTCTGTATTTTTTTCCATTTGCAGAAAATTCAACTTTAACTAATGCTTTGTTTGCTCCTCGTCGTATCAAACTCTTGTTATTCTTTCGCATATGTGAGCCAAACAGTGAAAATGTAATTGCGTCAATTATGCTTGATTTACCTGCTCCATTCTGACCAACAAATACTGTTGCGTCATTATTAAATTCTAACTTTGTATCATGATGTGCTAGAAAATCAATTAGCTCTATACTATGAATCATTGTCTTCTCCAGAAAAATTACTAAAATTTTCTTCAACAACTTGTATTGCATTGTCAACTTGTCTGGTTGATAATAATGGCAATAATTCATTAATTGCAAAATGTGCTAACTTTTCTGATTTCAAAGAATTTACTGCAAGTTTGAATAACTCTTGATCAATTTGTGCAGGTCTGTTTAACAATACAGATGATTCATCATCATTTTGAAAAATTTTCCATGAAAAATGTAATGATTTTGAGGCTAAATCTGCTATCTTTCCCTCTATAATCTCCCGTTCTAAATTTTCCCCATGAATTTTTATTTCAATTATTGGTTTCTTTTCTAATCCTACAATTTTTTCGTTTAATTCTTTAATTGCTGAATCAATATTTTCAAATTCAGTTTTTACTGAAATTTGTGGTCTTGTATCAAGTTTTACCCATTGAGGTTTTGCTTCGTCATCAGAAATATCAACTTTGAAAAATCCTTTCTCTGTTTCTTTAATCCCTTCACTAGTGGTCATTTCTGTAGAGCCTGGATATGCTAATGGTCCTTTTAGATGATCATACTGTTTAAGAAATTTATCGTGAAGATGACCCATCGCATAATATGTAAAATTCTTTGGAAGATCTGTAGAATTAACTTCTCCTGCAAATTTGTTCACTTCGGTAATCCCTTGATGAAGTACCAAAATTTTATGTCCTTTATGTTCATTAGCTAAAGATTCTACGCGTAAAAATTTCTCTTCCAATCCTGTCATTTCATTTTTCCTAATCTTATCAAAACCTACAATCATGACATCTTTGTAATATACCGGCTCTCCTCTTCCAACATATTTTGAAAATTCTAGATTATGATACACATATGGAATTGGAGTAGAACGAATTCTACTAATATCATGTTCACCTAAAACAAAAAATGATTCAATTTCATTTTGTTTTAACTTCTTTAACGCATTTGCCATTTGTAAAATTGCAGTTCCACTTGGATTTGGATTATGAAAAATATCACCTGCAAAGATTACAAAATCAACTTTGTCTTGTATCGAAATATCAATTGCCTGATTAAATGAATCATAAATGTCCTGTTCTCTTTCTTCTAATCCGTATTGGATTAATCCAAGATGTGTATCTGATATGTGTGAGAATTTCATCTTAATCTAATAACAGGTCTTTTTGAACTGTTCCTTGGACCTGTCCATTGTTTTCATCCTCAAATCTTTTTGCAATTGTCCATTGATCAACTGCATTCTGGTCTGAACCAATTATCTTACCTTTCATCTCATCAATGTGAATTATTGCTGGTAAATTGACCCATTGGCCTACCAATACTGCATCTCCAACATTTAGTGATGTTAATTGAGCAATCAAATCTCTACTAATTGATTCTGATGCTGATGCAATTTGATGTTGATCATCTTCTTGAACTATCTTCATTACTGCTAATGAGCCCATTTGACTGAGAATGCTAGGCTCAATATTTCGTGGTCTTTGTGAAACTACACATAATCCTAATCCAAATTTCCGACCTTCTCTTGCAATCTTTGTTGCCCAATATTTTGCTCTGGCATCTTCTCCTTTTGGAATAAACACATGAGCCTCTTCAATAATGACAAAGATTGGACTACTGAACATGTAACTTTTCTTTGATTTACTCTTTGCACTTCTAGCATTACTTGCAGCCTTTCTATCATTAAGTAATTCTTGAAGATAATATCCTAATGCAACATTTGCTTGTTTATCGCTAAACTCTGAAACATTGAGAATGTTGAGTCTTCCTTCCTTGATTAATCCTACTGGGTATACCATATCAGGATCTAAAATGTCTGCAAATCTATTACGTGCATCATCAATCTTATCTTGAACTCTATCTGCTGAGTGCCTCTCCTCTTTTCTCTCTGGGTCACTTCCAATATGCTGTACTTGTTGATCTAATGCTTCCCAAAAACTAGAAGATTCTTTCACTTCTTCTGTGAATGCTTTTCTCAAAATCCTTTGCTGAATATCGGCTCCTTCTCTAATCTCTAAAACTTCTGATAATGTTTCAGCATCTAATAATCTTGGATTAATTTTTGCATCAATTACATTAATTTTTGGTATGTCTAAATCTGCATAATCATTATGATAATCAAAAATAATTACTGTTCCACTTAATGCTGCAATTTTAGATGCAAGTAATGAAACAAGATTACTTTTTCCCATTCCAGTCATTGCCAAAATTCCTAAATGTCTTGAAACAATTTTGTTTAGATTAATTTTTGAGTCAATATCTTGATTTCTTAAAAGATTGCCAATCTTCAACCATTCTTTTCTTTCCGGGGCGAAAATATCTCCCAGATCTGCTTTTGTTGCTTTGATTACTCTGGTTCCTGGCAATGGTGGAATTGCAGGTAGTATTGCTTTTCCTTTTCGTAGCATCTCTAAGAATCCTAAAATCAAAATTTTTCCTGTATAGCTTTTGTCTCGTTTGTTTAGTTCAGCAAGCTCAATACTTTCTTCTGCTTCATCATAATTTCTGACATCTGATAATGCTGCACTTGTAACAAATGATGTTTCTACTAATCCTACAATTTTTCCTTCGTCTACCTCGATTATCACATATTCTCCTATTGGAAGTGCTCTTGATGACTGAACTGTCACTACATTTGGTTTTGATTCACCAACTACAAATCCTAGACTCATCCTAAAACCTCTCTTGAACCAATTTCATTTGACAGTCCATGTATACTCGCTAATTTTGCAAGATCTTTTCCTGAAATCTTACAGTTATTGTGAGCAAGTTTTAGTGAGTATGGATATCCACTAATACTATTTTTATAAATTTTATTCAACACTTGTTTAAAATCATTATTTGTATATCCTGTTCCAAATAATTCAACTTTGATTAATGGTAGTGATTCTGCCAATCTTGCAAAAATTGATGTAATGATTTTATCTTTCCCAAATTTTAAATCTTCAAATATTTTACTGAATCCAGGTGCTCTTGCAGCGTGGTTGTAATAGAAAATATCTCCTGCAATTCCTCCCAAGTCTTCAAATTGTTTTCGTGTATTTGATGTCTTTGAAATAAATACTACGTTATTTCTTTTTTCCATTGCATTAATCATTGATTCTGTTAATGATGTTTGTCTTGTCATAAATTGTGAATAAAGTGAACCATCCATTAAAACTAAATCTGCATTATCAATTGACATGTTGCATGCCTCTATCTCCATCTTACTTGCTAATGATGCAAGTATTGGATTTGTATCTAGTCCAAAGTCATGTAGGTCTGCAATTATCTCTCCATCTGTTTTTATTGATACTGCTGTTACTGCCCATAACTCTGCACCCTGAAATTTTGTGCTGTTAAAACTACTATCTATTCCTGCAGAAACTACTTCTTGTTTTTCTGGCGTATAATCAATCCAATTTTCCTTTGCTTTCTGTATAATCTTCTCATATTCAGGTCCCTTGAGAATAGATAACGTCTTTTCACGATTAATTATTGCATCTTTGAAAACAGTATTGAGCATAATGTATGATTCTGCTTTTCATGAATATGAACATTAGGGTAGAAAATGAATTAACTTGCTGCCAGCTCTAAATCACCTCTTTTAATTTTAATAATTAATTATCAAAATAATCGTCATCATCTCTTTTTTTATGAGATTTTGCCTTCATGGAATAAATTTTCTGCATAATATTCACATAAATTTGATAGATGAATTTTACTCGGATTATTTTTGGAATGATGAAATTGGCAAAAGATCTTACATGTACCTCTGAAAATCTATGATTTCTAACTATTATGGCTGATTTTCCACTTTTATCCAAAATACTTAGTGTTTTTGGACTAAATGCTGCATCTGTCTGGTTTCCTGCACCAAGTATTAACAAAGCATTTTTTTCTTTTTTGAAATTAGATAATAACTCTGTAATGATGTTTGAATCTGAATAAACTTTCTCAAACTGAATCTTTGGTAATTCTAATTCAAACATCTTCTGATTAATTCTATTCACAATTTGAGTTTCTTCTTTTGAATTTTCTACTACTCCTCTAATTATACGAATTTTTGATTGTTCAACTTTTTGACAAGAATTTGCAATCTCTAGTCCTAAATCGCTGTGTCTTCCTTTATCATATGCTACAATAATGTTTTTGATATCCTCATCAAACGTTTTTCTTAATCGTACACCAATTATATCACATGTTGTCAATGAAAGTAATTTTCTATTATTTTTCAAAAAGTCAAAGTCAACCAATAATGTATTAATATCTTGTTCTTCACTAGTTTGTAAAATTGCTTCTGTTGGATCATGTGCTAGTCTTACTAGGTATCTGTTTCGTAGTGAACCTGTAATCTCTCTTTTGAACTCCTCTATTGCTTTCAGTCCTTTATCTCCAAATCCATGTGTTAATGATAATGGAGTTTGTCGTGGAACATTCACTATATCTAAAACTGTAATCTCTCCATCCTTATCTTTGGCAATTGCTTTTGCCATCTTGTACATTCTTTCTGCAGAACGTTTGTCAAATACCATCAAAACTCTATATTTTTTTCTCAACTTTGGTCCTTGTGTAAAAACAAGTGGTGCATTATGTTCTAGTTCTTTTTTTGATGTGTAGAACTTGTAAATTACAAAACCAATCGCTATCCAAATTATAGCTATTAGCCAACTTTCTGGATGTGTAAATAGTAGGTAAATTGACAGTCCAGCTGCTGTCAAAATGCCTAAAATTGGAATTAATGGGAAAAGTGGAGTCTTGAATCCATATTCTACTGTTGATGCGTATAACCTTCTAATTGTAATTGACGCTAAATTTACTTGTGTAAATAAAAATAGAAACATTACACTTGCTGCAAATGCAATTGCAGTCAAATCCATGGATAATGCAAGAATTAACATAATCACGCCTGAAATAATTGTTGCAACAAATGGTGTGTGATATTTTGGATGAATTTTACTAAATATGTGAGGTAGATTGTATTGTACACCCATTGCAAAACTTACCCTACTTGCTGCAAATGTAGTGGCGTTTAATGCAGAAAGTGTTGAAACTAACCCGCCTGCCAATACAATTAATGCTCCATATGGAAGAAATTGGTCTGCTGCTTCTATTATTCCCAATTCTCCAAAACTTCCAATGAATTCCCACGCGGGCATTCCGATCACTGATTCATTTAATCCACCTATGAAAACAAATGTGAATACAATGTAAACTGACACGACAATTCCAAGTGAAATTAGAATTGCTCGCGGAATATTCCTTCTAGGATTCTTTATTTCATCCCCTGCTTGTGAAATTATCTCATAACCCTCAAATGCAATGAATGTTAATCCCATTGCTAATGCTAATCCTGCTACCCCGCTAGGAAGAAAATCTGTATAATTGTCAGACCAATTTGGATTTGTAAACATCATTGCACCAATTGCAGCTGCAATTAGTATTCCAATTATTGCTAATTGTGTAAATGTAATAGCATTTCCAACTTTACCTGTATCCGATGAACCTCTTACATTAACGAATACAAAAATAATTATTGCAATTGCAGCTAAAATCTTGTCAACTGGAATTCCTATATCGTCTCCAATAACACCTGATGTCCTTAATAGATGTGCAAAAAAAGATCCAAATGCAACTGCGTAAAGACTTCCCGCAATTGTATGTCCAAACCACGCCATCCATCCACTAAGATATGCATTAGGTCTTGGCAATCCTGCTCTAACCCATTTGTAACCTCCTCCTGTTGCAGGAAATGCAGATCCTAATTCTGCATATGTTAGTGCAGTGAATACTGTAATTATCCCATTAAGCAAAAATGCAATCATTAATGCTGCACCAGCTTGTGCCATTCCTGGTCCCACTAGAACAAAAATTGCACCACCAATCATGGATGCAACTCCAATCATCACTGAATCCTTTAGAGATAGGCTACGAACTAGGCCTGATTCTGATTTTTCAAACGTCATACAACACTCGACAAAATATAGATGAATAAAGCCTTACCTTAGATATATGATTATAGATTACGTACCTTTTACCATATTGAATAATTGTCTCACAGCCATCTTTGGATGATGTGTTGCAAGCTTTACCATTTTTAATACTCCAAAATCAGCACGAATAAAATCTAAAAATTCATCTGCTGTTAATTCATTGATTATGTCTAATTCTTTATCCCATTCTTCATCTGTTAATCCTACCCATCTATTTTGAACCTTAATCGCAGAATTAATTTTTGACTCTATAGCTTTTCTCCATTCTTTTTCATAAGGAATTAATGATCTTTCGGATGTATCGCCATTTTTTATTGCACTTGCAGCAACTTTTCCTGCAACCTCTCCAAATCTAATTGCATATCTTATTCCTTCTAAAACAAGAGGATTTGCTTGACCTGCTGAGTCTCCAACTAGAATTAAATTATCATATACTGTCTTTCTTGATAATCCTTCATTTGGTATCAAACCATAATGGAACTCTATCTTCTCAATTTTTCCTAAATCTTTGATGGGGCCAATTTTTTTGTCAATCAATTCATTTAATCTAACTGTTGGATCTACTTCTGAGTCTGGCTTTCCAATTCCTACGCCAACTCTTGCAGTGTTTTTAGAAGTTGGAAAAATCCATGCATATCCTGCAGGTGAATATTTCTGTCCCACCATTAACCACCAATTATCATGTTCTAATTCCTCTGTTTTTACTTCAAATTCTGCTCCAACCCCAAATTTTTTCCATTGTTCAACATGTCCTAATTCTTTAGCAACAACTGATGCAAAACCGCTTGCATCAATAATCACCTTAGCGTTAAATTGAATATGTCTGTCTTTTGATTTTGCAATAACCCCTACACATTTTCCATCTAAATTTTTTAAAACCTCTGAAACATTTGTATTTGTGAATATTTTCGCGCCTGATGATTGTGCTCTATTTGCTAAGAATCTGTACGTCTTTCTTACGTCTAAAACTGCTGCTTTTGCAACATTATCTGAAATTGTGACAGAATTTTTTGGAGAACAGAAAGAAAATTTCTTTATTGAATTGTAACAATCTTCTGGAATTTTAAATTTTTTTATATCTGAAATCCATGTGACGCCACTCGTTCTAACAGTTTCTGCAATCTCTTTCTCTTTTTCAACTAATGCGACTGTGCATTCATTTTCTGCTGCTATTCGTGCAGCAGATGAACCTGCTGGACCTCCTCCAACTACCACTACATCAAAATTTAATTCTTCCAACTAAAATTACTCGTATCTTTGAATATTATAATCTAACAATTAATAACATCCTAACCATGTTTATTTTAGTGTAATTTTACATCCATCTATGGCAGATACTAATCTTCTAGCATTTGTAATGTGGTCTGGTATAACTGCAGTACTGATGGTTGTTACTGGATTGGTCTACAAGAGCTATCAACGAAAAAATTCTAAAGAAAATTTTACATCTTGAATTATACATTAAAAATCATTAAATGTAATCCTTTAAACTGAAATCTTCTTTTCTTTATAGAGATTATTTGGATCTGGTTCTGATATTGCAGCAATTAATGCTTTAGTGTATGAATCTGTTGGATTTGATAATATTTGTTTAATTGAACCTGATTCTATAACTCTGCCTGAATTCAAAATTAGAATATCATCTGCAAAATGTTTAGCTGTGGCAAGATCATGTGTGATGTATATCATAGAAATATTATTTTTATTTTGAATTTCTTTCATTAGTTCTAAAATTTCAGCACGTATTGAAACGTCTAGCATTGATACTGGTTCATCTGCAATAATAATTTCTGGTTGAACTACTATTGCTCTCGCAATTACAACTCTTTGTCTCTGACCTCCTGAAAGCATATGTGGATACTTTTTTGAAATTTCTTCAGCTGGTTCTAGTTTTACCATTTGTAATGTTTCAATTACTTTTTGTTTACGTTCTTTTTTTGTACCTAACTTGTGAATTTCTAGAGGCTCATTGACTATATCTAAAACTGTCATTCTTGGATTAATTGAATCATAAGGATCTTGATAGACCATTTGACATTTCATTCTAAATTTTTTCAATTCATCCGAATTATCTTTAATTTCTTTTTGTTTATAGAAAATTTTTCCTGAATCTGGTTTAATTGCTCTTAGAATTAATTTTGCAATAGTAGATTTTCCTGAACCCGACTGTCCTGCTATGGCTAAAATTTTTCCTTGCTCTACTGAAAAATTTACTGAATCTGCCGCAATAACCTCTTCAGAATCAGATGAAAAAAAGTTTTTCTTCTTAAATTTCTTTGTTAAATTCTCAACTTTTAAAATATTATTCATTATCGGTATTATATTCTACTGTGATAAGAAATTTATGCAAAACAAAAATCGTGAAAATATGAACAATAAATCAAAGCAGGAACTGTTAGGATATCAATCATATTCAATTCAAGAAAATTTAACATATTTCAAGCCTACTAAGACTAGTACTACTGCCACCTTTGCTGAAGAAATCCGTCATACACTTTTACAACCAAAAAAATCAATCAGCCCAAAATTTTTCTATGATAAAGATGGTTCAAAAATTTTTGATGAAATATGTTCACTTCCAGAATATTACCCATACAATGCTGAAACTGAAATTTTACAAGCAATTGAGAAAAAATTACTTCTATATCTTTCAAATGAATTTCATTTAGTAGAATTGGGAAGTGGCTCTTCAGTGAAGACTCGACTTTTAATTGATATTCTACTAAAATCTCAAAACCATTTACAATATTTTCCAATAGACATATCTGAAATTTTAGATCAAAGTGCTAAAAATCTCTGTATGGATTATCCAAATCTTTCAGTGACTGGTGTAGTTGATACCTTTGAAAATGGTCTTGATTTTATTGAACATTATGATGATAAACCTAATCTGATAACTTTTCTTGGTTCAAGCTTTGGAAATTTTGGTCAAAATGAAGGAATGCTATTTCTTCAAAAAATCAATAATCTGATGAAATCTGATGATCTGTTTTTAATTGGACTAGATTTGAAAAAAGATCGACAAGTTCTACACAATGCATACAATGATTCCCAAAAAACAACTGCAAAATTTAATCTAAATATTCTAAAAAGAATTAATGATGAATTAGATGCTAATTTCAATATAGAAAATTTTGAACATTATGCCGTTTATGACGAAGAAAAAGGTCGAATTGAGATGTATCTTCGTTCACTATCTAAACAATCTATCACAATCTCGAAATCTGAACTTTCAATCACTCTCTCAAAAGATGAATTAATTCATACTGAGAATTCACATAAATTTTCTATCTCGCAAATAGAGTCCCTATTGAAGGAATCAAACTTTGAAAAACTTGAGATGTGGTTTGATTCACAAAAATATTTTGTTCTTGTCTTAGCAAAAAAAATCTAAATATCTTCCACACATCTAAATCCTGAAATTAACCATCTTTCATCTAATCTGAAAAAGTTTCTGTAAGATCCTCTAATTGATTTTGATGGTGTTCCAAATGATCCTCCACGTAATACTTTTTGATTTGTAAACCATTTGTCATTATATTCATCAAATCCACTTTTGAAACCTGGATATCCAATAAACTCTGATGATGTCCATTCCCAAACATCACCTATCATTTGGTAACATCCATAATTGCTTTTTCCATTTTCATAAGAACCAATATTACTACAATTCCAAATATTTGATTCTAACAAGTTTGCATGTGATTCTGTTGGTTTTTCATTACCCCATGGAAAATCTGTTTTGACTCCTTTCTCATTATTCCATAATGCTGCTTTTTCCCATTCTGCTTCTGTTGGTAATCTCTTATTTGCCCATTTACAGTATGCGGATGCTTCGTAGAAACTTACATGACAGACTGGTTCATTTTGATTAATTTTTCGTTTTCCGGCAAAATCTCTAGTTATCCATTCGTTCTCATCTTTTTCCCAATACATTGGTGCATTCCATTCATTTTTCTTAACTGCATCCCATCCATCTGAAAGCCAAAATGAATAGTCATCATATCCGCCTTCATTCATGAATTTTAAATATTCTGCATTACTCACCGGAAAAGTGTCAATTTGATAATCATTTAGATATATTTTATGTTCTGGAAGTTCTATATCGTAACAATAGTCTTTACCTGAATATCCCAAATTGTATAATCCTCCATTAATTCTAATATTCTTTTTTTCTTTATTCAATGAAATTGGAGATTCATTTCTATTTGCTGGTCTGTATTGTTCTCCTAACAAATGTTGTAAATCATAAACTAAAAGTTCTTGATGCTGGCATTCATGATTAATTGCCATTGTAAAAAGATACATAGTTTCTTTATCTAATGGTTTACTAATCACTTCTCTAACTCTATTTGTTATAACATCAAAATATTCTAAAATTTCATCTACTGTTGGTTTTGACATTACTCCACGTTTTGATTTATCATGAGGCTTTCCAAATTGATTGTAGTAAGAATTCAAATACTCTGAAAGTTCTTCTGAAAAGAATTTGTAATCTTGTTGTGTTTTACTTAAAACTATTTCATTTAACCAACTTACATGTCCAATATGCCATTTTGGTGGACTCATAAAAACTGCAGTTTGGACTCCAAAATCATCTCTTTCCAAATTTTTTACTAATTGTAATGTTGTATTTCTTGTATCATTAAATGAATTCAGTAGTGAATTTTGTGATTGTTGCTCAAGTGTCATATAGTAGTTAAAATTTTTTGAATATATTTGGTTTTGTGATTATTCTTTCATTACACAACATGTGGCATTGTTAATGTTACGCATGGCCCACCAAATTGAAAACGTTAATGCACCAATTGATACTAGCTTTAATTCTAATCCTTGTAGTGGAAAAATTGCTAATCCCCCAACTATTCCTAAAACTGCCGAAAGTGAAGTAGTACACGCTGGACATCCTGGTGTAAATGCTGTTAGAGCTCCTCCTAATATTGCACTTGTACCATTTTTTATATTCTTATTTCTCTGTGTTTTGATGTTGTATGCTACTAAGGCAATATTAATTCCTGCTAACACTGCTACAATTACTGTCAACGTAATTGATGCTGTCATATACATAGGCAATAATTCCATCTCTGTTGCCATGTGTGTTAGTGCCATTTCTAATGTGAGAAAATAATACAATGTTCCTAACGATATTCCTGAAATTATGCCAATCATTCCAAATGGCTTTTGTTTCAAGACATCCTTGATTGTTAATTTTAACATCATTATGATTAGATACTCCTGAAAACTAATAAAATTTAGTATCCTCTCGCAAAAAGTGGTCTAATCACGCTTTGGTTTGAGCATTTGATGCATTTTGAGCTTGTGTCGCTTGAATTTTCTGTAATTACTCTAACATCTGCACTTGTTTCTTCTTTAATTTCTTCTTCACATTTTGGGTTGTCACAAATTGGCGCTTTAATCAATCGTCCTTTTTCTAATTCAGTTTTGAAATCATCATAGTTGTTCACTTCTACTGTCTTATCATCTAGAATTTTTTTAGCATCTGCAAACATATCTTCATGAATCTTATCCAATTCTGAGATCACTCTGTCTACAAGACCTGCTATTTCTTGATCATCTTTTTGACGGTTATGTCTTCTAGCAAACGTGACCTTGTTTTTCTCTAAATCTTTTGGCCCAATCTCAATTCGTAATGGAATTCCTTTCATCTCCCAATCATTAAACTTGAAACCTGGAGTAAATTGTTCTCTATTGTCTACTTGAACTCTAATTTTTGATTCTCTTAATTTTTCTTCAATTTCTTGTGATATCTTTTGAATCTTTTCTTTATCTTCATCTGAATAATAAATCGGAATTATGATTACTTGAATTGGCGCAACTCTTGGAGGTAAAACTAGTCCTTTATCATCGCCGTGAACCATAATCATTCCACCAATTAATCTCCATGATACGCCCCATGATGTTTGCCATGCATAACTCTCAACATTTTCTTTGTCTGCATACTTGACATCAAATGGTTTTGAGAAATTCTGTCCAAGAAAATGTGATGTACCCATCTGTAATGCCTTTCCATCTGGCATTAACGATTCCATAGTTAGTGTATATACTGCTCCTACAAATTTTTCCTTCTCTGATTTTTTCCCTGTAATCACTGGTATTGCTAATTCTTCTTCAACTGTTTTTTTATATAATGATAAAATATCTGTGACTTCCTTTTCTGCTTCTTCCTTATTCATATGTACTGTATGTCCTTCTTGCCATAGAAATTCGGATGTTCTCAAAAATGGTTTTGTTGCTTTTATTTCTGCTCTAAGTGCTGTATTCCAAAAATTAATTTTTAAAGGTAAATCTCTCCAACTTCTAATCCATTTTGAAAATAATGTATATGCTAAAGTTTCAGAGGTTGGTCTTAATGCTAATCTATCTCCTAGTTCACTATCTCCTGATTTTGTAACCCAAAAAACTTCTGGGTTAAATCCTGCAAAATGGTCTTTTTCTTTTGCTAACAATGACTCTGGGATTAAAATTGGCAAAAATCCATTTCTGTGGCCTGTGGCTGCAAATTTTGTATCAAGTGATGACTTGAGCGATTCCCAAATTGAATATCCGTCTGGTCTAAGAACAATCAATCCTTTGACTGGGGCATAATCCGCCAACTCTGATTTAATGACTGTTTGTGTATACCATTCACTAAAATCTTCTGATTTTTTTACAGTAATCCCGATCTCTTTTCCCATTTGTAATGACAAGAATTTTGTAATTATTTAGTCTTGTTTCCCCTGTGTATTTTGAAAACCTAGGATTATATAGAAAATCTAAAATGAGGAAAAACATGGCAAAACAAGATCTTCTTAACATGATTGAGAAAATAATTTCTTTAGATTCTCAAATGAGATTTGCTTCCATAATTGATCTAAAAGGTAACATTGTTGAAGGAATCATGAAAACTGGCAAAACTTCACTTGAATCACAACGTCAAGAAGAACATTTTTGCAAACAAGTATCTCAAAGACGTACAATGAGAAAAGAATTTGATCGTCCTCTTGGAAAGGTTAGATATGTTCATGTTGAACGTGAAAAAGTCACTCAATTTGTCATTTATACTGCAAGAAAAACCATATTCTTTACAATGGAGCCAGAGTTAACAGTACAACGAAAAATGAAGATTGTTAATCAAATTAAGAGAATCACTGCTAATCTTTGAGTGAATCGCCTTTACACAAAACATTGCCCATGACTCTACTTTGAAAGTTTGGACAAACAAAACACTGAACAAAATGAATCTCGTCTTTTAATACTGGACACTCGACAAACTCCTGCTTCATTTTCTTTAGCATCTTTGGACTGACTCCTTTCAACTTTAATTTTCCTTTCTCGTCCATCATTCCGCCATCTTTTAGAATTGCTTTTACGTCATCTGGGAGTTTCTGTCTTCCTTCTCGTGTTTGCACTTTAACTTCGAATTTATGCTCTAATTCCTCTACCATGACATCATCTCTATGAAGGCTGATTTATTACTAGCTATCGCTGATCGGACTTCATTGTTTCAACTTTTATATGATGAATTTTTTGTGTGAAAATAGAAAACAATTGTTAGCAATTTTTGATGTAGAAGGGGTACTATATGACGCAGAATATCTGCCAATACTAGCTGAAAAAGTGAACAAAGAAGATGAGATTTGGGAAATCACAAAGAAAGGAATTCAAGGCTCAATAAATTGGGAAGATGGATTGACAAAACGAGTCGAACTTTTGAAAGGTTTGGATTTTGAAACATGTAAAGAAGTTGCTGATTCTTTACCTATAATGACTGGTGCAAGAAATGCTTGTAAAATTCTAAAAGATGCAGGATGGAAAATCATGGCAGTGTCTGGTGGATTTACAATTATGACTGATAGATTAAAAGAAGAACTAAACCTTGATCATATTTATACAAATGAATTGATATTCAAAGATGGAAAATTAGATGGTGTAAAAATCAATGTTGATTCAGATAAAGCAAAATCTGCTAGAATTAAGATTGAAGAATGGAACATTCCTAAAGATGAGATTGTTGTTATTGTTGATGGCGCTAATGATATCAAATTATTTGATATTTGCAATCTAGGTATAGCTTATCGTGCACAAGATATTGTCAAAGACCTTGCAACAATTAGCCTAGAAGAAAAGGATCTTACAAAAATCATCCCTATCATTAATCAACATTACTCGATGAAACTCCCTTTACCTATCTCATCATAAGATAGAAAAAATTCAATTATGCCCCAATTTACTATCTATTGATGACAATACAAGTAATACCTATTCATGTAAAAAATGATGTTCAGCCTGCAGATAATCTAGTTGAACTTTTACTATCTTCTTCAAAAGCCACTTTTGAAGATGGAGATGTACTAGTAATATCACAAAAAGTCATATCAAAACATGAAGGACAAGTTGTAAATCTTCAATCCGTCATCCCATCTGAATTGTCTGTTGGTATTGCCTCTGCATATGATAAAGATCCAAAATTAGTAGAAGTCATCTTATCTGAATCAGAAAGAATAGTACGAATGGAAAATGGTGTGATAATTGTTCAAACTAAACATGGTTTCATTTGTGCTAATGCAGGAATAGATGAAAGTAATGTGGAAGATGGCTATGCAACATTACTTCCAAAAGATTCTGATAATTCTGCACAACAAATACGATTAAAAATCTTACAACAAACAGGAAAAAAAATTGCTGTTATCATCTCGGACACATTTGGGCGTCCTTTTAGAATGGGACAGACTGATCACGCCATAGGCATATCCGGCATTGATGCTATTTTGCATTATGAAGGAACTCTTGACACATTTGGCAAAACTTTACGAGTCACTGCTACTGCCGTAGTTGATGAACTCTGTTCTGCAGCAGAACTTGTGATGGGCAAAACCAAAAAACGCCCTGCGGCAATTATTAAAAATTTTGAATTTAAAGAACGTACTGGAAATATTCAGAATATTATACGCTCAAAAGAAGAAGATCTATTCAGATAATTAATTAAAAGTAAAATTTTAGATAAAGTGTTAGAAATGCTACGTACAGAACTCCATTGTCACAACGTTTACTCAAACGGGCATGTAGGTGATTTAGAACCTCCTTTCGATTCTAACGTCACAATAAACGAACAATTAGAAAAATCATTTGAATCAAAACTTGACATATTATTTGTAACAAATCATAATACATTAGATGGATTCAAACAAATTACTGAATACAAAAACAATCATGAAAAATTCTCAAATCTTGAAATTTACCCTGCTGTAGAAATAACTACTGATAAAGAAGCACATGTTCTTGTCTATGGTCTTCATGATGAAATAAAACCAAATCAATCTATAGATGAAATTCTTGATGCCGCAAAATCACAAGATGCAGTGACCATTGCACCTCATCCTTTTAGTTTGGTTGATGCATTAAGAGATGATTCTTTGAAGTGTGATTTATTTGAAGTCTTTAACAGTTCAAGCGTTGATATCTATTCTAATAAAAAAGCAGAAATTTTTGCAAAGGAAAATAATTTGTCAACAACTGTTGGAAGTGACTCACATATTTCATCTACTATTGGACGATGTACTAACATGATTGATGCTCAAAATAATTTGGATGATGTCATATATGCGATGAAAAAAGGTAAAATTTCTATAGAAAAAACTGAATATATTACACGCAGTGAAGTTTTAGAACATATTCGATATAAAATTGAAAATTCAAAAGAATACATAGATCAATATGTAAAAGAATTCTATCCGAAATATTTCTGTCTGTTTAATATGATGTACAAATCATACATGTTTACCAAAAAATCACTTGTTTGGGATATTGTTTTCAGGATTGCATTATTTGGATTAAGAAGAATTTCATATAAGATAAATTTTGAAGGTTATGATCCATATGTGTTTAGAACAAGAGATATTCCTACAATTACAAAAATGATATTCTAAATGTTATAGGCGAAGCTAAAAAGAACTAGATTTTAATATATAGCCCATAACTTTTTGTTAGATAGAAATGTCTGAACCAGAAAAAAAACTCGATGTTAGAGGATTATACTGTCCTTCTCCTGCAATGCAAACTGTAGTTGAGCTTTCAAAAATGCTAGTCGGTCAAACACTACTTGTTTTAGCTGATGATCCGGCTGCTGAAGATGATATTACTGATTTATGTCGTACACGTGGGCATGAACTAGTAGGGCTTAAGAAAAATGGCAGTGACTTGGAATTCACAATAAAAAAAATAAAGTGAGCTTATTTTTGTTCAGTTAGATATTTGTCAACATCAATTGCTGACATACATCCAAATCCTGCAGCAGTTACAGCTTGTCTATATCGATGATCATGAACATCCCCTGCTGTAAATACTCCTTTTACACTTGTTTCTGTATTATTTTTTTGAATGATGTATCCATTTTCATCCATCTCAAGTTGGTTTTTGAATAATTCTGTATTTGGTTCATGACCTATAGCTACAAAAACTCCGCCCATTTCCAAGGTTTCATTTTCTCCAGTCTTTGTATCTTTTAGAATTATCTGTTGAACTTTTTGATCTCCTTTGATATCTTCAACTGCACTATTCCAATGAACCTCAATTTTTTCATTGTTTAATGCACGTTCTTGCATGATTTTACTAGCTCTGAATGTATCACGTCTGTGAATGATGTGAACCTTTGATGCAAACTTTGTAAGAAACGTTGCCTCTTCCATACACGAATCTCCTCCACCAACTACTGCGATATCCTGATTTCTAAAAAATGCCCCATCACATGTTGCACAATATGAGACACCTTTTCCACTGAATGTTTGTTCTCCTTCTATGCCAATTTTTCTTGGAGTTGCTCCTGTGCAAACTATTACTGCTTTTGCTTCATACTCTTCTGAACCTGTTAAAACTTTGAATGGT
>Ga0209501_10001713_pt1 | contig 23860 bp, 17 predicted proteins | sample ArcticOcean_MG_C_4_FD_187434 | JGI IMG/M metagenome (GOLD analysis project Ga0209501, IMG submission 187434) | Marine microbial communities from western Arctic Ocean - ArcticOcean_MG_CB4_134 (SPAdes) (version 2) | ecosystem: Environmental > Aquatic > Marine > Oceanic | place: Arctic Ocean...
TATGAAATTAAAGATATTGTCACTTCAAAAATTCACTTTGGTCTAAAAGCAGCTGGTGGATTCAATGATGAGGTTGCAGTAGTCTATGCTATCGTGATGACATTAGTTGCATCTAAAAAATCAAATATTGAATTTGAAAAATTAATTATTGATGTAATTTCTAATGCAAATGAATTTGGAATAAAATCCATTGATAATTATTTTATTAATCAAAATATAGATTTGGCAGAAATTAAATCAAAACTAGATTATGAAAATTCTCGTAAAGTAAGTTACATACACAGAATTTTCAATCAATTATTTTATGGACCAACCTTATATGAGGAAATCTTTAATAAAAAATCTCAATTTACTGAAAGACCATTAATTGATTTAGACAATATTGTATTGGATGAATCTCTTATGTCTAAATTAAAAAATAGGTTTGGAACTAAAATTTCAACAGTTACTGGTAGAGGTGTCTTTGCATTTTCATATTCAATGAAAAATTTTCTAAATAATTTTGATATAAAAAATTCTGTATTCCTAGAGGATCGCAATTTGAAACTAGCAAAACCTAATCCTGAATCTTTAATAGAATCAATTTCTGGAATAAATTCCAAATGTTGTTTATACATTGGTGATTCCATGGAAGATCTCATGATGGTTGAAAAATGTAAAGAACATGGTTATGATGTGACATTTTGTGGAATTTATGGTTCTAGTGATGAGCCAGAATTAAAATATGAATTATTTCAAAAAAACAATGCTTCATTCATTCTTGAATCAATCCAAGAACTTCCGAAGGCATTAAATCTAGTATAATGCAAATCAAACAAGAATCTAATGAAACCTAGAAAAACAACCATTAAACGAGAAACCAAGGAGACCAGCGTTTCAGTTACCATTAATTTGGATGGAACTGGAAAAACCACCATCAGTACGGGCATTAAGTTTCTGGATCACTTGATTGGATCATTTGGAAAACATTCTATGATAGATCTAACTGTAAAAGCAAAATCAAAAGATGGAATTGAACATCATTTGATTGAAGATACAGGAATAACCATTGGAAGTGCAATTGACAAATCTTTGGGAAATAGAAGTGGAATTACAAGATTTAGTTTCTCCTCTGTACCGATGGATGAGGCTCTTGCTGAAACATCACTTGATTTAGTAAAAAGACAATATCACAAAATAATCCTCTTGACCAAAAGAACAAAGATTGAAGGTATTTCAAAAGAAGATTTAGAACACTTTTTCTTTTCTTTTGCACAAAGTCTGAATTGCTGTATTCACGTGACTGTAAAGTATGGAGATAATGATCACCACAAAATTGAGGCTGCAATAAAATCAATGGCTGTAGCAATGCGAAGTGCTGTATCTAACGATCCTAAACAAAAAGGAATACCAAGCACCAAAGGCGCAATGTGATGGTAGATGTTGCAATTTTTGATTATGGTGCAGGAAATATCTTTAGTCTAAAGACTTCTCTAGAAAAAAATGGTGCCAATGTTGATATTATTACGAGCTTTGATCAATCAAAAAAATATGATGGTCTATTATTACCTGGTGTAGGAAATTTTGATCCTGCAATCAGGAGTATTAGAGATTACTCTGCACTAGATTTTCATGATTTTGTTAAAGAAAAAATCCCTGTTCTAGGAATATGTTTGGGAATGGAAATGTTTTTCCAACAAAGTCAAGAGGGACAAGAAAAAGGTCTTGATGTAATGAATGGTGAAGTTGTAATACTTCCAAATAAGATGAAAATTCCACATATGGGTTGGAATAATCTGGAAATTATAAAACAAAGTAGAATTTTAGAAGGTGTAGATAATAATTCATGGGTTTACTTTGTTCATTCGTATAGAGCTAAACCTGATAATGACGATATCATTGTGGCTAGTGCAGATTATGGGATTAAGGTTCCTGCAGTTGTTGAAGATAAATTATTCTTTGGAACTCAATTTCATCCTGAAAAATCTGGTAAAGTAGGTTCATTGATGATTAAAAATTTTCTTAGAGTGTGTAGTAAATGAAAATTATTCCTGCAATTGATCTAATGAGTGGTAAAGTAGTTCGTTTGTACAAAGGTGATCCTAATAATAAAACAATTTACAGTGATACTCCTATAGAAATTGCAAAAAAATGGGAATCTGCAGGTGCAGATATTTTACACATTGTTGATTTAGATGCAACTTTAGGTAGTGGTGAAAATTTAGAACTGATTCAAGAAATTTCTAAAAATGTATCAATTCCTCTTCAAGTAGCAGGTGGACTTAGAAACGAAGAAAAAATATCCAAGGTTTTAGATTTTGCATCTCGTGCAGTAATTGGAACAATTGCTATACAACTTAAAGAAAGTGAACAAGATGAAATTCTAAGTGATTTTATTCAAACATTTGGAAATGAAAGAATAGTGATCTCAATTGATCATATGGATGGAAAAATAGTTACTCATGGATGGCAAACTAATACTGGAATTGATCTCTATGAAGTAACAAATGAATTTGTAAAGTATGGATTCACTGAATTTCTAAGCACAAACGTTTCTAAAGACGGCACTTTAGAAGGTCCTGATATTGAATCATTAAGTAAAATTTGTCAAATACAAAATTGCAATGTAATTGCTAGTGGTGGTATTTCAAAAATAAAGGATGTTGAAGATGTTAAAAAAATGAATCCGTTTGGAGTAATTCTTGGAAAGGCACTTTATGAAGGTCTAGTTTCAATAGAGGAGGCAAAAAAAATTGGTATTAACTAAAAGAATTATTCCATGTTTGGATGTAGCAAATGGTCGTGTTGTAAAAGGATTAAATTTTGAATCAATCAAAGATGCTGGTGATCCTGTGCAATTAGCTAAAAAATATAGTAATGAAGGTGCAGATGAATTGGTTTTTTTAGATATCACTGCATCATCAGAACAACGCGAAACAATCAAATCACTTGTCAAAAAAATTGCAGAAGTAATTGATATTCCGTTTACAGTAGGTGGTGGAGTTAAAACATTACAGCATGCAAGAGATATTTTATTAAATGGTGCTGATAAAGTTGCGATTAATACTGGTGCTGTAAAGAATCCTGAAGTAATTACTGAATTAATGGAATTATTTGGAAAGCAATGTGTAGTAGTTGCAATTGATTCTAGACGTAATTATAATATTAACAAAGGGAAAAATATTTTTTCAGAAAATGAAAAAAAATTTTGGTTTGAAGTATTCATCTATGGAGGTAAAAAAGAAACAGGATTAGATGTTATCGATTGGGCTAAAAAAATTGAAGAATTAGGTGCCGGTGAAATACTACTTACTAGTATTGATAGAGATGGAACAAAAGATGGATATGATATTTTATTGACAAATGAAATTGTTCATGCAGTTGGGATTCCTGTTATTGCATCTGGTGGTTGTGGTAAACCGGAAGATATGATTGATGTTTTTAAAAATACAGAAGTTAATGCAGCATTAGCTGCATCAATATTTCATTATGAAACACATTCTGTAAATCGTGTTAAAGAAATGATTAAAGAAAATAATATTCCTGTTAGATATTAATATCCCTTATGGTTCATTTTGATTTTCTATAACCTGTTCTATTTCTCTTAACATCTCATCAGTCATTTCTTTTGGGTCAGAGCATTCTTCAAAATACTGTTCAGTATTTGGTAAAAACACATCAACTACTTCAAATTCAAGTATAAATTGTTCATATCCCTGAAACACCACAGTCCATGTCCCAACAAGTTGATCAGGATCACAAATATTTTTGGCTTTCAATAGTTGTGGTTTAAAATATAATTTTTTAAATTCATTTTTTGAACCATCAAATGGTATATCATAAAACAGTTTTCCTTCAGGTATGAAAAAAAATACTAGTCCTTTATCTTCTGGTTGTAAATTGTTTATAATTACAAAAATATTTTCGCCCAAAAGGTACTTGTCTTTATTAATTTGTAATGGACCTAAAAATTGTGGGTTATCTGGATACACCACGTGAGCTACTTTGCCATCTTTTTCATAGTATTCTTCTGTTGATGAAATATTCCATGTTGTTTCATTAAATTGATAAATCATGACTGCAGTAATTATGATAATTCCAGCTACAACAGATATGCCGATACTTTTTTGCATACTTTGTTTGAATTTATTGAATTCTATAAAACTTACTTTTAATAATTCATTGTCAAATTTTTTAAAAAAATTGTACTATTTTGCTATTTTTCTGATTTTTTCTTTTGATTTGTACTTTTTTTTATTTTATAAATGGATCTTTTTAAATTATCCATGCCTATCTCATTCTATTTTTATAGTATAAAATTAAGTAATACTTAATCTAATATTAGGACATTTTATGAATCAATATCGCTCTGATATGAATATGGCTAGAACTCATTTAGAATGTAGAGAATGTAAGAAGGAATACGAACCTACTTTCAAGTACATTTGTGATGAGTGTTTTGGACCATTAGATGTTAAATATAATTTTCCAGTTGTGAATAAAAATACCTTCAAGGATCGAGAAAAAACATACTGGCGTTATTTTGAGTTGTTACCTATAGAAGATAAAAAAAATATTGTTAGTATTGAAGCAGGAATGACTCCACTTGTAAAGGCAGAAAAATTAGGAAAAGAATTAGGATTAAACAATCTTTACATAAAAAATGATTCTGTAAATCCAACATTTTCATTCAAAGATAGACCTGCAGGTGTTGCAATATCTAAAGCCAAAGAATTTGGTTTAAAATCGGTTGGATGTGCATCAACTGGTAATTTGGCATCTGCAACTGCTGCACATGCAGCAAAAGCAGGTATACCTTGTTACATTTTTGCACCAAGTAATATTGAAACAGCAAAAATTGCTCAAGCCTTATCATATGGTGCTGAATACATTTCAGTTGATGGTACATATGATGAAGCAAATAGAATTGCTGCACAAATTGGTGACAGAAAAGGAGTTGGTGTGGTCAACATTAACATGCGTTCATACTATATTGAAGGATCTAAAACTTTAGCTTATGAAGTTGCAGAACAATTAAACTGGAACGTTCCAAATCATCTTATAGTTCCTACAGGAAGCGGTGCTATGCTAAATGCAATTTGTAAAGGTTTTGAAGAATTACAAACTGTCTCATTACTTGATGATATATCCTCAATGCATATGCATTGTGCGCAACCACGTGGATGTGCACCAATAGTTGATGCATTTGATAAAAATTCTGATACAGTAATTCCTGTAGAACAACCTGAAACTGTTGCAAAAAGTTTAGCCATTGGTGATCCTGGTGATGGTCGTTATGTTCTAAAAAGATTAAAACAATATAATGGAATTGCAAAAGAAACAAATGATAAAGAAATTCTAGATGCAATTTTACTTTTAGCAAAAACAGAAGGAATCTTTACTGAACCTGCTGGTGGTGTTTCTGTTTCTGTTTTGAAAAAAATGGTTGAAGAAGGAAAGATTGACAAAGATGAAACTACTGTTTGTTATGTTACTGGAAACGGTTTGAAGGCTACCGAGTCAATAATGACTGTATTGACAAAACCACAAGTAATGCAGGCTGATGTTGCAAAAATTTCAGCAGTAATAGGATGATTCAAAAATGACAAAAATTACTTTCACAATTCCCTCAGTTCTTAATGCTGGAGGTGGAGAAAAGAAAACTGAACTAGAAGCATCAACTATAAAAGAATCTTTTGAAAAAATTTCTGAAATTATGGGTGATGATTTTAAAAGAAAAGTTTTGGAGGCAGATGGTTCTCCTCGTTCATTAATTAATATTTACATCAATGGAAAAAATGCAGCGTTTGATAGTGGTCTTAATACTTCACTAAATGAAAATGATGAAGTTTACATTTTACCTGCAGTTGCAGGAGGTTCTGACTTGTCTGAAAAAGAATTAGATAAATTTTCACGACAAGTAATGTTAGAACAAATTGGTTATGATGGACAATTAAAATTAAAAAATTCTAAAGTTTGTGTTGTAGGTGTTGGTGGTTTAGGAAATCCAATTACAACTAGACTTACAACAATGGGTATTGGTAAATTACGAATTGTTGATCGAGATGTAATTGAATTATCAAACTTGCATAGACAAACAATGTTTAATGAAGATGATGTAGGAAAAGTTAAAGTTGAAGTTGCAGAGAAAAAATTAAAAAAATTAAATTCTGAAATAAAAATTGAAGCATTACCTGTTTCTGTAAATGATTACAATGCATCTGATATTATTGATGGTTGTGATGTTGTAATTGATGCACTTGATAGTGTTAATGCACGTTACTCACTAAACAAAGCATGTGTAGAAAAAAACATTCCATTTGTTACTGGTGCAGCTGTTGGTGTAACAGGTCAAGTATTTACAGTTTTACCAAATGAAACTGCATGTTATCATTGTATGTTTCCTGCATTAGATGAGGATGCAATGCCAACTTGTAGCATACAAGGTGTACATCCATCAATACTTTCTGTTGTTGGTGGAATCGAAGTGCATGAAGCAGTAGATGTTTTAATTGGAAAAAAACCAAAATCTTCAGAAAAATTTTTATCAATTGATTTGGAGCACTTAGAATTCTCTTCTGTTAAAACATTCAAACAAGATGCATGCTCTGTTTGTGGTTCTGGAAAAAAGATTGAAAAACCAAAACAGGAATTACTCTTAGAAGAATTATGTGGTAGGAATATGGGAAAGCGTACATTTTCAATCACTCCTACGTATGATGTGAATCTAGATGTGGACGATGTTACATCTGTAGCAAAATCAAAGGGATTTCTAGTTGAAAATCAGGGGGACTTAGGAATTTCTATGCGTACAAACGATTTATCCATCAATTTCATGAAGAAAGGCTCTGCTGTAGTCGTGGGTTCTAGTAGTGAGGATGAGGCTATATCTCTCTATAAGAGCCTGCTAGGCACAAAATCTGTTAGTGCTTAGGCACAAATTAAAAGAATTACATACTTTGATCTAATAATTACAATGAATGATAGGCGATCATACAAAGATCATAAATTTTTAAACAAAACTGTACGAATCGTCCATTAAGGTTAAATAGTAAAATTCATAAAAATTGCTAATAACATGAATAACGAATTAGGACGAAAAATAACTAGTCTAACCTTAATGACTATTATGCTCACTTGGTCTGGTTCCATGGCATTCACTGGCTCATTCTTGCCAGAAGCCGAGGCAGCCAACCAATACTTGTGGGCCTCTGTCGAGTCATATGACAATCATTTCTATGGACCTCAGGTTTTAGAAATCGTAGTTACTGATCCAACTATTAATGCGTTGGATACAGCCTACGGAATGCCTGATGTCACAATTGACGGTAAAAAGGTAATCATGGCACAAGGTGTCGACGGATCATGGTATGCATATGTTGCTGATGCAACATTCGCATCCACTGTTGATGCATTGTACACAGAAAATGAAGATGGAAAAGGTGCAGATTATGGTACTTGGTGTAACCCAGGTACCAATCTGGAATACGGTCCATATGTAGCAGCTAGAAAAGCTGTATCTCCACTGGTACCTTCAGAAACCAGAGGAGTAATTATTCCGCACCAACTAGGTAACGGAACTGTTGCTGGTGCAACTACCAACGGATCCGTAACTGGCGGTGGATATGGTAACGAAGGAAGCGCCCTCGGTATCACCGGACAATATGGAAATATTGGAACTGCACAAGTTACATACACCAAAGGTGCAGATATCTCAACTTCATACTGTGATAACGACGTTAATGGACAAACCAGTTTCGAATCAGCTTATGGTTCAGGAATTTGGCTTAACTCTACATCAGTTGCACACACACAAGGTGCAGGTGGTACAGGAGTTAATGCCTCAGGTGAAGCCATCAACAACGTAGTTAGAGAAGCGAGAGCATTATCTAACGGTACATCAGATTACTACGGTAACATTGGATTAGGACCAAACTTATGGCCATTTATCCAAGTGTACGATTTTACCAGATACATGACATATGATTTAGTATATGAACGAGGCGGAGCAGACGAAAGCATCGGAATCGTATTCGATAGACCTGGAGGCCAGGGATTGACATTCGATCGAGATGTTTACGGATTATTACACGAAGTAGGTGTTACAATTACAAACAATGAATTGAACATCGACCCAACAGACGAAGACAGCTGGACATACAATACACAATGGCAAAACGGTACTGTATACTACCAAGTTTATGATGAGAACGGAGCAAACGAAGCTATCGGTAACAACATAAACGATGGATTAGTACCACAGTCCAATGCTCAAATGCAATCCAATTGGGGATCAGATGAAGGAACTCTTCAGATTGACCGCAATGGACCAAATGACTCAGCCAAATCTATTGTAAACTTCCAGTCTAACTCAGATACAGCAACACTCACATGTACCTCTGGTGCATGTTATGGTGCTGGATTTGCAACCACAGAAGTTCAAGCAACTTTTGTGGAAACCGGTTCTAACACTGGTGTCTTTAAAAACTGGGACGAAGATCTAAAAACAAACATATTCATTAATGCCGAAGCAGCAAGAGGAACCCAAGCCATATTCTTATGGAATGACCAGCAATACTCTGTATTGCATATGCCTTCCTGGGGAACTGTATCATTTAATACAGAGGCAATAGGTTCTGAATGGAACTCCGGTGAAATTGTAGGCGTAACTGTTACTGATAACGATATGAACTTAGATGCAAGAACCTTGAATCAACAAGCGATTTCATCTAACCAAACTATCGTACCAGCAATAAAAATTGGTTCACCAATAACATTAGCTAGCGTAGGGGCAATTGATTATACCCACGTAGCAACATTCAACAGAGATGAATCAGATTTCGGACACACTATCAACTTAGATACTATTTCCACTCAATGTAGCTCAAACTACGGCGCAGCGGGAACTGATGCATCTTATGTATCATGTTATGAAAAATACTCTGAAAGAGCAATTCTCACAACAAGTACTAATCCACCAACAACTGCAGAAGACGATATATTGAAATTCAATTATACCGGCGCAACTGTTCGTGATTTAGAGGATCTTATAGCTAGTGCTAACGGAACATCAGCATACACCTACATACAATATGACTTCAGAGCTTTCAACGGCGGTGACAGTGGAGATTACTATCTCAACTTTACCATCGGTGATAACTCAATAGATTCCACATCAGCATCAACCAGTGCTGGCTCACAGGGACATTCATTGTTCCCTTCACGTCAGTCCACAGGACTAGTAGGATCTGTTTTAATCAATGCACCTGATGATTGTACCACTTGTACTCTCAATGATAAAAAGATGATTGGTTTCGGCAGTCTTACAGCAACAGATGATCTGAGAGTCTTCGTCGAATTCAGTCTCCTTAACGGAATCACTGGATTCGATATGGCAACTGGAACCTCATATCCAATCGCAATGGACTTTGTAACATACGGTCAATCAAATGACGGTGTTGCATCCAGCGATCGTCACAACAACGCAATCTATCGTCTAGAAGTAGATGAAACCGGTGCAAACACCGGTACCTACGTCGCAGAAGTCGAATACATTATGCTAAATCAACTTAATGTTAACGCAACAGCAACATACAATGCTACAAAGCATTATGATGATGCAACCGTTATCATTGTTCATAATGACTTGACTGATGAAGACGAAGTTCGTATCAATTATCTTGATATGGGCGCAGATGGCGTTGAAACACAGGTAGCAGACCAATTAGCAGCACCAACACACTCCGGTGTAGTTGAATTTGACAATGATAGCTACAAAGAAGCAGACACTGTAGTCGTAACATTAACTGACTCAGACCTAAACACCAATCCTGATATTATTAACATCTATACCACAGTCACAACTGTACCAACAACATTAGAGGGTATTTCCACTAATGGGTACAATGACGTAGCATACGACCAAGTCGGTAAAGCCGGCTTCGGTACAAACTCCGTCGGTGATAACAATGGTAGAATGTTAGATATCACATTTGATGATGAACAATGGTTGGCCTACTCTGTAGGTTCTACAACATGTAGTTCAGCACCATCTGGTGATGACGGTCTTGCAGCATCCGGATTTACTTTAGTAGAGACTGGCTCAGACACTGGTGTTTTCACTGGTGACTTCCAGGTTCCAGCAGAATTCTGTGCACGATCCTCCGGATCTGGTACAGTATCATCTGTAATGGGTACTGACATCGAGGTCAATTATGTAGATTACAGAGACGCATCTGGTGAAATAATCGAAGTAGGAGACGGAGCAGGAGTAAGAGCAAACACTGGTTCGGTCAGCTTAGACAGAACTGTCTATCCTGTACCATTCGGAACAGTGAATGACTTTCCAGCTGAAACCGCCAAGTCAAACCCTAACGGAAGATCTATATTCCCAGTTCATGGAACTGGTATTACTAGCTTCTTAGATGCCGCAACCGAGACAATCGGTAACGGTGACTTGACAATCCACATTCGAGTAGACGATCCAGACTACGATTTATCCGCATCTGGTGAAGATAAGATTAATGAGAATACCACAACCTCATCCAACAGAGGTCCACTAAAGATCTATGTTTCAAGAGGATCTGACAGTCTCGTACTAGCAACAGCTGGTGCTGACACTGCACAGGTAGGTAAGATCACAATCGGCTCAACACCTGTTGTAAACAGCGGAACCCAGAACACAGTTGAATTAGGACCAATTCTCGAAACCGCTCCAGACTCTGGAGTCTTCGAACTTGACATGACAGTCAGATACACTGACGGTCCAGCAAGTAGTAATTGTCCTTCTATAACTGATAACTGGACACCAAAGAATGGTGACACAAACGAAACTGGCACAGCATCAAACAATGGTGAAACAACCAGATTCGCATCCGCAGCAACAACAGGTGACTACTGTATCCTACAAGGAGACGTAATCACAGTTGAGTATTCTGACCAAAACGATGCATCAGGTAATTCTGGCGTAGCATTCGATAGCGCAACATTCGACTTAAGAAACGGTGTACTTCAAACAGACAAGTCTGTTTACATCATTGGAAGTGATATTATCATGACCTTGATTGAACCAGATCTTGACTTAGAATCCGATGAATCAGAAACCTGGGACCTCGATCTAATCGAGTGGGACGGTGACGCAGCTACTGTTACTATGGGTAACAATGGCGGTGTAGCATCATCCTTTGACCCAGAACCATCTGACTTTAGAGAAACAGGTGACTCAACTGGAATCTTCCAGATTGTCATCGAAATGCCATCAACACTTAGTGGCACAGCTCTAGACAGAGGTGAGGCAATCGGTTTGGAATACAGTGATTGGGGCCCAAGTGGTTCCAATTATGTTGGTGAAGAGTATCAAGACGTTGCCCTTAGCATATACACATCCAACTTCGGTGCAACCATCGAATTAGACCAAAAGGTCTACACATGGACAGATAAAGTATACATAACAATTGTCGCACCAGATCACAACTTTGACAGCGGACTCGTTGATCAAATAGGTGATACTGATGACGACCCATTGATTGTACAAACCAGATCACAGAAACTCACTAGCTATAAACTAGCAGAGACTGGAACTGATACAGGCATTTTCAGCGGTGAAGTAATCCTCAAAGGATTTAATCACGATGCTGATGGTGACCCATCAACTGGTGATGCAACAAATGGATATGATGTAACTGCCATTAGCTCTGCTAGTGGTTCTGGACCAACCGATGGTGCAATTAAAGCCGAAGATGATGATGGACTTACAATTTCATACGAGTTTAACGAGGATGAAGTTGTAGTAGGTTCAGCATTAATCAGATGGAATATTGGTGAGATCCAATGGCTTGATACAAGCTATCCTGCAGGCGGTAATGGTGTAGTAAGAGTAGTCGACCCAGATATGAACTGGGATCCAGAAAACGTGAACAATTTCGAAGTTGACGTCTGGTCAGATTCTGACGCAGGCGGTATTTCCTTAATGGTAACTGAGACTAATGAGGCAACTGGAATATTCGAGGGAACTGTAACATTTACAGCAGACAGCGAATCTTCTGGTCACAGACTCAGAGTCGCAGAAGGTGACACAATCACCGTAGAATACGAGGATAATACACTTCCAGATCCATATACTAGAGGCGATGACCTCGATGTCACTGGCACAGCCTTAATCGGCACAGTCGTACCACCTCTTGATCGTGCTCCAGCGAGCAACGCAAGAGTAGTTGATTCATTCGGTAACTCACTAAGTGAGGTATCAGTTGACCAACAAGTACAGATTGAAGCAGATTTGGTAAACGGTCAGGATAGAGATCAATCATTCGCATACTTAGTACAGGTTCAGGATGGCAACGGAGTAACTGTTTCACTAGCATGGATTACAGGTCAACTGGCTGCTGGACAATCATTTAGCCCAGCATTGTCATGGATACCATCAACCTCTGGTTCATACGAAGCAACTGTCTTTGTATGGGAGAGCGTAGATAATCCAACTGCTCTATCTGATACAGTATCAGTAAGCATCCGAGTCGTATAAGGTAATTAGACATCAAACTTTCCCTTTTTCTTTTTTTTGAACACCTCTTAACGAAAGTTATAGACAATTTTCTCAAACAAAATTTTCACAAGTAATATCTATTAGAAATTAAAAGATTAACTATTGAAACAACTTGCAATATTTTTCTTAATTTTATTACTTACACTAACTCCTATGGCTATTGTAAACGGTGAAGTATTTCAAGAAAGACTAGAAGGCACTTTGGATGTATATACAAATCAATTAGTGTTTGCTCCAGGTGAACCAATATTTGTTTATGGTAAAGCAATGGAAAAAGAACCCATAATAATTAGACTTTTTACTCCTGATGATACGATTGCAGAATTTGAACAAATAATGACTGGGACCGATGGGTCTTTTCATCATTTTCTAATGGAGTGGTCTAATCCAACAACTAATCTTCCATTTGGAACCTACATACTTGAAGTAATTTCTAATCAACAGGGTGGCATATCAAAAATAATCGAAGTAAAATTTTCTTCAACATCTGAACTGCAAGAAGTTCCCATAGAGAGGAATGTTACTACTGTTGTTTTTGCACCTGAAACTGCAGCTGTAAATAGAGTTTTCAGAGTTATTGTACAAACATCTAGTGATGGTCTTCTAATCGGTAACAATCCTAATGAAATACTTGGTACATCACATGTTCATTTACCAAATGGTCAAGTTGAAAACTTAGACGATGATCTTCAGACATTACATCAAGGATTGTATTATGCTGACTATTTGCCTGCTATAGAAGGAATCTATGTTTTTCACATGGTAACCTTTGATGAAGGATATATTTCTCATGGTTCTGGTGCAACTAATGTATTAGCTCAAGACATCAGTGGAATTTCTGCACAAATTCTAGAGTTAAATCAAATTCTAGATGAGACAAAAACCGAACTTACAGTTCTAAAAGATGAAACTTCAAAATTCGGTTCAACATTATCTGATGCAAGCTCAAATTTAGATGAAAGTGTAGTACTAATTTCAACTTCTGTTGAAAACATAGAAGAAGGTTCTTCTCAACTCAATGCATTACTATTTCCAGTAGTTGCATCAATTGCGATAATTTTGGCATTACAGATAGTTATTATCGCTAGAAGAAGATAAGTTATAATTATTCTAGTGACCTTTTTTTAAATTATGATGAAATTTCTCTTTGTTCTAACATTTTTACTATTATTGCCTATATTGATTTCTGAATCATTTTCTTATTTTGATGGAGATATGATTAATTATGAATTTGAAAACAAAAATAATTATCTCACAAATACAAATTCAGAAATTATACAATTCAATGAATTTTCAAATGAACAACAAATGAAACGTTATATAATTTTTGGAAAGGGAACAACTGAATTTACAAATCTAATAAACACCCAATATTCAATATCTTCTCCAAATGGATTTTTCTCAATAGTTACTACACCCGAAAGCATAATGTCTTTTTCTGAATCAAAAGGACTTAACATTATTGAAGACTTTCAATTAGATTTTCACTCAAAATACATATCAAAAGATAATGTTAGTAAATTATTTACTATTGAAAATATTGCAAATTCTGAACGTGTGCATACTCTCTATAATGTAACAGGTAAGGATGTAACAATTGCAATAATTGATACTGGTGTTGATTTTTCAAATCCAGATGTGCGACATTCACTTGCACGTGATAGTGAAAACATTCCTATTATGTTAGACCCTGATGGTCAAGGTTTAATTTTAACCAATGCAACTTTTGCAGCAAATATTGATCGATATGGAACAATGAAAAATTTTACAAAGTTTACAACACATAATACAACTTCTGATATCTATGTAAAATCTAGAGGTGGAGTATATCTAAATATTGAACAGAACGGTAATGGAACTGAACTCTCAGTATACAATTCTATGTTTCCAATGTTTGGTAATTTTCCGGTTCTAAAGGGTACATTGAATGATGATATGAAAATTGGTAACGACAAACATGATTATATCGTTTCAAAGAGTGGTGTCTATCATCTAGGTGTAATGTATCAAGGAATGCCAAGCCAACCACAAGTTGTTCCTGTCTTAGTTGTAGATTCGAAAGAACCTGGTTATTATGATACCATAATTCCAGACATGTCTACCTCTTGGCAAGATTATACAAAAAATTCTGAAAACGACAAACATGAATTTGATTTTGATTTTACTGATGATGTTGCACATGTGATAGGTGATGGAAACGAATTCTTAGTTTATGATTTTAATGATGATGGTGAACTAGATTATAGTGTAGGTACACTTGGTGCTAGAGTATTAGATATCTATGGCACTATCGAAAAAAAATCAAATATTGATGAAAATTTTGGTGCAATAAACGGTACTTTACTCCCAGCCATTAATCGCAATGGTCAATTCTTTGGTGTTATGACTGATGTACAAGGTCATGGAACTGCTAGTGCTGCAACAATCGTTTCTAAAGGAATTAATGAATATGATATTTACAATAATACAAAAAAATTTAGTATTAAAGGAATTGCTCCTGATGCAAAAATAATTCCTGTTAAGGCATTATGGTTTGGTGATATTCTCTATGCATGGTTATGGTCTGCAGGATTTGATAACGATGATGTTGAGTGGAAGTTCTCTGGTGACACAAGAGCTGATATAATATCAAATAGTTGGGGTGTATCTACATTCCCAAATTTTGAATATGCACCTGGCTTTGATATGTTATCTCTAGTAATGACCGTTCTAAGTTTACCTAATTCTTTATCTGAAGATTATCCTGGAGTGTTAATGGTGTCAAGTGCTGGAAACTCAGGTCATGGTTATGGAACAATTGGTTTACCAAATGCTTCTCCAACAGGAATTAGTGTGGGTGCTACAACTAACAATATCTTTGTTGGATATGGTCCATTTAAAGACGAACCAAGATTTGGAAATACAACAAAACATTCTGATCATGTAGTCGATTTTTCAAGTAGAGGTCCAACCTTAATTGGTGATCCAAAACCTGATTTAATGAGTATTGGTGCATATAGTTTTACACCATCTTCTGTAACAAAACCAACGACAGATTATGATCAAGATCCATTTAGCATGTTTGGAGGAACTAGCATGTCCGCTCCAATCGTTTCTGGTACTGCTGCATTAGTAATACAAAGTCTTAATGAAAATTCACAGCAATCTAGTCCTTCTGATGTAAAAAATATCTTGATGTCTACTGCACAAGATATGCAAAATGATGTATTTACTCAAGGTGCAGGAATGGTTGATTCACTTGGAGCAATACGACTAATACATGGAGAAGGAGGCGTTTTCAAAGTATACAATACTGAATCCTCAAAAAATCTTAATTCTATTTTGGAATTACCTCTAAGAAATCAAAATTACACATCTCTTGGTATGTCGTCTCCCTCAATTTCATTAGATAACATTAATCAAACTAGTTGGTACGCTGGAAGATTGAATCCTGGAGATACAACTTCTGCCACATTCCACATTGAAAATCCAACAAATAAAATATTGGAAATTAAAATCATACCTCAAAACCTAAAATTAATTGAGAAATTTACTTTTGATGGAAAAACTGAACCTCATCTTCAGGATGCATATCATAACAAATCAAAAACATATCGTCCAAACTATGTTTCATTAGGTGATTTAACAACATCTGAAACAATAAAAACTAATTCTTCAAAAATTATGCCTGATGATTCATCCTTATTGATACTTAACGCTAATTTTTCTTTTGATCATTTCATGAATCAAACAAATCCAATATATGCTGATGATCTAAAAATTTCTTCTTTGTATATTTATGATTGGAAAGACAAAGATGATAATTCTGAAATAACTAGTGATGAACTATCCCTAGTAAATAGAGGCGGTTCTTGGGGAACAGTACAGGAATTACGTATTTCAAATCCAATTGAACAATTTGAAAATCAACCTGTAATTGGTGTTTATCCTGTACCCGAAAGATATTCTTTTTGGGGCGGCTCCATAAAACAAAATTCAACAGCGTTTGATTATACTTTGTCTGCAAGTTATTTTAAAAAGAGTATTTGGACTGATGTTACTTTGGATACACAATCAATCACAATTCCTCCAAATCAAACAGTAGAAGTCAATGCAGAAATTTTAACCTCCAAAGAACAAAAAACTGGTATCTATGATGGATTTTTAAAATTTGAAGGTGAACATCACACAACAAACATTCCTGTTTCATATGTGATTGTTGAAAAAATACAAAAAGATGTTCCGTTTATATTTATTGGAAAGAATGATGATATTACTTTTGGTAATGAATATGTAAAAGGTGCTTTTGATATGACTAATCGCTATATGGCTGGAGATTGGAGACAATATTATGTTGACATACAAGACACCACAATTAATTCTGCATCAATAGAACTTTCATGGGAAAATGAAAATACAAATTTCTCTGCATTTGTGCTAAATCCTCAAGGTAAAATTATTTCTACTAATATGCCAACTGGTGTATTTGGCCATTTTATGAATTGGGCTTCATTAGATTGGCTTGGTAACTCTCCATTTAGTCAAGGTGGAGGATTTTTTCCTGTAAAAAACAAGGATAACACTTCAACTCTAATCTTTGCACCAATTAATCAAACAGGAACTCATTCCTTGTTAATACATTCAACTTTATTTGAAGGAAAAAATCTCACCGAACCAATCACGCTTGTTGCAAAGTTTTCCACACTTACTGCAGATCAAAAACCACCTGAAATAATTCTTGAATTAAACAAATTTTTAAAATCTAGTGATATAATTACGCCAGAAATCATTGAAGATAATCCATTTAGTATAATTTACACATTAAATGGAAACCTAATTCAAATAGATGATACGGGAATTAAAATTAATACTTTAGATGATGGTCCACACTCTCTTACAATAAATGCAATAGATAAATTTGGTTCAAAAAATTTACAAACATTTGATTTTATTGTAGATAAGCAATCGCCATATCTTGAATTACTTTCTCAGAATAACACCGCTGTTTCAAAACGACTTGATATAGAAGTATCTGTTTCTGATCAAAATCTACCTGAATCAGATTATCTTTCATATCTCTTACCTAACGGAGAACGTATAGTTGATACAAAATCTTATTCATTTGATACAAGTGATCTGGAAGAAGGAAAATATTTAATTGATATATTTGTAAAAGATGCGGCTGAAAATACTATATCTCCAAAAATAATGTTTGAAATCGATCACTCAATAACTGATCCACAAAAACCTCAAATCACAAATTCTCCATCTCAAATTATAGAAAGTAGCACTGATTATCTATTGATAATTATTATTGGAATAATTTCTGTTGCGATCGTTTCGGTTTTGGTTGTTTTAAAACAAAAATCAAAAATTCCTCAAAAAAATTGAAATAAGGTTTATAACCAATTCGTCAAGATTTGAACTTAAGTTGTCGGCAACATCTGAAAAAAAATCTTTATCCAGACGTGATTTTCTTAAATTAATGGGTGCTGCAGGTACTGGTCTTGCATTTGCACCATTTGTGCCTTGGGGAACTTTTCTTCCAAATCCATCATCTGCTGCTGCTGAAAGAGTACCGGTTATTTTACCTGATGGTTCTCAAGCAAACATTTTCACTTTTCCTATTAATCATGCTGAAATCATTACTTATCCAGAAACAGGTGATTCAGTACTTGATGAAGAAGCATTTAGAAAATGGCAATTTATTAGACTTCCAGAAAAATTTGGAGGAGACAAAAATATTATTTCATCATTTAGAGCTTATAGTATGATTTGTCTTCATCTTTGGTGTGTATGGAAATACTGGCCACAGGAAGGACGTATGCGTGGTGAATGTCCATGTCATGGAAGTATGTATGATCCTGTTACTGGTACTGCATTTGCAGGACCTGCATCATTACAAGCACCACCATCTAACACTTTACCGGAATTAAATTTTGAATCTGATGCTGAAGGTAATCTATTTGTCACACCGCCAACATGGGGACCAAACAAAAATGGAGTTGTAGGATATGGCCGTTTCCCTAAATAGACGTAACGGCACTCTTGCCTTAATCTATTGGATCTGGGATGGTCTTGATAGAACTATCTTTACAGCAATAAAGTTCTCATTCCCTGCAAGATTTGTAAGTCCATTTGGATTTTTGGGAATGCTTACGTTCATCACATTCATAATTCTTGGAGTATCTGGCGCGTTACTCATGTTCTATTATGAGCCAATTCTTGATAGAGCGTGGGATAGTGTAGAGTTTATCAACAATGACGTACCATTTGGATTCCATATTCGTAACATACACTATCATGGTTCAAATGCAATGGTAATGCTTGCATTACTTCACATGTATTATCAATATTTTAGTGGACGTTATAAAATTAGAAATGAAATTTTATGGATAACTGGTGTTATACTTGGAACTGTAACAATTCTTGAGGCATTTACCGGCTATGATATTATTTTTAGTGAGCGTGCAGAGTTGGCAATTAGTATTGCAGCATCGCTGACAAATTCAATACCTATAGCTGGGCCGACGATTCGTGAGGCGGCGTTTGGAAGTGGATTTCATGACTTTGTATTGAGATTCTACACACAACACGTATTCATTTTACCTATCGTCATGCTCGGATTAATGGCAGTTCACTTCCCAAGATTTTTAGTATTTGATGTTCCAATGGTTATGGCAATTTCAGGTGCAATTTTGATTACTGGTGGTGTATTCCCTGTTGATCTGGGTTTCAAATTCCAACCGACAGTGCCGCCTGGTATCACCGTACCAGAATGGTATCTGACAGGATTATACGCGTTCCTGCGGACACAATATGATAAATTTGTCACTGGGGTGTTGTGGCCTGGGCTTTTCATAGCGGCTATTGCGCTTGTTCCGTTCTTAGATAGATACAAGAAATTCTCGTGGAAAGATAGACCTTGGGTTACATCATTTGGAATTGTTGGACTTGCTCAAATATTGGTTACAACGTATTGGGGATTCTATATTCCTCCAGACTCTACTTTACCATTAGTAGAGAGACTGGTAATAGATCCAATAAACCTCTATTTGGTAATGATCTTATTAATTCCATTAGGAATTGGATTCAGTTACATGATGATTCATCTTGCTAAAGAGGCAGAAAGAAAAGCCAAACTAGCGAAAGATAAGGGACCAAAGAAAGTAGCACAGATTCAATTCTCTGAAAAATGGATTAATTGGCTTCTTGTAGCGTTAATTGCATTCCAAGTGTTCTTAAACTTAGCAGCATACAATGCGGCACTAAGTGGAATGAATAACATGTCACTATTCTTTGCAGGATTAGTTTTGATAGTGTTTGCAGGAATGTTCCATGTCTATCGATATGCTATGGGTCAAGCGAAAACTACGCCTCCTCCTCCTCCAAGTTCAAAAATTGGAGCGGTAAAATCTATGATTGGTTCTCATAAAGAATTACCTTCTGATGATCATGTATCGTCAAAGGATACTGCAAATGTAGAAGCAAAAGATGAATTATTAGGAAAGATTGAAGAAAAAATCAAAACAACTGAAAACCCAAATACTTCAAAATCAGATTCTCCTGAAATTAAAGCCAATACAGCTGATTCGAGTTTGAAAAAAGATACAGATCTTGGTATGTCAGAACTTAAAAAACCATAAAAAAGTAAATAAGCTTTATAAGACTTCTAGAAATCAAGCTAGCTATTGAGTACAACAGAAACTAAATCCAGTCATGGTTATGGAATTGGAATTTTAGTTGTTATAGTTGCACTAAGTGTAACAATTAGTTGGTATACTATGTATTGGTTACCTGAAGAAAATCAGAAAGTTTTCGTAGATGAGCATATTTTGAATCCAAGTGGTGAAACAATCGTAAATATTATTGAAGGTTCATCCAGTCCTGATCAAAAAGATAATTACATGCCAAAATTAATTCAAGTTCAATTAACTATTGATAATTTTGTTATATGGAAGAATGTAGATAGCACTCCACATACTGTCACTCCTGATAGTCATGATAGAGATGAAATAACTGATCCTTTTAGTGGAGAATTTGGTTCTTCTGGAGTAATCATGCCAGGTGAAGATTATGAATTTCTATTTACTGATGCACCACCAAATGGGGCTAAAATAATTCCTTACCATTGTGATCCACATCCATGGATGGTAGGAACAATTGAAATTACTAAATCAAGATTCTAGGCTGAATAATTAGCAAAGAGTTGAGCATTTTCTACTTCTTTATGTTGTTGAATTATTGATGCACGAAATTTTACGTCATGTTTTTCAGTTGGTTCAAACTCAATTGTTGCAATAAAATCTACTTTGTTATCTGGCATAACATCTTTATTTACAAATAATCTTGAAACGTTCTGTGTAATCTTTTTTCTATTATATTCTCTCCACACAACCAATTCATTTGAACCAAGAATCTGTGTGTTTATGACAACTCCATCATAAAGTCCTGAATAATTTACTGCAATGTGACCTATTATTTCTTGATGTGGTTTGATATTCATGTTATCTAATTTTATCTCAATCTCTTTCAATAATTGTTGAATAATTCATTGAAAATAAAAACTTTAGAGCGCGCGGGGAGGGCTTCGATCCCTCGACCATCGGATTAGAAGTCCGACACTCTATCCATGCTGAGCTACCCGCACAAAAACTTACAAACAGATTGCAATATTAATCGTTATCCTAACCATTTCTTCTCAAATCTTTCTCTCTCATTCTTGAACAAAAATTGCTGTGCATATCCTGCATATTTTCCAAAATGATCAACTATCTTATCATGTAATTCATCATACGTTTTATCTGTGATTGATTTGGTTTCAATTTGAAATTCTTTTGAATAATATTTTTGTAAAATACGTAATACCCATCTATCTAATGGAACTGCTTCTAACTTGTCAAGTGAAAATAAAAGTATACAATCTGCAACTTTTTTGCCTATTCCAAAAACTCGACACAAATCATCTCTTGCATCTCGATAATCTATTTTTTTAAGATATGGGAAATCTATGATTCCTTTATCTACGGCAATTGCAGCCTCTTTAACATATTTTGATCTATACCCTAATCCACATTTTCCAATATTTGTAATAGATGCATTAGCTAATTTTTCTGGTTTGGGAAATAAGAAAAATTCCTTACCATGTATCATCTTCTTTTCACCAAACATTTGGCATAATCTTTGAAGTCGAGTTTGAATATTTGGAATATTTGAATTTGATGACACAACAAATGAAATATAGCACTGAAATGGATCTTGTCTCAAAATTCGCATTCCTGGAAAATTTTTGATTGCTTCTTTCACTACCTTGTCTTTTGACAATTGCTTCTTAATTTTTTGAAAATCATCGTTAAATCTAAAAAATTTATGAATATCTCTACAGTTTGTATCTAATTTCTCTTCTAAAATAAGCATCTTTTCACCATTTATTCCATACCACTTTGAATCAAATTTTTTCCATAAGAAAACTTGACCGCTGTTAATAGTATCATCAAGATTTATTTCAAAATTATTTTTCAATTTAGATGGTAATTTTTTCATCTAATTTGGCTGCATGTGCCTCAAATCCAAATTTCTCCTGTATCTCTTCAGCAAATCGTGTGCATGATTGATCGTCTCCATGCACCGTCATAATTTTTGGATTTCCTTTTAGATTTTTAATCATTTCAAATAGACTGTCTCTATCTGCATGACCTGAAAACTGAAATTGTTTCACTTCTGCTTTAACATTTAGATCCTTTCCACGAGTTTGAACTTTTCCTGTGTCTAATAATTTCTTTCCAGGAGTTCCTTCTCCTTGATACGATACTAATGCAATCCCATTTTTATTATCAAACGATAATTCCTGTAAATAATATACTGCATTTCCTCCAACCAACATTCCTGCAGGTGATATGACAACACAAGGTTCTGTTAATGCATTCTTTCGTTCATTATGATCCCGTATTGCTACTACCTTATCTATGACATCCTTGAAAATTTCAGGATTTCTCAAATATTCTGGATATCTCAGAAGCACCTCGTTCACCTTCAAGGCCATTCCATCCATGATTATTTTATGTTTAAATCCAGCACTAATTAACACACTAGCCACTTCTTGTGAGCGTTCAACCGAAAATGATGGTATGAATAATATACCTTTTCTATCCATTACTTCATTTGCGAAATCAATCAGTCCTTTTTCTGAATCTTTTCTAGGTATTTGATTTTCTTGCGAATAAGTACTTTCTGTTATTACCATGTCCATTTCACCTATATCCAAATCTGCAGGAGGCAATAATCTTGAACCTCTTAAATTAATGTCACCTGTATAAAATAATTTTTTATTATTTGATTCTACTATTACTGTACTTCCACCTATCACATGTCCTGACGAACGTAGTTCAAAAGATGCATTTCCTCTGGTAATTTTTTCTTTGAATCCTATCGTCTTTGATTTTTGCAACATGTTTTCAATCTCTGGAACTCCGAAAGAATGAGAATTTTTTTCAATCTTTATCATGTCTTGTATCAATAATTTACTAAGATCGAATGTTGGTGCTGTTCCATAGACATTACAATTACCGCTTACAAATAATGATGGAACACATCCTGAATGGTCTAAATGTGCGTGAGTTATGATTATTGAATCGATGTCACGTGGTTTTACATGAAGTGGATATGTAGGTGGTGCACCCCTTGGTTTTCCAAACATTACACCATAATCTAATAAGAAATTTACTCCATCACAATTAACTTGAAAAGCTGATCGCCCTACTTCACCTGCGGCGCCTAAAACTTTGATGTCCACGCAAGAAGTTTTTGATCTCCAGTTTATAGTCTTATCACTATTGTAATTCTTCAGTGTATACAATATGCAGAAGCTTTAATTAGTGTAACCTAACTCTTGATCAATTATGGGAAGAACCTATGCAGAATGGGAAGCCACACAAGATAAAGCACTTATTGCTAAAGTTCGCGCAGGCGACGAAGCAAACAAAGTCCTATTAAATCAAATTAACTGGATCTGGGTTGCAAATCTTATGGCAAAAAAAGCAGAACTTAACCCTTCATCCGCAGAACTATTGGATTGGGTAACATCTGGCCAAATCGATGCAATGAGAAAGTAATTTCATTACATTCGTATTCTTTTTGTTTTTATTTTTACAATTTTATCGATCATATTTCATAACGCTGTTAACGATCTACTTCATGGTTTAAATAGTGAAATAGCATAATCAGAATGAAATAAAATGCCAATAGCAATACTTCCAGACATTGACGAACAAAGATGTATCGGATGTGCACTATGTGTAGAAATCTGTACAACTCTTGGTCCGGATGTACTCCGTGTAAAACCTGTTGAAGGTTGGAAAC
>Ga0209501_10001717_pt1 | contig 23803 bp, 20 predicted proteins | sample ArcticOcean_MG_C_4_FD_187434 | JGI IMG/M metagenome (GOLD analysis project Ga0209501, IMG submission 187434) | Marine microbial communities from western Arctic Ocean - ArcticOcean_MG_CB4_134 (SPAdes) (version 2) | ecosystem: Environmental > Aquatic > Marine > Oceanic | place: Arctic Ocean...
TGGTCTTTGCATGTTGGCGATTCTGCCGAAGAGGCGAAATCTGCTACTCTATCGGCCACTGGAACATTGTCGACAGGCCGTAATCAATCATTCCGTCCGCGAGTTGGCGGGCATTCGATGTACTTGAAGCTACGGAACGCCACGGTTGCCCAGACGTGGGCACTGGAGCGTATCGCAGCCCGATTCCGAACGACTTCAGTATCGTTTGGCAGGAGATTCTGATGCCAGTCGCCTTTGGACCTCAGTTGCCCGGAATCAACCCGACTGGCACGAACTTTCCTGCGTTCTCGAATCAGCCGGTCAATACAGCCGGATTGCAATCCCAACTTGCGCCGGTAAACACTCCTGCAGCAAACATTACTGTCGGAACTGGTCGCGCAATCAATGGTCCTGATACGACTGGCGGGTTTAACCAATTCAATCGTGCGCAGGATCAACAAAATGATCTCTACAACGCCGTTCTCGGACAGCACGACACGCGAGTTGGTGGGTTGGTGGGTCGCAACGAGCAGATGGCGAACGCCGTTCGATCCCAGCAAGCTGCCGGGATTGCGGATATCGGTGGCCAGTGGGGAGCCGCCAGGACCGAGGCGCTCGACACGTACGGCAGCATCATGGGCGTTGATCGCAACCGACTGCTGCAAGAGAACGTAAGGATCACTGGCTTGTATGGCGATCGTAGCGGAGCCTACAGCCAGGCCCAACTAGGAGCCGGCGGAGTCCAGGAAGGTTACCAAACGCGGCTTGGCGATATCGACACGCGGCAGAATCTGGAACTGAATGCGGCGGCAAATCAGACAGCAGGCCAATTGGAGTCCAGTCAGACGGGCTTGAATTCCGCGTACGCTGAACGGACCCAGCAGATTGCCGACCTTCTGTCGCAGCGAGGCCAGTCGGCATCACGGGACATTGATCGTGAATACGATCGTTCTCGAGCCGAAAGCCTGAACGACATGACCTCACGCGGACTGTCGAACACGACAGTCCTGAGCGGGCAGAACAGGGGCATTGAATCAGATCGTTCGGCGGCGCAGCAGAGATTGCGTGACACGCTTCGGGATGAAGAGATCCAGCAATTGACTCAGATCGGCGGAGAAGAACTGCAGAATCGGAGTCTGGGTATTGACCGATCGTATCAGGCAGGCCGTGCGGGAGTCGGTGATGTTGCCCAGTATCAAACTCTGCGATCACAGCTCATGGGCGACAGCCTTGCCGCGCAGGACAACACTTCGAACATTCAGGCTCAACTATCAGGTGATGTCCTGAATCAGGAAAACATGTCGTTAGCTGCCGAACTCGGTCAGCGGAACGACAACCGTCGGGAACTCGAGCAACTCGACAGCGGATACCTGTTCCCGCAGTTGAGTTTCCAGGAATCGTCGCTCGGCAACCAAGTGGCCCTCGGCGAAGACCAGCGAGCCAGCGACCTGTCTCTCGGCTCTGCCCTGACTGGCGACAGACTTGGCTACATGGGCAGCCGGACATTCGAGTCACCATCACTGACGGACCTCTACAACGTGCAGTTGCAGAGCACGAGCGATATCCCGCAGGCGTTCAGCGGATCGGGCCGATCAACAAGCCCGTTGGGCTACTCGTACGCAACACCGACGTCGAGTCGCGTTTACACGAATCAGAATGTGAATTACGGGACGAATATCGGTGCCGCAGCAGCAGCCGGTTCCGCACAGCGAGCATTCAATAGTGCTTCCGCGCCCATTACCAACCCTTACTGGGGTAATCGCCCGCGATGATACGGCCACTCCAACCGCTTCGGCCGCTTCGGCCGTTTCAATCGATGCCGTTCATGATGTCTGGCGACCAGCTGGATATGATGAGGGACGAAAACGGCGAGTTGATGGATGCGCCGAAGATCGAAGAGACTCAGGGGATCCGGACTGGTGACACAGAAGACCGACCGGACGAGCGACCTGTTGACCGCATGGCTCGAAAAAGGGCCGACGTCGAGCGCAGGCGTGGCCGATCCGCTAAGCCGATTTCCGCTTCTTCGTCGGGATCTGGTGCCCAGCAATCGTTCGGCACTCTGCCGGTCATGCTGGGCGAGTACACGCCCGGAACTCAGGCGGCGGATCGCCAGTCAGATTCTGGATATACGAGAGTCGAGGGTCGGCAGCGTGGAGAATCGGTAGTTCCGCCGACGCAACAAGAACCGGACCCGCTTGACCCGTACGCACCGTACATCAATCGCCTGAACAGCCTGGCTGGCACATACAACGAAGAAGCAGCCAGTTACCGCGAAACCGGTGTCCGTGGTGATTCGCTCGACACGGCGTTGGTCCAGTATCTCGACTATCTTCGTGAAGCTCCGGAGATTCCGGGCGCGTCGGAAGAGTACAACGCATTCAGGAGCATCTCCTCGAATCCTGTTGCGGAACGTGCTGAGTTCGATCGGTCGCCGTCCAGCTACTACAACCCGTTCACGGTCAGTGCCGACAACCGGTCCGGGACTTTCGCACAAGACCTGCTGTCTGGACTGTCCGACCAGGGCGCCATCGATCCTCGCTTTTACGATTACGGCGAAGCGAGCGAATATCAGTTCGAGCCCGGCGCTGAGCGGTTCAACGTGGGCGGCCAGTCTGTTGACCTGCCCGGTTACAGTCCGGCCGGCCTGTCATGGCAATACCGTCAGCCGGCCTACGATCCGTTCGGCGATCGAGCACTCAACACCTACTGGGGGCTTGAATCTGAAGACCAGACGTCGGCTGCACTCATTCCCGACGCCCCGTATGTGATTCAAGGCTACGGGAATCGATTCGCGCCCGGAGCGAGCGGCAACCCCACAACATTCGATCCAAGAGCTGAGCGCACGTCATTGGGCCGAAACCCGACGCCGGGAATGCTGGATCGAGCAAGAACCGCACAGAACCGGAGCGGCCTGATCGACCAGCGGGAACTCGCGTCAATACCGCTTTCCGAGAGCAAGCGGGCACTATTGCCGGGCGAGATGTATGAAGTCGCTCGCGGTTTCGATCAGGGGCAGCAGTTCCGTCCGGAAGACCAGTACGTTGGCGCGGGTGATCAACTTCCCGAAAACTTCATTACCGATAACGCGATCGAGTATGGACCTCAACAGAGTCCGGACTCGCGACTGTTCTCTGACATTCGCGATCTTCGCATTAGTGGTCAGGATGGCGGAGAAGCGCTTGATCCGAGTGGGCGAGAGAGCGAGTTGGCGTTTCTGGGCGGCGATGTTGATTATGACGTGACCGGTTCAAATCTGGACGAGTGGTGGCAAAAATCTCTACAGACTGGTCAATCACCAGACACGCTTGTTCACGCTACTGATGTGGACGCTGTATCTGCAGCGCAGCAAAGGCTGAGTGAAGTGTCGCGCCCGTGGCGGCAGCAGGATGAGTTCGATATCCCAGCACTTCCTCAGTCTCCAGAGGAAATCATCGAGGAACGCGAGCGAGAGGTGGAACGGATTCGGATTGAGCAGCGGATTCGTGAAGAACAGCGTATCCGGGTCGAGCAGCGTCAACGGGAAGTGTTCCAGAATGCCACTAACGTCAATGCGTCAGTACGCACTCAAAATATCCGAGAGGAAGCTGGCGGTGCTCCGCTGGTTTATCTCGGCAACACGAGTTTTGACGCAAGTGGAAACCAAACGAGCCAGTTCAAGCATTCACTTGGCGCGGCTTATCCACAGGATAATGCGGCGCCAATACTTTTTGACAACAGAGACGTCGAAGCTCATCGTCCTCCGGGTCACTACGCAAGCTCGTACCCGTGGATAGATGGGCCTCGCACGACAAATCGGAATTTGAATTCAAATTGGATCAATCAGGTTGTGCATGCGGGAGCACAAGTATCGCACCCGATCAGTGGAAATCTGGCCAACAACCCGGTGTATTCATTAAATAATCAAAATTATGTGCAGGTTGGGCAGGGAGGGTTTGGTGGGCTTTCCTGGTATTGGAATCCGGATTCAGTGCCAAGTAATTATTCAGGACAGCGGATTGGTGGGACGCCAGCAGCATTCAATCGGAACGCCAACTCTAGTTACACAGGCCAGAATGCCGGCCAATTGTTCGGCCGCAATGTGACGGAGAACTACAACGTCAACGTGCCATACACTGCTCAGGTTCCGTACAATGTGGAAGTCCCGTACCTGGAGACCGAGACCTATGAAGAGACACTTCCCGGCACGCCGACCCTCAACGGCGAAGAAGTCCCCGACGCGGCGTTCTCGTGGTCTTCCCCGGGCGAAGACGGGCTTCGCCGCCTGCTGTTCGGCGACCAGCGAGTAGACCAAAGCGATATCCGGGCGTTCGCTCCCGAAAATGCACCTGCGTATTAAGGTGACAAGATGACACAGATTGGTGATGCGTTCAGCGCAGGGATGGCGAATCGGGCCTTCAATCGCGCCTCCAACAGATCAGCTGGGCCACCCGCAAGCACCAGTGAGTCCACGCGTAAATACGAAGCGTACAAGGAGCAGCGGCGAGCGTATTACGCTGAGATGCGTGCCCGGAACGCGGAAAAGGAGCGTCGGCTGGCGGCAGAGAAAGAGAAGAAGATTGACTTCCGGCGGCAGCAGGCGTTGCAACAACAGGCTGCTTCTGAAGACGAACGGCAGGCGATCCTCAAGGCCAACCTTGGCGTGTTCTCGGACGCAGCCAATAACTCCGCACGCTTCGAACGCGATCGCTGGATAGCCGGGAACGATAATCAGCAGGCGGAACTCTCGCGTGAATTTGCCGGAGGTCAGGCTGGGCTCGACCGACGACTCAAGCAGGATCAATTCGGGCAGGGACTGGCGTTCGATCACCGTAAGCTGAATGAGACGCAGCGTCAGTTCGACCAGCAGAGTAATCAGCGTGCTGACGAGTTTGATCGGCAGAGCGATCAGCGTGCCAATGAGTTTGGCCAGGGCATGCAGCTTGATCAGCGGAAGCTGCAGCAGTCGGGTCGCCAGTTCGAGAAGGGACTCGAAATGGACTCGCGTCGGCTGGATCAGTCCGGCCAGCAGTTCAAGATGGAGCAGCAGCGATTAGGCAAGAATTCCGAAGACCAGCTGAGGCTCGGCTATGACCGTATGGGGCAAGACGAAAAGCAAACGCAACGAGAGTTGGCGTTCCGCACGTACGACGCCGAGGCGAACCGCGGCATGCGTCGGGATGACCTTGACGCACGGGTCGGCATGTTCGGTCGGTCACAGGACCAGAGCCAGGACCAATTCGATTCACGCCGACGATCGCAACTGGAAGACGGTAACCTCGAATTGGACATGGAATGGAACCGACGCCTGGGCCGGGCCCGACAAGGCAGCATGGGATTGTCTGCGCCACAACAGAAGCAGATCGAAGAGATCGAAGGAAATATCGAGCGAATCCGACAGAACGAAAGCATGCTTCCGAGAACGAAGCTGCAGGCCATCAAGAAACTGCGTGCTCGCAAGCTGACGATATTTCCAGAAACGGAAGTGCGTTCAGCACAGCAGGACTGGGAGCAAAACCGGACTTACGATCCGAAGGCGGGATCGATGGTTCGTCAACCCGACGGCACGTTCAGGCAGTATAACGATCAGAAGTATACCACCGATCAGTCTGAGCGTATTGTGAATGTCCAGGAAGCCGACAGTGCTCGACAGGAGCGAGCGAGCCAGCTGGAACTTCAGGACAGGTTCCTCGACATGGCTTCGAAAGGCGGGATGGAGTTCCTTCGAGCCAATCCGGTGTTTCAGGGGATGATAGACAGCCTCGATTCGCAATCCCAGAACATGGTCAGTAAGCGTCGGCAGGGAATGTCGAATCCGGAAATCCAAGACCTGAAGAATGCGGCAGCACAGAGCCTGGCTTCAGAGGGTGCAACATCTCCGACGAACGAGGAGATTGACAATCGCGCCAATCAAATGCTCGGCGAGAAGGCCCAACAAGATATTTTCACCTCGATGGCGAGGGCGGACAAGCAGACTGTCAGGGAGTCATTGGGGCCGAGGGGTATCGCTCAACTACAGGGGGACATCAGGCAGGGCTTCCTGGCCAGAGGAATCGTCCCAACCACTGAACAGATTCAGGCTGAAACGCGAAAAGCCATCGACGGGATTACGGAAAACTACATCAACGAAAAGGCTCATTCCGTACAGCCGGATCCGCTCGACGAATTGCCTCCGCCTCCTCAGCAGGATTACCGGTCATTCGAGCTTCCAACGGAAGATCAGAACAAGCTCGATGGGATGAGGAATCAACTGAAAGACAAGAAGAACCTGAAACCGGAGACGCGACAACAGGGCGAATTGGCGTTTCGGCAGATATACGATCTCTTCCTGAAGTTCAGTGCAAATCAGGCGACCCCTCAAGACGAAGCCGAATTGGCGAGAGCCGTCGAATTGTGGGACCAAATAATAGGCAAATAGCGCATGCCCGGCATTGAAGATTTCCTGGACATGGCCAGGCGAAGCAGCAGGGACAGTCGCACTCCTGACGGATACGACTTCAGTGGAGGTTCCGGAGATCGAACATCAAGATCGCGGATGGATGAGGATGCCGCTCGCATCCTGCGTCGGAAGAAGCTGATTGAGGAAGAGGAAGCACTCGACGAAGGACGTCGTCGTTACGCCACTCCATACACTGGTCCTTCCACACCACGATCGCGTGAGGTCATCGGACGCGACGTCGATCAGGTAATTGATGGGGAAGACCGAGAACGGAAGCTGAACGAGTCGCTCGCTTCGTCTCCATATCGGCAGGAAGCCCGCATTCGCACGAAGGTGGCGAATCAGACGGGCGACGACGAGCCGACGGGACTCGACGCGTTCCTCGCACGCGGCCGAGCGATTCAGCAGCTTGAGCGGGAAGACTTGGAGCGATCGCGAAACGCCGAGATGGCACGCGGATTACTCGAGAACGAAGACCCGATGGCCCGTGCGATCTTCGGCGCGACAGCGGGCACGGCCGCAACGCTTGGTTCAGCAGTCTCGTCGTTCGTCGATGAGGACACGGCCGACGCATTGCTCGCCGGCAAGGAAGGTTTCCAGCAGGAAGTGCAGCGACAACGAGAAGAGCAGGATGAGAATCCAGAGTTCACCCGAATGTTCCAGTCGGGAGTTGAGTCGCTCCAGATCGCGTTGCCTGTTGGCGGTGTCGGCGGTCCGTACGCTGCGGCTGCGGCGTTTGGGTACAACTCCTACAACGAGGGCCTCTACCAGGCGGAACAGGCCGGACTGACCGGCAACGATCGCTTGCGATTCGCTACCGAACAGGGCCTTGCGGAAGGCCTTACGACAGCAATCTTCAATAAGATTGGCCTGGGAGGCCTGGAGTCGCGTGCAGCTGGACGCGTCATGATGGACGGTGTCCGGAAAGGTGCCGGAAAGCGAGTCCTGAAGGATCTCGGTGCGGAAGAGACAGAAGAGCTGATCGTCACGACTCTGCAAACGATCTCCGAAGATCTGGAAGGTGTGAATCCGGATGCTCTTTCGGAGTTACCTAAGCGACTGGTTGATACCGCGCTGACCACTGGATTGATGATGGGACAGGTCGAGACGACCCAGTTCCTGGCGAATCCGAGCCGCACCAATTTCAACGCACTCCCTGAACTCGCCAAGTCTCTCCTTCGCAAAAAGGTCACCAGTCAGTCCGAGCGTGAGGAGCTGTCAAAAGAGATCAGCAAGTACGCCCCGTTGACTCCCCCGATCGCACCGCCTTTCGGCACTCCGGCACGTGGCTTCGAGCCACCATTGCCTGACGGGGTTGCCGGACAGCGACAGTTCAATGAAGTGCTCACCGATGAGGTGAGCACGGGACAGCCGGTTGACCAGTCACGCGTTGACCTGATGTCCGAAGGCGTGATCGATGAGGCGGCACAGCAACAGGAAGCGGAAAAGCAGCAAATCTACACGGAGTTCTATTCGTCGCCGCAAACGGCGGCACAGTTCGCAGCAGAGAATCCAGAAGCGGCCGAGAAGCTCGCCGGCCAGAACCGCTACACCATGAAGGTGTTCGGCGGCGCCGATCCGAATCTCCCGCCATCCACAGACACCGCGGCACGTCGGCAATTCCTGGACAATGTCAAGCTGGCACTCGATCCGGAATTGGGGCTGGCCGCACAGGAAGGCGTGTCCGACCAGATTCGCACCGACGGCCAATGGCACGAGATCAACCCGCAGATAGAAATTCCGCCCGAGATCGATCAGGAAGTGCGTGGTGATCGCAAATTCGTTAGATTTGGACAGGCGACCAAGCCCGAACAGCGACAACCCGAACAAGAACAGCAGGACGAAGGATCGTCCCGGCCTGATGATGCTCGCGAGCAACCTGCATCGTCAGGCTTGGAACAGATTACGCAGCAGATCACGCAACTGCCGGATGTGCAGCTGACTGCGTTCCGTGACGAGCTTGCGACCGACGAGAGCGAAACGGCTCAGGAGATCCTTGCAGCAGTCGAGCAGGAGATTGCAAATCGGGGCCCATCCCAGCAAGCCGAGCCCGAGCCCGAACAGGAACAGGAACAGGTCCAGCCAGAAACGCGGAGAAACCCCGAAGACATTCCCAACGAAGAACTCGATGCGACCATCAACGCACAGCCGGAATCAGCCGTTTCGCTACCGGCTGGACCAGACGTCGCGGCGCCGGAGTCTGAGAACGCTCCGGCGTCCGACGTTCTTCCTGAAGGCGTTATTCCTGAAGAGGCCATCCCTCAAGAATCCGTGCCAGGACAGCCAGCAACGCTGGAATCACTTCCCGACGAAGCTCAGCAGGGATTCGAACAGAACGTCCTTGCTCCGCTGCGTGAGCAGGTTGCCGAGCTGGATGACGTCCGGAACAAGATGGGAAGCCGCTACTCGTGGGAGGTCTCGACGAAGAACGGGATTCGGCCGGGTGATCCACATAAGGGCAGCGAAGCCCTGCAACGATGGAAGGAGCAGGCGGCCGAATTCGGTATCGATCCGCGTATCGCAGACAGCAACCCCGAGCTGAACGACTTGCAGACTCGCCTGGAAGCACATCGGGGATGGGGTGATGAGGTCACAGCTGGGCCTCCAGATTCACAAACCGCGCCCGAGCCGGTTTCGGTTCCGGAAGAGACGATAGTCCCCGCAGCGGAGCCGGCCGGGCGACCACTCGAACAGCAGCAACTCGCACTCGAGGCAGAGGCGGATACTGAACCAGATCCGACAGTCAAGAAGTTCCCGAAGAAACGAAAGCGGAGGCCGCAACCTTTCAGGCTACCTAAACTCGAACCAAAAATCCCGTCGGCATTCGAAGGTGTCGATGCCGACGTCCAGGCCGCTTTCGACAGCCCAGACAACGAACTCGAAGGAGTCGATCAGGTCAATCTGCAAGGCTTCTTCAATGAAGACTACGACTCCAATGTTGAGGAGTGGAAGCGAACAGAGACGCTGCGTGCCGCCGCCCGCAAGGCAACCGGCCTCAATAGCGGCAAAATGAGACTGATCGAAAATCAGGGCGGTCGAGACCATTCGTCGGTTGACGGCTTCGATACTGCAGCACGATCGTTTATTGCCGAGAATGACACAGGCCTTCCCGACGGCCCGGAGGGAGCACAAGCACTGTGGGAATTCATCCGCGAGGGCATTCAACCGGCACCGATACGCAAGGACTCGATCGACGCAGCCGTCATGCGAGCCAACAACGAACTTGACGACAGCTTCGACATGGCAAACGCGGAGATGGCTGAGCCCGACGAGTTCGAACTCCAGCGTGAGCCGGCCAAGCGAGTTGTTCCGCCGACGTTTGAGGGATCCGACCAAAACACACAAAAGCCGCTCTTCACTGGCGCGAACGATGAGCCCGGCCAGAAGTACATGTTTGATACTGGTGCCGAGCCCGGCCTGCTGGGACGTCCGAAGCCGACCGATCCGAAGCTGACCGGCTCCGACATGGCCAACGCGGATCCGGGCATGTTCCGTATTGGTGCGACGAAGAAGCTGGGCCAGAAGGGGATTTCTAAGGCGTCCATCAATCAGACATTCCCAGGTGCCAAGGTAACTGCCGCTAAGCGTGGATGGCATGTAGAAATCGGCGATAGCTTCGTAACCGTGGACGTCGTGGACAACATTGAGGTCGACTTCGATGCGATGGAAGCTGCTTCTGGTCAATCAATATCTCCGGACATGAGGGGGCAGATCGGTGCGGCCGGTTCATTCAGTATCGAATTGGACGACGGTACGCGGCACAGCGGGCTCGGGATCATCCGATTGAGTGAGGGAATGGCCGACGACGCCACGTTGCGGCACGAGGCACTCCACTTAGCACGTCGGTCGGGAATGCTCGGTGATGCAGAGTGGCAGGCACTTGTTGACGCACATGCTCCTGACTCAAAGAACGAGTCGATGCAGGAAGAGCGGATCGCTCTTGCCCGCGAGACGACTCCTGACGTTGCACCAGTTTGGGACCGAATTAAGTCGTTGTTCCGTCGCGTCCTGTCCCGTGTAGGAATACAAGATTACGAAGCTCGCGACATTCATAACCTGATGGATTCGAGTGGGTTCTGGGGCCGTCAAGCCATGCGTAGTGACAGTCGTGCCAGGTACCAATTGAGAGGCCGACCTGACCTGGCGAATCCGGCCACTGATCCAGACGCTCGCGAGCTGGTAACGCGAGTCGACGAGCAACGGAATCAGAATGGCCAGCCTGAAGTTCTGTCGGACACTGACGTGCAGGCCGAGGCGGACGCGAGGCTCGCGGCAGACTTTGATGGAGAACGCCATAAGTTATTGCAGGCTGGCCGTAATGGCACTCAATTGAATCCAGCAGAAACCGTGATGGCGAAGTCCATGGTCAATCGTGAGGCTGCCAATGCGATGCAGTCTGGGGATCAGGCTCGCGTTTCAGATGCGATGGCGCTGATCGAATCCTATCGCAACACTGGAACGGAGCAGGCGCGATCATTCCGTCTGCGACAGGATCCGGTCGAGTCGCCGGCAGAACGAATGGGCCGCGCTTTGTCTGAAGCGATACTGACGCCTCCGGAGTCGCAACGGAAGAGGCGGAATAAACTCCGACGTGATGGCAATAACGAAGCGGCGGACAAGATAAACGAAGACTGGGCAAAGCAGTTCGAAGGCTTGAAGAAACGCCTCAAGGATCTCGGCATCAATATCGATGATCTGAATGAAGGCGGCTACAGTAGGATAAAGGCGGCCAAGGCCCTTCACACGATCTCCCAGGCTAAGGGCGGATTCGCCGATCGGATGTACGAATACTGGCGAAACGCAATCCTGTCTGCTCCAACGACTCAGGCTGCCAATCTTATTGGCAACTTCGGGCATGCAGCATGGCACAACACGGCAGAGCGGTTTACTGAAATTGGGGTCAATTCCGTGATGGGCATGCCGGAAGGCGCTCAAGCCGGAGAACTGACACACGTACTCGGCGGAATATTTCCTGGTGTGTCTCGCGGGGCTCGTAACTTCTTAACAACATGGAACAGCGAGCAACCGACATTCGAGGCCCAGATCGGGCGAGAAGGGAAGCATCGGATCGAGGATGCAAACACGGAGATTATGGGGCCACTCGGACGAGCTGTACGGATCCCGCAGAGGCTTCTTCTCGCGGTGGATGATTTCTCGAAAAGCGTCTTCACGGAGATGGAAGTAGGAGCGAGGGCCTACCGCATGGCCAAGGCTGAGGGATTGTCTGGTGACGAGATGCGAGTGCGTATCGCCGAATTGCAATCGGACATCACGTCATCCGCATGGGATGAGGCCTACGATAATTCTCTGGACCTAACATTCCAGGAAGAGGGTTTACAGGTAACCCAGAATGTGAAGACGCTGGCATTGAAGGCACGCGAAGACATCCCTGGCATCAGGTATCTTCTTCCATTTATCGTCACGCCGACAAACATCCTTGCGACCGGCATCAAGAAGTCGCCCCTTGGCATGGTCCGGATCGCGCACAAGATGTACGACAATTACAAGGACGGGAAGAATGTGATGGAGGGCCTGTCACCCAATGTGGCCCAGCAGGTTCTGGCGTGGGCTGCCGTATTGGCGTTATTGGATAACGACCCTGACGATCCGTGGATTACAGGCGCTGAGTCAGAACTGGACAGCACTTCGCGACAGGTTTCTTACAGGACGCATCCATCGCAGTCTGTTCGTATCGGGGGAAAGTGGTACAGCTATTCTCGTTTGGAGCCTTTCGCTACGTCACTGGGGCTGACTGTTGACTGGGTTAACGGAATTAGGAGTGGAGAACCAAAGAAACAGCTCTCTGCGGTTCCAAAGAGTCTTGTTTCGCAAATGAAAAACAAGACGTTCTTATCCGGAATCGGCGACTTAATGAAAGCCGTCGAAGGCGAAAGCGGATCATTCGCAGCAAAATGGGCAAGTAGCTTCACAACTAGTTGGGTTCCAAATGTTGTGCGTTCTGCGGGCCGAGAGTCTGACGACACGTACATGAATCGCAGTGTCTGGGGCGACGGGAATGAATGGTGGAAACGTCTTGGCATGCGGACACTACAAAAGACGGAACTAGATTGGACTGAGGAGTTTCCAATCTACGACGTCTGGGGCCGACCGGCGATGCGATCAGAATCACCAGTCGGCTCGGACTGGCTGTATCGGATCACCATTCCGTTGAAGGTGCGTGATGACGATATCTTCGTGGCAGACCGACTGGTCATGAACTGGAACAATGAGCATCCCGAGGATGAAGCCTTTCCATTGTTACCCGGCAAGTCGTACACAGAAGATGGCGAGACGAAGTACATGACCGACAGCCAGTATGCTGACTTCGTGAAGATTTCCGGGACAGCGGCGAGGGAAGGCCTGTCACTTACTGAGTTGGACGCTGACAACCCGACGAAGCCTGCAATCAATTGGATCGGCGATATCATCGGCAAGGCAAGAGCGGCCACGAAGGATCTGCTGAAGAAGAAATGGTCTGGCGAGGATGTCGATCTGGATCCCAAGGACATCGGCAGAGAGGCCGTCAAGGCTCGACTTATGAGCCTTGCGTACGGAGCGACTGGCGATCCACAGCAAGGCCAAGGGACACGCAAGCAGGACATGGAGATTGAATCACTCCGCGAGATATCCAGCTACAAGGAAGCGGAACAGGGCCTCAAGGACAAGTGGTTAAGTTTCGCCCAGTCCCGCGAGAACGAAGTCGCCGAGAAGTTCAAACGGCCGCCGCGGGAAGTTGAAACCTTCAACCACACTCCCGCCTACTACCAGCGATTGAACCGACTTCGCGAAATCTGGAAGAAATGATACAATTGATACTTGAGGATTGGAATCTCGTTGGTATCGTTTCGATTAATCGGACGGAGCCGGGCAGCAAGGAGTGCTGCAGCGGGGCAAATGGCGATTACGACGACTGCCTCATGCTGGAGAAGCATGGCATCAGAAGGACGGGGTTTGCCCCTTCATGGACGGAAACACATTACTAACGACCCGGGAGGTTGGCCTGTTGGTTGGCTTCTCAACGAAAACGATTCAGACGTGGTGCCAGAATGGTGACCTGAAGCACTCGAAGTTGCCGTCTGGTCATCGCCGAATCAAGTTGGCTGATCTGACGAAGTTCGCCAAGGACCACAACCTGAATGTGGATTTGAAAACTCAACTGAAGCCTTAATGCCGAGTCCGGCATAGATCGGGGGACTGATGGGCTCGCCTTTTGCCGCTTTGTCGGCCGCGCCAAAACCGACTGAGCAGCAGCCACAGAGCCAGGATCGCGGAATCCTGTTTTACGATCTCGAGGCGATTCCCGACGAGTCTCGATATCCGAAGCCGGAATCGAACGAGTTGTCCTCGTCCATTCCGGACGAGGACTTCCGCCCGGACGATATCTTGACTGATACCAAGACGGTCACGAATCTGCAGAAGTGGCTTAAGGGTCACAAGCTGTCCGGGCCGCAATACGCCAGACTCCTTGAGCAGGAAAATCAGGGCGATACGGTTGGTCGCGCTACGGCGATCGATACGATCGAGAAGCTGATCAAGTCTGGCACCGTGGAGTTTGATTCCTGGCTGAAGGAATCCTCGACGAATCCATGGAAGGCCCGGATCGTTGCTTTCGGCTGGTGTATCGGGAACGGCGAAACCAAGTCGATGACTGCCCGGAACGACGACGAAGAGCGAGCGTTGCTTGAGCAGTTCTGGCGGCTCAATACGTCCGACCGCACGCGTTGCGGCTACAACATCTGTGGCTATGACGACATCCTGGTCGCAATGCGATCGCGGGTGCTGGGCGTCGAGCAACGCAAGCTCGACTTCGGAAGGTTCAGCAATAAGGAGGCCATCGACCTGATGGTGAAGCTGTTCCCGAGCCGCAAGGCGATGAAGTGTAAAGAAGTCGCCTACGCGTTGGGTATCGTTCCGCCGGCCGGGGACGTTGACGGCTCACAGGTCTACTGGATGTATCAACGGGAAGAGATGGACGCGATTGCCCATTACGTTGAATCTGACGTATTCGTGGAGCAGGAGATGTATTTCGCCACAACCGAGTTGTGGAAGTTCTGAGTTCAGCTCAAGGGAGACGCGGTATGAGCGAAACGGGATTGATTACGAACGGGGGACACGCAGCAGAAGCGAACTTCTATCCAATGCTTCTGCAGAATGTGGATGCAATGAAGCAGATCGAGGCCATGGCAAGCACGTTCTGTGCTTCCCAAACCTATGGACTGAAAAACAAGGGTGATGCCATGGGCATGATCCTGTCGTGCATGGCGACCAACTCGACCTTCCATCAGTTCTCGCTTGAGAACCACATCATCGAAGGCCGGCCGAGCCGGCGTGCGGAATTCATGCTGGCCGAGTTTCAGCGATTGGGCGGCAAAGTCATATGGGGCGAGAGAAGCAAGAATCGAGCTGCTGCCAAGTTCGCTTATGATGGCCAGGAATTCGATGAGGAGTTCACGATCCAGGACGCTGCTCGAATGGTCGGCGACGACAAGTTGTCCAACAAGCTGAGCAACTGGTTCAAGGATCCGTCGGCTATGCTTCGCTGGCGATTGATTTCGAGAGCCCTGCGTTACATCTGCCCGGCCGCTACCGGAGGTTTCTACACTCCGGAAGAGATCGGAGAGATCGAAGTCACTTCCAAGCGTTCGGCTAACTCTGAAGAGTCGGTTGCCGTGCGACGTAAGGAACATGGCATTGACGAGACGGATACCGACGAGCATTACGTTGATGTTGAGTCGTCGGCAGGGACTGTCTCCGAGGTGCCGGTCGACGTTGCATCAGCTTCGGCGTCCTTAGCTGATGCCGATGCCTTAGCTAAGGACGAATTGGCCACAACTTTGCCAGCAGAACAGCAACCAAAGCCCGAACCAAAGCCCGAACCGGAAGTCAAACCCGTTTCTGGCGATCAAGAGAAGATCTGGGCCGTCCAGGCAGAAATCCTGACGGTCGGCACAGAACGCCTATCTCTGCTACAGGATCAAGTGCTTGCGTCGATGAGGAAAATGTCCGACAAGGATGACATTCAGACTCTGACGCTGGCTGAAACTGAAGCTATCCGCGACAAGTTCACCGATTTGGCTGACGAGCAGGGCGTGTGATCGTCATTTGGGAAGGCAGTCCCCTTTCCCGCGATCTAATCAGGTGGTGGTCAGGGCAGATGGGCGTAGAGATGATGCCTGAAAAGTACCAGGACTCCAACGAGTGGCCAAAGCAGTTGCGTATCGTAGTCCGAATACTTGGGCCGCAACACGTGTGGGATCGTGGATTGGCGACGCTTGGGTATCCGCCAACTATGGTTTTGACAGAACAAGAGGCGACCGTTGTGCGGGACGCTTCATTTCAAGGAGCTTGAGATGCCGATTTCTATCAATGTTCGGGACATGGATCAGGATGTCAACGACATAAAAGCTGGCGGGTTTGTCGATGTGCCGGAAGGCAAGGGATTAGTGAAGATCATTGAATTCAACGAGCGTGCCGGCAGTTACGGCCAGGATAATATGAAGCTGGTCCTCATGGCGTGGTCGGCCACTCGCGGCAAGGGTATGGAGCACATGGAGGGTATCTTCCACGACAAGCCCGACTCGAAGGTGCAGCGGTACGACTCGCGAATTCTTCGCATCGCGATCGCCACGGGCGTGATTACTCCAGTCCAACTGAAAGGCGCTATGAATGGCGTCGGCGAAGTCAATATTGAGGTGAGCGATTTCGTCGGCAAGATTATGTTCGCTGATATCGGGAAAGTCGAAGGCTTCGGTAAGAATGTGGGGAAGTTCTTCACCAACATCCTCCAGGACGGAAGCGCCCTGTATCACCATCTCGATCCGCGGTGTGCCGATTGGCCGACGAATCCGATGATCGTCAAGTCGCTGGGTGAAGCCAGTGGCAAGTGGTGCCCCGCAGCCGAGGAGACGGTCACGACTCCAGCGAACGAGCCACCCGCAAACGGCGGCAGTCCATTCAGTTCACGTTGATTCGTGCTCTAGTTTTTTGACGCAGGCCTCATAAGTTCTGTGTCGCCGAGACTGGGACACGTTTCTCCTAGCCGCCGCCCGGTTTTACCGCACTGGGCGGCGGCGTTTTTTTTACGAATTCACAATGCCTAGAAATCGAGAACTGACAGGCAGGTTTGATGGCGAATGGCGAGTCTTCGGTGAAGGCGACGGCCGGACGGTTATCGGTGGCGTCATCTATGCCAATGATTCATCAACCGAAGAATCAAAAGTCAAAGGCCATGCGCTCCCTGGAGAACTACAGGCCGGGCTGACGTACAGGTTCTTCGGCCTTTGGCGAGACACGAATTATGGCCGGCAGTTCTTCTTCTCGTCCTTCGCACTCGAGCAGCCATGCGATGACGAATCGTTCATTGCGTATTTGCAGCAAGCCAAAGGCACCAAGCTCGGTTCGGTTACGGAGCGAGTGGCGTCGGTGTTGGTCGAACAATTCGGTGATGAGTGCATCGAGACAGTTATCAATTATCCAATTCGTGCGTCGGATTTCGTTACCCGTAGCTCGCGTTGTCGCTGGTCGCACGAGGCAGCCGCGATTGCTTCCCGCACCCTGAAAGGCGTTGACGACACCCGCAAGGCCACTCTTGGCCTGATGTCGCTGTTTGATGGACGTGGTTTCCCCAAGAAGACTCCGCGCCGTGCGATCCGTGCGTTTGGGACCGACGCAGCAACGATTATCCGTGACGACGTTTTCGGGACATTGATGTCTCTTCCGGGAATCGGATTCAAAGGCGCCGACAAAGTGTTTTGCGACGTCGCCAGGGAACGTACTTCAACCAATGAAGAGTACCAGCAGGAACTCGGCTCATTGATCCGTCAGGCGTATTGCGTTGCCTATGAAGTCATGAAGGATCGCACAGGCTCGACGTGGGTAACGAGAGATGTCGCGTATCAAGCGGTTTACGGCAACGTCGCGTCGGATTATTCGAAGCCCGAGGAGGCTATCGCGTTTGGGGTTCTCCGGGGTGTCCTGGCCGAATCTTACGACGGAAAATACATTGCCCTTGCTTCTCGGGCTGAAAATGAGATGGAAGTAGTCCGGTATGTGAACGATTACCGGATGAGGCAGGACGATTTGAAATGGCCAGATCCAGCGTCACTGTATCGTCTTTCCGTTCATCAGGTTGATCAGTTGAGGATTTCGCTTTCAGCCAGGATGGGACTCCTGCAGGGGTCTCCAGGTTGCGGAAAGACGTTCGTGATTGGATGCCTCGTGAAGGCGATCATTCAGCAATATGGCGAGGCGTCGGTGGCTGTAGCCTGCCCTACCGGTAAGGCTTCGGTTCGGGCCACGGCCGCGATGACGGCAGAAGGCGTGCCGATTGTGGCGACCACGATTCACCGCTTGCTGGGTGTCGAGTCGAACGAAGAAGTAGGGGGTTGGACGTTTTGTCACAATGAGGGCATGAAATTGCCGCATCGGTTTCTGATTATCGACGAGCCCTCGATGATCGACACTGACCTGATGGCTGCACTTTTGCGTGCCTGCTCTTCCGACGTCCACGTTCTGATGTGCGGAGACAAGGGGCAGTTGGCTCCAGTGGGACACGGCTTGCCGTTTGCTGACATGCAGGGGCCGGTCAGGACTGGCCACTTGACTGAAATCCGACGAAACAGCGGGCGTATCGTCAAGGCTTGTGCGGAAATCAGGGACCACCAGACATTCACGCCCAGCACCGATTTCGATGAGGCAGCTGGCGAGAACTTGCCATGGATTGAGATGGCTGAGGGATCCCTGCAGGATGGTGTGTTGTCACTTGTTAGTCAGTTCCAGCGTCAGTCCGACGAAGTTGATCCCGTCTGGGATGTGCAGTTAATCACTGCCTGCAATAAGAATTCGCCAGTGAGTCGTCGCGAACTTAATCCGATTATCCAGAAACTACTCAATCCGCATGGTGAAGAGGCGTTCGGTTGTCCGTTTCGGGTTGGTGATAAACTGGTCTGTCTCTCGAATGGGCGGTACTGGTGTACTCCGGCGTTCTGGGACTGGCTTGAGGCTGAAGCGAAATGTACTCCGTTGTCGGAAAATTCCCAGTCGTGGATTCTGCCTAGCGGCCAGTCGCTTCAGACGTCGGGTGAGAAGCACGAGTGTTATGTCGCGAATGGCGAGCTGGCAAAACTTTTGTCTATCGATGCCAGCAAGCTGGTCGTAGAATTATTCGATCCGCGGCGAGTCGTGAGTGTTCCGTGGCGAGTCAAGCCTGAAGGGGCTGATGACGAGAGCGATATTCAAGAGAAGGGTGTGCTTGGCGATTGGGATTGGGGATACGTTCTGTCGTGCCACAAGTCGCAAGGTTCTCAGTGGCGATATGTAATTGTGATTATCGATCCGTCGGGAGCGGCGCGAACCGTAATGAATCGCCAGTGGATCTTTACGGGCCTGTCTCGCGCCTCGGATGCGACATTCGGGATTGGGGAGATTGAAGTTGCCCGTAACGCGTGCGCGAGAGATGGCCTGGCTGGCCGCAAGACACTGTTGCGAGAAGGCCTGATTCGCGAGTCACTAAGTCAGCAGGGGCTTTTTTGCAATCCATCTGACAAGTAAGCTGGCGGCGAGGAAAGCCGGCCCGAACGTGAAGGCTGGCTATTCAGAACACGCTGTAACGAGGGCTCGGCTTGACCGCCTTGTTCGTCGGGTGGCTTCGGGGAGAAAACCATGACACTGCCAGATTATCGCACGGGCACGTGCCCTCATTGCGACGAGCCACGTGAGTTCGGTGCTCCACTGTGCGGGCCTTGTCGCAAACTGGCCGGCAATGATGAAAACGGATGGCAACGGTGGACAGTACCAATCATCGAACCAGAGTCAGCCGCAACGAAGGCTGACGCGTAACACGACGAACGCCCGCCATAAGCTGGCGGCGAGGAAAGACTATGAATTCAGAACCGACGACGGACGCCGCTCAGCTTGATGGCATTATTACACGTTGTTCTCGATGTGCTCGAAAGACCTCGGGCCGAAAGAAGACGTTGAGGCATCGCGGCGAGGACAAACTGTTTCCGGCGGATCGCATCCCCAACGTAAAGCGAGGCGAAGGGTCGGCGATGGTCTGTATGGAATGCTATGTTTCTCTGGGCGACCAAATGGACGCGGCAGTACCAGAACCGTGGCATTTTAGTAGCGAAATCGGGAGAGACGCTCGTGCTCGCAGTCTCCAGAAGTTCTGGACGTGGCGGTCGAGAGTTACGGCAGTATTGAGGCGACTTCTTAACGTGTAACGCCCCGGCATTCACCAGGTGCAAGGGCCTTGTTCGTCGTGAAATACGCACCGACGGCGGCTCCGGTGCATTTAAGGTTAGCCTGATTGGAATCCGCAATGGAACTTAATCTCACGGACATGCTGAAAACTGCTAACAGGTACGGCAACCTGATGCCATCATATTTATCGACACCGTATTCTGACGCGGCGATCCGCGAAGGATTGTGTGAAGTCGTTTGTGATGAAAACACGGGCGGCCACAGATGGATACGATTGACTGACCGTGGGAAAAATGCGGCGGAAAATGTCCGGGCGGGCGGGGGATGTTTTACGGTAAAGGATACCGACGAAACGGATGGCGATCCGATTGGGTGGACAATCGTGTCAACTGGCGATGATGGTTCTGTGCTGTGCGAGTCGCCAAGCGGGAACAGACGGCGATACTGGTTTCATGACCGAACTAATGGAGACCAGATCACGGTTGGCCTACAACGGGGCAAAAGTTCCTCGGAGGAGACGTGACGGCCTGACGCCAGAGGATGTGATTGAGGCAGCCAGAATTCTTCGAGTCTCGCTGAGTGATTAACGCCCCTGTCCAGCAGGCGGCGACAAGAGACTTTTCTAAGCAGTTCGGCGTGGCTTCGCCGCTCTACTGCAACAGATTGTAAGGCTTCTTCCGTGGGACCACTGACAACCGCCACGACTGAAGGCACTGAGCGCGACGAATACCGCTCGCCGCGGGAGATATTTGCCGGGCTTCGATGTAAGTTCGATATGGATGTTGCGGGGCCGTGCTACGGATTGGGGCCGGATTTTGTTCCAGCAATCCGCACCCTTACGCGATTCGACGACGGACTGACGACCAGGTGGGTCGGGTTCGTGTGGATGAATCCGCCGTTCGGAAAACGCAACGGGCAGGTCCCTTGGCTGCGTAAATTCTTCGAGCACGGATGCGGAATCGGATTGGTGAATGCGTTGACGAGTTCGGGCTGGTTTCACGATTGGATGCCGAAGGCGTCGGGGATCTTCCTTCCGCGCGGCAAGACGCGTTTCGTGCGGCCGGACGGTACGGTTGCGAAGCAGCCAGCGAGCGGTGTTGTGTTGTTTTCCGCTGGCGATGAGGGGCGTGTGATTCTTCGCGACTGCAAAATGGATGGGATGTTCCTCGAAGCCTGACGCCCAACTTCACTTGACCCGGGAGGTTGACGATGAGTTCAGATCGATTTGTCACGAACAAACGCTCCTTAGAGGCGACGTGGATCAGTGTGATCAGCAGTCAGTTGCTGGCCGCGCGGTGCTACGTTGTCGGTCCCGGATTGGCTCCTCCGACGGGGTACACTACGGCGGAGCACATCACGGCTTCGGACGGGTGGGACGATCAATTGGATGCTCTGCGTTGGGCTGCGGACAACGGTGCGACGATTCCAGAAATGCGAGCGTGGAGACGGGTGCAGCACGGGGACGACCTGGTCTCGCGTGAGTAATCACAGGGCCGAAAGATTTCTATGGCTACTCTAGACGACGCGGCAGAGTGCTCCGGCGTATTGCTGTGTTCTACTGATTCGGTGTCCGCGAAAACAATCAACCGTTGGGGAGAAGACGTGGAGAATACAAACGATGTGACCGAGCACTCGGCACCGCCCGAGTATTATCTGGATCGCATGATCGCGCTGTTTGCCGAGTATAAAGAGGATTTTGGTTGCTCTGATGCGGATTTCCCGGACGAGAAGCCGCAAGCGCGTCAATGTGAGTACGAGAAAAAGTTCAACGCGATCGTGTGTGATTACAAAGGTCATACGATCGGGCCGGATCAGTGTGGAAAGCCAGAGCACGATTTGTGCTACCGTTGTAACCGATTGCGAGTAGATATCGAATTGAGCAGCTCACGACTGAGTTAACCGGGCGGCGGATTCGGGAAGAAAGAATTTCTTGCGGGAGTCGTTGCGGAAAGGTAGACGCCCAAGTCCCTAAGGCTTGGTCCGGAATGGTTTCGGTGCCTGAGTTGTGAAATCGCGGCCGCGAGGAAGCAACCATGACGGTAATGCGGGTTCGATTCCCGCGTTTAATTTGCAGGTTCGAGTCCTGCCGACTCCATTTGTGATTAGCGAACCAGTTTCAGCAACAACAGAGCCAGCCGCCGAGGCTGTATAACGCCCCGGCATTCACGGGGTTGCGGCCCCGTGGCTTTGGTGACGAACGACACTTAATTAGTTAACCCTTCGAGATCCTGATCAGGAGACTCTGGTGATTGTAACTGCCCCTGATAAAGTCATTGACTGCGGAGTCCAGCCAAAAGATCGCTGGACGTTAAGGGCCTACCAGGAAGCTGGAGGAGAGGACGAACTGAGATACACCTTCCGGGATGTAGACGATGACTTTCTGAGAAGGACTTTGAAAGAGGCCATTGAGAACGGTGAGAACGGTGAGAACGGTGAACACCCCTCGGTTTGACCTCTTCTGCTACTGCATCGACCGCAACGCCCGTGGATTGCTTTGTTCGTCGTGCTTTACGGGGACGTTGGAATGGTCGACGGCATAGTGACGACGAGTGATTTTATTCTGGAGCTGGAGTATCTATTGGCAGATGCAAGAGCGATCTTTCGATGTTTCCTTCAGGACCGGTTTACCTACGCCGAGGGCCTGATCGATTTACGCCGTATTCGGGATCGTATTCAGAGTTGGCGGATGCGGAACCGGGACCGAACAGCGCCGTACGTTGCGGCGTGGATATCGTTGGTCCGCGACGCCAGACAGTGCTGAGTTACCACGACGAACGCCTAAGCTAACCCGGCAGCCGGGGTTGGCTTTCCTACTTCTTACCGCGACGACGGCTGCTCGCGGTTGAGCGATTTGTTATGCCTGATGAACGGGTTGTGCTGCCAATGTGTGCGGATGCGGTCAAGGAGAGTTTCCTTGCTGATCTTCGCGAGCTGCTCAAGAAGTACGGAGCTTCAATTGATGCTAAAGATCACTATCCAGGATATTCGGAGTGCGGCGAAGATATTCGAATGACGGTTGATGTGCCTGCGATTTACTGGAAAGGCGACGTTGTCCGTGAGTGGTGTGAGATAGATTTAGGTCCAGATTTCGAGGCATAACGCCAATGATCACAGGGCCGCCGCGAGCGACTGGCCCATTTGAAACACGCACCGACGGCGGCTCCGGTGCATTTAAGGTTAGCGGTCCTATGGGAGTAGACGCACGAATTCTGTTTGAGCAGACGGGTGAGTTGAATTTCGAGCGGGAGTTTCCTGCTGACTGGAAAGTCGTTGGGATCTCCGAACACGAAAGACAATGTGAGCCATCGGCGACGCACGAATTTGACACCGGTTCGAGATACTACGGCGAAGGCCACGAACGCGGATCATGGCCAGAGATTTGCGCGGTGTTGATGCTATTACATGCGTGTCCGGGTGTGGGTCGCGTCTGGTACGGAGGCGATTCAGGCGATGGACTTTTTAATGTCTCACCGGAGAGAGTTATTGAGTTGAGCAGGCATTTCATGCAACACGGAGAGCGACCGTACCACGGCCGCTAACGCACCGGCAATCACCGGGCTGGAGAGTACGACATGGCGACGCAGAAACCAGACGGAAACGACAGCTCCGGTGCATTGGCCTTGTTATGTGGAGTTTTCACAGTGGGCAATCAACAGAGCTACGATCGTGGCATCATCGAGCACGGTCGTGAGTTCAAAAAGCTTGGTCGACGGAACACGTACCCGGGTGGGTTTGCGGTCCGGACGCCAGCCGAGGCGGAACGGCTGATCGACGAGTCAGGAAAGCGTGGCGAGTGGGCCGTGTACGAGCTGCAGGCAGAGTGGGATCGTGACACTGTTACGTCTGATACTGGATGGTGGCACGCGCTGATCAACGATTCGACGGTGATCCGGCGAGTCGACACATAACGCCCCGGTTCACGGGGCCGTGGAGAAAAGACTATGAGTACAGAACCAACGTCGGCCACGGCTCCCGTGCAACCGATTGTTCTACAGGCGGTCAATCCATGTTCAGTGTCGATCAAAAGCGAGCGATTTCCGATGCGGTCCAAGAGGTGCTTCGTCAGACGAATCATCCCGCCACACATCGTCGGCGGCGCTGAGACGGGAAACGTGGCAAAGTATTACGGAGTTCTTCAAGGCGACTGGCGAGAGGAGTTACGGCAAGGATTCGCGGAGTGTTTCCGCGTGTTGAAGTCGCACG
>Ga0209501_10001718_pt1 | contig 23802 bp, 18 predicted proteins | sample ArcticOcean_MG_C_4_FD_187434 | JGI IMG/M metagenome (GOLD analysis project Ga0209501, IMG submission 187434) | Marine microbial communities from western Arctic Ocean - ArcticOcean_MG_CB4_134 (SPAdes) (version 2) | ecosystem: Environmental > Aquatic > Marine > Oceanic | place: Arctic Ocean...
GAGGAGGATCCAGTCCCGCTCGTCGCCGATGTTCACGAAAGCCCTCAGCAGGTTGATGTCCCCGCCGGCAACTGGAGTCGTCATAGGGGCCATGCCCTTGGTACGTTTGAACTTAACCGGAGACTCCTGTATTACCTTCCAGCCAACCTTAGTTATCTCCACCACTTCCCAATCGCTGTTGGCAAGGTCCAGATACATACGGCCTTCATGCATCGCCAGTCGCGTGAATATCAGATGTTCCTGCCCGTCATATAAGGCTTTGCCTTCAAGAACGCCTAAGGCATCTTGTATAGCCTGCGACCCGGGTGCGGCCTTGTGAGCCTGCCAGTAGAGTTGCTGAAGCCACTGTCGAAAGCCTTTGGATCTGATAGGCCAATTCTCCTGATGTTCATCTACCTCTATGGAGGCAAGGGCGTCTCGATCTGGTTCATGCCACAGTTCTGCACTCTCAGCGAGAGCAATGAGGGTGGTAGCCTGAGAGGGCGGACGTCCTGATGTCGAAAGGCCAGCTTCTTCAAGGATCTCGTTTGCTGCGTCAGTCATGCTTGGCGTTGCCATTTATTTACCTTCATCAAATTCTGTACTAGTGCGATCACATCGCCGCCGGTATTGCAGGCCCCATAGCAATGCCAATTCTGTTTCTCTAAATTCACAATGAACGAAGGAGTCTTCTCGTCATGTATGGGACAGCAGCCCTTCATCTTTCCAGATCCGGCCGGTATCAACTTGGTGTACCTGGCTGCTACGCCCTCTACCTGAGCTACAGCTTTGGCCCGGTCAAACTTGTTGTCCTGGTATGGTTGGACATTCGGGCGCTCAATGTGGCGTTTTAGTACCGGAAGCAGGGTAGTTTGCCACCATGAGCCACCTCTTTCATATCGCGCATATTTGGCGCCTGGTAGCGGTATACCGGGCACAAGGCCTTCGATCCAGTCCGCCAGTTCCTCACATTCTGGAACGCTCATTTCGCGCACGATCTTCGGTGCGCTGGCGATGCCTATAGCAGCTAACGTAAGCCTGAACAGCGGCATGGCCGTGTGCTCAATGTCGGCAGGACCCAGGTGGGCTTCGCTGAGGAGATCAAATTCAAGCATTGGTTCGATTTCCAGCCTTCTTCTAGGAACTCAACTCGGACACGAAGCGCTCGATTTCTGACAAGGGAAAGCGTAGGCTTCGCCCGATATGGACCGGCCTTAGGGTTCCATCTGCCCACAGTCGGCGAAGAGTGGATCTGCTTAAGCCTAGCGCCCTGCCAGCCTCAGCTTCAGTCAGCAGAAGTTTCACGCCCTCAGACAAATTGTTATCTGGCATAACTTGGTTCTCCAATTTGACTACATCATTTGGGGTTTCTTGGCATTTCTTAACCTCAAATTAATAGATATACTGGAGGCGGTGCTGAAAAACTGTATACGTTAAGACGCAATTTGGAAGTAGAGTAATGTGGACTTGGGAGGATGTGGTGGGGCTACCAGCAGTCAAGTATTTCAAAACGCTTAGTTCGGAGGCGCTCGCAAGGGGTCGTATCCAATTCATCGAATCTAATCCTGGTTTCAAAACGACAGAGTATGCGCCTCCTTTTCAGACGGCCATGCGCTTAGTACTCATGTTGTTCTCTTATAAGTTTTGCAACGACTATTTTGTGGTCAAGGACCTTAAGAGCGCTGCTCAAATTTATCCCCACAAGAATGACTCGATAAATCTCTTAAACGTCCATCTCAACTATTGGGAACTGTACGTAAATGGCGGGATTGCGCCCACTAAAGAGTACGATGCATATCGTGAGTCGATTATCCACGTTTGCGCGCGCGGCAGATTGGGCCGGATTTGGCCCCGAGTTCTGCATGGTGCGGTCGTTTTGCATCTCGCGCCCAATTTGGATGGTAGTGCAGCGGAAGATTCGTTTGAGCCATGCCTATTTAATCGTGCAATTGGTCCTGAGGAAGGTGCTTTGGATGGGTTCGATGTAGTCAAGTTCAAAGTGCGACTGCCCAATGGCCAGGAAGTCAGTCTTAGTCCGGACCACATCAAACGTGAAACCTTGAAGGGCGTGGGGCGCAGGAAACGAGAAATGATTGAGGCGAACTGGCCGAAGATTGAGCAATTGATGCGACAAGCACAAGGGTTTGAACGTCGCAGAGGCCTCAACGTTGCAAGCATAGAGACTTGGTCGGATTGGCTGTTCCGCAGGCATTTGCTTAGAGAATCAAGTAGGGATATCGCGGACGATGTCAATTCCACAGCTGGCTTTGTCGAACATCGAATTAAATACCTTAGGAACGCACTCGATCTACAACCTAAGAAATCACTTGGCTGCAAACACGGAAGGCCGCCTCTGTATTATTGACGTAGATATGGGTGAACTTGATAGTAACGTTTCTCATCGGCGGCGGTCTCATGGAGTGGAAGTGTTGTAACTTTGACAGCAGTTTTGACAACAACACCCAAAAACAATGGAATACATCGAGAAATTAGCTGATGATGGGAATTAGTCTACCAAGCCGCGCAGAGACGAAGAGAAACGGTAGGAAATAGACTAAACGTGATTTAGGATCATGTGCCCTAGGGCGTGGGAGTTCGAGTCTCCCCTTCCCCACCAGTGCATCGTAATCAGCCTTCTTCGTATTCTTAACGACTTTGGCTCTGCATTGCATCTCCGAACCTATCTATACTGATCCTTCAATGTGAGTCATCGGCGTTTGTAGCCAGGGGTGCATACCCCATATGCCGTGAATGGCTGTACCCTTACCCCACACTTCGACCCCCATGTAGACTCAAAACAGGATTTCTCTCACTTGTCCGTCTCTGGCTGACGTGCGCCGCAGATGATCCAGATACATATGGAAGATCTATACAAAATTCTTCAGGTGGACCCTAAGGCTGACCCAGATGTGATTCGGGCGGCCTTTCGCGTTTTGGCGCAAAAGAATCATCCAGACCTGAACCATAATTCCAACGCCTCAGAAGCTATGATGCGGCTCAATGGGGCCTATGAGACCCTTCGCAATCCTCGCGCTCGCTCTATGACGGTCATCGTGTAACGGGTGTAGGCCAGTCTACGGGCGTGCATCATGATCCTGATTTTGCCGACTGGGCGGCCTCGCAGGCTCAGGCAGCGCATCCCGCAGGGAAACGAAATCCCAACGAGCCAAGCCGGATTTTCGAGGTTCGCACCCTGTCGCAGAGCAGGGCTGGAAAAGCGGGCTTATCGGTTGGGAATTGCCGCTGGCCTTCTGGTCCTGCTCGCGCTGCTTTCGGGCGTCAACCAGGGCGCTGGCGATCTGCCCTATCAGGTGGTCACCAAGGTGTGGGTTGCCCTGATGGTGTCTCTTATCCTCTGGGGACTGATCTGGAGCTTCGGAGACCTTTTTGATCTCGTTTACCCTCGCCGGGCCGAAGCAGAAGCCACTGACAGTCAGGAGCACCTCTAGCGCGCAGACGTTGGCGTCGGCCAGCATCTGGTGCTGTTTCAGCTAATTGACCAGATGCGCCCAGTTGGCGTCCTTGTAGGTTCCCTTAATGATCATGTCTTGCAGGGCGGAGAACGTGTTCGAGAAGTCTTCTAACTCCACGACGAGTCGAATCAGGGATAGACGATCGTCCTCAGTGTCCTCCCAGATGTTCTTGTAGCTAGAGAAGCTAATTGTGTCGTCGTTGTAATCATCTTCTGCGTCTTCTAACAGCTCCAGCTGCTCCTGATACTTGGCCAGGTTTCTGTCGAACCTCTCCTGCAGGTCATTGTAATTTGTCTTGATCGCCTCATAGTTGGACGTTGCCATGTAGTGTTCTGGATAGATGTCCTCAATATAGGCCAGCAATTTCCCCGTAACGTTACTTATCGACATACGGCAGCGGTCCACCGTATAGTTGTTGTCGCCCCGCGTTACGAACCAGCCGCTATCGATGTCTATAACGCGGTGCAGAATGGTCGATTCGGTCACAGTGCGACCTGTAAAGCAGTCCCGTCGCTGAAAGCTGATGATGTCGCCCTCTTGGATGTCGCGGTGCTGCAGGTTGGTGCGCATAATGACGATGTCTCCGCAGTGCAGGATTGGCAGCATGCTGCCGGTGCAGATCAGTCCAGAAGTGTTGATCTCGATGTCTGGGTCGGAAGTATACTCCTCTGTAAGGGTTGCCAGTTGCCTCACCTTGGTGACCAGCACGTCTCGGTCTCTAATCAAGGCATCGATTTCCGCCTGAACGCCTGCCTCAGAGTTAAGGGTCACCTGTGCCTGCAAATCGGTCACCTGCGAATTCAGAGCTGATTTGGCCTCATTCACCAGCCTCAGTTCTGTGCCCAGGCTGTCGATCTCTTCTTGGCTGTCCTCAAGCTCAGCGTCCCGCGAAGCAAGGCTCTGTTCCAAATCGGCGACGCTGTCATCGCTGACCTCAAGCTCAGCGTCCCGCGAAGCAAGGCTCTGTTCCAAATCGGCGACGCTGTCATCGCTGACCGCCACCTGTTTAATCAGGCTCTCGACTTCCTGACTTAACCCTTCAATCTCCTCATCACGAGTTTCCAGGCGGTCTGAAAGAGTAGTTATTGACTCCTCGGCTTCGACAAACTGGTCCGATTTTGCAGTAAGTTCCGATTCCGTACCGCTCAGAAGGGTCTTGCTTTCCTCTAGCTCGCCCTGCAATTTTGAAATGTCTCGTTCCAGACTCAGGACCACGCTGGCAGCCACCGTAGACGCGTCCTGAAGCTCAGAAATGCGAGCCTGCATTTCCGCGACGCTCTCTTGCATACCTATAAGTTCAGTCTTGCGCCCCTCCAAGTCGGTTGCCAGGGCGTCAAACTGCTCCTGCGGCACACCACAGGCTATGCTGAGAAGAAGGAATAATGCGGAAGCAAGGGCAACAGTTTTCTTCTTCATTTATGGATCCTCACCTATGGCTCCTCTTGATTTCCCCCCAGGGGCCTCACAGCTATCGTGGTTATATATTCATGAGGCGGCGCGCGCTGAAATCTCTTTCAGACCAATCGTATCAAAGGGGTGTGGCGAGGCCATTGCGGAAAAATGACACTATATAAATGCACCTGGTGATGTAGCCCTTATCCAAATTGTCCTAGACCACCTCTGGCTACCGGTGTTACCATAGTTACATGGATTCTAAGTTCACACGTAACTTCTGCATAATCGCGCACATCGACCATGGCAAATCCACGCTAGCGGACCGCCTGTTACAGTACACGGGCGCCGTTGAGGAACGGGACATGGTCGAGCAGGTCCTGGATAGCATGGACCTCGAGCGAGAGCGCGGCATTACCATCAAGGCACAGGCGGTGCGCCTGGACTACAAAAGCGACTCCGGGCAGGAGTACCAGTTCAATCTCATTGACACCCCGGGCCATGTCGACTTCTCCTACGAGGTCTCCCGAAGTCTGGCTGCCTGTGAGGGTGCTCTGCTTATAGTGGACGCTACACAGGGCATTCAAGCTCAGACACTGGCCAATGTTTATCTGGCCATGGAGCATGACCTGGAGATTATCCCTGTCATCAACAAGATCGACCTGCCGGTGGCGGAGCCGGAGCGTGTTGCCAATGAGGTAACGCAGGCCTTCGGTTTCAAGGACGACGAGATTGTCTTCGCATCTGGCAAGTCCGGCGAGGGCGTAAAAGACATACTCGAAGCCATTGCGGCACGCGTCCCTCCTCCCGAGGGTTCTGATAAGGCTCCCCTAAGGGCGATGATATTCGACTCCAAGTACGATACTTACAAGGGCGTTATCGCTTATGTGCGAATCGTCGAAGGCGAGGTGCCGTCGGGTAGCCGCGTCAGCGTGATGTCCAACGGGAACCAGAGTGATGTGCTGGAAGTGGGCATATTCAGACCCAAGCCAACCAGCGTCCCCAGCCTGAAAGCAGGCGAGGTCGGGTACATTGCGACCGGGTTCAAGAGTGTAGGTGATGCGCCGGTGGGCGACACTATTACTCTCGCGGCCAATGGAGCAACAGAGGCACTGAAGGGTTACCTGCCCCTCAAGCCCATGGTCTTCGCGGGGCTCTATCCTGCTGATGGTGAGGAGTATCTTGATCTTCGTGTGGCGCTGGAAAAGCTCCAGCTAAACGATGCCGCCTTGACCTTCCAGCCTGAGAACTCCATGGCGTTGGGTTCAGGATTCCGCTGCGGATTCCTTGGCCTGCTGCACATGGACATTGTTCAGGAGCGACTGGAGCGCGAATACGACCTTACTCTTCTGGCGACGTCGCCGAGTGTGGCGTACAACGTCATATTCACCGATGGCCATACTGAGGAGATTGACAGCCCCTCCAAGCTCCCGGAGAGCTCGTACATCGAGTCCATTGAGGAGCCGTGGCTGGACCTGAGCATCATCGCGCCAGCCAACTTTATTGGGCCTGTCATGGAGCTAGTGCGTGCACGTCGTGGTGAGCATAAGCGCATGGAGTACCTGCAAAACGAGAGCAGCGGAGGAACCTCTGCCCCCAGGGTGTTGATGGAGTTCGACGTGCCCCTTTCTGAGGTGTTAATCGATTTCTTCGATCAGCTCAAGGCGCGTACCCAGGGATACGCTTCCATGGACTATTCGGTCACGGGTTACAGGGCTGGCAAGCTATCGAGAGTAGACATTCTGGTCAACGGCGATCCTGTGGACGCCCTTTCGATTATTGCGCATCGAGACAACGCCTACCATCAGGGCAGGGAACTGGTTACAAAGCTCAAGGAGCTGATTCCCAGGCAGCTGTTCGAGGTGCCAATCCAGGCCGCCATTGGCCGCAAGATCATCTCGCGGGAGACCATCCGCGCGCTGCGCAAGGACGTTATTGCCAAGTGCTACGGCGGCGACATAACTCGCAAGCGCAAGCTCCTGCAAAAGCAGGCCGAGGGTAAGAAGCGCATGAAGCGGGTCGGCAACGTTGATATTCCGCAGGAAGCCTTCCTGAGCATATTGAAGATGAAGAGTTAGTCGTTAGTAATAAGTTCTTGGTTATTAGTATTCCCCATGGTGCGGGGACTATTAACTAACCACTAAGTACTAATAACTAAAAATCTCGTTGACACTCCCTAACACCTCAACTAACATTAAATATGGTCGTGCTAGGTGGGGAGGTAGCGGTGCCCTGTATTCGCAATCCGCTCTAGCGAGACTGAATTCCTCCGAGAGGGCGCGTGCTTGAGGCCTCTTTCGGTGAATTCCGATGTTGAGAGTTGGGTCCTACGCGGCGGATGGCCGCGAATCCCGTCAGGTCCGGAAGGAAGCAGCGGTAAGGGGCATATTCCGGGTGCCGTAGGTTCACCTGGCTCGAGTCGGTTTCACCTGATACGCCAAAGGCAGTGAACGAACGGGGGTGCACGACCTTTTCCTCGATCTTCACCTCTTCCTGTTTAGTTACTTTACAGGACAGGTTGTCCCTTCCTCTGTCGACCAGAGGAAGGCTATCATGGTGGAATCCTCCTCTATCTGTATCTTTACACTGAGCATACCTGGAGCACTGGTTATCACCTCCGCATCAGGCCGACCGAAAGCAAAGAAATCCCTGGGCCAGAACTTTCTGGTGGACAGGCGTATTCTGGGCCGAATAATGAAGGCTGCAGGGGTTACGGCTGACGACACCGTAGTGGAGATAGGGCCGGGCAGGGGCATCTTGACTCGCGAACTGGCTGACACAGCTGGCGAAGTTGTGGCCGTTGAGCTAGATGACGTTCTCTCCATGAGTCTGCAACTGGAGTTTCGGAACCAACCTAACGTGCGCATTGTTCATGCGGACGCTCGCGACGTAGATATAGCCTCCTTAGTTGAAGTCAGCAAACCGTATAAGATAGTTGCGAACCTCCCTTACTACGCCGCTTTGCCCATCGTACGGCGATTTCTTGAAGCAGAGCACAAGCCTTCGCTGATGGTCTTCATGGTGCAGCGGGAGGTAGCCCGCAACATGACCGCCGAGCCAGGACACATGAGCCTGCTGTCGGTGGCTACTCAGCTTTACGGAAGCGCCCGAGTAGTGGCCAGCGTGCCGCCCAAGGCCTTCCGTCCAGCTCCCAAGGTGACCTCCGCCATCGTTTGCATCGACGTTTACGAAAAGCCTGCCTTGGAGCTTGATTCGATCGAACTCTTCTTCACGCTGGTGCGGGCTGGATTTTCAGCGCCGCGCAAGCAGGTCCACAACTGCCTTCAGCATGGGCTAGGCATCTCCCGGGATGTTGCCGAACGCATGCTGGTGGACTCGGACATTGATCCCAAGCGCCGTCCGCAAACGCTGAGTGTGGAAGACTGGGGACGCTTGTATCAGGCGTCGGCCCTGCAAACGATCGACATTTAATTATCGGTGGCTCTCAGGTGCAATAAATCCCTTCCCCCCTTGATGGGAGAGGGTTAGGATTGGAGTAATGAGTTCCAAGTCCGAAATAACCCTTAGAGCCTACGCCAAGATCAACCTCACTCTGGAGGTACTGGGGCGTCGCGCTGATGGCTACCATGACGTAGCCTCTATTATGCAGACCATTGATCTGCACGACACCGTGACCCTAACGCCGTCGGACGAGATCGCTTTGGAGTGTGATGTCGAGGAGCTGGAGTCAGAGAACAATCTGGCCATCCGCGCTGCAAACCTACTCAAAGAGAAGACGAATGCGGATGCTGGCGTTTCGATAAAAATCCAGAAGAACATACCGCTGGCTGCCGGCATGGGCGGCGGCAGTAGCGACGCGGCGGCCACCCTCGTTGGCCTAAATGATTTGTGGGGGTTGAACCTGACCCTGGTGGAGCTGTCGGAAATTGCCGCTGAGCTTGGCTCCGACGTGCCGTTCCTGCTTAACGGCGGAACAGCTATTGCCCTGGGCCGGGGAGAACGCGTCCGCTCTGTGCCGCTGGCTGACCTGGAATGGCTGATTGTGCTTTCGCCGGACATTCGGGTGAAGGACAAGACCGCGACGCTGTACAAGAGCCTGACTGAAGCCAATTACACCAGGGGGGCGCTTACTCGCAAGCTGGAGGCTCGTATTCGAGGTGGGGGAGACGTTCCGCCCCAGCTCCTGTTCAACGCCTTTGATGACGTGGCTTTTTCGGCCTTTCCTGGCCTGGATGTCTACTGGAACACGTTGCACTCGCTGGGTGCCCGAGAGATTCATCTTGCAGGCAGTGGCCCCACTATCTACGCTCCAGTGTCAAAAAGAGAGGTTGGCTCAACTTTGCAGTTGTTGTTGCAGCACCAGCATAAGTGGAACGCCCATCTTGTTTCGCTGGTAGGCGCAAGAGACGCCTTTAACAAGGTCATGCCATCCTAGGTCTCATAGCGTCCGGTGCGATGATAGGCCTTTTAATGGCCTCCGTATTTATCGCCTTAGGCGAAATAATGCTGTTCTTGCTTTACAAGAACCGCACACCGTCTATGGAGCGCTTCTTTGAGGCGATTCCGCCGGCCCGGTTGGCCATGGTAATTGTATTGATGTCTTACCCCACCTGGGCGGGACTGGGCGCCATGTTCGCTCTGCTGTTTCTGGTCAGCTCCAATGAGGCGCCAGGCGGTGGGCTGGGAAGTCCCAACCTTGTTTACACTGTGGCCGTGCTGGTCATCTCGTTGATGATGGCAGCGCCAATCATGTACCTGCTTCGAAAAGTCATGCTGGGCGTTGTGGCCCTTACGATTACATTCATAGGGCTGTTCGGCTGGCTCATGCCGTACTTCGTAAGGTAGTATTGCCTGCATAGCCACCTGGTTCTTTTTAGATTGCATTGGAGTTTCCAGAACATTTGAAGAAATTTGACTTACATGTGCACACGGTCCGGGGCAGCAGCGACAGCAGCCTCACTCCCGAGCAGCTAATAGAGGAGGCACTGCGCATCGGACTCGACGGCGTATGCCTTACCGAACACGGCGGCGGCTGGGAGACTCGGGACCTGGAGGATACGTTTCGTGACGCCGGCATCACCGTGATAAGGGCGCTGGAAGTCGATACGGACATGGGCCACATACTGGCTTACGGACTTCATCGACACGTAAGTGGCATTAACGTTGCTGGCGAGCTGCGGAAGGCCGTCAACAGGGCAGGGGGAGTCATGATCTCCGCTCACCCCTTTCGGAACCTCTTTAACAAGCCTCCATACAACGTGAACCTTCTTTATAAGAACTCCAAGAGAAGAAGCCCGGAAACGGCGGAAGAGGCGTCTGGTCACCCACTTTTTCAGCTGGTCGACGATATTGAGGTTGCCAACGGGTCCAATACAGACCAGGAGAACCTGTTCACCCTGGAAGTGGCGGCGCACCTAGGCATGGGAGGCACAGGAGGCAGCGATGTTCACTCGACCCATGGTCTCGGCAAGTGCATCACCATGTTCGACGGCGATATCAGAGGCGAGTCTGACCTCATCGAGGCACTGAAGGCCAAGGCCTTCATGCCGGGACAGAACCTGCACAAAGGCGACCTGCAGCCCTTTAGTCTCTAGATTCGCAGGGCTGCTTTTGCCTGTTGCTTAAGTTCAGCGCTGATAATTAGCTGACCTTGGCCTCATCGCGAAGGAACGTCACCATGCGATCGGCGATATCCTCCCCAGCGTCTTCCTGCAGAAAATGGCCGGCGTTTTCTATCACGTGGAACCGACCGTTGGGCACCATCGCTGCGATGCGCTGACCCTCGGCCACTTTGAACGCCATGTCTTTGTCCGAAAACATCACCAAGACCGGTATATCCCATAAGCGAAGTGTGTCATCGATATCCTTGATGTACTGCGCATTTTCGTGTCGCTCGTTGGGGGGGATCATCTTCGGAAATGCGGCTATGCCGGACCTCGTCGAGACATCTTTATGGGGCATCAGGTACTGTTCCTTGGCCCGGGCGTCCAAGGGGCGCTTGATAAGTAGTTTGCCGCCGAAAGACATCTTCCGGAACAGGTCGAGGCGTTTAGACAAGAAACTGGAAAAGCCACCGCTGCGAAACATTATTTTGAAGAAGAGGGGCATGGGCATTATCGTGACCAGCGTGTTCAATATCGCCAGCGCTTTGATGTTGGACTGATGGTCGATGGCGTAGCGGAGGCTAATAGGCCTGCCCCAGTCCTGTCCGACAATCGTTACGGCTTCTAAGCCGAGCTTTTCCACCAGGCCGGTGATTAATCCTTCGTGCCTGCTCAGATTATAGTCCGACTCCTTTGCAGGCTTGTCGGAGAGTCCGAAGTCCATCAGGTCTGGCGCAACGCAGCGATAGCCGGCAGCAACCAGCGGTGGGATCATCTTTCGGTAGAGATAACTCCATGTGGGCTGACCATGCATCATCAAGATAGGTGGCCCAGAACCATCGTCTACGTAATGAAGCCGAATGCCATCGACCTCAATGTAGTTTTCTTTGAACGGAAACTCGAATCGCTCGGTCATTTTTATCTCCTTCGACAGACACCTTGTTAGCTTGCGAGATATGTCCTGTTAGCTGAATTGTCGATGGATCAAGGATGCACTGCGCAATTGCCTTAAAATACATGAAATGGCGACGAATACCAGAAGATTATTGGGGTCATGGTCGCCAAGACTATAGAGACGTTAATTTAAGTTGTCAATTGCGTCGTGCGAGTCCTGGTGGCGAAGGGCTGTCAGCAAAGCTTTTTTCTTTTTATTAAGCGTAACCAAAATTTGCTATCCCCGTCATACGGCGATATCCTCTTGCCGAATGGCGGTCTGACTTATCACCTGTGGTATTTTCACTGGGAGGCGCAGCATGGTAACCCCTAATCCGATAGTTCGACGGTGGCGTTCCGAAGCGACAGCCGATCCCGAGGGCTTCTGGGCCGAGGCTGCTGATCAGCTCCCCTGGTTTCGCAAATGGGACCAGATTTTCCAGTGGGACTTTCCCTCTTTCAAATGGTTCCTAGGGGCGCAGACAAACATGGCCTACAACTGCGTCGACCGGCACGTGGAAGCCGGTAGGGGAGGCCACTCTGCAATAGCCTACGTCACCGAGCGCGGTGAGCGAAGAGTGCTCACGTACGCGCAGCTCTTGTACGGCGTAAAGCAGGCGACCGCGGCGCTGCGAGGCATGGGCATTCAGAAGGGCGACCGTATCACGATTTATATGCCGGTATGTCCCGAAGCAGTGATTCTCATGCTGGCGGCACTAAGAGTCGGTGCCATTCACTCGGTTGTGTTTGCCGGATTCGGCGCAGGCGCTCTGGCCGACCGCATAAGAGCCAGCGGCTCCAAGCTGGTCTTCATCACTGACATCACCTATCGCAAAGGCACCGACATTCCTCTGAAGGGCATCGTTGATGCCTCTTTGGAGACCGGTGGTGAATCAGTGGAACACGTTGTCGTTCTCGATCGCGGCAGTGGTGTCCCGATGACGCCCGAGCGCGACATAACCTGGGACGAGTTCTTGACTCGCGGGCAGGGCCATGACGACGGGCACGAGATTATGGAGTCCAACGACCCTGCCTTCATATTGGCGACCTCCGGCACCACGGCCAAGCCCAAGCTTGTAGTGCATAACCACGGCGGTTATCAGGTCGGCGTGCACAGCATGGGACGCTGGACTTTTGACCTGAAGCCCGATGACGTGTGGTGGGCGACTTCTGATATTGGCTGGATAGTCGGGCATAGCTACATTGTCTACGCGCCGCTGCTGGCCGGGTGCACCACCATCGCATTTGAGGGCGCGCTGGACTATCCAGAGCCCGACCTCATCTGGCAGATTGCAGAGGAGTTCGCCGTCACGGGAATATTTACGTCGCCAACAGCGGTTCGTCTGCTAATGCGGTACGGTGACCCTGCTCGGCCGAAAAAGCCGTTGCCATCTCTGACCAAGATCTTCTGCGCGGGTGAGGTGCTAAATCCACCGGCGTGGGAGTGGCTCCAGAAGGACGTTTTGGACGACCGCATCCCTGTGATCGACCACTACTGGCAGACCGAGACCGGTGGTCCACTGGTGGGCAATCCTTATGGACTGTCCATGCTGCCCATCAAGCCGGGCTCCTCTGGCGTGCCCATGCCTGGCATTGAGGCGGCGGTAATGACGTCGGAGGGCGAGTCATGTGAGATAGGGGAGAAGGGAATACTGGTCATTAAGAGGCCGTTCCCCAGCCTGACACCAGCCCTGTGGGGAGAGCCGGAACGATACGAGTCCGACTACTGGGGCAAGATTCCCGGACAGAAGGTCTACTTCACCGGGGACTCTGCGCACATCGATGAGGACGGGTACGTGTGGTTCGCCGGGCGTGCCGACGAGGTCATCAAGATTGCGGCCCATCGCCTGGGGACCATCGAGGTGGAGTCGGCTTTGCTGACACATAAGGCTGTGGCTGAGGCGGGGGTAACGGGTCGCCCCGACGATCTGCGAGGCGAGGTTATCTCGGCCTTCGTTGTGCTGAGGAACGACTACAGCGCGTCGGATGAGCTTAAGGGCGAACTGCTTCAGGCGGTGCGACGCGAGCTAGGCCCTATCGCAGTTATTGGCGAGCTGAACTTCGTCGATATGCTGCCTAAGACTCGTAGCGGCAAGATTATGCGCAGAGTGTTCAAGGCGGTCGTTCTGGACCAGGATCCCGGCGACATTACGACAATCGAGGATGAGGGCTCGGTGGAAGAGGCCCGTCAGGCGTGGCAGGCCATGAAGGCAAGTCTGGGCGGTAGTTAGTTTAGTTGGATTAAGCCTGTCAAAACATCTGACAATGAAGCCCGTGAACTATTAAGTTCGTCTTTGTTCCGTTAGAAATATGAACTTTGTCAAAAATTTGGCCTGATATCAAATAGTGGGATGCTGATTTAGATGAAATTTTTTGAATTTGGGCTGGTGTTGAGGGGGCAGTACCCGGTGGGCGACGACATCGGCGCGCGGTTCGAGGAGGCCATGGAGCAGGCTCGGACCGCCGACGCGCTGGGCTTCGACTCTATCACGGCGACGTCGCACTTCAGCACCCCGCCATTTCAGTCCTTGCAGCAGATACCCATGTTGGCCAGACTCAGCGCGGAGGCACCCAACGTTCGCCTGAATGCTGGCATAGTGCTTCTCTCGCTCTACACGCCGTTGGAGATCGCCGAGCAGTTTGCGACCTTGGATATCATGACCGGTGGTCGGATCATCTTCGGTGCCGCGCTGGGATATCGGGACGTGGAGTTCAAGGCATTTGGTGCGCCAATCAACCGGCGGGGCAAACGCTTTGAGGAGAACCTGATTGCCATCAAGCGGCTGTGGACCGAGGACTCGGTGGACATGAAGGCCGAGCATTTCGAGCTAGCGGGTGCCTCCTGTCTGCCAAAGCCTTTGCAGGACCCCCATCCGCCTATCTGGATCGGTGCAAACGCGGACGTCGCAATAGAGCGTGCTGCGTGGCTTGGCGACTGCTGGTACATCAACCCGCATAATCGCATTGGGACTATCAAGCGGCAGATCAATGTTTATCGTCAGGCGTTGGACAAGGCCGGCAAACCCTTCCCGGACGAGCTTCCCATGCGGCGTGAGTTATTCGTGGCGCGTACGCGAGAGGAGGCCCTGCGCATCTGCGGCCCCTACATAGAGAAGAAGTACGCGGCCTACCACAGCTGGGGGCAGGACCGGCAGATGCCTGAGGGCGACAACGACCTGGGCGGTGACTTCGAAGACCTTTTGGGGGACCGATTCCTGATTGGTTCGCCGGACGAGGTTGCGGAGCAGATTCTCGGGCTGCAGCAGAGCATAGGCATCAATCATCTGATCATGAGCATCGAGTGGGGTGGCATGCCTCATGGCCTGATATTGGAGACACTGCAACTGATCGCCGAAGAGGTAATGCCTAAGGTCCAGAAAGCCCAGAAGGCATCTTGAAGAAATTTGGGGTCGTTGGGACGCTAGTCCATACGACCCCAAATCGAAATTCTAGAGAATTCTATCTACTGGCTTGTTCACCCAGGTGCTCATCTCATGAGGCATCGTCACCAGGTCTGCCTTGGTAACGTAGCTTGAATTAAGCTGGTCGATGGAGGTGACGCCCATCAGTGCCATGGCGACGATCATCTCCTCCTCGAGGATTTCCAGCACACGGATGAGCCCGTCAGCGCCAGCAGCGCCCAGTCCCCAGCACTGGAGTTTGCCGATAGCCACGGCCTTCACTCCCATTGCTACGGCCTTGACCACATCGCTTCCACGTTGAATGCCGCCGTCCAGCACGATGTCAGCGCGCCCGTCGACCGCCTCAACGATCGCTGGCAGCATGTCCATGGCGCCTTCGCCGTGGTCCAGTTGGCGGCCACCGTGGTTGGACACCCAGATGACATCCACGCCATGCTCGACAGCGATCTTGGCATCTTCTGCGGTGGCGATGCCCTTGAGCATATATGGCAGGCCTGAATACGCCTTGTACTTGTCGATGGAACCCCAGGTGACAGATGCCGCCCAGTACGGATCGACGGCTCCCGGCCCTGTTCGCGTGGGCGGATTCCAGCGGCCACGAAGAGGCCTCTCTCTGCGGCTGTAGTGGGCTGTATCCACTGTGGTGCAAAGGCCCACATAACCGGCGGCTTTTGCACGGTCAATCATGTCTTTGGTCCACTCCCAGTCTCCCCTAATGTAAAGCTGGTAGACCTTGGGATTGTCGGCGCACTCTGCAATGGCTTCCAGGCCGGGTTCGGTGACGGAGCTAACTACGTGCATTGTGCCGAACTCAGCGCAGGCCTTGCTGGTGGCGGCTCCACCCTCTGGTGTGAAGACCTGTAGCGAGCCTACCGGCGCAGGCATGACAGGAATTCGTAGCTTGTGTCCTAGAAAAGTTGTTGAAGTATCTACGCTGGAAACGTCATTCAGCACTCTGGGACGGAACGCGACTTTGTCGAAAGCCAGTCGGTTGCGCCGCATGGTCGTTTCCGATTCTGAGGCCCCTGAAAGATAGTCCCATGCGCTTTGGGGAAGCCTCTTTCGAGCGGCTTGAATGACCTCTTCATTAGTGACGTAATCTAGATTCACTGTTGCCTCCTAAGCATTTCGGCACGGTCAAACCCCGTGCTTGGTTTTTATTATGACAGGTCTATTTCAGTCTTCTAAATTTGGTCCCTTGATCAGTAAATGAATGAGTTTTCGGGACCCGTGCACATAGAAAACATATCAACCCTAATTGAACTCAGCCAGCGCGGTATGGGGCAACTGCCGGACTTGCCGTTCAATCTCTGAGGGTAGTGTGAATGTAACGTGTTTACCCATTAATAGCAACGTCGCCGCAAATTCTGAAACTTGCCGGATAACAGAAAACCCTGAAGGACTTATTCTTCCTTCGCCGCCATCAGTGGCTTGGTCGTAGGCAGATTCAGTCGCTTCGTCATCCTGGTCCTCGCTGGAACTGTCATTTATCACAACTGTCGTAATTTCTTAGCCTGCAAAATTGGCCAATGACAAAGGGGCCTCGCGAAGTGAATCTGCAGGACCGCATCCTGGCAATTTGCGTCCGATTCTCTAACGTATCAGTCACTGCTCGTCCCTAAAATTTCACTTGCATTTGACCTGGTAGCGACCCTACGGCCCCCGGGAAATTCAACCACGCAGGGGATGCTTGATATCAAAGACTTTCCCCAAGTATGCGAAAGCTCATTGGGACGTTGATGATGTAGATGAAGTGTTTGGGCTATCGCATGCCTTTAACAGGTCAAACGAAATTGGATTCTTTTGAATGTGGCTTAGCGCAATAGCAGTTCGACCACGGCCTTCTCGCCCAAGGAAATACAGTGGATGGGCCTAATGTGGTCTCTGGTGCTTTCTCTTGGCATCATGACGTCAAAGAGCAATGCCTTTCGTTTCGGTGTGATGAGACCTAATTTGCTTTACTACTTTGAACGATGGATGGCATACGGGATTCTGGCGATGCCGATGCCGATTCTTTGCTTGCTAGGCTGGACAACCTGGAAAGCTGTTAGGGCACACGCGATCTAACGACTGGCGCGATTTTCGTCTGAATTTGCTTTAGTGATCAGACTGTAGGGGGCAAAGAATTATGCAATCGACGATAGCTAAAGGGTTTAAGTTCGGTTACGAACTAACTATATCCCTCGTGATATTCTCGATCGCCTTCGCCTTTATGGGCATAGTAAGCATGACGTTAATCATTCGCGCCTGGTACTTATTCTAGTGTTGTCACTGCCAGACGTTGGTACAAATTATCTGGTGCTCAAATGATTGTTCTTTGCGGTTGGCCTGTTTCTTTCGGATGGTTCTCCATAAACCACAGCGTCTTTTCCCGTTAGCGCTGCAAAAACCTATTTGATAGGTGGAACAGGCTTCGGCTGGGCAGGGAGCTCGCACCAAGTTCGAAGCTCAGGCGCAGACTTATGCCCTCTGGATTTGTTAGCATGCCTGGGTGAAATGCTTTAAATTTACCCACAAACGGGACGGTTGCCGTCCATGACACTTCTACCGCTACATACGCCTCCAATGGAGGACGTTTGGGTCTCCATCGACCTGGAAACGACAGGCCTGAATTCCGACACGGAAGTCATAATCGAGATTGGCGCCGTCAAGTTCCAGGGAGACACAGTACTGGACACCTTTCAGACCTTCGTCAATCCGGGACGCAAGCTGTCGCCCTTCATAAAGAGATTTACCCACATAACCCAGGAGCAGGTTGACGAGGCCTCGCCCTTCGATCTGATCGTAGGTAGGCTGGCATCCTTCCTGGGCAACGCGCCGCTTATCGGCCACAACGTTGCGTTCGACGTGGGCTTTCTTGCTAAGGCTGGACTCAGTCTGAACAATCCTCGGTGCGACACCTGGGACATGGTGTACGTTCTTCATCCTGGCATGCCCGAGTATTCGCTGTCCCGGCTGACGACTCGCATGGGCTTGTCCCACGACAGCCCTCATAGGGCCTTAGATGACGCGTTAGCTACCAAGGACGTGTTTCTCGAACTGCTCAAAGACGCCATGAAGCTCGATCCCAATTCCGTGGCCGAGATGCAGCGTTTGGCCGATAAGTCTTCCTGGGTAATGGGATACCTCTTGAAGGGCCTTGAGGCTCACGCCGCCCAAGAATCGCAGCCCAAGTTGAGCATGCCAGGGCTCGTGATTCCTCCTACAGGCGGCGCGGGCATTAGTGGCCTGGATACAAGCAGCCTGGACAAGAGGCTGCAGCGAGAGCGTTCGTTGCGTCCTGCTTCTGAAATGACTCCAGTTGATGCAGAGCAGGTTGCCAACCTCTTTAGCGAAGGCAGCCCGTTAGCCGATTCGCTGCCTGGATTCGATCATAGGCCTGAGCAGGCTGAGATGGCCAAGGCCGTCACCAAGGCCATCAATGGGAGCCAGAGGTTGGTGGTTGAAGCGGGCACAGGCGTCGGCAAGTCGCTGGCATACCTGCTTCCGGCGGCTATGTACGCCTTGGCCAATAACAAGCGAGTAGTCGTATCCACCAACACCATAGCCCTTCAAGAGCAGCTTGTGGGTAAGGACGTGCCGATTCTCGTGAAGGCCTTGTCTGCGGTAGAAGGGCTCAACGCGGAAGAGCTAAAGTTCACGCAGCTCAAGGGTAGGTCTAACTACCTCTGTCTACGCCGCTGGAACCATATGCGCTCCAGCGAAAGCATGAACGAGGACGAAGCCCGCATGCTGGCCAAGATCATGGTCTGGCTGCAAACCACAGAGACGGGTGACCGCAGTGAGCTGAACCTGGGTAGTCGCAACACTGCCGCGCCGTGGGACAGGCTTTCCGCTCAGGGGGCCACCGATTGCCTGAGCTCAGGAGGCTCTTGCTTTTTGAGGGCATCTCGGGAGAAGGCGGCGGCGTCTCACCTGGTTATCGTGAACCACGCTTTGCTGCTGTCCGACCTCACTTCAGGCGGCACCCTCATACCAGAATACGACCTTCTGATAATCGACGAAGCGCATCATCTGGAGGACGAGGCCACTCGACATTTGGGTTTTGAGCTTAGCCAGTCAAGATTTGAAGAGCACACCCAGTCTCTCAGCGGTGAGCGAGGCCTGCTGAACGAGTCGATCAATGCCTTTAGAACGTCCACAGCGTCTGCTGGTCGCAGAGAGTCCGTGGAAAAGCAGGCTGCCAAGATAACGGAGCTTCTGCCAAGAGTTCGGGACAACATGGCGCGTCTGTTCGCTGGCATTGGGTCCGTCATGGATGCCGCTTCCCCGAACGGCAGGGGCCAAGAGGTGCGAGTCACTGCAGGCGTAAGGTCGCAGCCCGACTGGTCGGACCTGGAGATTCAGTGGCAGAATGCCGACATACTGATGGCTGAGCTTGGCACTGAACTGCATGGCCTTAACATGACGCTGGACGATCTGGAAGACGCCAACCTCCTTAATTATGACGGCCTGCTAATGGAGATCTATAACACCAGTCAGACCAATAAGGGGCTTCGGGAAAAGCTGAAGGAGTTTGTTCCGAATCCCAAGAGCGACGGCATCTACTGGGCTCGGCGTTTCGGCAGAGCTCAAGAGCTAACGCTGTATTCGGCACCGCTTCATGTAGGCGAGACGCTGGAGGAAATTCTCTTCTCGAAGAAGGACTGCGTGGTGCTCACCAGCGCTACCTTAAGTACCAATGGCAACTTTAAGCACGTAATCGAGCGCACCGGGTTCTCCGATGCAGAAGAGCTTTTGCTGGGCTCGCCCTTCGACTACCCTAACTCGGCGCTCATCTGCGTCCCAGAGGATATGCCTGAGCCGAATTCGGGGGCTTATCAGGAAGCGATTGAGCAGGCCGTGAAGGACGCAGCCATGGCCGTAGGTGGCAGGACCATGGCGCTGTTCACGTCCTATGCCGGATTGCAGGCCACGGCGTCCGCAGTGCGAGAGGACCTCCAGTCCAGAGGCATCACGGTGCTGGCTCAGGGAACAGACGGGACCCCACGCCAGCTGGTCCAGCGCTTTATGGAGAATCCCAAATCAGTTCTGATCGGCACCGCCAGCTTTTGGGAGGGGGTAGACCTGCCTGGAGACGCACTCAAGGTCCTGCTGGTAACCAGGCTTCCATTTAGCGTGCCGACGGACCCGGTATTCGCAGCCCGCTCCGAGCTATACGAAAACTCGTTTATGGAGTACGCGGTCCCGCAGGCTATTCTGCGACTGCGCCAGGGATTCGGTCGGCTCATACGTACCAAAAGCGATCGTGGTGTCGCCGTTCTTCTGGACAAGCGTCTGGTGTCTCGGCGATACGGCAAGTCCTTCCTGAACTCGCTGCCTCCTGCAAAGTTTGCGTCGTGCCAGCTTCACGAATTGGACAGCGTAATCACTGACTGGATGGCGAAATAAACGGAGGGCGATATAGGGCGAATGCGCTAACAGCAAGCTAAGCTATTATCGTAACGCTGCGCCCTATATGAAAAAAGCAAAAAAATGCTGATACCTTTTGATGGAATACTAGAACTAGAAGGCATGTTGCTCGGCGGCCAGGCTTTTCGGTGGCGCCTTGAGGACGGCTGGTTCCACAACGTGATCTTCAACAACTTCGTCTCCGCTCGTCAGGTCGACGAGGGGGTGGAGTTCGTCTGCGGTCCGGACGACGAGTCGGTTGTTGCACCGCTTTTTCGCGACTACCTGCGATTGGATGATGATCTGGTGGCTATCGGCAAAACCATTAGCAAGGGCGAGCAGATCAGCGCGGCCATATCCAAGTACCAGGGCCTTCGCATCCTTCGGCAGGAGCCGTGGGAGTGCCTTGTGTCATTCATCTGCTCAGCCAACTCCAACATACCTCGCATTTCAACAAATGTGGAGGACATGGCGCGTAACTTCGGGCATGCCCTGGAAATGAACGGCCAGGTGCGGAGCGCCTTTCCGTCTCCCGATGAACTGGCCGACGCCGGAGAGCAGAAGCTTAGGGACCTGGGCCTGGGCTTTCGAGCCAAGTACGTCGCCGCTGCCGCTGTGAGCATCGCTCGCGGAGATGTTGACCTGTTTTCGCTTCGAGAAGCCTCCTATGACGAAGCCTTGGAGGAACTAATCGGATTAGCGGGAATAGGCGATAAGGTCGGAAACTGCATACTGCTTTTTGCTCTGGATAAGAGGCAGGCATTCCCGGTGGATGTCTGGATAGAGCGAGCCATCAAGGAGTGGTATCCCGAGGTGGTGGAGCAAAATCTGACTCGCAAAGCCATGCGTCCTTGGGCCCAGGAATTCTTTGGCACCTATGCTGGCTATGCCAACCAATACCTGTTCCACGGCCGGCGTCTACAGGACAAGGACTGAAATCTGCCTCTAAAATGTTCCTCAGAGAGCATTTTACAGCTATGAAACGCTCCTCAGAACTGCGCGCAATATCTTGAACGGCCTATGTGCCTGTGATATCCTAGCGGTGTCCTAGGTCGGGGAGTGGCGCAGCATGGTAGCGCACCTGCATGGGGTGCAGGGGGCCGCTGGTTCAAATCCAGTCTCCCCGACCAATACTTCTGTTTACCGCACCGTTATGCCACGCATGGGAAACCCACCGCGACCTCAAACCTTTGACTCAGGCGGTCTCTGTTTTTGCCTCAGGGGCAGCTGACAGACACTGGGTCGAGAAATCTCGCATTATGATGGGTTGGGCGATGTCTCTACAGGGAAATACAGATGATGGCATCGATGCCATTCTTGAGGGGTTGGAAGGTCTTGGAGGGAACCCTCTTGACGCGGGTCTTGCGCACTCACGATACCTGATATTGCTGGCGGAATCATACCTGGCGGACGACCAGATCGAAAAAGCCTCGGATGCGGTGGCCCGGGCATGGCAGAGGTTGGAAAGTAATGGCGAGTACCTCTGGGAGTCCGATCTTTGTATCGTGGAGGGGGAGGTCCTGCGGGCGACTGGTGATTGGTCAGGTGCCAACGAGAAGTTCCAGAGGGCATTATTCGTGGGAGGTAATCAAGGAGCCAAATTAATGGAACTGAGAGCCGCGACTAGACTGGCCATTTATTCTGATCAAAACGAGGGCGGTTAAAGTGTAAGGACTTCCCTGACTGAGATCTACGGATAATTCACTAAGGGGATTCAAACACAGGACTTGCGAGAGGCGCAGTCGCTATTTTAATCGAGCTTCATGATTCGATGGATAATTCGATTAACGAAAAGGGCCGAACTGGTTGAGGTCGAATACACCGAAAGGATTGGAAAAACGTTGTGCTGAAGGATGACGTATCTGTTCTCGCAACTGCTCAAGGCCGTATGGTTGGCAGCAGAGGGCACGACGAGGCCAAGGATCACATAGTTGCACGCCTGAAGACGATAGGTGTGCAGCCCTACGCTGGTTATTCATTGGAGCTTCCTTACGATCACGGCGGGGAGCGCTTCGTGAATATCGTTGGGCAATTCCAGGGACAGAATACCGGCCTCTCGCCCATTCTGCTTGGAGCCCACTACGACACCTGCGGGCCATATCCTGGGGCCGATGATAACGCGGCAGCCGTCGCAGTCCTTTTGGCGGTTACAGAACGGCTGAAAGAGACACTGCCTGATCGGACCGTGATTCTTGCTTTCTTCGACGCAGAAGAGCCTCCTCACTTCCTTCAGCCTTCCATGGGCTCGATCAGGTTCTATGAGGACCAGCTTGAGGATGAGATCCATTGCGCCATTATCATGGACCTGATCGGACACGACATTCCTATTCCAGGCCTTGAGGACCTACTTTTTATCACCGGAATGGAGAGTGACCCGGGTCTTCAGGACGTCCTTAAAAGGACAGTGCCGGATAGAGATCTAAAAATAATACCTACACTTAACAGTTACGTAGGAGACCTTAGTGACCACCACATATTCAGGCTGAATAGGAAGCCGTATCTGCTCCTGACCTGCGGCCACTGGGAGCATTACCACATGTCCTCGGATACCATTGAAAAGCTGAACTTTGATAAGATTCGAGAAGTGACTGAATATCTGCTCCGACTGGTGATGAGCGTTTCGGCCACCTCAATTCATGGACCGTTCGAAGGGGTGGACACGACTGAGGCGGAGCTACATTTCCTGAGGGATAATTTAATGCCATCGTTAGATGGTCTAGGGATCGAATTGGACCTGCGGGGTAGGGCCGACATTGATCACCTGGTTTGGATGATGATGTCGAGATTCGGTCTCTGAATGTGTTGATGAATGGACCGTATTTCGCCAGCGAAATATGCTAATGCCTAGAAGGTCCGACATGGAACTGGATTATTGCGTGATTTGCGAAGTGTTTCCAGCCAAAAAGAACCGAGCTGTATGCAGTAATTGTGAGCGAGATATTAGTCGAGAAGGAAGAAATCTGATGGGACGTGATTGGGCGGGCTATGAGGTTAGGTCTGATATTCCAGAAGATGATTTCAGCTCGCCACCACAGGATTAAGAAAGAGACGGTCAATCGTGGGGTAGCGCCTTCTTAAGAAGGCTCCGCAGGCGACGAGACTGAGAACGGGACAATATAGCCCGAGTGCAGCGAAGGATTAATTTGGGGAATTTTATCCCAAGTGGGCTACGGCGGCGTCTTCTGCCTCTTCGACAAGTTCATTGATATTCGTCAGCGTCTCCTCCCGCCGGGGTTGAAGGAATAGAAAGACCACTTCTTGCACTGCCTTACCTGTCGCATTTTGGACCGCGAGGGCATATGAACCCGCCTTTAGCCTGTAACGGTCGACTGCATCTCCCGTTTCTGTGGCTTCCAATGCGTCGGTTTTGTAGTCCACCACTATTAGGCTTCCTTCCTCTTCAAACAGCAGGTCTATAAATCCCTCCAGCACGCCCTCACCCATTGGAACAGCGACCGGTACCTCTCTCCATAATCTGCCCGAGGCCACGGCTCTCCTGACCACATCGCTTTCAACGGCGACCCGGACGACACTGGCTATCTCTTCAGATCTGTCTGGGATGCCCTCTGCGGCGGCCTGGGCGTGGGATGTTGCCTCTATGCCCCCTCCAGTCACAAGATCTATTGTCTGAAGAACGGAGTGAACGGC
>Ga0209501_10001728_pt1 | contig 23762 bp, 23 predicted proteins | sample ArcticOcean_MG_C_4_FD_187434 | JGI IMG/M metagenome (GOLD analysis project Ga0209501, IMG submission 187434) | Marine microbial communities from western Arctic Ocean - ArcticOcean_MG_CB4_134 (SPAdes) (version 2) | ecosystem: Environmental > Aquatic > Marine > Oceanic | place: Arctic Ocean...
CGCTTAGAAGGAAAAGAATACCTTATGAAAGATGGTGATATTGCTAACTTCTTATTTAACAAATGACAAATTTGCATTTATTATGAGAAATATAACAATATCTAGCTTAATAAGTATATTATTTATTTTAATAATTTCTTGTAATGAAACAACACCAATATGTATAGATATGTGTCACGGCAAAGTTATCGCCATTGAAAATAGTTCTATAGAAAAAATCGATACTTTTACCATGACAGAATTAACAACCGATAAAATTATTAAATTCCATACTATTGGACATGTTGGGATTTCAGCTTCACACCTGAAAGAACATATGTTAATTGTTGAACCAGTATCAGTTTCATTTTATGTAAATACAGATGGTCAAAATATTGCAACAAATGTTGCTGATCTAACACTTATTGATAGATCGTTTTAAGTTAAAGACAAAACAATACGCCCAAATAATTTATTTTCTTGCATCCACCCATAAGCTATTAACATGTCTTTTAAAGGCAGTTTCGTGTGAACAACAGGTTTTAGCTGTTTATTTTCTATCAAAGCAATAGCTTGTAACACATGTCTACGTCTAGCTCCAGTAGAGCCTTTAATTGTTAAATCTCTAAATAAAATTTCAGCTAGGTTGACTTCAGCTTTACTATTTCCAAGCTCACCTAAAAGAATTAATTTCCCATGACTTGTAAGGCTCTTTATACAAGATCCGAAAAATTTAGAACCAACACAATCAATAAACACATCCACTCCTTGATCTGCGGTCATTGCCATTAGTATTTCTGAAAAATCTAAATCATCAGATGCCAATACAATTTCATCTAATCCTAATTCCATCAAAGAAGATATCTTTCCTTCAGAAGAAGTGATTCCAAAAGTTGTGCATCCCATGGATTTAGCCACTTGAGCAACATGTATTCCTAGCCCTCCACTTGCCCCCGTTATTGCTACTGATTGACCGGCTGAGATATTTGCAACTTCTGTAAGTGCTTGTATACCAACACCAATTGGACAGGTAAGAAGAGGTGCGATATCTGTACTTATAAAATCAGGGATTTTTATAGCAGAATTTTGCTTTACTGCTAAAAGTTCAGCAAATCCTCCTTGTGATCCATGGCCAATCCCTACACCATTATCACATCTGTGGTCATTACCTTTTTGACATTGTTCGCAGATACCACAGGATTGAGTTAAAAGAGTAACTATTCGTTCCCCTATCGTAAAATCCTCTATTAATTCCCCTTTACCAATAACTTCTCCACAAACTTCATGTCCAAGTATTGCATCACTCGGTATTCCTCGTCTAAGAGTTCCGTTCATGACTAAAAAGTCATGACGACACAGTCCTACACTCAACACTTTTATTAGTAATTCATCTGGCTGTATTACCGGATCTGGAACATCAGTATATGCTAATACCGGCACAATCCCAGGTTGTTTTAAAACTACTGCTTTCAATGATACTTAGTCCTTAATACTTAATTTTTATAAACATTAGAACCATCTAGCCAATCTGTACGTATTGGGCTAAATGCATCTATCTCTTCCGTTTCTTCTATAGCTTCTGCACTATGGTCAACATTTGAAGGAATATGTAGGGTTTGTCCGGGTAACACAATTACTTCCACTCCATTAATTATAAAGAGTAATTTGCCACTTAGAACATGTGTAATTTGTTCACTCTCGTGCCTATGGGAAGGGACTTTTGCACCTTTATCAAATAGTATTCTTCCTAACATAACTTTTTCACCCAAAGCTATCTGCCTAGTGACACCAGGTATAAATTGTTCTTTTGGTACGTCGTTCCATGAAATTGCCGCAGTTGCCATATCCCCTCCTAAATTTCCTTGATAATTATAGTTTTTATAATGTCACCATTATAATTTGGAGCCTTAGAAGGATCTCTAAATGTAATAGCCTTAACGACTTCATCAAATCCTTCAATAACTCTGCCAAAGACTGTATGACAATGTATCCCTAAAAGGGTACATTTTTTGTTCTCTCCATTTTCCATGGTATCTAATATAGTTTGCGGTGAAAGAGTAATGTACCATTGTGCACCACCACTATTTGTAATACCTTTATTAGCCATAGCGATCATACCTGCTTCATGAGATAAATCATTATATTCATCTTGAATAGTATATCCAGGGTGCCCTACACCTGTTCCAGTAGGGTCGCCAGATTGTGCTACAAAATTACGAATAACCCTATGAAAAGTCATATTGTCATAATATCCTTCTTGAGATAAGGCAACAAAGTTATTGACAGTTATTGGTGCCTTATCTGGGTATAACTCAAGTAGTATATCTCCTTTTGCAGTTTTTATAGTAGCTAGATATTTCTTATTTATATCAATTCTCATTTCAAATGGTGTGGCTCTGAATACTGCAAATGTTGGAGTTGGAGTTAAATTTAATTCCAATCGAGTTGGAGCATCTTCATCAATTTTATACTCTGCAATATCACATCCTACGAATATTAAAATTGAAATTAGTATTAAAAATATGGTTTTATAATTAGTTATCATCTTATTCTTTTATCCAAATATATCTTTGTTATCGTTTTGAATATTTTGTATATCTTCATCAGTTTTTTGTGGGTTTATAAAATTTGTTAATGTATCATTCGATCGCACATCAATAACAACTGGCATAGGTAACGCATGTCCAATAACTAATGCTTGTTGCCTTGGTGATAAAGTTGAAACTACACTCTTAAGATCTCTCGAAGAGCCTGCTAAAATCGAGTCAATGTCACGATTATCTTCTAGTTGGTGTATAAATTTAGTACCTAACTGGCTAAGAACTTCTGGATCTATTCCACTAGGTCTTTGATCAACTATTAATAAAGTCACTTTCCATTTTCTCATTTCACGGGCAATTGTCCCAAAAATAGTTTGACTTGCAACTTCTGAATTTAGAAATTTGTGAGCCTCTTCTATAGTAATTATTAGTTGCCTATTTTGTTCAGCCCAGCTCTCATAAATCCTACGAGTTATGAGGGTTGTAACTAAAATATATGCAGTTTCATTACTTTGGTGAGTTCCAAAGTCAAGAATTACATTTTTGCCTCTTTGAAGAGCTGCAAAAATACGTTTGATTGATTCTTCAGCAGGATTATCTTGTAAAAATTCAAACTTTTTTAATATCTCCAATCGCCTCCACAAAGTATGTAAAACTGTATACAATTGACCTGTACTTTTGGCCGCAGAAGCAAGACTATTAGTATTTGTACCGTCTTCACTAGGCTCCATGTTTAAAAACTTAGCCAACCATTTTTCGCCATAAAATCGTTCTAAAGAATGTGTGGCAAGCAACCCTGCAGAAGTTAAGTTCAATGTTTCTCCCAATATTTCAATGTCTTGAACTTCTAGATCATTATATGAAATCATAATTTCAGCATCTGGTCTTATTTGACCTTTATCATGAGATTTACCAAGTGACATCACTTCTACTTTTGAAGGAAATAACTGTTTTAAACTACTTATCCTTTTACCCGATTCATCATAAACCACATCGCTATAATCTCTATGCATATCAAATATCAGATTGACACCTAAGTCTTTTTTGATGATTTCGGATAATAAAACACGCGTTAAAAATGTTTTACCAGTGCCAGTTTTCCCAAAAACCCCATTTGAACGTTTTATTAATCCTTCTAAATCTAAATTTATTTGTATTTCATCTTTACTCCGACCTTTTGGGGTTCCTATCCATCCATGGATAGCATCCTCATTTCCAAAAATATCGATATAATCTTTATTCGTTGCTCTATATACGGGAGAAAAATGCGGAGGAATGGTTGTAGCAGGTCCAAAAGTAGATTCATTGACACCAAGTTTCTCAAAATCATCAGAAAGGTTTTCTATTGGGATTGCCAGTTGCAAACTAATCTTTAGTATTGTAAAAGCGCTTGTACCGGACAAAATAGAAGTTACAAATATATCAGAACTATCAGGCGGAAAAGACCTTAGAGAAGAATCTGAAGATTGCAATTGTATATCTGAAATGATTCCAAAAAAACGCTTTTCACGACCAAGAATAGTAATACCATCTCCCACATATAAATTTTCAATAGAATAGTCTGAACCTAGTCTAATATCTAAACCAGAAGATAACGACCCCCCAACAACAACTCCTATTTTTTGTTTTAGATCTAAATTATCCATTTATTGGTCCTCGACCTAATTTACGTAATAATAAAATTAGCTTTTGTTGATCATGTGAGAAACTGCCAGCAAGTTGTTTTCCTGAATCAAATATAAATTGTTCAGGATCTTGACGATATGAAGCAATAGTACGAATAGTTATAGAAAAAATCTCTTCAGATATAGTGCTTATACCTTCAATTAATAATTCCAAGAAATTGATATTTTCAGTAAAAGATACAATTTCTTCTTTGGTTAACAAAGATACTCCCATATGAATTTTCGCAGGAAGTAAAGGTGATTCATACTTATATTTTTTCGAATTATCAATATACCCTAATATAAAAACTTCAACTTCTGTTCTAAACAGGAGTGATAAATGGGGGTTGTCTTCATAAAGTTTTTCTTGGGTATTTTGAAAAGGCCCACGTGCAATTGGTCTGCGTGATGGGTCTAAGGGTTCAGTAAAAACATTATAAACCACACCTACTATAGACGGATCATCTCGAGTTTGGACAAAAGTACCTAGTTTTGGAGCCTGATAAAGCTCATAGCACTGTGCAACAAAACTTTTAGTTGAAGATTCTATAATTTCTGCAATAGGTTTGTAGTTGTTCATTTTTTCTCTAAATTTTATTTATTGATAGTATTATACCAATAATTTACACCCATCTAAATTTTTTTGATCTATCTTTTTGTGACGTATTATAATTTACGCCTTGTTCGGCCAGCAAACGATCTAATAACATTTTGAAATTTTCTCGGTCATTTGTGTTTATAACAGCTTGTTCATGGGATTCCATAATTGAAACAGGGTACCCCATCCCTTTTTCACATTGATCAATAATTAAAGAATGGCTTAATTGTAATAAATTAGGGTCGTTGGATACCCAGCTTGGAAGCTCTATTCTCGCGATTTCATCAAAAATACGCAAATAATAAAAGCATATCTCATTACCTTTGTTATAATATTTTTCTATAACATTGGATGTGCTTTCAAATAATGCAGATCTTGCATTATCCGGTAGAAATTTAATAAATAAATCTCGATCTCTTATACCGTTAACTAAAACACATCCTTCAGTACAGGGATTTTTGTTAGAGCAATTTTCATTACAAATACATATTCTTAATGCATTAATCACATCCGATGTGTCTGGATAACTGAGATAAGATGCAAGAATAACGTTTTGATGAGCAAGGTTCTTAATCCTATTTAGTTGTTCTAAAAATTGATCTTGTAATAATTCCTTTATTACAAACTCTTGCTCACCAAGTATTGACCATAATATTAAAGAACCATCAATTAAAGCCAGTGTTGGAATTCCATCTGCATATTGTTCTAAGGTGTCAGCAAGATTAGTAAGTTCCATTACTGCACGTTTGACACCCATAAGGTTACCTTGAAGAGGAGATCTACTCGTTGTACTAGAATCAAATATATTTATTTCAGAGTCTCCAATAAACGTATAAGGTGAATTAGTTAGTATTGCCTGTGGTTCAGAACCATAGGTAAATATAACTGTTCCTATATTTAATACCACACATTTAATTGGACTGTGTCTATCTACATCAATATGTGAACCGTCAACAGCAATAACCCGATAATCAAAAGGTAGTTTATTTGCTTCATAGTATATAGAATTTTCATCCAAAAACTTTGCAGATATCCAGTTGTGCTTACCTTCGGTTCGTTTTTGTTCAACAAAGCCTAGTTCAGTTGTTTGATAAATATCTATTAACTTTAATACTCGTTGATTAAATGAATTGGTATTAGATTTAATAGATTTTACTGCTTTTTGAAGCTTTTCAGTTATTAATTCAAAATCAAATGGCATAATTAACGTCTCAGAGTTATCTAGTAACTAAAAAAATTGCTATCCCTGCAAAAAACACACCTAAGATCTTTGTTATTTTTATATCTTCACCAAGAAAAATAAAACTTAGACAAACAACAATGATAAATGACATTGAAAAAATTGGGGCTACAACAGATGCCTCGCCTCTGCTTAATGCATAATAGTAGCACATAACTGCTAGACCTAAAAACCCGCCTGCAATTCCCATTAAAGACCACGCACTTAGGGAAATATTTCCATCTATTCCAGCTAAAATATTTTGTCGATGAATCCAAAAGAAAATGAATGCTATAACCATCAGAATCCCATTAGTAACAAGGATAACTATTTCATTCGGAACATATTTTAATGACACTTTAGTAAAAAACATTGCAAATCCATAACTACACATTGCTATGCCTGCCCATGTTAAATATCCCATTCATACTCTCTTTCTTCACTTGATAACAAGAGTTCTAAAATCTCCGTTTCTTCTAGTAATTTTTCTACCATCTAAATGTTCTAAAATTAAAAGTGCATTTTTCCTACTAATATTAAGAAAATCTCTTACTTCTGAAACCTTAACATCTTGATTCTTTTTCATCAATTCAACTATTTTATCAATCATATTTTGATATAGTTCATAACTCATCACAATTTCAGAATCAATTTTTATCAAATAATTATTTTCAATCATAAGATTTACTAATTCTCTATTTGTGTAGTCTGAAAGCATATTTACAAAAGATTTTGATTTAGCAATCTCTAAATATTGATCTATCAAAACCTTATCATTATCATTTACCTTAACTGCATAACCAGGTAGACAAATTGTTTGATTTTCTTTATTGATTATCTCATCCTTTGCTAACTGGTTAATAAAACTCATCAGAAAAGAATCCATAATATTTAAAACTTGGTTTAATTCACTAATCGTACATCCCTTACGATAAGGAAAATCTTTATGATATTTCTTTAAATAATTTTGTGTGTCATTTTTTATTTCTTCATAATAGGATGATAATATAAGAATACCTATATTATCACTATAATTTAAATCCAAAGTAATGATTTGTTGATTTTCTACAAAACTTAATATAGTTTCTTTAACTTCTTCTTTTGAATAATTGATTGTTGAAACTAAATCATCTATTTTACAAATTTTAGAATCTTGGAGGTGTTGAATTATGACATCTTCAATACCACCGAGTGACAATGTATTAAGCCTATCAATTATCTGCGTATCACTTCTTTTATGTCTATTCACATCAGTTTCAATAATTACCCCACCCCCAATTGTCACATTTGAAGTTCTTATTATAAAACGGTCTCCAGAAACACAAGGGAGCATATCTTCTAAAACAAATTGTGCTAATCCTTCATCTCCTGGTTCAAGTTCATTAGTAGTAAGTAACCGTACTTTGACCATTGATTCACTAGCCCCTGTGTAAAACATAACTGAGGAATTATGACGAAGGTATTTTTTACTTTCTGATAGTAATTTTAGCTGAACATCAACCGCCCTTGTTACCTTTAACCAATTGGGTATAGTTAATATATCTCCTCTCAATATATCCTGATGAGAAATACCAGAAATATTAACTGCAACACGATTCCCAGGCTCAGCAAGTTCATAAGGTTTATTATGGATATGTAAACCTCTAATACGGCCAATTTGATTAGATTTAACTAATTCAATCTCTTGACCAATCTCTAATGTTCCTTCAATCAATGTGCCCGTTACGACACTTCCAAAACCAGTAATAATAAATGATCTATCTATGGCTAATCTGGGTTTACGAATCGCATTGTGGTAATTAAATAATCTTGCATCTTTTTCTATTTGCATAATTAACTTATCAATACCGTCCCCCGTAATAGAAGAAAGTTCTATTATTGGGGAGTTTTCATATGAAGACTTGAAAAGAAGTTTTTCTATTTCTTCTTTAATTAAATCAATCCAATCTAAATCAACTAAGTCTTTTTTTGTTATTGCTACTATTAAAGACTTGATATTTAACAAGTTTATTATTTGAAAATGTTCTAAAGTTTGTGGCATTATGCCTTCATCTGCAGCTACGACAAGTATTGCCATATTAATACCACCTACGCCTGCTAACATATTCTTAATAAATTTTTCATGGCCAGGAACATCTATAATACTTACTTCTTCACCATTTGATAGATTAAACCATGCAAATCCTAAATCAATAGTCATTCCTCGTTTTTTTTCTTCAGATAACCTATCTGGGTCAATTCCCGTTATTCTCTCTACCAAAGCTGATTTACCATGGTCTATATGGCCTGCTGTACCTATTACAAACATACTATGTGTCCTTAAGTAGTTTGTAGAAAACCTCATTAGCCAATAATCTACCGCGTTTTGTCAATTTTATAGAGGTTTTACTTAAATCAAGAAGTCCTATATTTATCAATCCGTTTATTTCTTCGTAATAATGTTTTGTTATCATACTAAAAAAATTTGAAGGGAATTTAGACTTATTAATACCATCAATTAATCTTAATCCGAGAATAAATGTATCTGATATATTGGTATCGAAATCATATGGTTCGATATCTGAAACAGCACAAAATCCACTTTTTACCTGTAAATTACTGTCAATTGTTAATATGTTGGTATCTTCTAAAAGGTTGATATATTCTGCAGGAGAATTCACATTCCAAAACCTTAAACCTTGAAAATAAGAATGAGCACCAGCACCAATACCTAAATATGGTCTTGAGTACCAATAAGTTAAATTATGCTGAGACTCTTTTTGAGGTAAGCTCCAATTAGAAATCTCATAATGTATATAACCTTTATCACACATTATTTCTTCGACATATTCATACATATCAGCTGCTATATCAGAATCTGGTTCTGGCATTAATCCTTCATTTACCATCCAATCGAATTTAGTATTTTTTTCAATGGTTAAACCATACATTGAAATATGATCAGGATTTAAATCTAAGGATTGGTTAATTGTAGCTTTCCAATCAGAAAGTTTTTGACCTGGAATACCATATATTAAATCTAAACTAAGGTTATCAAAACCTAACGATCTAGCTAATGAAAAACCTTCTGAAATTTCATTGAAATCATGATCTCTGCCTAAAACACGTAAAAATTTATCACTAAAACTTTGAGCACCAATGGATAAACGATTAATAGAACTTTCTCTCCATTTAATTAATTTATTCGAAAGTAAATCATTGGGATTACATTCAAGAGAAACTTCAAGATCTTCTTCTAAATCAAACTGGTTTTTAATTAAATCCATGACATCTTTAATATATTGTTCTGGAATATATGATGGAGTTCCGCCACCAAAGAAAATAGTTTTAATACATTTGTTTTTATTAGTTATATCTAAATACTTTGACCAATAAATTAACTCATTTTTCAATGCTATGATGTAACGATCAATCATATGTTCTATATTTGCATAGGTGTTAAAGTCACAATAAGGACATTTAGTCCTGCAAAATGGGATATGAATGTATAAAGATAAAGGTTCCATAATATTTCTTAAATTAATAAAGTTTTAGATATGATATAATACACCACTTTAATAAAGGTGTGAAAAAGGCAAGAATTACTTGGTAAAAGATAATTATCAATCAAAAACTGAAGTAAGAGTTCGATGGTCTGAGTGTGATATGCAAGGAATCGCATTTAATGCTGTTTATATGGTATGGGCAGAAATTGCTTTTCAAGAACATTGGCGATCTGTGGGATTGAATATATATGAACTAGGTGAAGAAAATATATTTGACACTGTTATTGTTAACTCTAATATTAATTACAAACTATCAGCAAAATTAGATGAGATATTAGCTATATTGGGGAAAATAACAAAAATTGGTACATCAAGCTTTACCATGGAATTCAAAATCCACAAACAAAATGGCCAATTATTAACAAATATTGAAAACACATATGTTAGCTACGATAGGATTAAGGAAAAATCAATAAAAATCCCTGAACATATACGGAAACTATTAGCTTGATCTCTTCCCGAATGGCAATTTCAACTCTCCTTGTTCCCACATGACTAAAAATTGGCACGCAATGAAAATTGAACTATAAGTACCCACAACTACTCCAATAAGGAGAACATAAAGAAAATTACGTATACTTTCTCCACCTAAAAATATTAACGCAAATATTGTTAATAGTAATGTAATGGTCGTGTTTAAAGATCTTCCAATTGTTTGAGTAATACTATCATTTACAATCATTGATAACGGTTTTTCAGGATCAATAGTTGCATTTTCTCTCACACGATCAAAAACTACAATTGTATCATTAACACTATAACCAATAACAACTAATAAACCAGGAATAAACATTGCGTTTATTTCCAAACCTATAAATTTACCTAAAAGGGAAAATATACCTAAAACTATGGCAGAGTCATGTATCAAAGCAACAATAGCAGCAACTCCATACCTCAACGGGTTTGGGACTCCACGGAAAGAATAAGTAACAAAAAACAATATCCCAACCGAAGCAACTATTACTGCGATAATAGCATTGTTAACAGTATCATTAGCTACCACTCCAGAAACAGTTGCAACATCAACACTTGTGATCTTAGATAGATTTGCTAAATCTTCTTCAATTATTAAGCGATCTGATTTTCGCCCAGCTGCTTCATTTCCTTCTCCTAACTTACTCATTCTAATAAATACTGTATCTGACCCACTTTGTTGCACAGTTACATCAGAATAGCCTAATTTATCAAGTCGGAATCTCACCGATTCTGATTGGATTTCAGATTGAAAAACAACTGTTAAAGTAGAACCTCCAGCAAAATCAATGCCCAATTTTAATCGCGGGGAAACTAATAGAGAACTGACACTAATTAGAATAATAACTAGTGAAATCGAAAAATACCAAAACCTTCTTTTAACTATGTCCATTACTTACCCTCTAGTGTTTGCAATATTTTCAGAAGAAAACAATGATTTCCATTTGCCTAAAAATGTCACACTTATTATTTGTAATAAAACTTTACTGACAAAAACAGATGTAAATAAACTAACTAAAACACCTATAGACAATGTAGTTCCAACACCTGCAAGAGTTGTTGCTCCTAGTCTTTGACCAAACCAAATCAAAACAGCACTTGTTATCAGAGTTGAAATACTAGCATCCCTAATAGCAGACCATGCTCTATTGAAGCCAATATCAATAGATGATAGTAGTGTTCGCCCCAACCTCAATTCTTCTTTAGTTCTCTCAAATATCAAAATATTTGCATCTACTGCCATACCTATTGATAATATAAACCCTGCAAGTCCTGCAAGAGTTAATGTAATCGGTATTAATTTAAATAAACTTAAAACTAAAGCTGTATATAAAATAAGACTTAATGCTGCAATAACGCCAGCTAAACGATAATACAAAACCATAAATAATAGAACAAGTAATAGTCCTACAACCCCAGCTGATAAGCTTTTACTTAAAGATTCTGCACCAAGGGTTGCATCAACTGACAATTCTGAAATAAGCTCTAAAGGAACAGGTAACCTACCAGACTCAAGTTGGATTGCAATGGTATTTACTCGATCAAAAGTAAATGTTGGGCCTTCAATAAATGCAGATCCACCTAAAATAGGTTGTGATACTCCAGGTGCTACAATTTCTTCATCATCAAGAAAAACTACAAATCTATCAGGCGTAGCTGTGCCCCTTGTTGCTGAAATTTTTGTTGTTAGTTCTGCAAATACTTTTGTTCCTTCACTATCGAATTCAACATTGACTATTGGAGCACCAGTCTGAGGATGTGTACCTACATAAGCACGATCCAAATCATCTCCTGTTAAACCTGTCTCTTGATCTGATTGATTTTCTTTCACATCACAAGGAAAGTACTCTTGACCATTAGCAACAAGTCGATAATTTTCAAGACAGGTACGTTCAACAAATCTTAATTGAGCAGTTCTTCCAATCAAAGTTTTAACTTCTTCAACATTATTCAATCCAGGCAACTGAACTAAAACTTTATCTCCATCCATCGATTGAATTATAGGTTCTGATACTCCATACGGGTTGACTCTTCGATTTATAATATCTACAACACCTTCCATTTGATTTACATTAGGAGTTGCGGGTATATCTGTAATTAAGTACTTCTTAGTAGGATTGATATAAAGTTCTAGTTCTTTTCTCAATTTATCTTGGTCAGGTGTGCGACTTGACAACTCTGTTGTAATGTTAACTGAATCGCCATTTGATGCACGCACACTTTTATTACTTGAACCAAGGTTGGAAAATATTTCTGAAACAATCTGTTCAAGTAGTATTTTTTGATCCTCTTCAGAAAATATAATACTGAAAGTAAATTCTTTCATGTTTTCAAGGTCTTCATCTGATGCTTGAATGAATTTCATATCTTTTATATTTGTTAATCTATACTGAAGACGGCTTTCAATCCCAGGTAAATAATTGGCTAAAGTTTGTATTTCACTATCTTTTTTGATATTTAACGTTACATCTAGTTCATTATTTCCATCAACATTGCCTAAAGAAAAGTCCATTTGATCTGGGTCTAAAAGATTAGCTAAATGAAAAATCACCAAGTTTTTATTAATAGAAGTAGTAGTTGGAGTTTCATCAAATTGAATTTCAATATTTTTTGAACCTCTAGCTTGATACACTAAATGGCTACCGCCTTGAAGATCAAGTCCGAGTTTCATACCTAATAGTGAATCACTACCACGTGCTAAATTCCAACTCCCTAGTCCTATATCCCATTTATTTGGAAATAATACTCCAAATGTAGTTAGGCCAATAATTATTATTAATAATAATCTGATTATGTTATTTCTATTTATTAACAATATTCTTTCCTTATGTATTTATTTCCCGATTTAAAATATTTTTTCCATATTGAATGGCATCTTCATACCGATTAATTTTACCAGAAATTACCTCTTCTTGAATTTCCTCTAAGATGGTACCAATAATAGGACCAGAAGATAAGCCCAATTCCTGCATTAATTGATACCCATCAACAAGTCTCATATACTTTGTATCTTCTTGCTGCTTTGTACCTTGTAAATATATATGATCGACTTTAGATGCATAATCAAACCATTCTTGTTTTTCCAATAAAGGACCTCGGGCAGATAAGTAGTCAGCTAAATTTAAATATAAAGTATCAATAGCAAAATCTCCTGCACTTCGAAAAAAACGATATATTGCCTTATCTGAAGGCAGTTGTCCTTCATGGCTCATTTGTCCAGGCCTTAAATGATGGTCAATTATTGTACTAATGCCGTTTATATGTTTTTTACTAAATCGAAGTTTTTTAAGCATCTCTTCTGATACTAATGCACCTTCTTTATGATGACCTATAAATCTTATCTTTTCACCTTCTATGGTTTTAGTATGAGGTTTACCTATGTCATGTAAAAGACATGCTAATTTAACCATAGAATACCTTGAAAACCCTGAGATAACATCATCTAAGAAATATTTTTTAAGGTTTAGATCCCAATAAATCTCTGATAAAACCCATTCTTCTATATTCTCACGATTAACAATATTTTCAAAGTAGCCAACTGTTTGAATGTTATGTTCAAAAATATCCCAGTAATGTTCTTTCGGTTGTTGTTCTTCAACACCTAGTTGCAATTCGGGAAATATATAAAATAAAAGGTTTAATGTATGTAATTGTTTAATCGCGTCCATAGAACCAGAAATAAACGACATGATGGTCATTAACTCATTGTGTATACGTTCAGGAGCACAATTTTGTATCAGCTGAGAATCTTGTACAATGAGCTGCATTGTTTGCTTATCTATTGAAAAGTTAAGAAATTGAGATAATCTTACAGCTCGTAATAATCTGATAGTGTCATCTTTAAATACAGATTCATTTACAGCAATTAATTTACATTCTTTAATATGAGATAACCCGTCTAAAGGATCAACTATATACTCTTGGTAGTTTTCAGTTAGTAAAAATTTGAGAGGTAAGTATAAAGAATTGATAGTAAAATCACGAGTTAATGCATCGTTATCAATAGATCCGGCCAATTCTGCAATATCAATATTTATTTGATTTCCTTCATACTTATAGGTAACCCTAATAATATGTCTCTCATCATCTAAAACAAAAAAATCCGCCCCTAATAGGTCTGAAATTTCTTTTGCAAACAGTTCAGGGTTGCTATCTATAACCAAATCTAAATCCTGGGACTCAATACCGAGTATTAAATCACGAACAAATCCCCCACAAACATATATATTATTGTCGTGATACTTAGTATTTATAGAATCTACAACGTGTCTTATTAAAACGTCTTTAGGCATCGTTATTTCACTTTTAAGAATTTTCCTCGTTAGAGGTAATCTTTTCATCTTGATTAATTAATTCCGATTCTTCGTTAATTTTTCTCAAATCTTGATGGCTTTTCAAATGATCCAAATATAAAATACCATTCAAATGATCTATTTCATGTTCCAAGGCTTGCGCCAGTAAACCAGTAGCATCTATTTTCAACTTTTTACCATTTAAGTCTTGTGCTTTGACTTTTACATTTTCAGATCGAAAAATATTTGCAACATATCCTGGGATACTTAAACAACCTTCTTCAACTTCTCTTTCACCAATAGTTTCAATAATCTCAGGATTTATTATATATATCGGCTGATCTTCTGATGACGTTTGTATAACAGCAATTCTTTTCAATACGCCTACTTGATTTGCAGCGAGACCGACTCCATGTGCATATTGTAATGTCTCCAACATATCAAAAGCTAATGTCCTTATAGAATCATCGATTTTTTTTATCTTATGTGCTTTCTTTGCCAAAATTGGATCAGGTACTAATCTAATCTCTAAAATTGCCATAAATCTACCTCTTCAATTATATTCAGATAATTAATTATAAATTTCTTCATTAATAAGTGCAAAGATAATCTTAATTAAAAGTCATTGGATCAACATCTACAATCCAATTATCAGGAATTTTTATTCTGCTTATAACCTCTCGAGGATTTGGTCCGCGTAGTATTATTTGCCAACGATAACGACCTCTCAATTTATTATAAAATGCAGGTACTGGACCCGTAACATCTATATACCAAAGATCCCATTTACTCCTGATTTGCATAAGTTCTCTCTTCATTCTCTCTGCTTCCTTTTGTGCTTTTTGTGAATCAAAATGAGAATAAATTAACTTAACGAGGCGACTAAATGGTGGAAGATTATGCGTTTGTCTGAATTTTGACTCAATTTGATAAAAGCTAGGGTAGTTCTGACTTGCAGCTAAATCTATAACATAATTATCTGGAAAATAGGTTTGTACTATACCTTTACCAGATTTTCCTCCACGGCCTGAGCGTCCAACAACCTGATAAATCAATTGAAATATTTTTTCACTAGATCTAAAATCGGGTATAAATAAACCTATATCAGCTAAAACAACCCCAACTAATGTGACATTAGGTATATTAAGGCCTTTCGCAACCATTTGAGTACCAACCAATATTTGAGAATTACCTTTAGAAAAATCACGTAATACATCAGGGCTATGTCTATTTTCTCTAGACACGTCTTTATCCCATCTCACGACTGATGATTTTGGAAAAAGATTACTTATTTCAGAAACAACTCTCTGGGTTCCAAATCCAAGCATTTCGATTTGCAAAGATTCACATTTTTTACATTTATAATTAGTATTATATTTACGATTACACAAATGACAAATGAGTTTTTCTATAGAAGAATGATAAGTTAAAACTGCATTGCAGTTAGCACATGTAACAACTTGTGCACAGAATTTACACCTTAAAGAAACAGAAGTTCCTCTCCTATTAACTAATAAAATTATTTGCTCGTTTTTACTTATTGTTTCATTAATATTATCAAGTAATGATAAACTAAATATGCTAGTATTTCCATTTTGCAACTCTTGTCTCATGTCAACAATTTCCACATCTGCTAAGTCATTTGTTGTTGGTTTAGAAGGATACTTAGTTGATTTTTCTGAAATCCGATATGGTAATTCAAATAAATTTATAGATTGCATTTCTTTAGCTCTGTGATAGGTTATGATATCTGGAGTGGCACTACCTAATATGATTAATGCATTTAAATTTTCAGCTTTAATCATTGCGACTGAGCGAGCATTATATCTTGGATTAACATCCTCTTGTTTATAATTCCATTCATGTTCCTCATCAATTATGATTAATCCAATATCTTTAATGGGTGTAAATAAAGCACTTCTTGGTCCAATAATAATATTATAGTTGCCATTGAATGTTTCCCACCAAACTTTCTTTTGTTCAGAAAGCTTCATAGAGCTATGGAACTTGGCGACTTCTTTTGGAAATCGTTTTTCCAATTCCAAAAAAACTTGATCAATAAGAGATATTTCTGGAACTAGATAGATGACTTTTTTGTTTAATCTTCGGCATTCTTCTATACATCTAAAATAAACCTCAGTTTTCCCGCTCCCCGTAATACCGTGAAGCAAATTGATTGAAAACTTATTGCTTTGAAGCGCTTGGATCAAGTTATCACTAGAATATTGTTGATGACTGGTTAAGATAAAGTTATTTAAGGTTCCATATGTTGAAGGTGTTGTGTCTTTTTCAGATTCGAAATTTAGAATTTTTTTCAGGACCCATTCCCATTGGATAGTAATTTTCTTGGATTTAACAAGTTGATTTAATGTTTTGACCAAGTCAGTGCTCAAACTATTTTTTAATTTATCAAGTTTACCCCGGAAAACCAAATTCTTATCAAAATGTTTTAACAAGTCTTCTGGTATATCAGAAATAATTGATGGGTCGATCTTAATTAATTGTTGCGAGCGATTTGTAAATGAGGGAGGTGTCATTAATGACAAACATGAATAAAATGATGTGAAGTAATATTCACTCATCCATTTAGCTAAATAAATTTGATGTTCATCTAGTAATGGACCTTGATCATCAGACTTATTTATAGGCTTTACATAAGGTAAATCAATGGAATCTTTTATATTAGTTACAATACCATCTACAAATTGATTTCTCAAAGGTACTTGAACCATCTGCCCAACAGATACATACATGTCTTTGGGTATAGAATAAGTGTAGGTTCTAGGTTCTAAGATTAATGCATCAACAGCAACCTCAGCAAATAACATCTATTTCACAAAGAAAATAAGATTTAATATTCTCGTTTTTCCTTAATTCTTGCAGATTTACCAGACCGTTTTCTAAGATAGTAAAGTTTTGCTCGTCGGACATCTCCACGTCGCAATACTTTTAATGCTTCAAGTTTAGGAGAATGGACTGGAAAGGTAAGTTCTACACCAAACCCTCGTGTAGTCCTTCTCAGAGTAAAAGTTCGTTGTATACCAGATCCCTTTTCACCAATAATAACACCTTCTAAAGATTGTATACGTTCACGGCTGCCTTCAACAATTCTGACATCTAATTTTACAGTATCGCCAGGTGAAAAATTATCTATATTTTGTTTATCTGGGGACTGAACCAATTGATTAGGTTCCATTTAATTACCTCTTAACATATTTCATAAATCTCTAACACTAACTTAGTTTAATTCCGAAACAAGAAGTTGTCAAAAGTTACGAACTAAAAATTAAATAGCTTAAGAACAATTCCCTGTGCAATAAAAAATAAAATTATCGACCCTGAAAGGGAACAATATCCTGTTATTTTTGCAATATATCTAAACGGGACTGCATATTGAAAAAATTTCATCGTTGAAATAATTCCTAAAATCAAACCCATAATACTCATAAACACAGCTGCACCATTAGCAATTTGCTGTTCAGGATATGTCCAAGGAATACCAAAGATTATTAATGAATGGAAAGCGATGAAAAGGCATAAAAATCCGAGAAGCCTTGAATTATAGGACCAAATAAATGTTAAAGATGATGTTATGAAATATAATACCCACAGTGAAAAATAAATCACTAATACTAACATTATCGCTGTACCGGAGGGTATACCTAATATAGAATATCCAAACATTTCTAATTTTAATATTTCCCAGAAAAATATTCCTAAGACCAATGGTATTGTTCCAATTAAAGTTATAAAGCCCAGTAACTTTGATTCAATATAAAAACCCAAAGTATGCCATGATTCAATAAATAACAGCAGAGCAATAAATGTTAAAAAATAAGTCTCCATAAAAGTTCTCCATAATATTTACTGATAATTTTGTTCTAGTAACTTATTTTCTTCTGTAGATAATTCAGAAATATTGATCATTTCAGGTCGTTTTTTAATAGTTCTCAATATGGACTGTTTTTTTCTCCAATCGTTAATCTCTTTATGATTTCCTGATAAAAGTATTGGAGGAACATCCCACTCTCGGAAACTTGCTGGCCGAGTATATTGGGGATATTGTAACAAATCAGTATAAAAAGAATCGAGTCGAAAAGAATCTTCATTCCCCAATACTCCTGGCAACAAACGTGAAACAGCGTCAATAACAATCATCGCACCTAATTCCCCCCCGCTAATAACATAATCTCCAATGCTTAATTCTTCAGTTGACAGATGTTCTCGTATTCTTTCATCAAAACCTCCATACCGCCCACAAATTAAAGCAATTTGCGAATAGTTTGAAAGTTGTATAGCTTTCTTTTGGTCAAACTTTTTACCTTGGGGAGATAATAATATTATTGGAACATTTTTATTAGTAATTATTGATTCAACACTTTTAAATAAAGGTTCTGGTTTTAATATCATTCCTGGACCGCCTCCATACTGATAATCATCAACAGTTTTATAGTTGTCAGTGGAATATCTTCGCCAGTTATGAAGATTAATACTTATTATCTCATCTTGTACCGCTCGTGAAATAACACCATCTTTGAAGCTTGCTTCAAACATATCAGGAAAAAGTGTAAAAACCTCAAACTTAACCATTTAAAAGCCCTCTTCGTTAATTACTCTAAATGTTCTAAATCTTGACTGTTGATTAATTTTATTGCGTGGTCTAAAACTGGGGAAATAATATTCAAACATTCAGTAACTGCTTTAAGACTACCTGGCAAATTTACAATCAATGTATTTTTTCGGTAACCTACAATTGCTCTACTTAACACAGAAAAAGGGGTGTGGTCAAAAGCTTTTATCCTCATTACTTCTGAAATACCTGGGATTTCTTTATCAATTATTAACCGAGTAGCATCTGGGGTTACATCCCTCTTGGTAATTCCTGTTCCGCCAGTAGTAATAATCAAATCGTATTGTTCTCTATCAGATAGTTCTATTAGTCGAGATTTAATAGTATCTAATTCATCGGGCAATATATCATGTGTACATAGAGTATAGCCCTTAGCCTCAAGGTTCTCTTTAATAAATTTACCGCTTTCATCAACTCTTATTCCCTTAAAACCTTTATCACTACAAGTAATTATACCTAATTTATACATTTTCATTCTCTAAAAGTTGATTTATTCAGTAATTCTAACATAGAAAAATACATTCGTATAAAACTAAAACACCACAGAAATCATACCTGTGGTGTTTTATTATTAAAATAACTTTGTGGATTAATATATTGGATTAATACACAATACAATTAAAGGCCTAAGATTCCTCTTTTATTGAAAGTTTTGTTTCTTCTAATGAATGGAGGAATATCTAATTGATCTTCAGAATCTAAAACTTCTATATCTAATTGAGATAATAAGTCATCACTATTCGGAATCACATTATCTGCAGACTGAAAGCCTGTAGCAATAATTGTTATTGAAACCTCATCTTCTAACCTAGGATCATTAGACATTCCAAAAATGATATTTGCATCGGGATCAACTATGCTTTCTATAAGGTCTGCTGCCTTTTGTACTTCATTAAGAGTTAAATCATTACCACCTGAAACATTAAGCAATACACCTTTAGCTCCATCAATTGAAACATCTAATAGAGGGCTATTTATTGCAGCTTTTGCAGCTTCAACTGCTCTATTTTCACCTCTAGCATTACCTATTGCCATCCAAGCAGGACCCGCACCACTCATAATAGTTTTAACATCAGCAAAATCCAGGTTGATTGTGCCAGATCTTGTAACCAATTCAGCAATTGACTGAATACCTTGCCTCAGCACATCATCGGCCATTTTAAAAGCATCGTCAGTAGTTAATTCTTGATCATTTATTTGTAAAAGTCGATCGTTTGGAATAATTATTAAAGAATCTACTCTGTCTCGTAATTGAGCTATACCATCATCAGCTGCTTTTTTTCGCTTATGACCTTCAAAACCAAAAGGTTTAGTGACCACAGCTATAGTTAGAGCTCCTGTTTCTTTAGCTATTTCTGCGACTATTGGACAAGCGCCAGTTCCTGTTCCACCACCCATACCAGCAGCCACAAAAACCATATCAGCACCACGTAAACATTCATATAATTGATCACGACTTTCCTCAGCAGAATCCTTACCTAAGTCAGAACTTCCACCAACACCAAGGCCACGTGTGAGTTTCTCTCCGATTGAGATTCTATTAGGTACATCCAAACCCATAAGATGTTGAGCATCGGTATTAACGCAAATGTATTCTATTCCATCAAGTTCTTCCCTATACATTCGATTAACAGCATTTGAGCCCCCTCCACCAACACCAATCACTTTAACTGTAGCACGTCCAACACGTTTATTATTTGTATTTGTATCCATTTCATTTTCTAACATATGTACCTCCTAAAATTTTGGTGAAATAAATTGAGTTAACCAGTTCAACCATTTCCTACCTTTTGTCAAAGTTTTTTTCTTCTGAGGTTGGTGGCCTCCATAATTTACTTGTTCAATAGGATGATTAATTCCCCATAGAAGAATACCAACACTTGTTGAATAAGTGGGACTTTTCAAAGTTTCAGGCAATCCCAAAATGTCTCTTGGAGCGGCGATTCGAACACTGCCAGGAATATATTCATGTGTTAACTCCTCCCAACCAATGAGATTAGAACCACCACCTGTAAAGACTATGCCTCCAGCAGGCATAGTATCCAAACCTGCATCATTTATTTTTAATAATACAAACCTTAATAGCTCAGATGCCCTGTCATTTAGAATTCGGCAAATATCACCTTTGGTAAATATTCTTTTATCTTCCTGTCCAGTTATTAAAACTTCAACTTGCTCGTTAAAATCAGATTTAATATCTTCAGGAATTGCCAATGTTCGGCCATATTTTATTTTAAGTTCTTCTGCTGTTTCATAAGGAATACCTAATGTGACTGCTATATCATTAGTGAAATTAAAACCCCCAACCGGAATAACAGCTGTATATACCATTTTGCCATTCTTAAAAATAGCAAGATCACTAGTTCCTCCACCAATATCAACTAATATTGTTCCTATCTCTCTTTCTTCAGCGCTTAAAACCGATTCAGCACTTGCTAATGGTTCTAATACCATTCCACCCATTTTTAACCCAGTATTTTCTACTGATTGAACAATATTATCCAGCGAAGATATCTCACCAATAACTGAATGAGTATTGACAGAAAGGGTTGTACCTTTTAATCCATTTGGGTTTCGTATTCCAGAGGTGTTATCGAGAGTGTAACTTATTGGGATTACGTGTAGTAATTCTTGGCCATTTTCAACACTAGGTCTTGAATTTTCTACGGCAGCATCCATATCTTTCATAGTTACTACTTTTTCTGATTTACCATCCATAGTAGGTGCATTCCCTGTTGTGATAGTGCTAATAATATGACTTCCAGTAACGCCTATACATACATATGGGATATCAATATCTAAATTTAATGTTGCTTCAGCTATAGATTCTCGGACTGCATTTGTCATTTCATCTATATCGACTACAAGTCCTTTTTTCATACCTTTCGATTTGGACTTCCCTGCGCCAATGATTTCGACTTCACCATTGGCAAGGATTTGTGCTATAAGAGTACAAACCTTTGTTGTTCCGACATCGATTGATACATACGCATTACCTACCGATGAAATGTTACGCAAATCTAGTTCTTTTGATAAACGACTTACAATATCTTGATCAGTTCTTTCATCCAGCATACTCATATTTCAATCCTATATCAGTTTTTTGATTCAAGTTGGAACCCTGTTAATTATTTAGATTGAGGAGAACCATCAACATGAGGGTTATTGACCAACTTTTTCTTATTAAATTTAGCTCCAAAATATTCGATTATTAAAAACTTTGCGCCGGAGGCGCTGATATTTATCAACAGCCCCCCTCAACCTCATTAGTAAACCTAATCTTAATTTAGGTAATCATAAAACTTCACATGCACGTAACCGTGCACTTCTCACGCGAGGGTTATTAAAGAGTTCCTCTTGTTGTGGCTTAATAACTCTCTTATTAATTAATTCAATTTTTTTCTTGTGGCCGCACTGGCATATCAAGATAGTTGTGGGACATAAACAATCTTTTGCTTCTTTTCGCATAAAGTTTTTTACTATGCGGTCTTCAAGCGAATGATAAGCAATAATAACAATTCTAGTTCCTTTATTAAGAAACTGGAGTAATGAAGAAAGTACAAGTTCCAAATTATCCATTTCATTGTTCACAGCAATTCGTAAACTTTGGAAAGTCCTTGTTGCTGGGTTGGTTTTTTTGCCTCGGCGTGGTACTGCTAATTGAATAATTTCTGTTAAATGTTTTGCACTGATTATTGGTCGATATTTCAATATGGCTCTTGCAATTTTATTAGCATTGGGGTCTTCACCATAATTATATATAATTGAAGATAATTCTTTTTGGCCAAGGTTGTTTATTAAATCTAAAGCATTCGTAGTTTGTGAGGAATTAAATCTCATATCGAGGTTATTATCAGTAAAACTAAATCCTTTGTCTGCGGAATCTAATTGCCAGGACGAAACTCCTAAATCAAAAAGTATACCAGATATTGGTGATATCTTACTTTCTGAAACAGCTTGTTCTAATTTACTAAAATTATAATTTTTCAAGCAAAGTCTTCCTTCATACTTTTTCAGTCTTTCAAATGCTCTTAATACTCCTTGATCATCAGCATCTAACCCAAGAAGGCGCCCGTTCGGTAATGTAGAATCTAATATTGCTAGAGCGTGGCCTCCGTCACCTAAAGTAGCGTCAACAAAGTTGTTATTCGATCTTGGGTTCAAGATCTGTAGCACTTCTTTAAGAAGTGCTGGTTTGTGATAGGAGAGACTGTCGATTGATGCAACCATTTTCCAATGTAGCCTTAGACGAACGAGCGACCCTTGGTATAAGCCACAGCTCCTTTTATTTATTTACCAACGATTGAAAATTACCACTTAAAATAAACATTGTCAAGAATATTTAGTAAAATATAGATTATTCAATAGGAAAAGGATTATTTATACCTAGAAATAACAATTATTTTACTATTTCTTACTGTTTAAAAGTTATTTACGCTACAATATACACCTTTAATTTAAATAATAAAATATTACTTTGGGTATGGAAATCTAATTTCTATTTACCCAAATAGCGAACAAATCATAGTCCTCTCGATAAAGAGAATAATTACCGATTATTACTTAGGTGGCAAAAACCGCAATATATAGTGTTTCTTACAAAAATAATGCGGTATTTTGTATTTATCTATTGACACAAGAATTAAATAATGTGAAAATAAAAAACCCGATTTATACAGAATATATCAGTAAAGCTTCTGTTTATATTAAATACGGGATTTAGAAATTAATAAATATTTAATCAAATAGGAGATATTATTTAATGCTTTGTCCTCACTGCGGACATGGAGAATCTAAAGTAATTGACTCAAGAGACTCAAA
>Ga0209501_10001729_pt1 | contig 23760 bp, 19 predicted proteins | sample ArcticOcean_MG_C_4_FD_187434 | JGI IMG/M metagenome (GOLD analysis project Ga0209501, IMG submission 187434) | Marine microbial communities from western Arctic Ocean - ArcticOcean_MG_CB4_134 (SPAdes) (version 2) | ecosystem: Environmental > Aquatic > Marine > Oceanic | place: Arctic Ocean...
GCTAATTATAGGGACGAATTTTTGAATATTCATGAATATCAGGCTAAACGGCTATTAGAAAAATATGGCGTTAATGTTCTTAAGGGCGGGGTGGCTCATACACCCCAGGAAGCAGAGGCGGTTGCCAAAGACCTGGCTGGTCCCGTTTGGGTGGTAAAGGCTCAAATTCATGCTGGTGGTCGGGGAAAAGGGGCATTTATAGAAAAATCTGCGGGTAAGGGCGGCGGAGTGAGGGTGCTTAATTCGGTTGAAGCAGTCCAAAAAAACGCTCGTCAGATATTGGGTGCGACACTAGTCACTTCCCAGACAGCTCCAACAGGTAAGAAGGTGAAACGGATTTATATTGAAGACGGGTGTGAAATTGAAAAGGAGCTATATCTGAGCTTACTGGTGGATCGTGAAACCTCGCGGGTGACGTTGATTGCGTCGACTGAAGGCGGAATGGATATAGAAGAAGTAGCGGCTAAAAGCCCTAAAAAAATTCAAACAATTGCAATTGATCCATTGACAGGAATGCTGGGGTATCATGCACGAAAGATTGCTTTTGGTTTAGGTCTTGAAGGTGCTCAGGTTAAGTCTGCCGTAAAGCTTTTGATTTCAACCTACACGGCATTTGTAGAATTAGATGCGGGCTTATTAGAGATAAATCCACTAGTCATTACCAAGGATGGAAGCGCAGTGGCTCTCGATGCCAAAATGGATTTTGACGATAACGCGTTATACCGCCATCAAGATATAGAAAATTTGCGGGACGAGGATGAACAGGATGCAGCTGAATTAGAAGCTCAGCGGCATGATCTCAATTACATTAAATTAGATGGCCGTATAGGTTGTATGGTAAACGGTGCTGGCCTCGCAATGGCGACCATGGATATTATAAAGCTCTACGGTAGTGAACCGGCAAATTTTTTAGATGTAGGGGGTGGTGCGACCAAGGAACGGGTTACTACGGCATTTAAAATTATACTATCTGATCCCAATGTAGAGGGTATTTTAGTCAATATATTTGGTGGCATCATGCGATGTGATGTAATCGCCGAGGGTGTTATAGCTGCTGCTAAAGAAGTACATCTCAACGTACCGCTTGTAGTAAGGTTGGAAGGTACTAATGTTGACTTGGGAAAAAAAATCCTCTCCGAGTCTGGTTTACCTATTGTTTCCGGAAAAAATCTTGCCGATGCTGCTGAAAAGATAGTTAAGGCAGTAAGGGAGGCCGGATAAAATGGCTGTTCTAGTCGATAATAGTACCACAGTCATCTGCCAGGGGTTCACCGGTTCTCAAGGTACATTTCATTCTGAACAGGCGATTCTTTACGGAACTAAGATGGTCGGTGGTGTGACCCCCGGTAAGGGAGGTTCAACCCATCTTGATCTTCCTGTGTTTGATACTGTCGCCGACGCTGTGCAAAGGACCGGGGCGACGGCGTCAGTGATTTATGTGCCTCCACCATTTGCGGCGGAGGCTATACTTGAGGCCATTGATGCCGAAATCCAATTAGTAGTGTGTATAACGGAAGGTATCCCAGTGTTAGACATGGTGAATGTAAAACGCAAACTAGTCGGCACCAAAACTCGTTTGATTGGACCTAACTGCCCGGGCGTAATTACACCTGGTGAATGCAAGATCGGTATAATGCCCGGACATATTCACCAACGAGGAAAAATCGGCGTAGTCTCACGTTCGGGCACGTTAACCTACGAGGCTGTTGGACAAACAACAAAGGTTGGTTTGGGTCAGACAACTTGCATAGGTATTGGAGGTGATCCCGTTAACGGCACCAGTTTTATTGAATGTTTAGAGATGTTTCTCGAAGATAACGAGACTGAAGGTATTATTATGATAGGTGAGATTGGTGGGTCTGCAGAAGAACAGGCGGCCGATTTTATTAAGTCCAGTAAAGTTAAAAAGCCAATTATAGGGTTTATTGCAGGTGTTACAGCACCACCGGGGCGTAGAATGGGTCATGCAGGCGCTATTATAGCCGATGGAAAGGGAGGCGCTGGAGACAAAATTGAATCCCTAAAAAGTGCGGGTATTAAGGTTTCGGATTCCCCAGCTTCTCTGGGGGAGACGATGTTGAAAACGATGAACCAATGAGACTGAATAGTATAGCGAGCATAGTGTTTTGGCATGCGACAGATGGTCTCGCTTTTTGACGATATAAGGGATGTTTTGCGGTTAACTGTTTACCAAAGTGTTTCAACCTTCCTTCAGTTATACTAGAGCTCTCCATTATTGAAATAATGCATGCGTTCTCCCAAAATTAATGAGGAAAATTATAGATAGATGTTGTTACCGCTCATACTGACTTAACCTTAGGTGGGTTTCAGGGCGCGTAAAAGTTTTATAACATCATCCGAAGTATTTGATGGTGGGGTAGTCATCAGGATAAAGATATGCGGCGCTCATTTATGAGCATCAAATAGTATTTGGATAAGAACCAATAAATTTCAATACTATTGTAAAAAATTGTGTCCAAAACTCTCAACCTGACCAAATTGATTTTTAGGGAGTAAACAATATGGAAGATATATACGACTTAACAGTCATTGGTGGTGGTCCTGGGGGGTATGTCGCTGCAATCCGAGCGTCGCAGTTAGGCATGAGGGTTATAATAGTGGAGAAAAGGCCTAACCTTGGAGGCACTTGCCTCAATGTGGGTTGTATCCCTTCAAAGGCCTTGTTGCATTCTTCTCACCTTTATAATGAGGCGCGGCAAGGATTTTCCCATCATGGTATCAAGGCTACAGGTATTAAACTCGATCTTAAAACCATGATGGAGCACAAAAACCAGGTGGTTGGTGATACTGTTAAAGGTATCGATTATCTAATGAAAAAAAATAACATTGATAGGTTGATTGGTTCCGGCAAGATTATTAGAGCGGGCGAGACTCGGGTAATATCGGAGAAAGGAAAAAAGGAGATCATTCCCAGCAAGAATATTTTAATCGCGACAGGCTCCAAGGTGACACATTTACCCGGGATCGAGATAGACGAAGAGAGCATTTTTTCTTCAACGGGGGCACTCGAACTCCCCAAAGTACCCCGCTCTATGGTAGTAATTGGCGCAGGGGCGATAGGCCTGGAAATAGGTTCCATATGGCGCCGTTTAGGTGCCGAGGTGACAGTCGTCGAGTTTATGGAAAACATCCTTTTCGGATTGGATGAAGAAATTTCTAAAACAATGGCTAAAGTTTTAGAAAAGCAAGGTTTTAATTTTGCCCTGAACAGCAAGGTTGTTGGCGTAATAAAATCTAAAGCTGGGGTTACACTTACAATTGAATGCCGTGATAGCGGTAAATTGAAAGAGCTTAATACCAATATCGTTTTGGTGGCAATTGGTCGGCGACCATATACTGATGATCTTGGGTTAGAAAACATAGGTGTAAAGACGGATGATAGCGGTTTTATAAAAACAGATGTTAAATTTAAAACCAACGTGGACAGCGTATATGCCATCGGTGACGTAATAGGCGGGGCCATGCTTGCGCATAAGGCAGAAGACGAAGGCATAGTTTTTGCTGAGATGCTGGCGGGTCAGTCTGGCAGTATTGATTACGATATGGTTCCTTCCATTGTCTATACTTGGCCAGAAGTTGCTAGGCTTGGGAAGTCAGAGGAACAACTCATAGAAGCTGGAATAGCCTATAAAGTGGGCAAATTTACTTTTTCGGCTAATCCGCGTGCTCGCGTCATGGGTGATACGACAGGATTTGTTAAAATACTTGCAGAAGCGAAGACGGATGCAGTTTTAGGGGTTCACATCTTAGGGGCTTCTGCCGGAGAATTGATTCAAGAATGTGTAGTGGCTATGGAGTTTGGCGGTTCTGCGGAAGATATCGCCCGCATTAGTCACGGTCATCCTGGTCTATGTGAAGTTGTCAAAGAAGCTGCATTGGCAGTCCACGACCGAGCTATCCATATGTAGGGAGTTGGTTGCCGGTGGTTATTTTTCTACCTGAAAGTGAGGGAAATCTCGTTTGTTGCAAAGCTATTGGCAAATTGACGGATGAAGACCTTCACAATCTTACGGTGAGGATTGAGCGGATATTGGAAAATCATGGCTCGTTTCTACTTTATGTTGATCTGGAATTTTTTAAGGGCTGGGAATGGCAAGCGGCATGGGATAAAAACGTTTATGGAAAGAAATACTGGGATCAAATCGAAAAAATTGCATTTGTCGGTAACCAAAAGTGGGAACAAATGATTAATAAAATGGCGCAAAATGTTGAAAACGGTGATAAGCGCTATTTCTCGATTGCCCACCATAGTATGGCGATAGAATGGATAAATAAATAAGAAGCATCTACTATATGGCTAAATCTTGCAATTTCTCATTTATATAAGTCAGTTATGAAATTAGTGATAAATTTAAGATGATAAACGTTAGGTGTTTATGTTTTCTGGCGCCCCTCCCTCATAAACTTTTAAAAACCTCGTAGGATCGAAGTATGTGAAAATTCCAGCGGTTAACTGGGGTTTGAAGTAATTTTGGCTATATTCTCAGCAAGGAATTTTGAAAACGACGGGTCTATTGTTGTCAGGCGATAGCACGTGGGTGACTGTCTCGGTAAACCTCCAATAGACGTTTGGAATCGACCTCTGTATAGCGCTGGGTAGTCGAGAGAGTGGCGTGGCCTAACAACTCTTGAATTGTTCGCAGATCCCCGCCATTTGCCAAAAGATGGGTTGCGAAGCTGTGGCGAAATGCATGTGGTGTAGCGGATTTTGGCAATTTCATGCTTGCACGGACTTTGCGCATCTGGCTTTGGGCTACTCCGGCATTAAGGCGCTTTCCCCTCATTCCTACAAACAGAGGGTCGTTTTGTTTTAGTTTAAACTTACAGTTATCGCGGTACTTTTTTATGGCATGCAACACAACGGGTAAAACTGGCACGATCCGTTGCCTGTTGCCCTTGCCAGAGATAACCAGGGCACCTTCTGTTGGGATATCATTAACGTTCAATTGTAGCGCCTCACCTATGCGAAGACCACACCCATAAAGCAGTGTCATCAATGCGACATCTCGATCAGAAATCCATCCATTATAAACCGAGGAAATTTTTGGCAGCGTACCAAACTTTTCCAGCGCTTCCTTTGCTTCTGAAGTGCTTAAAGGTTTAGGTATGGACTTTGGTAATTTAGGGGTCCTAATCAATTGGATAGATTGGTTGTCCGAAATACCTTCCTTTTCAAGAAATCGGAAAAAGTTGCGTAAAGTGGAAAGTGCACGCGCCGTCGACAGTCGTGATGGCTCGGACTTTTTGCCATTGCGTTTTTTTCGTTTGTTGCCATTTCGCCAAGCAAGGTAGGCGCGAAAATCTATTACGTTAAGTTTTTTTAGATCATTTAAGCTCGGTTTATACTCTTCTGTATTATTATTCATTTTCCCAAAGTATCCAGAGAGGAAAGTAAGAAAGTCATTTAGGTCAAAGCTATAGGCATTTAAGGTATGAACCGAGTAATTGCGTTCGGTCTCAAGCCACTGCATCCATCGATCAATAGCACCTTTGACATTCGGTTTCGCGATAAAATCAATGGTGTGAGGCAATCTTCGTATCTTATTTGGTAGGGAATAGCCGAAGTAGGCAATGTTCCAGTACGCGGGCTAAAAACAATAGTAGGTCAGTCCCTTGGCCACCATGAAAAGAGCCTTTGATACGAGAACCTAGTGCTATTAAACCAGCAGGTAGGCTACCACTCGGTCCTATCCGGGCGAGAGCAGCAGAGCGCACTATACCAGCAGCTTCTCCGAATACCGACCCATCGTCACTGGTATGTTCAAGGAGCTTAGCGAATTCATTCTCATGGCCCAAGACTTTATCAATTGTACCCGCAGAAAACCAACGGATATCGGTATCACCTAAAACAGGAAAGCCATTACTTGCCGTTTCAAAACAAAGCGAGACAGCATCCACATCCAACAAAATGGGGAGATCAAAACATACTGTGTGGATAAGGTCGTCAAAGTCTAAAGCATCCAAAAGGGACATAACACTGGCGTGGGTTCGTGTTTGAATGAGCATGTTGGCTCGTGTCGTACTTACCAGCAGATTGGTGGCATCTTTAAGATCATCTTGTTCACCTCTTAATCGGTCAAGCATATAGCTCTGTAAGTCTACGACCTTATCACCTGACCAGCGCATTGGCGGCGTCATCTGATCAAGTAGGCTTTCATGATGTGTTAAAAAATCCGGGTGCTCCTTTAAATAGGCTTCCACCTGATCTGCGGAGGGGAGCTTTGCATTATTTAATGTGTTAGGGTCTCCGGTCATTAATTTTTCCGCGTTGACCTATAGAATTGTCTGACCAGAAATTTCCCAATCACTCATGAATGCTTTTAGTCCTGTATCTGTTAAAGGATGGTTAAATAATTGCCGAAGGGTGCTTGGTGGAATGGTCACTATATCCGCACCAATCTTGGCCGATTCAACTACATGCCGAGAGCTACGTGCTGAGGCAACCAATATCTGAGTATTAATTTCAGGATAATTTGAAAATATTGTATGAATCTCAGAAATTAGTCCAAGACCATTCTGACCCAAGTCGTCCAATCGGCCTATAAACGGGGAAACAAAAGTGGCTCCGGCTTTGGCTGCTAAGATAGCCTGTGCTGCCGAAAAGCAGAGAGTTACATTAACCATTGTCCCAGCATCAGACAAAGTTTTGCATGCTATCAGTCCGTCAACGGTGAGGGGGACTTTTACGGCAACATTATCAGATATTGAAGCTAATTTATGGCCTTCTTTGATCATATTATCAGCGTCAGTGGCGGCAACTTCGGCACTCACCGGTCCATCAATTAATTTACAAATATCGGCAATTATATCGAGAAATGACTGCCCAGTTTTAGCTACTAGAGATGGGTTTGTTGTAATCCCGTCAACCATCCCTGTCTTGTTGAGACTTGTAATTTCGTTGATGCTGGCCGTGTCTAAAAAAAACTTCATTGCGGTTTCTTTATTTTGTTTAAGAGCAACTCTTATTTCACACCGATTCGGGTCGGAAAGGCAATCCTATTACATTGTCTTAATAGTAAACTCCCCTATTCTCTATTTTACATAGTATTGCGAAACGGGTGTTGTTGATAAATCATTGTAGAGACGTGTTTGTTTTTTATAGCAGAGGACCAAAACTAAACAAATATCTAAGGCAAGATGGTTTTAGGATATTGAATTCAGCATCCTGTGTTTTAGAATATTGCTTATGAGTGAATTTACCATGGATTGCCATGTTACGGTCCTCCCACCTCTGCCATTTGGAAAGGGTTACACTTATTGTGTACCCAGCAATCTAAGGCTTGCGGTGGGAGATTTTGTTACAATACCTTTGGGCGTTCAGGAGGTGTTGGGCGTGGTTTGGAATACCAAGCCAGATAAAGTTCAGCCTGAAAAACTTAGATATATAAAGACTAAATTTGATGTGTCCCCTTTGCCCGAAGTTTCACGACGATTTATCGAATGGGTATCCAACTATAATATGGTTCCCAAGGGTGCTGTGCTCAAGATGGTAATTAGTGTGCCCGCTGCACTTATGCCGCCAAAACCGTTAACGGTATATTCGATAAGCAAGAAGTTACCTGTATTTCGCATTACTAGCCCGCGTGAAAGGGTATTGGGAATTTTGGAAGATGATGCACCACGTACGTTAAAGAATATAATGCGGGAAGCGGGGGTTGGTCACTCAGTCATCAGGGGATTGTTGAAGGCCGGGGTGTTAGTCAAACTAGAGCACACTCCACCGCCTGCCTTCAAGAACCCGGATTGGCGAGCCAAAGGACCGGTGCTATCAGAAGAACAGGCCACTATTGCATCAGAGTTGTGCGACCAGGTGGAAAGAGCCACCTTTGCAGCAACAGTTTTAGAGGGTGTTCCGGGATCAGGTAAGACTGAGGTGTATTTGGAGTCGATTTGTAGAGCTCTTAAGTACGGTAAACAGGCCTTAGTGTTGTTGCCGGAAATTGCCCTGAGTGCCCAATGGCTTCAAAGATTTGAAGATAGGTTTGGTTGCGCTCCGGCACTTTGGCATTCGGATTTGACAGTTGTACAACGAAGCACCGCCTGGCGCGCAATAGCGAGCGGAGAGGCCAAAGTCATTGTGGGAGCAAGATCAGCATTATTTCTCCCATTTACCAACCTTGGAGTAATAATAATCGACGAGGAACACGATAGCTCTTTCAAGCAGGAGGAGGGTGTTATTTATAATGCCCGGGATATGGCTGTGGTAAGAGCGAACATTGGCAAGATCCCTATAGTTCTTGTTTCTGCTACACCATCACTCGAATCAATATTCAATGTTCGGCGAGGGCAATATAACCACTTCAAATTGACACATCGGCATGCGGGAGCTTTGATGCCCACGGTCTCAGTCATAGATATGCGTAACGAAGAAGTTAAGTCGGGAAATTGGCTTTCGCCGCCACTTTTGGATTCGCTCCGGCAAACCTTTGAGTTAGAAGAACAAGCGATGCTGTATTTAAATCGACGCGGCTATGCTCCGCTTACATTATGCCGGACTTGCGGCTTTCGCTTGCAATGTTCGCACTGCTCTACTTGGCTTGTTGAACACCGACTTCTAGGTCGTTTGCAATGCCACCATTGTGGCTATTCAGCGAGAATACCTCGCGAATGCCCAGAATGCGGCTCAGAAGATAGCCTTACGGCTTGCGGTCCTGGTGTAGAACGTATTGCCGAAGAGGTTGCAGGGATATTCCCCGACGTTTCGTCCAGAGTAATTACTAGTGATACTGTCAATGGGCCAACTCAGGCTGCTAACCTGGTCCGTCAGATGGAAGCGCGGGAAATAGATCTGCTGATAGGTACCCAAATGATTTCAAAGGGCTATCACTTTCCCTACCTGACCTTAGTTGGTGTTGTAGATGCAGATTTGGGGCTTGCGGGAGGCGATCTCCGCGCATCAGAGCGTACCTATCAACTGCTATATCAGGTATCGGGGAGGGCTGGTCGTGCCGCTCGACCTGGTAGGGTTATTGTTCAGACCTACATGCCGGACCACCCTGTGATACAGGCGATCGGCATCGGTGATAGGGAACAGTTTTTGTCTGCGGAAGCATTTGACAGGGAGGCTGGCGGTATGCCGCCATTTGGTCAACTTGTTGGTATTATTGTTTCCAGCAAGGATGAAGAAGCGCTAGAAAGGGCGGTAAGATCGCTTAACAGTTTTGCTCCGCGAGATGACAACATTAAGATTTTAGGTCCTGCTGAAGCACCTTTGAAGCTGTTGCGGGGCCGACATAGAAGACGGTTTCTCTTGAAATCTGGGAAAAATCAAAATCTTCAAAGAAAGATCCGCTATTGGCTATCAGTGGCCCAAGTCCCTCGGAATGTGAGGGTAAATGTGGATATTGATCCTTACAGTTTTTTGTAAGGAAGATCATCCTAACCTATTGATTACAATAAATATGTTAGGATTATTTCTTAGGAAACAAGGCTCCTTGTCAGTTTATGATCGGTATGTTAGACATCGCTCGTATTTTGGCAAAATAATGCCAAACGGTCGTAGCAGTGTTGAATGTTACACTAATTTTTGTTTTCTAAGGGTTATAATAAAAATTATTTGGTAAATTGCAGGCGAGGGTTATCCAAGTTGGAATCCGATACAAAAGGTGTCACTGGATTGACGGGGCGATATGCTAGCGCTTTGTTTGAATTGGCGGATGAGAGCGATGCACTGGACCGAGTTGCAGAAGATTTGAGGTTTGTTGTCAGACTGATTGAAGAAAACAATGGTCTAGATCGCTTATTGCGTTCGCCTATTATACCCCGAATTGAGCAGGGAGCTGCCATGGAGGCTATTCTGGAAAAAGCTGGGGCATCTGAACTGACAAAAAAATTTGTTGGTTTGACGTCTTCAAATAGAAGATTATTTGTGCTGAGGGAAATTATACGTGACTATTTGCTAATTCTATCTAATCGTCGAGGGGAGGTAACTGCCGAAGTAACTTCTGCTGAGCCTCTAAGTGATCATCAGACTAGTGAAATTCTAAAGGTGTTTAAAGCGGCTTTGGGTGAAAAGGTTAATTTAACTACTAGGCTCGATGTAAGTATTCTTGGCGGCCTTGTTGTAAAAATTGGTTCGCGAATGATTGATTCATCGTTAAAAAATAAGCTGCAAAAATTGCGGCTTGCCTTGAGAGGAGTTGGATAATGGAAATACGCGCTGCTGAAATCTCTGCAATTCTTAAAGACCAAATCGAAAACTTCGGCACTGAATCGGAGATCTCCGAGGTTGGGCAAGTTTTATCGGTTGGTGACGGCATCGCTCGTATTTATGGTTTAGACAAGGTGCAAGCCGGAGAAATGGTAGAGTTTCCGGGCGGAATTAAGGGTATGGCCCTTAATTTGGAAGAAGATAACGTAGGCGTGGTTATTTTTGGCGATGACCATACCATTCGTGAGGGTGACACGGTTAAACGAACTGGTAAAATAGTAGATGTACCTATCGGCAAGGAACTTCTTGGTCGCGTCGTCGATGCCCTCGGTAACCCAATTGATGGCAAAGGTCCAATAAATGCCTCTGAACGAAACCTGATTGAAGTAAAAGCCCCCGGCATTATTCCACGCAAATCCGTTCACGAGCCCATGCAAACCGGTATCAAGGCCATAGATAGCCTGATCCCAATCGGACGTGGGCAGCGGGAACTGATCATCGGTGACCGCCAAACAGGTAAAACAGCCATAATTATAGACACTATTCTAAACCAGAAAAAACTCAACGATGCGGCGGCTAATGATTCGGAGAAAATGTTCTGCGTATATGTTGCCATTGGACAGAAACGTTCGTCCGTCGCACAAATTGTCAAGACCCTTGAGGAAAAAGGGGCCCTTGAATATACGATAGTTGTTGCTGCGACCGCTTCCGAGCCCGCGCCAATTCAATTCCTTGCACCCTATACCGGTTGTACTATGGGAGAGTATTTCCGGGATAGAGGTATGCATGCAGTAATTTTTTATGATGATTTAACAAAACAGGCTGTCGCGTACAGGCAAATGTCCCTTCTTCTCCGCCGACCACCGGGGCGTGAGGCTTATCCCGGCGATGTCTTTTATTTGCATTCCCGCTTGTTGGAACGAGCTGCAAAAATGAGTGATGAAAACGGCGCAGGTTCGTTAACGGCTCTACCAGTGATAGAAACACAAGCCAATGATGTTTCAGCCTATATACCAACGAATGTGATTTCCATCACAGATGGGCAAATTTTTCTAGAAACCGACCTTTTTTATAAAGGAGTACGGCCCGCAGTTAATGTTGGTCTCTCGGTTTCCCGTGTTGGCTCAGCGGCCCAGGCAAAAGCTATGAAACAGGTAGCCGGTTCGATAAAACTTGAGTTGGCACAATACCGAGAAATGGAGGCATTTGCCCAATTTGCCTCTGACCTGGATGCTTCTACCCAGCAACTTCTGGCCCGAGGGGCAAGACTTATTGAAGTTCTAAAGCAACCCCAGTTCTCTCCCTATTCAATGGAGGAACAAGTGGTCTCTCTTTTCTCAGGGGTAAATGGTTTTTTGGATAAAGTTAAAATACAAGATGTAGTTCGGTTTGAGCAGATGTTGTTAGATAATATCCGAGAAAAAGGCATCAATATTTTAAGCGCTATTAGCACGGAGGAAGCTATTTCGGAAGAAACCGAGAAAAAACTTAAGACTTTTATTGGCGACTTTGTTGCTTCTTTTTCTTAATTAAGTTTAGTGGCAATGTTTTTTACGGCATTCTATGGCTAATCTCAAGGAACTCAAAACCAGGATTTCAAGCGTGAAATCCACTCAGAAGATCACGTCGGCCATGAAGATGGTAGCTGCGAGCCGACTGAAGCGTGCCCAGGAAGCTGCTGAAGCAGCAAGACCCTATGCGGAACGCATTGAACGTATGATTGCTTCCGTAATGGAAAGCCAGCAATCAATTCAAAGTGCCCCAAAGTTGTTGGCGGGAAATAGTTCCGATGGAACCTATCTTTTTGTTATAATAACGTCAGATCGGGGTCTCTGTGGTGGATTTAATTCCAGTATTGTTCGAGAAGTTCGTAACCAGATAAGAGACCTTCTGAGCGCCGGTAAAACAGTTAAATTTCTGTGTGTTGGCCGCAAAGGGCGAGAGCAGTTGAAGAGTGAATTTGCGGCTTCTATTGTCAAAACTTACGAGGGTATTGGCCGAAGTGGTGTTAAATTTTCTGAGGCTGAAGATTTGACAAGTGATTTGATAGAGATGTTTGAAGCTGATGAATTTGATATTTGTACGGTGGTTTATAACAAGTTTGTCTCCGTTATCACGCAGGTGGTGACTTCCCAGCAGATTATACCAGTTGACTTGGTAGGATTAGAACAAATTTCAGAAGAAGATGAGGGTTTATCAACGAAAGAAAAATCCTCGGCGATCTATGAATATGAGCCTTCAGAACAGGAAATTTTGACAGAACTGTTGCCAAGCAATCTCAAAATTCAAGTATTTCGCGCACTTTTGGAGAGTAGCGCATCTGAACACGGTGCACGGATGTCGGCTATGGATAACGCTACGCGGAACGCCGGTGAAATGATTGATGATTTGACCTTAACGTTTAACCGTAGTCGCCAGGCTAGGATTACAAGTGAATTGATTGAAATCATATCAGGTGCGGAAGCACTGTAACTCAATAGGGGTTAAAAAATGGCCAAGAATAATGTTGGCGCGATTTCTCAGGTGATGGGAGCGGTGGTTGACGTAAAGTTTGATGACAACCTCCCGGAAATTTTGAACGCTCTTGAAGTCGATAATGATGGGAACCGCCTAGTACTTGAAGTGGCCCAGCATCTAGGCGAGTCGCAGGTTCGTACTATAGCGATGGACACGACTGATGGGCTTGTTCGAGGTATGGAAGTTGTTGACACGGGAGAACCTATCAAAATGCCTGTCGGACCTGAGACGTTAGGCCGCATAATGAACGTAATTGGTGAACCCGTGGACGAGAGGGGTCCGGTGAAAGCTGCAAGTTCTTGGTCAATTCACCGTTCGGCACCAGAATTTCTGGACCAATCTACGGAAACGGAAATTCTTGCCACTGGTATTAAAGTAGTTGACCTGATTGAGCCCTATGCAAAAGGGGGGAAGATAGGATTATTTGGCGGTGCTGGTGTCGGAAAAACGGTAATAATTATGGAACTAATAAATAATATAGCCAAGGGTCACGGCGGTTATTCCGTATTTGCTGGCGTAGGCGAACGTACCCGGGAGGGTAATGATCTTTATCACGAAATGATGGAATCTGGTGTAATTGTTCCTGATGGACCCGGCTCCAAAGCGGCGCTCGTTTACGGTCAGATGAATGAACCTCCTGGCGCGAGGATGCGTGTGGCGCTCTCTGGTCTTACTGTTGCTGAGTATTTTAGGGATCAGGAAGGTCAGGACGTGCTGTTTTTTGTTGATAACATATTCCGTTTTACACAGGCCGGGTCCGAAGTATCTGCGCTTTTGGGCCGTATTCCATCTGCTGTAGGTTATCAGCCAACGCTGGCTACTGATATGGGTACAATGCAGGAGAGAATCACCTCCACCAATAAGGGCTCTATTACGTCGGTTCAGGCGATCTATGTCCCAGCAGATGATTTGACAGATCCAGCTCCGGCAACGTCCTTTGCCCACTTGGATGCGACTACGGTACTCAGCCGTCAAATCGCGGAGCTTGGAATTTATCCTGCGGTAGATCCGCTGGATTCCACTTCCAGGGTGCTGGATGCGGCAATAGTTGGTGATGAACATTACACTGTAGCCCGTGAGGTTCAAAGGATTCTTCAGACCTATAAAAACCTACAAGATATTATTGCAATTTTAGGGATGGATGAATTGTCAGAAGAAGATAAGCTTACTGTTGCAAGAGCGAGGAAAATCCAGCGGTTTCTCTCACAACCTTTCCATGTAGCTGAAGTGTTTACAGGAGCGCCAGGCGTCTTTGTCAATCTGGAGGACACCATTAAAGGCTTTAAAAGTATCTGCGCTGGTGAATATGATCATTTGCCAGAAGCCGCCTTCTATATGGTTGGTAAAATTGAAGAGGCAGTAGAAAAAGCCCAACGCTTGGCGATGGAAGCTGCGTAAGGAGACTATTCTGATGACAAAAAAATTAATTTTTGAGCTTGTCTCTCCGAGTGCGTTATTGGCGTCGGAAGAGGTGGATATGGTTGTCGTTCCTGGCGAAGATGGTGATTTTGGTGTGTTACCGGGGCATGCTCCATTACTTAGCAACGTCCGCCCTGGAACGGTCGATATCTATAATGATGGTTTTGTTTCTAAAAGCATATTTGTTGAAGGAGGATTTGCGGAAGCTAATGATGAACGTTGTACTTTGCTAGCAACAAGGGCGAAAGAATTAGCAGATATTTCCCCTGAAGACGCAAGTGCAAGGTTGAGTGCCGCACGGAATCAGATAGTTGAAGATGACGAAAAATCCAAAGCTGCCGCTGCACGTGAGCTCGCCTTGGCTGAGGCCTTGAACTATGCTTTAGAAATACGCTCATCAAATAGATCAATTTAGTTAAACAGTTTGTCTCTTTTAATTGATCATACATTTTCCTAAATGTTGTAGCGATATTGTTAACAGTCTAGGGAAGAAAGTGTGCTTAGGTCAATTTTGAAATTCTTCAAAATAGTTTATGAAAACAAGTGTCTCCTTTTCTTAATCTATTATCGGTAGGCAGTTAGGATGTTGAAATGGGTGATGGTCTTAGGAGCTGCGACGGTGATGTCATTTATTACTATGCCCTCAAATGCAGCAAACTTAACCGTCACCGTCGAGCAGGTGCGCAATTCCAAAGGAGAAATCCGATTTTCTATTTTCAATGTACCATCTCAATTTCCGCAAGGGAACGAGTTGGATAGCAAAGATATTCCGGCTCAGCTTGGTTTTGTCACTGTTCAGTTTTATAACTTAATTCCCGGTGCATATGCGATCGCTATCCATCATGATGAGAACAGCGATGGAGAGATGAATACCAACTTCATTGGTTTACCAAAAGAGGGTTATGGTTTCTCCAGAAACGCTAACGTAAATTTTGCACCCCCGGTCTTTGAGGCGGCGGCCTTTAATTTGGATGTGGGTGATAAATCGATAAGGTTACGGGTGGTCTACTGAGCTAATCATTGGCCCTGTTATTTCTTTTCTAGACTTACAGAATTAATGCAATAGCGTAACCCCGTCGGCTGAGGACCATCCGGAAATATGTGACCCAGATGCGCATCGCATCCAGAACATATAACTTCAGTTCTGGTCATGCCAAAGTTATTGTCATCTTCAGTGACGACGGCCTCTTCTTCTATGGGTTGCCAAAAGCTAGGCCAACCCGTACCGGAATCAAACTTTTCTTCAGAATTGAATAAATCCTGACCACAACATATACAGCTGTAAACGCCTGGTTCCTGTGAATTATGGTATTGCCCGGTGAAGGGTCGTTCCGTGCCTTTTTCGCGAGTGACATAATATTCTTCGGGCGTTAGTTTTGCGCGCCATTCTATTTCGGATTTCGTAACTTTGTCGGTCATGATTAAATTCTCAAAACTAACCTGATAACAAAAGAAAAATAACTGCGCTACAACCTAATAGATCAAACGTGTGACGAAAATTGTATTATTTTATTCATAGATTGAACTCTTGCAAAAGGCTAAAAATAGATCAAAAATATTCTTCATAAAGAGATGTTAAATCTAAATTGATACTGATATCACCATGGCCCGATCTGGATTGCAAGGTCCTTACCCACTTACAGAGAAGACCATCTTGAATTTGGTTGTCAATGCCCTGGATTGGAGCTCGGCTGCTGTCTTTGCCCTTGGAGATGTGAAAGAAAAGAAGTTTTTAATCCGGCGGGTAGGGCACGCAGATGGAGATTTGGCAAGTGACCTAAAACATTACCTTGGGCAATACGGGGCCTTCAGATTTAGATTCTATCGTTCTACACGGACAGCCTATAACAAAGAATGCAGTCTCTACCATCAATTTAACCCGAAGGATAATGCTAAACACCCTACTAAACCAAAGAACACAAAATTCACCTGCCCGGAACCTTTTTGTGCGTTATCCGAATAAAAGTTTTTGGATGTTTCAGTCCAATCTTTAAGTTCTTCTCATCAGGGCACGAAGGGCTATTGAAAACACCGAGTTGCAAGAAGTTAAAATTACGGTCGTAATCTTTTTTTCGATTTATAAGCTCGTTTTTATTTTTTTTCCTTTGGATTTAGTTTGATTGTTAGCCCGGGGATTCTTCAAATTTTTCTCTGAATTCGATCCAGCTAAATTTCTTTTCTGCGATCCCCCTAGGCCATGAGTTGAGGCTGCGGAAATTGAAACACCTGGTTTATCAAGGCCAAGTTCTAAACCCTCTAGTCGACGAATTTCATCTCGAAGGCGGGCAGCTTCCTCAAATTCTAAATTGCCGGCAGCTTCCTTCATACGCTTTCTTAAGGTGCCTAAATGCGACCGATAATTGTGCCCAATTAAATGGTCATCGCCGGAAATACCAGTGGCAACGGTAACATAGTCCATCTCATAGACACTTTTGAGAACGTCAGAGATATTATTCTTGACCGATTCTGGTGTGATGCCGTTAGCGCTGTTATATTCCTGCTGTTTAATGCGACGGCGGTTAGTTTCCCCGATAGCATATTCCAATGACCCTGTCATATTGTTAGCGTAGAGGATCACGCGACCGTCTATGTTACGGGCCGCTCGGCCTATGGTTTGGATCAGCGATGTTTTAGAGCGCAGAAAACCTTCTTTATCGGCATCTAAAATTGCTACTAAGGCACATTCAGGGATATCGAGACCTTCACGCAAAAGATTAATACCTATTAATACATCAAAGGCGCCGAGGCGTAAGTCACGGATAATCTCAATGCGCTCAAGCGTATCAATATCTGAATGGAGGTAGCGCACTCGAATACCGGTCTCGTGCATATATTCGGTTAAATCTTCTGCCATCCGTTTGGTAAGTGTTGTGACGAGTACCCGCTCACCTTTTTTAGCACATAGCCTACATTCGGCTAATAGATCGTCTACTTGGGTGTCAACAGAGCGGACAATGCATGGTGGGTCGATCAGGCCGGTGGGGCGAACTACCTGTTCTACAAATACGCCCCCAGTCGCTTCTAATTCCCAAGGGCCTGGTGTCGCGGAAACAAAAATTGTTTGCGGGCGCATGTGTTCCCATTCCTCAAACTTAAGCGGGCGGTTGTCGACACATGAAGGCAGGCGGAACCCGAAGTCGGCAAGTGTGGATTTACGGTTGAAATCGCCTCTATACATGCCGCCCAATTGGGGTACAGTGACGTGGCTTTCATCTACTATTAAAAGTGCGTTCTCTGGAAGGTACTCAAATAATGTTGGGGGGGGTTCACCTGGATTCCGACCCGTTAAATAGCGTGAGTAGTTTTCAATTCCGGAGCAATGTCCCGTTGTTTCGAGCATTTCGAGGTCAAAAGTTGTGCGTTCTTCGATCCGTTGAGCTTCTATTAGCTTGTTCTCATGTTCAAGTTGATTAATCCGTTCTTTGAGTTCTTCCTTAATCTTGGGGATTGCCTGCTGCAGAGTTGGCCTAGGAGTTACATAATGGCTAGCCGGGTAGATTACGATACTTTCTAGGCCCGCTATTTTTGTTCCGGTCAGGGGGTCAATTTCCCATATGGTTTCTAATTCGTCACCGAATAGGCTAAGTCGCCAGGCGCGGTCTTCCAAGTGGGAGGGAAAGACTTCGATAACATCGCCTCGTACCCGAAAGGCTCCTCTATAAAATGCATCATCGTTTCGTTTATATTGCATTTCGACAAAGCGTTTGAGGAGATCATGACGGTTGAGAGTATCTCCGGGAGCCAGTTTGACAGTCATTTGAGCATAGGTTTCGACTCCGCCGATACCGTAAATACAGGAAACGCTTGCGACAATTATTACATCTTTACGTTCAAGAAGCGCCCGGGTCGCCGAATGACGCATTCGGTCGATCTGTTCGTTAATCGAAGCGTCTTTCTCGATATATGTATCAGTCCGTGGAACATAGGCTTCCGGCTGGTAATAATCGTAATAAGAAACAAAAAACTCGACAGAGTTGTTTGGGAAAAACCCTCTCATCTCGCCAAAGAGTTGGGCGGCCAGGGTTTTGTTGGGGGCTAACACAAGTGTTGGTCGATCTACCCGCTCAATAGCATGGGCAATGGTAAACGTTTTTCCTGATCCGGTAACGCCCAATAGTACCTGATTCATCTCGCCAGATTTGAGTCCTTCCACAAGTTTCTTTATGGCTTGTGGTTGATCGCCTGATGAAGTGTATTCAGAGATTACTTTAAGAGGGTTCCCTTGATTAATTTTTGGCTGTTTTGCAGGATTGAATAACTGATTTTCTTGTAAATCGAGCATGGATTAATGCTAGCGTCTTTTTTGCTCTTTTGCATCTGTTAAGTACACATTCAGTTAATGTCTCGGGCTTCAACTTGTCTCGGAGTTATGGCTGCTCAATCATCTTTTGATAAGACTCTTAATGGGGATTAAATCCTTCTGTATAATAGTCCAATATTGTAACTGAAAGTCTCCAAATTATGACCTTTATTTCTTCACGTTTGGATCGCATTGCACCTTCTCCGACTATGGCCGTCACTGCTCGGGCTCGACAGTTAAAAGCGGAAGGACGAGATGTGATAGGTCTTGGTGCCGGAGAACCGGACTTTGATACGCCGGACCATGTCAAGGAGGCGGCGGCAAAAGCCATGAAAGACGGCTGTACCAAATACACGGACGTACCAGGCACCATTGAATTAAGGGAAGCGGTTTGTGCTAAGTTTGAACGGGAAAATGATCTTATCTATACGCCAGATCAAATTCAGGTAGCATGTGGTGGCAAGCAAAATATATATAATGCTATCATGGTCTCTGTTGAGGAGGGTGATGAGGTCATCATTCCTGCTCCATATTGGGTGTAATACCCCGATATAGTCCTTCTGGCTGGCGGGACGCCAGTGATTGTCATATGCGAATTGGAGAACGGTTTTAAGATTAAACCAGAGGATTTGGAGGCGGCGATTACCCCAAAGACTAAGTGGTTAGTGCTTAATTCACCTTCTAATCCGACAGGTGCTGCCTATTCAAAAGACCAGATGAGAGCTTTAGCGGAAGTTCTGATGCGCCACCCACACGTTTGGGTTATGGCTGATGATATTTATGAACACATCGTTTATGACGGTTTTGATTTTTCGAGTATAGCCCAAGTAGAGCCAGGCCTTTATAGTCGGACAGCAACCCTAAATGGTCTATCAAAGTCTTTTTCAATGACAGGTTGGAGGATAGGCTACGCAGCCGGGCCCCTGGATTTAATCGAGGCTATGAATAAAATTCAGTCCCAGAGCACCTCCCATACTAGTTCTATTTCCCAGGCTGCGTCTGTTGTAGCGCTTAACGGACCTTTAGATTTTCTAGCCGAGCGCAATGTTTTTTTCAAAGAACGCCGAGATTTAGTGGTATCCATGCTTAACCAAGCTTCGGGCATAGAATGCCTGACCCCGGAGGGTGCGTTTTACGTATATCCCAAATGTAAATCCTTGATAGGAAAGGTAACTCCGGATGGAAATGTTCTTACCACGGATGACGATATTGCTGCCTATTTATTGGAGGCGGAAGGGGTCGCTGTAGTCTCTGGTGCGGCGTTTGGGCTTTCACCTTTCTTTCGGATTTCCTATGCTACTGAGACATCTTTGCTCAATGAAGCCTGTAAGCGCATCCAACGGGCTTGTGCGGGACTCAGGTAGTCGCTGAAGCCTTGCCCATTTTTTGTCTTTAACTCCTTGTATAAGGCCGTTACCCTTATAGGGTGGGGAGGTGGAGTTAGCATCAAATTAGCTCAACCACTTTAGAAAAGAAGGCAAAACGATTTAACCTGGGAGGATTTCTTGTGGCTAGTAAGATTCCATCTGGACCCCGGTGTGTTGCTATTGTCGGGCCCTATCTAAGCGGCAAAACAACCCTGCTCGAAAGTATTTTGAATCTTTGTGGAGCCACGGGTCGAAAGGGAAACGTGACTGACGGCAATACGGTGGGTGACAACTCGCCGGAAGCCAGGGCTCGTAAAATGAGCGTAGAAGTAAATGTGGCGACGACAGAATATCTAGGCGACGAATGGACTTTCCTCGATACCCCAGGGTCCGTCGAATTAATCCGGGAAACACATGTGAATTTGTCGATAGCTGATGCAGCCATCGTGGTCTGTGAACCGGGTGCCGAGAAGGTGTTTGCCGTAACCCGTTTACTACTTGATTTGGATGGCAAAGGCATCCCGTATATTATTTTTATCAACAAAATTGATAACACCGAAACTAAAATTAAGGAAACGTTCGGTGCGTTGCAGGGTCTCACTGAAAGGCCTTTAGTGCTGCGAGAGATTCCAATTAGAGAAGGAGAACTGATCTCCGGCTACGTGGATCTAGTTAGTGAGCGGGCCTACGCCTATAAGTCCGGGGAGCCTTCTGATTTGATCAAAATCCCGGAAGCTGAAACTGGCCGGAAAGATGAAGAACGTATGGTTTTATTGGAGTCACTCGCGGACTTTAATGATGAGTTGTTGGAACAATTGCTTGAAGATGTGGTTCCAGGCACTGATGACGTTTACCAGAACCTTGCCAAAGATTTGCAAGGCGGTTTGATTGTACCAGTGTTTTTTGGTTCTGCCGAAAACGATAACGGTATAAAAAGGCTCATGAAATCACTGCGCCATGAAACGCCAGAAGTTGCCCAGACCGCAAAACGCCTTGCCATTGGAGAGGGGGAGCCAATAGCTCAAGTCTTCAAAATTAATAACGGCGCCCAGGCTGGCAAACTTTCGATGGTACGGATTTGGCGTGGCGAATTTTCTGACGGTGCGACACTCAACGGTACTCGTGTAAGCGGAATGTTCAAAATGATGGGGCAGCGGCAGAATAAAGTTAGTAAGGCAACAACCGGACAGGTGGTGGCCTTGGGTCGTATGGATAATATAAAAGCGGGTGATGTATTATCTGCTTCGGGATCCGCGGATGGTCCCGATTGGCCCGCACCTTTGAAATCAGTCTATGCCTTGTCCATCCATGCTGATAAGCGGGACGACGAGGTCAAGTTGGCTGGTGCTTTGGCTAAAGTGGTCGAAGAAGATGGGTCTCTGAGCTATGGGCCCAATTCCGATACTGGTGAGATGGTCTTGCGCGGACAAGGGGACACTCATCTAAGGATTGTACTTGACCGGCTTCAAAATCGAAACAAACTGGAGATAAGCACACAACTACCCCAGGTTGCGTATAAGGAGTCAATCCGGAAAACAATTTCTCAGCATGCGCGTCATAAGAAACAGTCCGGAGGGCACGGCCAATTTGGAGATGTCCACGTTGAAATCAAGCCCCTACCAAGAGGCTCTGGGTTTCAATTCACCGATTCAATAACAGGCGGCGTTGTTCCAAAACAATATATCCCATCGGTGGAAAATGGAATAAAAGAATATCTGTCGAGAGGGCCCTTGGGTTTTCCCGTTGTAGATGTAGCTGTAGAACTCACTGATGGCCAGTTTCACGCTGTTGATAGTTCTGATCAGGCCTTTAAGATGGCCGGTTCTTTGGCAATGCGGGAAGGAATGCCGAAATGTAATCCCGTGCTTTTGGAACCCATTTTCCAGATTGATATCTCTACGCCAACTGAGTTTACCTCTCGAGTACAGCGACTGATCAGCGGTCGGCGGGGCCAGATTCTGGGATTTGAACCTAAAGTCGGTTGGAAGGGTTGGGATGAAGTATCTGCCCATATCCCAGAGTCAGAAACGATAGATATGATCAATGAACTACGTTCCCTTTCGCAAGGAACTGCTTCATTCGAATGGGAATTCAACCGCCTACAAGAATTTAGCGGTAAAGAAGCAGATGATGTGATCGCGAAACGTGCTGAAGCTCGGTAGTCTTTAGGGAGAGAAATATATGGTGTCTTATCGACTTCTATCCTACGAAAAAAAAGGTCAAAGTTGTCCGGGCATACTTGTTGCCGGAAGTGTTTTTGACATGCAATTAGAGATGGGTTTGCATGCGCCATCTCTTACGCCTTACAACTCGGTGGATGCCATTTTGGCAAACTGGGACAGCGCAAAAACCCTGCTAACAAAAATTTCTAAGAATCCGGGGTCAAAGGCAACTCCCCTAGATCGTGTAACACTAAACCAGCCAATTAATAACCCTGGAGCCATTTATTGTGCTGCCGCAAATTATTATGATCATGCTAAGGAAATGGGTACGGATGTTAATAAGAAGGAAATTCAACCCTACTTTTTCATTAAGTCAAGTTCGGTGGTTGTTGGTAGCGGAGAAAATATTTGCCTACCCGCGAACTATTCAAAGAAGTTTGATTGGGAAATTGAAATTGCTGCCGTAGTGGGACGCGAGACTATGGATATTAGTGAGGCGGATGCGCTATCTTGTTTGGCCGGTTATACTATCATCAACGACTTGTCGGCGCGAGATCGACATCTTCGAGAAGATTGGCCATTTGGTACAGACTGGTTTGAGCATAAATCCTTTGAAACTTCGGCGCCTATGGGGCCATGGATCACGCCTGCAGAAGAGATTGATAATGTGCAGTCGTTGCCAACTCGAACGTGGATTAATGAAGAAATAAAGCAGGACTCAAACAGCGCCCAGATGATCTTCACTGTTGCGGAGCAAATTTCTCATCTTTCCAGGCAACTAACATTAAAGCCGGGAGATGTAATAGCTACAGGAACTTGTGCAGGGGTGGGTGTCTTTACTAACACTTTCTTGAAGGCTGGAGATCACATTCGGATGGAAGTTGAGGGACTTGGGGTGCTTGAAAATATGGTGACGGAACGAAAATGAGTAGTATGCAAAAATGAGCGACACCCCTCTTCGTTTTGGTGTATTTTTGGGCCCTCACCACCCGTTGGAAGAAAATCCCACTCTCGCCTTGGCCCGAGACTTGGAGCTTATCCAATGGCTTGAAGCTCTTGACTATGACGAAGTGTGGGTTGGGGAGCATCATTCCGGCGGTTTTGAGATCATACCGGCACCTGAAATATTTTTAGCGGCAGCGGCTGAGCGCACTCAACGCATAAGATTGGGTACTGGTGTAAAATCTTTACCATTCCATCACCCCCTTATAGTTGCTGATCAAATGGTACAATTAGACCATATGACACGCGGTCGAGTGATGTTCGGCGCTGGACCGGGTGCTCTGCCTACTGATGCTTATATGTTAGGGATTGAGCCCACCGATCAACGTCGCCGTATGACAGAGGCACTCGATGCGATTGTTCCATTGATGGAGGGTGAAAAAGTTACCATGAAGACTGACTGGTTTACGCTCAATAATGCCAAACTACAATTGACGAGTTACACTAAGCCAATGATGGAAATGGCGGTAACCAGCGTACGGTCTCCATCTGGTGCGCTCTGTGCCGGTAGGTTCGGTGCAGGATTGTTAGTGTTAGGCGGAGCTTCGAACGAAGCTCTAGAACGGCAGACAGAAAACTGGCGTATTTGCGAGGAAACTGCCCAGGCAAACGGTCGGACAGTCGAGCGTCGCCAATGGCGCATAACAGTCATGACGCATTTGGCTGAAACTTCTGACAAAGCCAAGAAAGACTTGGAATTTGGACTTCAGAAATGGGTCGATTATTCCCACGATGTTTTGCCAAATTCACCGTTTCCTTTGGATGAGACGGATTCGATAAATTGGGGGATCGAAAATAAGGTGTTAGTTGTCGGAACGCCGG